>Ga0164241_10005404_pt1 | contig 11996 bp, 12 predicted proteins | sample OricomyardsoilBY_FD_108780 | JGI IMG/M metagenome (GOLD analysis project Ga0164241, IMG submission 108780) | Backyard soil microbial communities from Emeryville, California, USA - Original compost - Back yard soil (BY) | ecosystem: Environmental > Terrestrial > Soil > Unclassified | place: USA... | reverse complement strand
TCGTGCGTGATCATCAGCACCGTCAGCCCGAGGTCGCGGTTCAGGAAGGCGAGCAGCGCGTCGAAAGCGCGCGCGGTGATCGGGTCCAGCCCCGAGGTCGGCTCGTCGAGAAACAGCACTTCGGGTTCCAGCGCCAGCGCGCGGGCAATGGCGGCGCGCTTTTTCATGCCGCCGGACAGCTGCGACGGCAGCTTGTCGCCGACCTCCGGCTTCAGTCCGGCCAGCAGCAGCCGCAGGTTGACGAGTTGCGGCAGCAGTCCGGCCGGCGTGTCGGTGTGCTCGAGCAGCGGCGTGGCGACGTTGGCGGCCACGCTCAGCGACGAGAACAGTGCGCCTTCCTGGAACAGCATGCCGAAGCGGCGCCGGGTGGCGGCCAGCGCATCGTCGTCGGCGTTCCACATGTCGGTGCCGAGCAGGTGGATGCGCCCGGCCGTCGGCCGTTGCAGGCCGAGGATCTCGCGCAGCAGCACCGACTTGCCGGTGCCGCTGCCGCCGATCAGCGCCACCAGCTCGCCGCGGCGGATCTGCAGATTCAGGTCCTGGTGCACCACCTGCGTGCCGAAGCGCGTGCTCAGGCCGGCCACGTCGATGACGACGTCGGCGTCGCCGGGCGTGCCGCTCACAGCCCCAACCCTTGCAGCACGACGGCGAAGACGGCGTCGACCAGGATCACCGCGACGATGCCCTGCACCACGGTCGAGGTGGTGTTGATGCCGATGGAACGGGTGTCGCGGCCCACCGACATTCCCATGCGACAGCCGATGACGGCGATGAACAGCGCGAACACCGGCGCCTTGGCCAAGCCGATCAGGTAGTGCCGCGGGTTGAGGGCCACGTGCAGCCGGTCGACGAAGGTCTGCGGGCTGATGTCCAGCGTGCTCTGGGCCATCACCATCGCGCCGACGATGCCGGCGACGTCGCCGACGAAGACCAGCAACGGCAAGGTGATGATCAGGGCCAGCACCCGCGGCACCACCAGCACCTGCGCGACGTCCAGGCCGAGCGTGGCGATGGCGTCGATCTCCTCGGTCAGCTTCATCGTGCCCAGCTGCGCGGTGAAGGCCGCTCCCGAGCGCCCGGCCATGATCGTGGCCACGATCAGCGGCGAGAACTCGCGCGTCATGCCCAGCGCGACGCCGTCGACGACGAAGATGTTGGCGCCGTACTTCTCGGCCTGCAGGCCGAGCATGTAGGCCATGACCACGCCGATCAGGAAGGTCACCAGCGCCACCACCGGCACCGCGTTGACGCCGACCTGGCCGAACTGGGCGAACAGCTCGTGCACGCGCAGGATGCGCGGCCGCACGACCAGACGTCCCATCTCGGTCAGTGTGCGGCCGAGGAATTCGACATGCCCGGCCAGCAATTTACCGGTGTCGGCGCAGGCCTTGCCGAATCCGGCAAGCAGCGACAGCCGCTTGCCGCGAGGCGCGGCGGCGGTGTCGGGCAAGCGTTCCCGCACCACCTCGACGATGCGCTGGTGGTGCGGCTGGAAACCGCGCAGCGCCAGGCCGTCGATGGCGATGCCGGCATCACGCAGACGCTGCAGCAGCAGCAGCGCGGCGGCGGTGTCGATCTGCTGCAGCGCGCTGCCGTCGACAGCCATTGCCGGCGATTGCCGTAGCGCCGCCGTGAGCTGCCCGAGTTGCGCGTCGAGCCCGCGCAATTTGTCGACACCCCAGCGGCCGCCCAGATTCAACGTCACCGTCCCGTCGTGCTCTTCGAGCCAGCAGCGGCGGTGGTCGGGGTCGGGCATCGGAGCAGACTACCACGCTGTCGCGGCGTCGCGCTCGGCGCTTCGCCGGCCGCCTCCCGCGAATGCCGCGGGCAAATCCATGAAGCACAGCGCCGTGCCCGCCTGCCCAAGGTGCCTGCGCGTGGTGGCGGCTGGCATCTCGCTGCTGCTGGCCGCGGCGGTTCGGGTCGCTATGCGGTGCCGGTGGTTGAAGCGAACAGGACAAGGGGCCGGCGACGGCGCGCCTGTCCTGCGTACGAGCCCGCCGGTCCGAGTGGCATTCGCACATCGACTCGGGGCCGAGGTGTACGGGTAAACGAGGATGGAGCGGTCGTTGACGGCTCCTGTCGATAATACATATTATCCGTATAACCATACAACTTTTGATCCGCGGATGCAACTGTCGGTCGCGCTGCGGAATGGATCGTCGATGAGTTCACCGCACACGGTCGATCGGGCTTCGCCGCTACCTCTGTACGCGCAGGTGAAGCGCCAGCTGCGGACGATGATTCTGTCCTGGCCGAGTGATTGCGACCGTTTCCACACGGAGCAGGCGCTGTGCGGGATTTACGAGGTGAGCCGGGCGACCATTCGACAAGCCGTTGCCGAACTGGAGGAGGAGGGCCTGCTGCAGCGACGCCAGGGATCGGGCACTCGCGTCATCCGGCGCAAGATCGATCTGTCGATTTCTCCGCCAACCAATTTCTCGGACCAGTGGGCCAGAAGTGGCCGCTCGCTGATCGTCGAATTGTTGCGTTTCGAACGCAACGCACCTTGCCCGGCGGTGTTTGCCGAGATGCTCGCAACGACGCCCGGCACGCCCACGGTTCGCATCGAGCGATTTCTGCGTTCCGGCGCGATGCGCATCGCCTGGGATCAACGCTTCATTCCAATGAACATGGCCGGCGACCTCTTGCGGCGCGAGGCCGTCAAGGTCTCGTTGCTGGACGCGCTGGCGCGCAGGGTCGAACTGGATCGCGGAGAAAGCCAGCTCGAGGCCGGCCTGGCAGGCGAGGAATACGCGGAGCGGCTCGAACTGTTGCCGCAGGAGCCGGTGCTGATCCGCAACATGCGCTATTTCACCGTCGATGGCCTGCCGGTGATGGCCGGTCTGTCGATCTACCGAGCGGATCAGGTCCGCTACAAGCTGACCGCGCCGATGCGCGCGCCCGGCATGGCTATCAAGCCCGAAGTCCGCAATCCGCAGCCCGGCTTCGCCGTCTGACCGTCCCCATTCGAATTCCCCTTGCGCATTCCCCTTCCACTCTACCCAGGAGATCCCGGATGAAAGCCGTATTACTTGCGAAGGCCGCGCTGCTGATGCTCATGGGGGTGTGCATGCTCTCACCAGCAGCCGCCCAGGCTCCGATCAGGATCGGTTCGATCCTGTCGGTGACCGGGCCGGCGGCGTTTCTCGGCGAGGACATGAAGGCCGGCATGGAGTTGGCCGTCGAGGAGATCAACGCCTCGGGCGGCGTTCTAGGCCGCAAGATCGACTGGATCTTCTACGACGCCGAAAGCCAGACCCAAAAGGGACTGACGGCGACGCGGCGGCTGCTCGACCAGGACCGGGTCGACATGATCGTCGGCGGCGGCAACATGAGCGGCATGGCCATCGCGATGCTTGGCTTGACCGAAAAGGCGCAGGCTCCGTTCATGTCGACCGAGGGCGCGATGGACATCGTCACGCCTGTCGCGGAGCGCCATTGGACCTTCAAGAGCACCGTCGACGACGAACAGGTCATGGAGCGCCTGGCCGACTATTTCGCCAAGAAGAACATCACGAAGATCGCCTTTCTAGGTGACTCGAGCGGCTTTGGCCAAAGTGCCGTGGCGCAGCTGAAGAAGGTCGCCGCTCGCCGTGGGCTGGACGTGATGTACGAGACCTTCAACCCCTCCGACACCGATATGGCCCCCCAGTTGGGCAAGATCAAGTCGGCCAACGTGCAAGCCATCGTCTGCTGGACCGTCACACCCGCTGGCGTCGTGTTCCTGAAGCAAGCGCAACAGCTGGGCCTGGACAAGCTGACGCTGATCCACAGCTATGGCTTCGTCGACCAGCGCTACATGAAGCTCGCGGGAGACGCTGCGCGAAACTTGCTGCTGGTTTCGGTGAAGTTCCCGGTCGGCGCCGACCTGCCCGACTCCGATCCGCAGAAGGCGAAGATCGCGGCGCTGACCAAGGCCTTCGAAAGCAAGTTCAACCGCAAGCCCAACCAGTTTGCCGCACAGACCTACGACGCCATCTACCTGGCGCGCATGGCCATCGAGAAGGCCGGTGGGACCGATCGCGCCAAGGTGCGCGACGGCCTCGAGTCCATCCATGGCTGGCAAGGCGTCGGTGGTCTTTTCAATTTCGGCAAGGACCGCCACTCGGGGCTGTCGAAGGACGATCTGGTGCTGGTGAATTTCCGTGATGGAGCATTTCACCTGGCCGACTACAAGTAGGTCCCGAACGCCATCAAGGAGCAAGACCATGGGCGCTAGCGCAGTTGCCACAGCCACGATCCTCGATACGCCCGAAGCGCGATTTCCGCTTCGCTTGGGCATAGAGAACAAGCGAATCCGCGATCTGTTCCGGAACGCGACCCGTCAACAGTGGAACCCGGCCACCGACATCGATTGGTCCGCACTGCACCCCGAGCAGTACGACGACGTCCATTTGCGGGCGGCGCGCATGTACTGGAGCCGTCGCGCTTGGGGCGAATACGGCGCCATATCCGAGAGTCCGGCGTTGCAGATTCGCTTCTGCCACGAACGGTGCGTACCGGACATGGCGCTGTTCTTCAGCATTCGATCGCAGGAGGAGTCGCGTCACGCCGAGGTCTGCTATCGCATGGCCGAGGCGCTGGGCGGCTACTTCGAAGAGCCGGCAGCCACGGCCTATCAAGGCTCGGTCGCGACGCATGGCATTCGCAAGATGGCGCTCGATCCGGACATCTCGCTCGAAGGCACGATTGCCGCCTTGGTGTGCGCCGCGGAGGAGATCGCGTTCGACGTCTTCCTCCACCTGATCGACATCACCGTCAACCCGGTGGCCCGTCAGGTCGCAAAAATGATCCTGCGCGATGAAGTTCGCCACTGTGCATTCGGATGGGCCTATCTGGAGCAACGCATGCCGCAGCTGACGGCGCAGGAACGCGAGGGGGTGCGCCAGGCGGTGATCTCGTTGATCGAGAAGGTCGAACTCAACGGCTATCACAGTTCATGGCTGGCGCCGGAAAACCCGGCGTCGAACGCAGAAGTGGAGATCGACCGCCTGACATGGGAGGCGGGACTGGGTGCCACGACCGAAGAGTTGGAGAAGCCGGTTTTCCTGAAGTCGATCGCCACCATGCGCGAGCGCATGCGCGATGCCTGGGGTTTGGAAATTCCCCTCTTCACCCACCGCAAGTTTTCGGCCCCGTTCTAGAGAGGTGGCACACGATGCCCGTCACGTCCCAGACCACTTCACTGCAAACGGAGCGCCGCTTTCCGCTCGATCTACACAAGGCCGACGACGATATACGCGGCCTCTACGAGGATGCGAAGAAGGCCCGTTGGGATCCGGAAACGGACTTGCCCTGGAAGCAGCAGGCGCTTGCGGCGTTGGACGAGAAGACGCGCTCGGCCGCGCGCCGCGTATGGAGCCGGCGCGCGTGGGTCGAATTCACGGGCATGACCGAAACGCCCGCGCTGTTGATTCGATTCTGTCTGGAGCTGAATCGCGAGTCGGACCCGAAGTACTTCCTGACCGTGCGCAACACCGAAGAGGCTTGGCACGTCGAGTGCTTCCATCGCTATGCCGAGATCTGCGGCGGCTATATCGACAGCCCCGCGAATCCGGCCTGGGAACGCGTGTTCAACCGCAATCTGTATCGCGATGCGTTGAATGCGGAAGTCCCGATCGACACCTACGTGGCGGCTCATTGCGCCTTCGTCGACGGGCTCGAACTCGAGCTTGCCAGGCTGTGGGCGGCCAATGCCAACGAGCCGGTTGCGCGCGCCATCCTGGAGCACTGCCTGAGCGACTACGCGCGCCATGCGCGCTTCGGCTGGATGTACGCACGGCGCCGCGCCGCGACGATGAGCGCGGAAATGCGCGAGCGCGTGGCGGCGGCGCTCAAGCGGCACATCGAGGAAGTGGAGTTTGCCGGCTACCATTGCGTGGCGCTGGCCACCACCATCGACACAAGGCCGGATGCGGCTGATCTGGAGCTGGTGACCCAGGCGGGACTCGGAGCCGCTGCCGCAGCCCAGGAAGTCGCCGTGTTCCGCGATTGCGTGACACGCAGCCGCCAACAATTCGCCGATTTCGGCGTGGCTTTACCGACGATTCAGCACCCGCAGCTGGGCAGCTTTTGATGGATCAATTGCCCAATATGCTGTTGTCGGGCGTATCGACAGGCAGCATCTACGCGCTGGTCGCGCTCGGGTTCAACGTCATCTTCAAGAGCACCGGCGCAATCAACTTCGCGCAGGGCGAGTGGGTGATGATGGGCGGAATGGTCGCTGCAGCCGCCTATGCGGCCCGGTTGCCACTGGGACTGGCCGTGTTGGGCGCACTGCTCGTGGTTGTGATCATTGGGCTGCTTTCGGAGCGCTTCCTGGTGCGCCGGCTTGGCAAGCCCACGCCGCTGACGGTGACGCTTGTGCTGATCGCCATTGCCATATGCAGCAAGAGCGCCGTCATGCTGGTGCTCGGCAAGAACCCTGCCTCGCTTCCGGGCTTTTCCGGCAGCGAGCCGGTGCTCTGGCTGGGCATGAATATCGCCCCGCAGACATTCTGGATCGTCGGCATCACGCTCGCGGTGATGCTGCTGATGCACTGGTTTTTCGAGCATACGGTTCTCGGCCAAGCGATGCGCGCCGTGGCCGCGCAGCCCGAGGCTGCGGCGCTATGCGGGATAGAGCCGCGCCTGGCGATGGCCTTGTCATTCGGCCTGGCCGCCGGCGTAGGGGCGCTGGCCGGCGCCATCATCACGCCGTTGACGCTGACGTCGTTCGACCAAGGTACGGTGCTCGGGTTCAAGGGTTTTTCCGCCGCGATGCTGGGAGGCCTCGGCAGCCTGCCGGGGGCGCTGGTCGGAGGACTGCTGCTGGGAACGCTGGAAGCGCTGGCCGGCGGCCTGATCTCGTCGCACTTCAAGGACGCGGTGGCGTTCGTGGCACTGTTGCTGACGCTGTTCCTTCGACCGTCGGGCCTGCTCGGCCGCGGCGAGGTGGAGCGGGTATGAGCGCGCCGGGCCGCTCCCACGCGTTCATCCCGCAGCGCGCAGCGCGAAGGGTTGCCTCATGAGCGCGCCGCCGAATCCGGGTGAACGGCGTTTGCCGTCGCTTGGCGACGCCCAGGGGCGTTTCGCATCGCCATGTGGCGCGTTCTCGCCGGCAGCGCAATCGCGCCAGCGCATCCGCCATGTCGGCTTGGTCTGGCTGGTGCTTGCGGCGTGGCCGTTTGTCGCCGGCAACGACTACGTGTTGAGTCTGGGGATCTTCTTCTTCATCAACCTGCTGCTGATCGCGGGCCTCAACCTGGTGATGGGGTATGGCGGGCAGATTTCGCTGTGCCAGGCCGGGTTCTTCGGCCTGGGCGCTTACGTGTCGGGTTCGCTTGCCGTGAAGTACGGCGTTTCACCGCTGCTCGGCATCGTCGCCGCACTCGCCGGCACCGCGTTGGCGGCGCTGGTCATCGGGCTGCCAGCCCTGCGGCTGCGCGGCAACTATCTCGCGATGGCGACGTTGGGCTTCAACGCCATCCTCTCGGTGCTGTTCAACGAACTGATCCCGCTCACCGGGGGTCCGAATGGACTGGCCGGCATTCCGCCGATCACCGTGGCCGGCTACGCACTGGATACGGCAGGGCGATTCTTCTGGCTGGCATGGCTGGCTGGAGCCGTGCTGATGGTCCTGCTGGCGATGTTGCTGGCCAGCCGCGCCGGCCGGGCCTTGCGGGCCGTGTCGGGCAGCGAAGTCGCTGCCGCGAGCATGGGCGTCAGCCCATTTCGCAGCAAGCTTGCGGCGTTCATGTTCTCTGCCGCGTGCGCCGGCCTTGCCGGCGCGCTGTATGCGCATTTCAACCAGTACGCCTCGCCGGAAACGTTCAACTTCTCGGCTTCCGTGCTTCTGGTGGTAATGGTCGCGCTCGGTGGTTGGGGCCACTACTGGGGGCCTTTGTTCGGTGCGGCCGTGTTTACCGCGGTGCCCGAATTGCTGCGCCAATTCCAGGACGCCGAGTTCCTGGTCTTCGGCGTCAGCATGCTCGTCGTGCTGCTTTTCCTTCCGGCCGGAATTGCCGGGATCGCTCAACGCCTGCGTGAGCGCGGTGCCGGGCGGGCAGCGCGCAGAGCCGTCTGATGGCTACGCTCGAGCTGGTCGACGTATCGGTGACCTTCGGAGGCCTTCGCGCGGTCGACGCGTTGTCTTTCAGCGTGGCCGACGGCAGCATCAAGGGCATCATCGGGCCCAACGGCGCGGGCAAGACGACACTGTTCAACGCCATTTCCGGCATCGTGAGGCCCCAAGCCGGGCGCGTGTCGCTGGCGGGGCGAGACATGACAAGCATGCCGCCCCATGCGCGCGCCGCTCTGGGCTTGTCGCGAACCTTCCAGAACTTGCAGCTGTTTTCGCAGATGAGCGTGCTCGAAAACGCGATGCTGGGTGTGCATACGCGGCTGCGATCCGGCTGGCCGTCAGGGCTGTTCGGGCTCGCGCGCCACGAGGAGCAGTTCGCGGAAGCCGTCGCATATCAGAAGCTGCAGATGCTCGGGCTCGAGGGCCGGGCGGGCGAACTTGCCAGCGACCTCGGATTCGCGGACGCCAAATTGCTCGAGATTGCCCGTGCCCTGGCGTCCGAACCGCGACTGTTGCTGCTTGACGAACCGATTGCCGGGGTTCCGCTATCCGACCAGGATCGGATCGCTCGGATCATTCGTGACGTGAACGCAGCCGGGGTAACGATTGTGCTGGTCGAGCACAACATGCGGATGGTCATGAATCTGTGCCACGACATTCTCGTAATGAACCATGGCGCCTGCCTGGCCGAGGGGACGCCGTCCAGCGTGGCGCGCAACAACGAGGTAGTCGCTGCATATCTGGGGTCCGAGGCCACGCATGCTTGAGGTCCGCGCGCTCCAGGCCGGCTACGGCGGCTCGAACGTACTGCACGATGCTTCGCTTGCGGTACGACAGGGTTCGTTCTGCGCGCTGATCGGTGCCAACGGAGCCGGCAAGTCCACGACGATGAAGGCAATAGCGGGCTTGCTGCGGCCGGTGACAGGCAAGGTCCTGTTCGAAGGTGAAGACATCAGCCAGTTGCCGGCGGCGCAGCTGATGGCCCGCGGCGTTGCACTCGTTCCCGAGGGGCGGCGCATTTTCGGCCCGTTGACCGTGCGTGAGAACTTGCAAATGGGAGCCTTCACGAAGCTCTTGCGGCATTCTCTCGCTGCCCGAAAGCGGGTTGAGCTGCGCATGGATTTCGTCCTTGAGACCTTTCCCCGCCTGTGCGAGCGGCTGGCGCAGCAAGCGGCGACGTTGTCGGGCGGTGAGCAGCAGATGCTGGCGATCGCACGTGCGCTGATGAGCGAGCCACGGATGTTGCTGCTCGACGAGCCATCGATGGGCTTGGCGCCGCTGGTCGTGCAGCAGGTTTTCGAAGTGCTCAGCACGCTGGGACGCGACGGGCTGACGGTTTTGGTCTCGGAGCAGAACGCAAACATCGCGCTGGCTCATGCCGACCACGGCTACGTGATCGAAAGCGGCAGCATCGTGCTTGCGGATACGGCAACGGCTCTGCGCGGCAATGACCGAGTCAGAGAGGCCTATCTTGGCGTTTAGTGAATCACCTTCGAGAGTTCCGTCGGCAAGCATCGACGCCAACAACGAGCGCGAGTACAACCTTCGACTGCGTCACCCGGAACGCAGTGCCGTGTACGAGCGATTCGCAGATGCCAGCGCCGGGCTGCGCGGCAAAGAGGCGTCGTTTGTCGAACTGCGCTACGGCCCGTCGCCGAACAGCGTGATCGATTTCTTCCCTGCCCATGCGAGCGGGAGCGCACCGCTCTTCGTCTTTATCCACGGCGGATACTGGCGCGCGCTCAACCGGCGGATTTTCTCGTTCCTGGCCCGACCCTGGCTCGACCGTGGCGTGCATGTCGCGCTGCCGGGCTACGAGTTGGCGCCTGCGGTACGGGTTCGCGACATCGCCGATCAGGTTCGCGGCGCGATGCAGTGGCTGGTGCGCAATGCCGTCAACCTGCGCATAGACCCCGGGCGCATTGTCGTCAGCGGGCATTCGGCCGGCGCGCAGCTCGGCGCATTGGCGTTGGCCGATACGACCGACTGGTTGGCCGCCGCGTTCGTCGGCATCAGCGGGGTCTACGAACTTGAACCGGTCTTGTCGACAACGATCAATCTCGATGTTCGTCTGGATGCGGTCGAGGCCCATGAGTTGAGTCCGCGCTGGCGCCATGCCGATGCGAAGCCGCGCTATCTGTGCGCGGTGGGCGGCGCAGAAACGAACGGCTTTCTTCGGCAGTCGCGAGACTATGACCTGGCGCTGCGCAGTCAAGGCTGCGACGCTGTGTTGCTGGAAGTGCCCGGGCGCACGCACTTCGACATTCTGGACGACATGGCGGATGGCGATGCGCTGCTGTTTCGGAGCGCCTATTCGCTGCTGTCACCCCGAACCGAAAGGACACCATGAGCGTTCAACTGCACAACCCGGCCGACATCGCTGCTCCACTGGGCGCCTACTCGCACGGCGTGTCGGGACCTGGATCCGGGCGCTGGCTTCATATTGCCGGACAGGTTGGCGTGCATCCCGACGGTTCGCTTGCAGACTCGATCGCCGGGCAAGCCGAAGCGGCATGGCGCAATCTGGTCGGCGTCCTTGCCGATGCCGGCATGACGACCGGCAATCTGGTCAAGGTCAACCACTATCTTCTGCGTTGCGAACACCTCCAAGAGTACGCTGCTGTACGAAGCCGGTTTCTGGGCGACGCGCGCCCCGCGTCCACGTTGCTTATCGTCCAGGCCTTGGCCCGGCCCGAATGGCTGGTGGAAGTCGACGCGATCGCCTGGCGAGCGTGACGCCGCATCCAGCCATGCGGGCGGTGCTGGCACGGTTGGCCAGCCAACGTGCCGGGACCGTGAACCGGTACGAGTTGCCCTTTGTGCAAGCCCTGGCGCTGCTGTTGAATGAGCGTCGGCCCTGGCTGGATGACGGCCCGCCGTGCGCCAGCGAGGTACGCAGCGTAAATGTCGGCGGTCGTTCGTTTCGCATTCAGGTGTACCAGCCGGAAAGCTGCGCGTCGCAGCGCGTGCTGATCTACCTGCACGGCGGTGGCTGGTGTGTCGGCTCGCCAGGCACACACGACAATATCGTCCGGCGTCTGGCAGCGAGCCTTTGTTGTACCGCCTGGTCGGTCGAATACGCGCTCGCCCCGGAGGCGCCGTTTCCCGCCGGTCTGTTGGACTGCATTGCCGCGGTTGAACTCGCCAGGCGTGAATATCCGGACGCCGGGTTGGTCGTCGGCGGCGATTCCGCCGGAGCGAATTTGGCCCTGGACGTCGCCCGACGACTTCGTGATCGAGGCCAGGCGTTGATCGACGCGCTGTTGTTGTTTTACGGTGTCTACACCGATGCTTGCAGCGGGCCCAGCATGCAGGCTTACGGCGACGGACGCTACGGCTTGTCGCGGGCCGCCCACGAACGCTACCTGGAAGCCTACGCGGGCCCGATGGGCCGAAACTCGCTCGCCAGGACCTTCGCTTTGCACGCAAGCGCAGATCTGCATGGTCTGCCGCGCTGTTGGTTGGCGGCGGCCGAACTGGACATCCTGCGGGATCAAACGCACCTTCTTGCCGAGAAGTTGCGCAACGCCCATGTTTCGATACACCTCGACGAGGTGCCGGGAGTGACGCACGGATTCCTGTCGTACGGTCGGGAATTGCCGCAGGTGGATGTCGTGGTCGAGAAAGCGACACGATGGGTGGTGGAACACCCGGAAGTCGGTGGCGGTCGGGCCGGACAAGCAGGGGGCGCATCCGGCCGGGCACGCTCCGGTGCGGCAGGCCGGTAGTGAATCGAGCGCAAGCCGTTGGCGACCTGTCGAGCAGCCGGCCCATCAGATCGAGAGCCTGGGCTTCGCTGAGCGAACGCGCACCTTGCGCCAACGCAAGTCGGCCGAAGGGCCATTGCCGATAGTCCCGGCAGGCTGTATAGACTCAAGGGGTATCCACTTAGCTCCAGTTGCGCTAGAGTTACTGGATGGATGTCCAGCAT
>Ga0164241_10005402_pt1 | contig 12001 bp, 10 predicted proteins | sample OricomyardsoilBY_FD_108780 | JGI IMG/M metagenome (GOLD analysis project Ga0164241, IMG submission 108780) | Backyard soil microbial communities from Emeryville, California, USA - Original compost - Back yard soil (BY) | ecosystem: Environmental > Terrestrial > Soil > Unclassified | place: USA... | reverse complement strand
GCGCAGGAGGAACTCCCGGACGTCCTCGTCGACGTCGGTCAGCAGCTCCTCGGTCAGGTAGTCGCAGAGGTAGGGCTCGTCGCCGGACAGCCGCTGGACGTGCTCCCGCGGGTGGGCGCGGCCGCGCAGCGCCAGGGCGGCGAGGCCGACGGTCGCCGGCCAGCCCTCGGTCCGCATCCACAGCGCGGCAGCGGCGTCCGCGTCCAGGTCGATCCCCACGTTGCCGAGCAGCTGCTGGGTCTCGCCGAGCGTCAGCCGCAGCTCGTCCGCCTCGATCACGCAGGCCCGCCCTTCGATGCGCAGGCGCGTGAGGTGCAGGGCATCGACCGCGCGGCGCGTGGCGAGGACGAGGCGCAGCCGGGGGAGCGGCCGGCGTACGAGCAGGTCGAGGCTGGAGAGGATCAGCGGGTCGGTGATCGTGTCGAAGCAGTCGATGACCAGGGGGGCGGCGCCGGGCGTCTCGGCGAGGTGGGCGGCCAACGCGCTCGCCGGATCCGGGCCGGCGCCGTCCGCCACCGGCACCCCGGCGGCCCGGTGCACGAGCGACCAGAAGCGGGCGGGATCGTCGTCGTAGGGGTCGAGGGTCACCCACGTGGCCGCGTTCCGAGTCGCCCAGTCGGTCAGCAGCGTCGTCTTCCCCGAGCCGGCGGGTCCGGTCAGGACGGTCAGCGGCCGTTCGGCCGCCGCGCGGTCGAGGGCGTCCAGCAGGCGCGGCCGGAGCACGAGGCCGGGCACCGCTGGCGGCGGCGAGAGCTTGGCGGGCAGGAACGTCGTCGCTGGACCCGGCGTGTCGATCGAGACGGATCGCACAATGTCCCGGTCATGCCCGTTCTCGGGCGTTCCTATGCGGAGAAATCACGTGTGTGTGGGTTTGGCGCGTGGGGACGGCCCAACGCGGTGAGAAACCGGCGCAGTACCGGCCCGGCGGGCAAGTGCAGTAGCCCATACTGAGGACGTACCCGCGACGGCGCGGGATCGTGTCTCCATCACGCACCCCGCCCTCCATCCCCAGGAGCATCCGATGTCCGCCACCTTGTCCCACCTCCGTCCGGCCGCCGCCGCCCTCGGCGCCGCCCTCGCCCTGGCCCTTCCCGCCGTCGCCTCCGCCGCGACGGTGGGCAACCCGCAGGTGATCCGCCTGGCCCCGAACGGCGCCCAGACCGTCCTGGGCGGCGGCGCGCCGTGGACCAACCTCGGCGGCATCGCCGTCGACGCGGCCAACACCGTCTACGTCGCCAACCAGGGCCCGATCGGCCCCACGCCGACGGGTGCCGGCATCTACACGCTGGCCAACGCCAACACGGTGTCGCAGCCGACGGCGTTCACGCCCCTCGTCACGGGCACGCCGACCTACGCCCCGCAGGACGTGGTCCTGAACGGCAACACGCTCTTCTCGCTCGACGGCGACAAGGTCATCAGCGCGCCCACCACGGCCCCGGCGACGCAGACCGTCCTGTCCTCCGGGCAGCTGTACGACTCGCTCGGCGTCGACCCGGAGTTCGGCGCCGTGGCCGGCACCACGCTGTACACCACCGCGTCGGGCTCCTGCGACTCCGTCGGGGGCGGCGGGGCGTACGTGATCGCCGTCAACCTCGCCACCGGCACGCAGACGCAGGTCGCCGACCTGGGCTGCGCCGCGCTGGGCGGCGTCGCCGTCGAGCCCGCCGGCACCCTCCTCGTCGCCGAGACGAGCAGCAGCACGACGAGCGGTAACACGAAGGCCACGCCGCAGATCGTCCGGGTGAACCCGGCCACCGGCAAGGTGAGCACGCTCGGCACGGGCGCCGACCAGGGCCTGCTGCGGACGCCGCAGGGCATCTCCTACGCCGGCGACGCCAACCTGTACGTCGCGGACACCACCGCCGGCATCATCCAGGTGAACCCGACCACGGGCCACCAGTTCACGGTCGCCGCGCCCGGCGGCAAGAGCAGCATCGGCGGCGCCTACGGCATCGTGCAGGCCGCCGACGGGTCGATGTACGTCAGCGAGGCCGGCGTGGCCCCGACGCTGAAGGCCTCGGCCGCGAGCAGGCAGAAGCTCACGAGCAAGGGCATCGTCTTCAAGGCGTCCTGCAACCGCACCTGCACCGTGGCCTACGACGCGTCGATCAGGATCCCCGGCGGATCCAGCTACGCCCAGGACGCCGCGTTCACCAAGGTCAAGGCGACGAAGAGCCTGGCCATCAAGCTGCCGTCCTCGGTGAGCAGGCGCATCGCCAGCGCGCTGAAGAAGGGCCGCACGCCCGTCGCGACGCTGACGACCACCCCGCAGGATCCCAACACGAGCGCGCCCGGCAAGAGCACGAAGCTCGTCGTGAAGCTCACGAGGTAGGCGCATCCTTCTCACGCACGCCGGCCCGTAGGGCCCGCCGAGCCCCACCTCGATCCCGCTCAGCGGGACCGAGGTGGGGCTCGGCGGGAGGGTCGGCCACACGATGGTCACCGCGTGGTCACCGGTGGGCAACCTGGCGGGGCCCCGGCGCGCGCAAGGTGGTGAGCGTCTCTCACCCCACCCCGGAGGAAGCATGAACGCACGTGCCCTGTCAGTGCTCGCCGCATGCGGCATCGCTGGCGCGATGATCACGACCGGCGTCGCCATCGGCGCCGGCGAAGACGACGAGAAGTCGGCGACGCTGGCGTCGAAGATCGACTCGTCCCGCCCCAAGAACGTCATCCTGCTGATCGGCGACGGGATGGGCGACTCCGAGGTCACCATCGGTCGCTACTACGGCAAGGGCGCCGCCGGGCGCCTGAACATGGACCGGCTCCCGTTCCGCGGCAGCTCGCTCCACTACGTCCTGCGCGCGGGCCCCGGTCCGAGCTACCAGCCCAACTACGCGGGCGACTCGGCCCCGACCGCCACGGCGTGGTCGACCGGCAAGCGCACCCAGGACAACCGCCTCTCCCAGGGCCCGTCCAGCGCGGACGCCGTCCCGGGCAGCAACAAGGGCTTCAAGACGTACCTGGAGATCGCCCGTGACGCGGGCAAGTCCACCGGCAACGTCAGCACGGCGGAGATCACCGACGCCACGCCGGCCGCGCCCAGCTCGCACATCTCCCAGCGTGCGTGCCAGGGCCCGGCGGACACCCGCACCACCTGCCCGAGCGAGGCCAAGACGGCCGCGACCCCGGGCCTGGGCTCCATCGCGGAGCAGCAGGTCGACAACGGCTTCGACGTCGTCCTCGGCGGCGGGCGCGCCCGCTACCAGCAGACGCTGACGGCGGCCGGCCCCACCACGGTGCTCGACTACGCGGCGACCAAGGGCTACACGTACGTGCAGGACACGGCCGGCCTCAACGCCGTCACCTCGCTCGCGCCGGGCCAGAAGCTCCTGGGCCTGTTCAACGCGAGCAACATGACGACGGAGTTCAAGCCGCTGTACGCCCGCACGGACGCGTACTACACCGCCAACCCGACGGCCGACCCGGCCGTGCAGGGCGGCAGCGCCACGACGCGCTGCGACGAGACGAACCGGCCCGCGGGCGAGCCGGAGCTGGCGGCGATGACCAAGAAGGCCATCGACCTCCTGAAGGGCAACCCGAAGGGCTTCTCCCTGCAGGTCGAGGGCGCGTCCATCGACAAGCGCGATCACGCCGCCGACCTGTGCGGCCAGATCGGCGAGCTGCTGGCCTTCGACGAGGCCATCGGCGTCGCCCAGGAGTTCCAGCGGGAGAACCCGGACACGCTGATCGTCGTGTCGGCCGACCACGCCCACACGTCGCAGATCATCACGTCGGGCGCCAAGCCGGCGGCCGGCTCGTCGTACGCCACGGTGCAGACGGTCGACGGGGCGCCGCTGCGCGTCGCCTACGGGACGGCGGACACCGGCTCGGGCTCGGCCACGGGCGGCTCGCAGGCGCACACGGGCGCCGAGGTGCCGGTCTGGGCCTCGGGTCCGCAGGCCGCGAACATCCAGGGCACGATCGACCAGACGGACATCTTCGCCGTGCTCAACGGCAAGACGCCCAGCAAGCTCGCTGGTCCCGGGCAGGACGGCGCTCCCGGCGTGAACGGGATCAACGGCGCCAACGGGACGAACGGCGTCGACGGCGCGCAGGGCACCGCCGGTCCGGCCGGCGTCGCCGGTGCGGCGGGCGCGGCTGGTGCCGCGGGCGCTCCGGGCACCAACGGGCTCAACGGCACGAACGGGAGCGTCGGGCCTCCCGGCGCCAAGGGCGACACCGGCGCGGCCGGTCGCGACGCCAAGGTCAGCTGCAAGCTGTCCGGCAAGAAGTCGGTCAAGTGCACGGTCAGCTACCCGAACGCGCGCCGCTCGTCGGCGCGCCTCGTGAAGGGCAAGCGCACCGTGGCCCGCGGCACGGTCTCGTCGAAGGGGAAGCTCACGCTGACCGCCAAGGCGAAGCTGTCGCGCGGCACCTACGCGCTGGTCGCGGGCGGCCGCACGGTCAAGCTGAAGCTCGGCTAGCCCCCCGACCCGGGGACGTCCTCCACATTCCTCCCACCCCTCGGGAGGAATGTGGAGCACCCCCGGGGCGTTGGACGCGATCCGGAGCGGGCGGGCGGCGATCAGCCGTCGGCCCGCTCCGGTTCGGCGTCCTCGTTGCACTCGATGCTCGGCGGCTCCTCCTGCGGGAAGGCCAGGAACGCGTAGGTCGGCGTGCCGACGCCGTCCAGGTCGAGCGACAGGGCCGGCCAGCGGCGCGTGCCGAAGAGGTACCCGACCGATCCGCCGCGCGCCCCGTGTTGGCTGACGCCGAGGGTGAACATGCACTGGTCGAAGAGGTCGAGCTGGGCGACGGGCTCGCGCAGGTCGTCCACGTCCTCGGTCAGCGCGGCCAGGCGCTGCTGCACCCGGTCGATCCGGTCCGCGAGCGACGAGGAGCGGGCGGGGGCGGCCGCGGGCGCGGCCGCCGCGCACGCCAGCAGCCCGGCGAGCAGGAGAGGGACCAGACGACGGGCCATCAGTCGACCGCCTCGCCCGGCTCGTCGCGGCAGCTCTTCCCGGGCCGGTCGCCGCCCACCAGCGCCAGCAGCATGTAGTCGGGGTCGTCCCAGTCGCTGCGGTCGATGGTCAGCGCGGGGCGGTAGCTCGGCGCGGCGCCGGCCCGTCCGTAGAGGTAGCCGAACCCACGGCCGGGGTCGCCGTTCTCGGTGACGGGGATCCACGAGACGCACGACTCCCACACGTCGAAGCCCTTGGCCGCCACCTCGAGGGCGTGGACGGCCGTGCGCAGGCGCCGCACCCGGCGCTCGAGCCGGTCGACGCGCACGCGCAGGCTCGGTGTGCGCGCGGAGGCGGCCGGGGCGGCGGGCCGGGCCCTCGGGGCGATCCGCCGCCGGGCCGCGTCCGCGGTGCCTCCGGCCACGGGCGCCGCGCTGTCGCAGCCGCCGTCGTCGCGCAGGTCGAAGAGCAGGTAGTCCTCCTGACCCGGCCGGCTCCTCGTGTCGACGGCCAGGGCGGGCGCGTACCCGACCCCGGTCCCGTCGCGGGCGTCGTAGCGGTAGCCGGACGTGGCGTCCGGACTGCCGTACTCGCTCGCCGGCACGGTGCGCAGGCACGCCTGCCGGTCGGCGTACCGCTCGGTCGTCTCCCGCAGCAGCGCGACCTGGGCCTCCAGCACGCTCGCCTGGAGCTCCGCGGCCCGTATGGCGGCCTGAGGAGACGGCGACGTTGCCGCCGCCGGCCCGGCGAACGCGAGCGACGCAGCGACCCCGACCACGGCCAGCCCCGCGATCCTCGTCGTCACGGCGCCTCCACCGCGCCCGCGTCGCAGCCCGCGCCCTGCGGCCGGGCGACGCCGCGCTGGTCCACTCCCGCCAGCGCGACCCGGTCGGCCAGGAGCCCGTCGAGCTGTCGTGCCGCGCGCAGCGCCTCGACGTACGCGGGGAGCCGGCAGGTCGCGGGCGGGATGCGGTCGACGGCAGGGCTGCCTACCGCGGGCAGGAACGTCCGGCCCAGGCCGCCGTTGTCGCGCAGGGGGCCGAGCAGCGGGTCGATCCCGGTCGCGTCGCTCGCGTCGGCCAGGCCGCAGGAGCCGTCGCTGACCACGTTGTAGCCGAGCGATCGCGGCCCGGTCACCCGGCAGTTGACCCCCGTGGGCTGGGCCTCGCCGCCCGTGACCGGCACCAGCGCCGGCCCGATGATCGTCCCGAACGCCTCCAGCCGCGTGCCCGCGCCGACGTTGGCGGCCAGCGGCGCGATGTTCTGCACGACGGTGGCGTTCACGAGGCGCACGGTGCCCGCGGCGAGGACGCCGCCGCCCTGCCCCTCCGCGTAGTTGTTGCTGACGGTGGAGGTCGCGAGCAGCAGGTTCCCCCGGGCCCAGATGCCGCCGCCGACGTGCGCGTTGGCCGCGTTGCGGGCGATGGTGGAGCCGATCACGGTCACGTCCGCCTCGCCCGAGATCGCGCCGCCCCGGTCGTCCGCGCGGTTGCCGTTGAGGGTGGAGCGCACCACGGTGACGTCGCCGTCGAGCGTGAAGATCGCCCCGCCGGGCCCGTCGGCGGTGCTGCCGTCCACGGTGGAGTCGATCACGGTGACGTCGCCGTCCTCGTCGGCGTAGATCGCGCCGCCGTCCCCGTCGGTCGTGTTGCCGTCCACGTGGGAGCGGACGACGAGGATGTCCCCGGTCGAGGCGAGCGCGCCGCCGGAGCCGTCGACCAGGTTGCTGCTGACGACCGAGTCGTACACGCGGATCCCGCCGCGCCGCGCGTACACGCCGCCGCCGTCGTCGTTGGCCAGGTTCCCGGTGACGACCGACCGGATGATCGTGGCCCGGCGCATCGAGAAGACGCCGCCGCCCGGCTCCTCGGAGAGGTTCTGGGTGATGGTCGAGTCCACCACCTCGATCTCGCCGCGGGTGGTGATCGCCGCACCGGGACCGTCGGTGCCGCCGCGGGTCAGGGTGACGTCCTTCAGCCGCACGAACCCGGTGCCGTCCTGCCGCAGCAGGCGCTTCTCGAAGCAGACCTGGCGCAGCGTGTGGCCGTGACCGTCCAGGGTGACGGCCTGGCCCGACTCGCGGATCGGGTCGCCGGTGCGGCAGGCGCGCAGGAAGATGTCCTTCGTGACGTCGATCGCGGTCGTGCGCGGGTTGGCCCACGCCGCGCGCAGCTGGGCCTCGGTGCGCACCGCCACCGGGCCGCCGGAGAACAGCGTGTAGGCGTGGCTGACGCGGCGGGCGCCGTCGCGGCAGGCGATCTGGCCCTCCCACCGCGCCCCGACCCGGTACAGGCGGCGCTCCACGCAGCGGTAGGGCCCGACCGTCCGCGGCAGCAGCGTCTGGGTCGCCCGGCAGCCACCGAGGAGCACCGGCTCCACGCAGCGCCGGTACGGCCGCCCGAAGCAGGCGCCGGTCCGGCTGGTCGCGCCGTCCAGGCACCGTTGGTAGGCCCGGACGAGGCGCTCGCCGGCAGAGCACGGGACGCCGACGACGAAGAGGCCGAGCACGGTGCCGGGGCCGCTGCGGGCCACCGGTGTCGTCGCGCAGCGGGTGGAGGCGGCCGGCCGGTAGCCGACGGCGCTGGAGAACGTGCCGTCCCACGGGCCGGGGGGCGACGTCGTCGTCGGCTTGGCCACCTGGTCGCCGTCCCCCGCCCACGCCACGTCCGCCGCGCCGGAGAGCGCCACCGCCGCGACGAGCGCGGCGCAGCAGATCATCTGGGCGAGCGGTGCGGAGCGGACGCGACGGAACACGGAGCGTCCCAGCCTAGCCTCGTCCTCCTCGACCCGGGCGTTCTCCACATCTCTCCCACCCCTCGGGAGGGATGTGGAGCACCCCCGGATATGGTCGCGTCACCATGCACACCGTCGAGTCCCATGAGCATCAGATGATGCGCGCCGCCGTGCGCGACATCGTCCGTCCCTTCGGCCACGCCTACTTCACCGACGTGGTGGGGCGCGAGGTGCCGCCCACCGAGCTGTGGGACGCACTCGCCGCCCACGGCTACATGGGCGTCAGCGTGCCCGAGGCCTACGGCGGCGGCGGGCTGGGCCTCACCGAGCTGGCGATCGTCGAGGAGGAGCTGAGCGCCGCCGGCTGCCCGCTGCTGACGATGCTCGTCTCCCCGGCGATCGTCGGCACGGTGCTGGCCCGGCACGGCACGCCGGAGCAGCGGGAGCGGTGGCTGCCGTCGATCGCCAGTGGCGCCGAGCGCTTCGCGTTCGCGATCACCGAGCCGGACGCGGGCTCCAACTCCCACCGCATCGCCACCCGGGCGCGGCGCACCGGCACGGGGTTCGTGCTGAGCGGGACGAAGACGTACATCTCCGCGGTGGAGGACAGCGGGGCGATGCTGGTGGTCGCGTCGTCGCCGGACACCGGTGGCCTGTCGCTGTTCATGGTCGACACCGACGCGCCCGGCCTGGAGCGCCAGCGGATCCCCACCGCCGTCCGGGTGCCCGAGCACCAGTGGACGCTGTACTTCGACGAGGTCGAGGTCGCGGCGGACCGGCTGGTGGGCGGGGAGGGGCAGGGGCTGAGCGCGGTGTTCGACGGCCTCAACCCCGAGCGGATCATGGCCGCGGCGATCTGCACCGGGATCGGGCAGTACGCGCTGACGAAGGCGGCGGCCTACGCGAACGAGCGAGCGGTGTGGGGCGGGCGGCCGATCGGCACGCACCAGGGGATCGCGCATCCGCTGGCGGAGGCGAAGATCGGGCTGGAGGCGGCCCGGCTGATGGGCCAGCGGGCCGCGGCGCTGCACGACGCGCACGCCCCGGCGGGGGAGGCGGCGAACATGGCCAAGTTCCTGGCCGCCGAGGCGGGCATCCGCTGCCTGGACCAGGCGATCCAGACCCACGGCGGCAACGGCCTGGCCGACGAGTACGGCCTGGCCGACCTGTGGTTCGCGGTCCGGGCGCTGCGGACGGCCCCGGTCTCCCGGGAGATGATCCTCAACTACGTCGCCCAGCACTCCCTGGGGCTCCCGAAGTCCTACTGAGCCGCCGATCGCCCCGGCGTTCTCCACATTCCTCCCACCCCTCGGGAGGAATGTGGAGAACGTCGGTCCGGTGCGGGGATGATCGCCCTTGACTTCAAGTGCACTTGAGGTCCTAGCCTGCGGGGACGCAACCCCCGAGCCGGACGGAGACCCCATGACGGAGCCACGCAGCGCCAGCGAGACGATCACCGCCGAGGTCACGTCGTGGCCCGGCGTCGAGGCCGGGTTCGGCACGCGCGGGGAGTGGGCCTTCCGCGTCGGCGGGCGGGAGATCGGCCATCTGCACGGGGACCGCGTCGCCCACCTCTTCTTCCCGAAGGACGAGTGGGCGCGGCTGCACGCGCAGGGCCGCATCGTCCACCACCCGGTCTTCCCCGACCGGCAGGGGCCGGCGGCGCGCGCGATCACGGGCGAGGAGGACGTCCACGACGTGATCGCCCTCATCCGGCTGAACTACGACCGGGCCGTCGCCCGCCGTGCTGCCGCGGCCTAGGGGCGTCGAGCCCCACCTGCATCCCGCTCAGCGGGACCGAGGTGGGGCTCGGCCCGGGGGCGTCTCCCGGGCGGCGTAGGCTCCGGGGCATGAGCGCGCTGACCTACCGCGAGCGGCCGGCGGACGGACCGGCCCGGGGCCTGCTGGTCCTGCACCACGGCCGCGGCGCCGACGAGCACGACCTGCTCACGCTCGGCGACGTCCTGGACCCGGGCCGCCGCCTGCACGTCGTCACGCCGCGCGCGCCGCTCGTCCTCCCGGGGGCGCCGGGCCACCACTGGTACGTGGTGCCGCGCGTCGGCTTCCCCGACCACGACACGTTCCACGCCACCTACGACACGCTCGCCGCCTTCCACGACGAGCTGTGGGCGCGCACCGGCATCGCGCCGGAGCGCACCGTGCTCGGCGGCTTCTCCCAGGGCTCGGTGATGAGCTACGCGCTCGGGCTCGGCCCGGCCCGGCCCACGGTGGCGGGCCTGCTCGCCTTCTCCGGCTTCGTGCCGACGGTCGACGGCTGGCAGCCCGACCTGGCCGGCCACGCGACGACGCGGGCGTTCATCGCCCACGGCCGGCAGGACGCGATCATGCAGGTCGCCTTCGGCCACCAGGCCCGCGACCTGCTCGAGGCGGGCGGCCTGCCCGTCGAGTACCACGAGTCCGAGGCCGGCCACCACATCGACCCGCGCGTGCTGCCCTCGGCGCTGGACTGGCTGGACGTCACCCTCGGCAGATGAAGGGCGGCGGGCGCCGCGGCCCCAGCGGCAGCCGGGCTCGCACGGTCGTCCCGACGCCGGCGGGGCTGTCCACCGTGAGCCGGCCGCCGAGGCCGGCGGCGCGCTCGGCCATGCCGACCAGACCCGAGCCGCGGGATCCGGCCCCGGTCTGCGGGGACGCTCCGCCGATCCCGTCGTCGGACACCGTCACCGTGACCTCGTCGCGCTCGACCGCCACGGCGATGGTCACGGCGGTGCCGTCGCTGTGCCTCCCCGCGTTGGTCAGGGCCTCGCTGACGAGGTGGAAGGCGGCGACCGCGACCGCGGGCGGCAAGGGGAGATCGGGGACCGCGGCCACGTCGACGCGCAGCGGGGCCGCATCGGCCATCCGGCGCAGCGCGGGACCGAGCCCATCCCGGGTCAGCGCGAGGGGCTGCAGGCCGCGGGTCACCGCGCGCAGGTCTTCGACGGCCCGCCGTACGCACTCCTGCGCCCGTGCCAGGGACGCGTGGGCTGGGCCGTCGGACACGGGCAGGGCCAGGCGGGCCGCCTCGATCGCGTAGCCGGCGGCGACGACGCTCTGCTGGACGCCGTCGTGCAGGTCACGGCCGAGGCGCCGGCGCTCCTCGTCGATCGCCAGGGCGGCGTGCCGGCCGGCCGCGGGATCGGCGGCGTCGGTGGGGGAGAGCAGGAGCGGCATCGGACCGCCTTCCAGTGTGCCGGGGATCCGGCGCGGGTCAATCGCGATGTGCGACGTGTTGTTGCGGCAGGACGTGATCGATTGGGAGACTGGGCACGATGCCCACCGATCCACTGCCGATCCTCGACCTCCGTCACGTCGCCACGTTCGTCGTCGTCGCCGAGGAGCTGCACTTCGGCAACGCCGCCTCCCGCCTGCACCTTGCCCAGCCTGCGGTCAGCGCGCACGTGCGCAAGCTCGAGGACGACGTGGGGGCCCAGTTGCTCCTGCGCACGTCACGCCGGGTCGAGCTCACCGACGCGGGCGCCGCGTTCCTGGTCCACGCCCGCCGGCTGCAGCAGGACGCGCGCGCGGCGATCGTCGAGGCGCGACGGATCGACCGCGGCGAGAGCGGCAGCCTGACCGTGGGCCTGGCGCAGGGCAGCCTGCTGCCGCCGCTGCGGGAGGCGTTCGCCGCGTTCACCGCCGCGCGCCCCGACGTGACGCTCACCCTGCGCGAGAGCTCGTTCGGCGATCCCAGCGGCGGGCTGGACACGGGGGAGGCCGACGTGGCGATCGTCTGCCCGCCCCTCGGCACACCGGACATCCTCACGCAGGTGCTGGCCGAGGAGCCGCGGGTGGCCGTGCTGCCGGAGGCCCACCCACTGGCCGCCCGCGACGAGGTCGCGATCGAGGACCTGCTCGACGAGCCGTGGACCTACGCCGCGACCGACCCGGTCTGGCGAGCGTTCTGGACGGCGGAGGCCGAGCGCGGCGGGCCGGCGCGCTACGGCGCGACCGTCGAGTCGATGGAGGGGATCTTCAAGGCGGTGCAGACGGGAGTGGCCGTGGCGCTCGTCCCCGCGTCGGTGGAGCGGGCGATGGACTGGGAGGGCGTCGTCTTCCGGTCGGTGCGCGGCACGGAGCCGAATCGGATCGCCGTTGCGTGGCGGCCGGGCGCCGATGACCCGCTGGTGCGGGCGTTCGTGGCCGAGGTCAAGCGGGCGGTCCTGGGCCGGGCCTGACCGGCCCGCCGCGATCATCCCGTCAGGATGAGGGGACCGGCGGGCACCGGTCGTAGGCTGGGCGCATGATCGTCGGGCCAACCGAAGGAGAAGGCGATGGGACTGCTGCGACACGGTGACGCCGGGGCGGGGGCGACCCGCCTGCTGATGCGCGAGAAGCTGCTCTCGGTGGGCGACGACTCCTGG
>Ga0164241_10005401_pt1 | contig 12002 bp, 12 predicted proteins | sample OricomyardsoilBY_FD_108780 | JGI IMG/M metagenome (GOLD analysis project Ga0164241, IMG submission 108780) | Backyard soil microbial communities from Emeryville, California, USA - Original compost - Back yard soil (BY) | ecosystem: Environmental > Terrestrial > Soil > Unclassified | place: USA... | reverse complement strand
GCTTCCCATTCGTCGAGTTCCTTGCGCAGGCATTCCTGCCTGTGCCACTTTTTTGGGGAAGCGGCTCATCCTGACCGCGAACTGGAATAAAGAGGTGCACCACACTGCCATGTCACGGGCGCGACCATGCCTTCGATGCCGCGATGTTTCTCCTCGTGCCGGTTCGTGGGGAAAAACGATCCCGGCCTGCAGGGAACCGGTTTTGTGCCGCTGGGGTTTTTGCGGCCAGACGGACGGAAAGGCCGGTGGCTCGCAACGGCCCGCTAAGCGGGCCTCGCCGTGACAGGGGACTCAGTGTCCGCCGTCGAGATCGCCGGGCTTGAGCAGCGGTGCGAAGAGCGCCTTGTTGCTGCCTTTCATGTACGCTTCCTTCGGCTCGATTGTGCCGTCCTTGATCTTGGCCATGAGGCTGTGGTCCATCGTGACCATGCCTTCGGCTGAGCCGCTCTCGATGATGCCGCGGATGTTGGCGATCTGCCCGGTGCGGATCGTATTCGGCAGGGCTTCGTGTTGCAGGAGAATCTCGTGAACGGCGCAGCGGCCCTTGGGAATGCGTTTGCAGAGGAGTTGCGCAACCACGCCGGCCAGGCAGCCGGCCAGCATCACGCGCACCTGGTTTTGTTCCTCGGCCGGAAAGGTGTTGATGATGCGGTCGACGGTTTTGGGCGCGTTGTTGGTGTGGAGGGTGCCGAAGACGAGCATCCCCATCGAGGCGCAGGAGAGGGCGAGCTTGATGGTTTCCATCTCGCGCATTTCCCCGAGGAGCACGATATCCGGGTCATGGCGCATGGCGCCTTTCAGCGCGGCGCCGAAGGTTTGGGTGTGTTCACCGACCTCGCGGTGCACGATCACGGACTTTTTGCACGGATGGACGAACTCGATCGGATCCTCGATCGTGATGATGTGCCGGGCGAGGTTCGAGTTGATGTAGTCGATCATCGCCGCGAGCGTGGTCGATTTGCCCGAACCGGTCGGACCCGTCACGACGACGAGGCCCTGGTCCAGATGGCAGAATTTCTTGAGCGCCTCCGGGAGCTTGAGCTCGTCAAAGGAAAGGATCTTCGCCGGGATCTGGCGCAGGACGGCGGCCTGGCCCCAGTGATTGTAGAGAAAATTGGCGCGGAAACGGGCGAGGCCGGCGACCTCGTGGGCGAGATCAAGGTCCTTGCGCTCCAGAAAGTCATGCCAGCGTTTTTCCGGACAGATTTCCCTCAGGTATGCCTCCATCTGCCTCGCATCGACAATCTTGTCGCCGATGGGCCGGAGGGATCCGGAAATGCGGGATTTCGGCGGCAGCCCGATCGTCAGGTGCAGGTCGGAACCGCCCTGGTCGAGCATGGTGCGGAGAAGTGCGTCAATGGCGGCCATGTCAGGAAAAGCCGAAGGGCACAGGCCCGGAGTCATTGACCACGAGAGGCACGGAAGACGCAAAAAAAGACGGGAGGGATTGGCGTGACAGCAGGAGGCGGGCTTCTACCGAAACGGCAAGGGGCGCGCCTGTCCCGCAGGATTTTGATCCGCGTGCCTTTGCGTTTTTTGTGCCTTTTGTGGCCATGCTCTTCCGTGGTTCAGGCGGTCAGATGATCTTCGCGCGGACGTTGCGGGTGGTGGTGTTCAGGAGCGCCGTCTCCTTCGAGATTTTATTCTGCTGATACAGCTCGAGGACGACGTTTTCCATGATGCACATGCCCTCCTTGACGCCGGTTTCCATGACGTTGCGGAGGCCCTGGGTCTTGCCTTCGCGGATGAGCGCCTGGATGGCGGTGTTCGCCACGAGAATTTCACAGGCCGGCACGAGGCCGCCGCCTTGACCGGGCAGGAGGCGCTGGCAAACGATGCCGCGCAAACTTTCCGCCACGCTCGTGCGAATCTGGGTCTGCTGCGCGGGCGGGAAAACGTCGAGCAGCCGATTGAGCGTCGTGGCCGCATCGCTCGTGTGCATCGTCCCGATGACGAGGTGGCCCGTCTCCGAGGCGCTGATGGCCATCTCGATCGTTTCCAAATCACGGAGCTCGCCGATGACGATCACGTCGGGGTCTTCGCGCAGGGCGCCCTTGAGCGCGGTGAAAAACGACTTCGTGTGCGGTCCCACCTCGCGCTGCGTGACGTTGCAGCCCTTGGGTTCCTGCACGACCTCGATGGGATCCTCGACCGTGATGATATGGTCCTGTCGTCTTTCGTTCAGTTCGGAAACCATCGCCGCCAGGGTCGTGGTCTTGCCCGCGCCGACCGGTCCCGTGACGAGGATGAGGCCATTGTGATAGGTGAGGAGCGTGCGGATGGTGTCGAGATTGCGCAGGCCGAGGTGATCGAGCTTCGGCATGCTTGCCGGCACCATGCGATAGCATCCGGCCGCGCCCCACTTGTGAAACATCAGGTTGACCCGATAGCGGTGGGCGGCGTCGAGAGCCAGGGCCAGGTCATAGTCGCGCCGCTCCATGAAGATATCGCGCTGGTGGGCGGCCAGCAGCGCGGTGTTCATTCGGAGCGCCTCCTTTTCCGTCAGCACATGGGAGCTGAGCGGGGTGATGACGCGGTGTTTGCGGACAAAGGGGCTGGAACCGGCGGAAAGATGGAGGTCGCTCGCGCCAAATTCGCCCGCGCCGACCAGAAGCTTGCAGACGGCGACGGCGAGATCCGCGTCCTCCATCGACGCGACCTTGTCGAAGGGAAACTGCGGGGCGCCTGCGGTGACTTTGGCGACTGCGCCGACGGGCGCAGCGGAGAGGGCGGGGACGGCTCCGTCATCGTCCAGCAGCGGATTGCCGGGGGGAGGCCCGCCCTGGGCGCGGGCCATGGCGTCGCCGGCGAGCGTTTCAAGGGTTCCGACGTCATGGACGATGCTGTCGTCGATCAGCCTCTGCGCGAAATCCATCAACGCCGCCGTGCGACCGACCGCGCGCATCACGGCCAACGCCTGATCGCGGGTGAACAGCTTTTGATCGCGCCCCAGACGAACGAGCCAGAGAATTTCGTTATTCATGTCCGGCGGTGAATCTCAGCACCCCGGGATCGCTGCGGCGGAACGCGACAGGCGGGAGAGCGATGAGGTGGGAATCACAATGAAAAAGGGTTCCGACCGTTCATCGGGGCGATCCTGTCTGTTCTTTAGCGCTGTTTTCCCCCGCGCGGCTCCCTGCGGGAGCGAGCCGGCCCTGCCGCGATGCGCTCCGCGTGCCTGGCCCAACGGATTTCGCCGGCGTTAATCATTTCCCGCCGTGATGCGGAAGACGAAGGCGGCGACCGCGCCCCCCGCGAGGCCGGCCACCAGGTAGATCCAGATGCTCGACCACGCGACGATGCCCATGGTGCAAAGCCCCAGGGCGACAGCCGGATTGAACGCCCCGCCGGAAATGTCACCCACCGCATACGCGCCGACCAGGACGGTGAAACCGATGGCAAGGCCGTAGAAGGAATTGTTGGCGGTACCCTTGGCGGTGGCGGTATTGAGGACGACCCAGACCAGGGCGAAGGTGAAAAGGAACTCCACGAGGAGGGCCGGGAAGACTGCGGGCACGAGCGGTCCGGTCAACGCGGCGGCAGCCTTGGCAAGGACGCCGGCCTTGAGCGTTTTCACGGCCAATGAAGCCAACAACGCGGCGGCGCTTTGGGCCGCCATATAGGGGACGACGTCAGTGGCGGGGCAACGTCCCCTGATCCACACGCCCAGGGTGACGGCGGGATTGAAATGTCCGCCGGAGATATGTCCACCGGCGAAGATCATGACCGCCAGGACCGAGCCGATCGCCAGCGGCGCCATGGCTCCGGCCCCGGGGGCGATGACCGTCATGCCAACGGTGAAAACGAGGAAGAAGGTTCCGATAAACTCGACGAGGTATTTTTTCATGGGTATGGGTGTGTGCGGGCTGTTTTCCAACGGATTTCAACGGCGATGTCGAGGCAGGAAGGGGGAAAGACCTTATGCGGGATGCGATCCCGACCGCCGGAAGGATCCGGCTCCGCCCGGGAGGCAGACCGGAAATTTTTTATGCAACATTTTGGCAGATCCGGGGGTCTTTGCCCCATGCGTCTATTGAGTCTGTTGTTGATCGGGGTTCTCGCGGTGTTCGCGTTGCTCTCTGTGGCGGGAGTCTTTGCCCGGTCGCTTCTTCGCGGGACCGGCCGGCCACCGCGCGCCCCTTCGCCGGAGATCAGGAAGACGAAGCCCGCCGACGAAGTGATCGATGTCCAGGCCACCGTTGTCAGCGCCGATCAGGACGATCGATAAAGCGGTGGTTGGCATCGCCGGCAGTGGAGCTGCCATTTGCCGTGCGTTGGCGGAAAGGGAAAGGCCGGCCTGCTCAGCCGTGATTGTCGGGCCGCGGGTGGCGGATGAGCGAATCGACGGCGGCGCCGATCGACGAGCCGTGGCGTGAAAGGCCCTCCGCTTCCAGCAACTCGAATTGGCCATGCTGAAAGATCGGCGATTTGACGGTCGTGCCGTCGTCATCGCCGGCGTCCTTGAGCGCGCCGCCGAGAGCCGCCACGAGCCGGTTCATATCGCCGACTTCCGCGAGCAGCTTTTGTTCGTTGCGATCCGGCCAGTACCCGCCCTCGTCCTGGATCGTCACCGTCACCCCGAGCCGCTTCCAGATCACGAGCAGGTCGATAACCGCCTTGTGACAGCGCAGGAAATTCGCTGCGCCATGCAGGCTCGCGTATTGGGTTTTGCAAAATCCCGCGTAGCCCCAGCCTCCACAGCCCGTGCGGAATCTCCTGCCGCCGGAACGAATTGTCGCCGGGTAGAGGCACAGTCCGAATTCGGCGGATTCGCAGCCCTCGCCGGGAAATACCCGGTACATCCAGCCGGCTTCAGGATGTACGGTGTGCCCGAAGGTTTCGTCGCCGCGTTTCTCCAGCACGAATCCGCTGCACCGCGGATCGTCCGGATCGACCGCCCGCACCGCTTGGATTTCCCGCAGTTGGCGGCGCTTCACCAGCGCTCCGGCGCGGCGGCGCGCGGCATGAACCAGTTTTTTCGCCGCAGCGGCATCAGCCGCGGCGGGGAGACGGAGCTTATAGTGGATGGTCAGACCCATGGCGGCACATCACTCAATGGATGAATTTGATGAAGTCTCCTCTTTTATGAAGTAATAATGAACTGCCTCGGCCTCGCTCTGCGCATTGCAGGCGCCCGGAGTTGCAGCCGGACTCGCCGTGCCGGAGCCGGAGAGGCGAAGGGTGCCTTCGAAGACGAAGGCCCGTCCTGCCGGCGGCCAATCGATCGGGTTCCGCCTACCAGCCGTAGCTCCGCTTGATGCGCAGTTCTTCGTAGAGATCGTCGGGCAACTCCTGCAAAAAACGACTTGGGTTGAGCATCATGCCGCCCGGCCCGGCCCGGGAGGCGACCTTCGGATAGCTGATATAGAGTTCGTTCTTGGCCCGCGTGACGGCCACATAGAACAGGCGGCGCTCTTCCTCGACGTCGCCGCTTTCGATCGAACGGCGCCCCGGGAAAAAGCCGTCGGCTGCGCCGATCAGGAAGACCACGTCGTACTCAAGACCCTTGGCTTGGTGGACGGTGGTGAGCTTGATGGCTTCGGTATTGGGATCGACCTGCCGGTCGCTCGTCTCGCCGTTGAGCAGGACGATCTGGGCGAGGAGGTCCTGCATCTCGGTGAAGCGGCTGGCAAATCCGACGAGCGCCTTCAATTCCTCCAGGCGGTCCACGTAGTCGGCGTACGCTCCCTTCAAATAGTCGCCGTACCAACCCTCGAGCGCGACGGTGACGGTTTCGTCGGGACGCTGCGAACTCATGGCGTTGGCGACCTGCCGGAGCGAGATGCAGAAATTCACCCATTCGTCCCTGGCGTCCTTCGCGACCTTGGTCTTCACGTCGTCGGTACCGAGGACGTCGATTAAATTGCGCTGCATGAGGCGCGCATGATCGAGGGCGGCGGCGTGGATCTTCTGTGCGCCTTTCTCGCCGACCTTCGGCAACAGGACGGCGATGCGCTGCCAGGCCTGCGTGTCGGCGGGATTATAGACGAAGCGCAACAACGCGATGAGGTCGCGCACGTGCTGGCGTTCGAAGAATTTCACGCCGCTCGTGATATGGTAGGGGATGCCGGCCCGGGAAAGCGCGAGTTGCACCTCCAGCGCGAGGAAGTGGGAGCGGTACAGGATCGCGATCTCGTTGGCCGACACGCCGTCGTCGTTGATGAGCGAATGAATGCGCTTGAGAATGAACTCGGCTTGTTCGCGGTCATCCATCGTTTGCACGACATAGGGCTTGGTCGAGTGGGCGCGATGGGCGCGGAGTTCCTTGTCGAAATGGCGGCCCTTGGGCTGGGCGTTGAGGACGCCGTTGGCGAAGTTGAGGATCTCGGGAGTTGAGCGATAGTTTGTCTCGATCCGGTGGATGACCGTTCCGGGATGCCGGTCGGGAAACGACATGATGTTTTCAAAGTCGGCTCCGCGCCAGGAGTAGATGCATTGGGCGTCGTCGCCGACGGCCATCACCTGATGATGCGTCGAAAGTTTGTCCACGATCTGCGCCTGGATGGTGTTGGTGTCCTGGTATTCGTCCACGAGGACATGCCGGAAACGATTGCCGAAATAATTCGCGATCTCGGGCGAATCGGTGAGGAGCTTCAGCCACATCTCCAACAGGTCGTCGTAATCGACCACCGACTGCTCGCGCCTGGCCTTGGTGTAGGCGTCGTCGAAGGCCGGAAAGAGATGGGCGACGTCCTGGTACTGCGGAAAGTTTTTCGAGACCGTTTCAGAGATCGAGAGCTGGGTGTTACGGGCGAGGGAAAGGACGCTGAACAGCGGACCGGGGCGCGGGTTGGTCTTGTCCTTGAAAAAAAGCTTGTCCTTTGATTCGACGCTTTGCTTGAGGAGCGTTTCCGATTCGTCGGCGTCGAGGATGGTGAAATTCTTCGGCAGCTTGATGGCGTCGCCGTACATGCGCAGGGCGCGATTGCCGAGGGAGTGAAAGGTGCCGCCCCAGAAGCGGGCGGACTCGATGCCGGTGAGGTCGTGCACGCGGTGAAGCATTTCCTTGGCGGCCTTGTTGGTAAAGGTCAGCAGCAGGATCTCGCCGGGTTTGACCCCTTGGGACAGCAGATAGGCCACGCGATAGGTGAGGGTGCGGGTCTTGCCCGAACCGGCGCCCGCGAGCACGAGCAGGGGACCCGGCGCGGCCGTGACGGCGGCGAATTGCTCGTCATTGAGCAGCGCGCGGAAGTCGATGGGCGGAATGCCCGGAGCGCTGCCGGCGAAGTTGCTGGGAAGGACGAAATCCATGGAGGAAAGGATAGGGAGCAGGTTCGAGCGGCCCAGGGCAAGCCCTCATGACGACGGAGGCCCGATGCTTCGAGGAATCGTTCCGAACCGCCGGCAGGACGGGTGGGGGGAGGAATTCGAGATCACTTTTCGCAATCGCAAGGATACGGAGACCGGGGTGCGTGTGACGGAGCACCGCTCGACTCCGGCCTGCTACCGGTGCCACGCCATCAGGTGGTGCGTGCTCGTTTCTCCGGTCAACAGGAAGCCGAGGCGGGTGTAGAGAGCCCGGGCGCGCGGATTTGCCTTCAGGACCTGCAAATGAACCGGCAGGGCCGCGGCGCGCGCCTCGGTTTGCAGGCTCGTGATGATCGCGGCGCCGATGCCCCGTCCCTGGAATTCCGGCGACACCGCGATGTTGGCCAGAAAAATTTCGGTGGGTTTGCGGGCCACTTCCACCATGCCGGCGTTTCGGCCCTCAACCACGATCACTTCCACCGCCTTGGCGGAAAAGGTGCGGAGAAAGTGATCGCGCTGCGCGGTCTCGTCCCACCGGCCCCAGGTTTGTTCGATGTAGGGGCGCAGGGTCCTCCGTTTGAGCGACCAGAGAAAATCCCGGTCGATCGCCGCGCAGGGCCGCAGCAAATACCCGGGTCCGCTCATGCGTTCCGGCCTTGGACAACGCTTCGTTCGAAGCGGAAACACATCCTCACATCGTCGTGAGTTCCTTCTCCTTGCCGGCGAGGTGGGTGTCGATGTCCTTGATGAACTTGTCGGTCGCGGTCTGGATGTCCTTTTCGAGGCGCTTTTCATCGTCCTCGGAAATCTTGCCCTCCTTGAGGGTCTTTTTTGTCTGCTCCATGGCGTCGCGGCGGGCGTGGCGGACATTGACGCGACCTTCCTCGGCCAGTCTGTTGGCGATCTTCACGAATTCCAGGCGGCGTTCCCTGGAGAGATCGGGGAGGGGGAGCCGGATCAATCCTCCGTCAACAATGGGGTTGATGCCGAGGTTGGCCTGCTGGAGGGCTTTCTCGACCGGGCGGACGAGGGCCTTGTCCCAAGGCTGGACTTGAATCAGGCGCGGGTCCGGCGTGCTGATGGCGGCGCATTCCTTGAGGCGCATCATCGAGCCGTACGCCTCGACCATCACGCCCTCGACCATGGCGGGGGAGGCCTTGCCGGTGTGGATGGTGCTGAATTCGTGCAGCGTGAAATCAACCGCTTTTTTCATGCGAGCCTGGACGTCGTTGAGAATGGGATGGGACATGGGAGAAAATCGAGGGCTGAAGGTTGGGGAGCGGAGAGGAAAAGGAGGGGCGGGGCGGCTTTTCCCGCCGGTCGGGCGGGGAGGAAATCAGCCGTGCACCAGTGTGCCGATCTTTTTGCCAAGGACCGCGTCGAGGATGGAGTGTTCCTGGCTCAGATTGAAAACGAGAATCGGGACGTTGTTGTCGAGGCAGAGGGAAAACGCGGTGGAATCCATGACATTGAGCCGCTGGCGCAGGGCGTCGATGAAGGTGATTTCATCGTAGCGAACCGCGTCGGCATGTTTGACGGGATCCTTGTCGTAGATGCCATCGACCTTCGTCGCCTTCATGATGATGTCGGCATGCATCTCGGACGCGCGGAGTGCGGCGGTGGTGTCGGTGGAGAAGTAGGGATTGCCCGTGCCCGCGACGAAAATGACCACGCGGTCCTTTTCCATGTGGCGCATGGCGCGGCGCATGATGAAGGGCTCGGCGATCTGGTTCATCGGGATGGCGGATTGGACGCGGGTGTTGACGCCCATCTTTTCCAGGCAATCCATGATCGCCAGGCCGTTGATCACGGTTGAAAGCATGCCCATGTAGTCGCCCGTGGTGCGATCCACGCCGCGCTTGGCGCCCTGGAGGCCCCGGAAAATGTTTCCGCCGCCGATGACCAGCCCGATCTGCACCCCCAGGTCGTGGATTTCCTTCACCTGTCCGCAGATCTTTTCCAACGTCGCCGCGTCGATCGCCTCGCTCCCCTTGACGCTCCGCAATACCTCACCGCTGAGTTTCAGGATGATGCGTTTATATTTTATACCCGGAGACCCGGCAGGCTTGGTTGGCATGAATCGACATGAGAAGCTTGCCGAAAACGGGCGTCAATGCCCGAGATGGGCGCCGTTGGCGGCCCGATGCTATTTGGCTGTGGTTTCCCCGACCGGCTGCATCACCGGTTCGCCATGGGCCTGTCTCTTTGACGCCCACACGACGACGCAAATGCCAATGAGGAGGAATACTCCGATGCCGATCGCCATCATGATGTTTACCTTGGTCGTTCGCTTATGGACGTCGACGAGCGGCTGGTCTGCGGTCTGCGGTTCGAATCCCATGATGAAAAAGAGCCGGAGTTGCGGTTGCGGTTCAGGTGAACGCCGCATTCGGTCGGATGCGAATGCGGGCGTCCCCACCTGTTAAAATTGACACTCCCCGGGCGGTTCGGTGCGCAAAAAAGACGATTGCCTCTCCCGTGGGTTGAGTCCGACATGTATCTTTACCCCATGAAATTCGAGCATTTCGCCCTAAATGTCCCCGATGCGCGAGCGATGAGCCGCTGGTATGTGGAGCACGTCGGTCTGCAGGTGATCAGGAGTCGCGAGGATGTGCCGCACACTCATTTTCTTGGCGACGACACCGGCAGGGTGTTCATCGAGCTTTATACGAATCCTGCGGCGGCGTTTCCCGATTATGCGGCGCAACACCCGCTCGTGCTTCATTTCGCGATGGTCACGACGGATGCCCGGGCGGAGCGCCTGCGGTTGGAAAAGGCGGGGGCGACCTTTTTTGTGGAGGACACCGCTCCCGACGGCAGTCGTCTGGTCATGATGCGTGATCCCTGGGGCGTGGCTTTGCAGCTTTGTCAGCGGGGCACGCCGTTCCCCGGTTTTTGAGTTTTTCATTCCTCTCGTTTCAGATTCCATGCAAGATTCACGCTGTACCCCGTGGCGGTGGCTGTCCGTTTTTGCCCTGTTGATCTGCTCCGCCCGAGCCGGGGAGCCCGGACTGCTCTTCCACGTTTCGGCGGACAACGGAGCGACGGCTGACTTCTCGGCCGGCGGGACGCCCGAGCCCACCTTTTTGTCCGGAGTCACGGTCATTCCGGACGGCGCACGGGGAGCCGCGTTGAGTTGCGCCAACATTCAGCGGCTGGCGTGGAGAGCGCCAGGCAACATCCATGCGCAGCGCGGCACATTGTCTTTTTTCTGGCGGTCACGTTATCCGGCGGGGCCGACGGAATTTCCCGTTTTCCGCGTGGCCTACGCCGATCATTCGAGCTGGGACATGGTCTGGTTGCGCATCGATTACAATGGCCGCGGCTTCGATGCCTTCGTGACGGATGCCAATCTGTCGCGCACCCGCGTCTCGGTGAAGCTGCCGCTCTTTCCCAAGCCGTCCGAATGGGTTCACCTCGCGCTCGCGTGGGACGAAACGCGCGGCATTCGGTTTTTCGTCAACGGACGACTCGCGGCGGAAAAACCGGCGGTCGCGGTGTACGACGCCGCGCTCGACCAGTTCGGACCGCACTCGCGCATCATCAGTCCGCACAACGTCCAGAGTGATTACAATTATGTGCGGGGCGGCGACATCGATGAGATCAGGATTTACGACCGCATGTTGGACGATGCGTCCGTCGCGGCCCTGGCCCGCGCGGAAGCGCCGGCTGTCATGACCGCGTCGTTCCCGCGGGATCTGACCGACGCGCGGTATCGCGACGAATGGTGGCTTCGGTACGGTTGGGACCGTGCCGACGATCCGCCGCCTGCCTTGCCCGCCGCGAAGACGAGCGTGCGGAAGGTGGAGATTCACGATGCCTACGATCTCAAGCGCTGGTGGTGGAAGGCCAGCGACGGCATTCGCGAAACCACGTGGCCGGGAGTGTACAACCGGTCGCGGCTGCCCGGCCGGCACGATTATTTCGAGCTGCCGGACTGGGATTGTTATTCGCTTTCGGGAAAATCCATCACCTTCGCCTTGCCGGACGAACCCGCCAATTATCTGGAAATTTCAGGCGCGGCCTGGGGAAAAATGGAGCTGCTGCCGGTCGGGACCGATAATGAAACGGCGTTCGAAGCGCGTGCGGAATCGGTCCTGTTCGAGCGGCCGAAAGGACGGGAGAAAACCGTGCATCTCCTCGCGCCGTCGCTCCGCGGGCGCAAAATCCGGTTCACCAACGTCGAGCAGGAGCAGCCCATCGGGGAACTTTCCGCCTGCAATGTGACGCCGGGCGTCGAACCGGCGGGACGCCGCGTTGTCTCCTGCCGCCTCGGCTACGGCGCGGCGGGGGACGACAATGCATTCATCGACCGACGTTTTCCTGTCGATGAACGGGCGACCCTGATCGCACGACCGGAGGGAACGCCCTCCACAGCGACGTCGAACCAGCCGTTGGTGGGACGCCGGCTACCGATCGTTCACGGCGTTATTCCAAGCCTCGGTGACGCATCGACTGATGGACTTGACGGGATCGCGATCGACCTGCCGGCTTTCAATTTCAAGCCAACGCACGGGGGGCTGATCCCCTTCAACATCCAGGTGAGGGATCCGCTCTGGCCGTTGCGTCGTATGCTGGACTTCAGCTTCAGCGTAAAGCCGGGCGAGGCCCATACCTTGTGGCTCGATCTCCGCGATCGGGTCCTGCCGGCCGGCAAACCGATTCTGTTCACGATTGCGAGCGCCAGTCCGGAGTTCGGCGAATCCACACTGGTCAACGCCGCGGTCCGGCTCGTATTCAAGCCGCGTGCGGCG
>Ga0164241_10005400_pt1 | contig 12004 bp, 10 predicted proteins | sample OricomyardsoilBY_FD_108780 | JGI IMG/M metagenome (GOLD analysis project Ga0164241, IMG submission 108780) | Backyard soil microbial communities from Emeryville, California, USA - Original compost - Back yard soil (BY) | ecosystem: Environmental > Terrestrial > Soil > Unclassified | place: USA... | reverse complement strand
TGAAAACGAATACATTTGTGTTTGAAATGATTGGAATTAATTGCCATTTATTTCATCATCAAAATCCCTTGTCTTGGACACTCATTCGGTTATCGGAATTATTGTAAAGCTCCCTTTTTATTTCCTCGCTGCAAATACGCAAGGCACTACTTTGCTTGTATTATTGCTGATCGTTTTACTACTGCTTTCATTTACTATATCAGGTGCGGAGGTGGCCATATTTTCGCTGAATAGTAAGGATATTAATATGCTGAAAACTAAACAGCATTCTGCAGCAAAAAGAATTATTAGCTTTTTAAAAGAACCAAAAGAGGTATTTGCTTCGCTGATGATCGCTGATATTTTTATTAATATCAGTTTTATTATCCTCGCTAATTTTTTAATTACAGAATTTATTTCTTTCGGCAACCTGCATTTCATATTAGAAATGCTTATCAAAGTAATCGCTATCACATTTATTCTTGTTTTCGCAGGAAAAATACTTCCAAAGGTTTGGGCTACGCAAAATAATTTACGCTTTGCATATGGCTCTTCTGTAGTAGTGGAAAGCGTACACTTATTACTACGCAGGATCAGTAAATGGATTGTTTCTGTGGCCGACAAAATAGGGAAAGGGGTAGGCGCTAATAAATCTGAAGCGATAAGCATACAGGAAATGGACGAAGCGATTGATGTAAAAACAGATGAAGAAGCATCGCTGGAAGAGAAAAATATCATGAAAGGCATTATTAAATTTGGTGCTATCTCTGTAAAACAAATTATGCGGAGCCGTTTAGAAATAAACGGCATTAATCATACTGCAACATTCTCCGAGTTAATAAAGAAAGTAGAAGAGCTTCATTATTCACGCCTGCCTGTATACAAAGGCAGCCTCGATGAAGTGCTTGGTATTATCAATACAAAAGATTTAGTGACTTACCTCGACGAAGCTGATAGTTTTGATTGGAAACGATTGATGCGTACGCCTTATTTTGTACCCGAATCAAAACTGATTGCAGACCTTATGCGCGACTTTCAATCCAAACATATTCACTTCGCAGTAGTAGTGGATGAGTTTGGTGGCACCAGCGGTATTGTAACGATGGAAGATATTATTGAAGAAGTAATTGGTGAAGTAAGAGATGAATTTGACGAAGAAGAAAATAAGAATAAAAAAATTGATGATAATACATATGTTTTTGAAGGGAAGACAATGATTCATGATATCTGCAAAACCATGCACTTGCCTATTGATATGTTTGATGAGGTAAAGGGCGAAAGCGAATCATTGGCAGGCCTTGTATTGGAACTGGCAGGTGCTTTTCCCAAAGTGAATGATGTGGTAACATCCGGCGATTTTAATTTTACTATTCTTGAAGCGGATAAAAACAGAATTTTACTTGTAGAAATTTCAATCACTCCGCGTCCATAAATTGTTTTTAATGAATACCAGAGCTATTATTTGTTTTTGTATTTTTTTATCTGCCCTGATTGTTGCCTGCAATAGCCCCTATACTTATAAAAAAAAGGGATATTATAAAATAGATTTTCCGGAAAAAAAATACCAGCTTTTTGATGAACCCGGTTATCCCTACTCATTTGAATATCCTACATACGCGACTATCATTAAGGATACAAGCTTTTTTGAAGCCAAACCGGAAAACCCCTGGTGGATTAATATTGATGTGCCCTCATTGCATGGCAGAATTTATATCAGTTACAAAGAAGTACGAAAAAATAATTTTGATTCATTGGTTACCGATGCTTTTAAAATGGCATACAAGCAGCACGTAGATGTTTCTACAGGTATTGAAGAAAGCCCTTTGCAAACCCCTCATCATGCCGAAGGCTTTTATTTTTCGCTGGCCGGTAATACAGCTACTGCCAACCAATTTTTCTTAACAGATTCTACAACCCATTTTTTACGGGGAGCACTCTATTTTGATGCTACACCAAATGAAGACTCTTTGGGTATCGTGAATGATTTTTTAAAAAAAGATCTCAACCATCTTATCAATACATTGCAATGGAAATAATCCATCCTCATTTTTGAAGATGGATTATAAAACTGCTTTTCATTTTTCTGCCTTTACTTCAATCGTTACCGGAGGTTCTTCTATTTGTACTGGTTCATACGATTCTAAAGCAGCACGGCTATAAATTTTGGCGTTAAGTTTTTTAGGCCTTTTTTGTTTTACTCTCCTCTCATTATTCACCTGCTCACTCTTAAGTATTTGCTTTTCTTCTTCCTTAGCTGCTATTTCAGGTGTCGCCTTTTTTTCAGTTACTGGCAGAGGAGGTTCTTCTGCTTTCGTCTCCTGGTATAGGGTTTTAAAGCGGATGTCGCGGCTTGACTTTTTATAATCAACAAAGCCATAAATACTAGCGCTAACCATCAGCAGCGCTCCTGCATACAATAGTGGTTTCATCGGTGTTTAATTTTTATTGTTAATGATTAAATAGAAAATGATTTGAGATAGTTTTTACCTGATCTGTAAATGATCCATTCAGCAAACATCATATTGCCTACTACGCTCAGCCACAACGACAATTCGTAGTTTTCTAAATGATGCCAGTCGAGCAGATAAAATATAACATGGTATACACGAAAAGTAACAGCAGTCATTGCCATAGCATAACTACGCATCATCCATATTTTATGCGCCAGTACATTTTTTTTATGAATTGTCCTTAAACCATATAGTGTAGTAATAAACCAGGTGGCTGCCATAAACAAGAAAAGAGACCTTTCCCAAAAACTCCCTTTGGCAAAGAAGGACATATATAAACCGGTAGGTGCACCCAAAAACAAAACAACAAATACATACAGCTTACCGGAAATGCGATGAATAGCTTTTGATTTTTTCAGTATGTAGCGGGAAAATTGAATAAGTGCTGTAAATATGCAAACGGCTCCGGCAAAAATATGTATATAGAAACAGGCATTGTATAGATTGCCCTGAAACAGAAAACCTCTCTCCCGGATAAAACTGAAATCTTTGCTAAATGAGAAATAAGGAAGCGTATTATAAATAAGGAGAAGACTGAAGGCAGCGACGGGTATCCAGAATAGTAATTGAAAAAATACCCGGGCTGATTGCCGCATGGTTAATATACGTGAGTTTGGCATAGTTGGCGGTTTCAGGAATGAGAGTAGCATTCCATAAAACCTCCATAAAAAGAAGCTGTTAGATGTTTGTTAAAGGAAATAATGGTTTCTGGATAAAGAGCGTAATATTCCATTTTTCTAACAATTACCTTTGTAAAAAAGTAAAAGCGTGATAATAATTGACAACACTTTGGTGAGTGAAGAAATAGTAAGTGAGCAATTTGTGTGTGATTTAAGTAAATGCAAAGGCGGCTGTTGCGAAGATGGTGATGCAGGAGCGCCGCTCGAAGAATCAGAGCTGGATCTGATTAATGAATATTACGAAAAAATAAAACCGTACCTGCCGCAAAAATCGATTGAGGCAATAGAAAAAAAAGGACGCTATACTTATTCACGTGAGTATGGTTGGGTAACCCCTACATTAGCCAGCGATAAAGAAATTTGTGTGTATGGCCGCCGCGAAGAAAATGGTTTAATTAAATGTGCTTTTGAGCAAGCTTATAATGCAGGCATTATTCCATGGAAAAAACCTATCAGCTGCCATCTGTACCCCATCATCGCAGAAAAAGGGAAGAAAGGTGGATATGACCGCTTGAATTATGAGCCGAGAGAGAAACTGTGTAAGCCTGCCTGCTCATTGGGGGCAAAATTGAAAGTACCTGTTTATGCTTTTTTGAAAGAGCCGTTGCTACGCAAATACGGTGAGGAGTTTTACGGTGCATTGGAAGCAATCGCGAAAGGCGAACATACGGAAGGCGCACCTGAATAAATGCTATTTACTCATCTTTCATTTACAGAACTGATTGTTCCTTATTAAATTTGTTTTATGTCTGAACATTCTCTTTCGTTTATAGAAAAAAGTGCAGCCAAAGCAGGTGACCGGGACCATAGGCGTACTATTAATTATAATATCAACAAGTATAACTCTGTTGTGCCGGTTGGTAAACAACAGTTCAACGACATAAACTTTGTAAGAGAGAAAGCGAAAAACCTGAAATGGAAAGCGATTGCTACACTCGATAAACAATTGGAAACTTTTGAAGCAATGATTACAAGCCGTGGCGCAAAAGTGCTATGGGCAGAAAATGCCGATCATGCTTTGAAAGAAATAAAAAAGATTTGCGATGAAAAAAATTGCAAAACGATTGTGAAGAGTAAAAGTATGGTGACGGAAGAAATTCATTTGAATGATTTCCTGGAGAAAAATAATATTGAAAGTGTAGAGACAGATTTAGGAGAATATATACAGCAATTAGATAACGAACCTCCTTATCATATTGTAACGCCTGCTATGCATAAGAGCAAAGAAGATGTTGCAAACCTCTTTGCTGAAAAATTAGGGACAGATCCAAAACTTACTCCTGAACAGTTAACATTGGTAGCTCGCGATGTGTTGCGCGAAAAATATGTGCAGGCAGAGATAGGTATCACAGGAGCAAATTTTATTGTAGCAGATATTGGTGCCATCGCCGTTACAGAAAATGAAGGAAATGCGCGGTTAAGTTGCGCATGGCCGAAAACACATATCGTTATTGTCGGTATAGAGAAAGTCATTCCTTCAATGACGGACCTCGCATTGTTCTGGCCATTGCTATCTACATTTGGTACAGGACAAAAAATTACAGTATATAATACAATTGTTACAGGACCGAGGCAACAGAATGAAACAGATGGCCCCGAAGAAATGTATGTGATATTACTTGATAACGGGCGTACAAATATTCTGGCTAATGAAAAGCAAAGAGAGAGTTTGTATTGTATTCGGTGCGGAGCATGTTTAAATGCATGCCCTGTTTATAAAAATATTGGTGGCCATTCTTATGAAGCTACTTATAGCGGACCGATAGGTTCTGTTATTACTCCGCACTTAAAAGATATGGGCGAATGGAAACATCTTAGTTATGCATCTTCATTATGCGGCAATTGTACAGAAGTATGCGCAGTAAAAATTAATCTTCATGAATTGTTATTAGAAAACAGGCATGAAGCTGTAGAAGAAGGTGAGACAAACTTCAATGAGAAAATGGCCTGGAAAATGTGGCGTATGGCCATGTTACGAAGAGGCTTTATGAATATGGGAAATGCAACAATTAAAAACTGGGTAGTAAATAAGCTGCTCAAAGGCTGGAAAGAAAATAGGGGCGAGATGCATTTTCCAAAAAAATCCTTCAACCAATTGTGGAAGGAAAAAAACGGTAAGAATTAATTGCTTAGTATTTGATCATTTTTTCCAATATCATCACTCCACGGCTACAATACATAGCCGGGTTTATCTCTAAAGAAATTTCAGGGACTGCTGCTATTATTACTTCCGATGCTGAAGCTTTTAAAAATTATAGTGGGGTAAGAATAAATTATAGTACAGCACCTGTAAGCAATGAAGAAATACATATAAAGCCTGTTACTCTTCTTTTTGAAAATGATATAAAAGCACAACAGACTGAGTGTACAACATGGAAAGATATTCCTGTTTTTTTTCGTACCGATGCTGATTTTCCCTTCGATGTATTTGCCGCTTCTTTTTTCTTATTAAGCCGTTATGAAGAATATCTCCCGCATAAGAAAGATATGTATGGCAGGTATGCACATGAAAATTCTCTGGCTTACCTGCAAGGTTTTTTAAATAAACCTTTAATTAATATATGGCTTCAGGAATTCAGAGAGATACTAAAAAATAAATTTCCTGACTTTCAAAGCCTTCAGCCACCGCTTACTTTTCTTCCGACGTATGATATTGATATGGCATGGTCCTATCAAAACAAAGCATCGTGGCGCAATGCTGGTGGGGTTGTAAAATCATTCTTAAGTGGTAACTGGACTTCGATGATAGAAAGGGTATCTGTATTAATGAACAAAGAAAAAGACCCTTTTGATGCATATGGATGGCTGAATGCTTTGCATGAAAGATATAAGTTAAGGCCCTATTATTTTTTCTTATTGGCAAAAAAAACCGGGAGTTATGATAAAAACATTTCTCCTGATAGTGAAGCGATGCGTTCGCTAATTCATGATCATGCCATACGATACCCCATTGGTATACATCCCTCATGGCAAAGTGGGGATAAAAAAGAATTATTAGCGGATGAAATAAAAGCTTTAAAATCTGTTACCGGTGCCGATGTCGTTTCATCCCGGCAGCATTATATACGCTTTACGTTACCACAAACATTCCGCGATTTATTAGATAATGGTATCCGTTTCGATTTTTCAATGGGCTACGGAAGTATCAATGGTTTTCGTGCTTCTGTTTGTTCTCCGTTTTATTGGTACGATTTACCGAATGAAAAGCAGACAGAGTTAATGCTATTCCCTTTTTGTTTTATGGAAGCGAATAGTTTTTACGAACAAAAATTTACAGCAAGGCAGGCATTAGATGAAATGCATTATTATTATAAAGAAGTAAAAGCAACAGGTGGTACTTTTATTATGATATGGCACAATACTTTTTTAGGTACAGATAAATCTTTTAAAGGATGGAGAGAGAGCTACGAGCAGTTTATTAAAGAAATATCTTCTTAAATACCTTCGGCTTCGGGCTGCTCCACCGGTGGTATAGCTTTGAATGCTTTGTTTACCAGGAATACTCCCAATAAAGTAACAGCGCCACCTACCAGAATGAAAATGCTCGGGCTTTCATTAAATAAAACCCATCCTAATAATACAGCTACAATAGGATTGATATAAGCATAAATAGAAGCTTGCTCAGTCGGAAGATTTTGCAATGCGTATAAATAGGCTACAAAGGCAATCACAGATCCGAATATAACCAGGTAAGCAATCGTCAACCATGCTTTTAATGGAATTTCATTGAATGGCATAAATGAATGAACGGTTGCTGAATTAGTCGCTTTTGTAAGAAGTAATAACGATGTTCCAGAAATGACCATTTGTAAACCCAAGCTGAAATAAGGGTTAAATGAAACAGCATTCTTTTTTGTAAAGATGGTACCGAAAGCCCATGTCCATGTAGCGATTAATGAAAGCATAATTCCGAAACGGAAATCGGGTACAGAAAAATCTTTAAAGTGCTCAATGAAAATGATACATACACCGCTAAAACCTAATAATAACCCTGCTAAAGCTTTAGATGGAATTTTTTCTTTTGATGTAAATAAGCCAATTATCACAATACATAAAGGAAAGGATGCTGCCATTATAGCGCCAAGCCCTGCTGATATATGTTGCACGCCCCAGTTACTAAGCCCATTACTCAAAGCAAAATTTAGAATACTTAATATGATAACAGATAACCATTCTTTTCCTTTTGGAAATTTTGCGCCTTTGCTGATAAAATAAATAACATATAAAATGCCTGCAGATAGTTGGCGGATACCTGCCATTTGTAATGCTGGTAAATAGGTTGTTCCGATTTTAGCACCTACCCATGTTGTGCCCCATAAAAAGCAAACCAACGCCAGTGCAAAAATTGCTTTCGTTCTTTTTCCTTTTTTATGAATGGTTAAAGGATTGAAAGCAGACAATTGCCTGATTGAATCGCTTGTATGCGAAAGTGTTTTAAAAATGTCGAAACGAGCCATACGATTTCAAATTATAAAATCATGGCAGCGAATGGAAATATTAATGCTTGAAATGGCGCATGCCTGTAATTACCATTGCAAGTTTATGTTCTTTACAATATTCAATCGAATCATTATCACGAATAGAACCGCCCGGTTGAATAAATGCAGTAATACCCGCTTCATGCCCCATCTTCACACAATCATTAAAAGGAAAGAAGGCATCACTCGCCATAACAGCACCGTCAAGATCGAAATTAAATTGCTTTGCTTTTTCAACAGCCTGGCTCAATGAATCAATACGGCTGGTTTGCCCACAACCTTTACCCACCAATTGTTTATTTTTTACCAATGCAATGGCGTTACTCTTTAAATGTTTGCAGATGATGTTTGCAAATGCAAGATCATCTTTCTCATTACCCGTTTCCTTTCCACCTGCTTCCTTCCATTCTGTATAATTCCCTTCATCTATACCTTGTGCCAATACACCGTTCAATACAGATTTATATTGTTGCTTGCCTGCAGGCTGTGCTAATAGCTGTAATAAGATCCTATTCTTCTTTGACTTTAAAATTGCAAGCGCATCTTCATTGTACGAAGGGGCAATTAATACTTCAAAGAATATTTCATTGATAGCGTCAGCAGCAGCTTTGTCAATAGTACCATTGCAAACTAATACGCCACCAAAAGCAGATTCAGGATCGCCGGCTAATGCAGCATCCCAACTTTCTTTTATGGTAGCTCTCTGTGCTACGCCACATACATTGGTATGCTTAATAATGGCAAAAGTAGTTTCTGTAAACTCTTTGATCAATTGCATGGCAGCGTCTACATCTACAAGATTATTGTACGAAAGCTCTTTACCATTTAACTGATTGAACAATTCGTTCAGGTTACCATAAAATGCTCCTGATTGATGCGGGTTCTCACCATAGCGCATTGCTTTTTCTTCCTTGTTATAAGGGATGGGAAAAGAAGCGCCATGAAAATAGTTAGAGATTGCCGTATCGTAAGACGTACAAACGTCAAACGCTTTGATAGCAAACTTTCTTCTTTGCTCTAAAGTTGTTTCGCCTTTTTGCTCTTTTAATAAGTTATATACTTCTGCATAGTCAGCTTTATTGGCAACAACTAATACATCTTTATGGTTTTTAGCTGCACCACGAATCATCGAAGGGCCGCCAATATCAATCTTTTCAATAATCAGTTTTTCATCTGAAGTAGATGCTACCGTTTCTTCAAAAGGGTATAAGTCCACAATCACCAGGTCAATTTCGGGAATCTGGTATTGTTTCATTTCTGATAAATGAGTTTCATCATCACGCTTGCCAAGAATACCGCCGAAAACAATAGGGTGTAATGTTTTTACCCTGCCACCCAAAATGGAAGGATAAGAAGTAAGGCTTTCTACAGGTATAACTTTTATTCCCAGTTTCTCAATGAATTGCTGTGTGCCTCCCGTTGAGTAAATCGTTACGCCTAGCTCAGACAAAACATTTACAATGTTTTCGAGGCCATCTTTGTAAAAAACAGAAATTAATGCAGATTGTATTTTTTTGCTCATACTTTGATTGATTGAAACGGCAGGCAATTGTTTGAGAGCCGCAAAGGTAAGCGTCTACAAATTCATTACAAAAGCTCCTTCGGTATTTACATTATGGCAGGGGATATTCAGTGAATTACAATCTTTTTGCCATAACAATGCTTTCCATGCGGGAACAGAACTATCAATTACAACCTGCTTTATTTCTGCTATTTCTGCCAACGATGTGATGTAAAATCGGGGATTGCGGGACAAGATCAGTATATCAATCTTTTCTTTTGCACCCGCTTTTTCGGGGCGCGTATTTTTATCGATTATAAGAATATGTTTTTTGTGAAATTGAATATACTTATCGGGATATGTTTGGCCTGGTTGGATGGGAGAAATCCGGTGAAGTACACGCGATGGGGTTAAATGAAAATTGACAAGCGAAGCGTCATTTAAAACAGAACTATCGCCTAAAAAAGTATAATACCTCCCATCGATTAAATCAATAGCCGTTTTTTGCGGTACACTATAGATGATAATTTTCGATTGATTTTCAGCTTTGATAAATGACAACGAGCGCAATACACTAAAAGAAAGTAAGGCTGCAAGAGAAATACTGATTGCATAATTTTTCTTTTTCATTAGCCAAAGAGCCACGAAAACAATAAAAATAAAAATCAATACGGTTTGCACAATAGTTAGTTGAAAGCCTTGTAATAATGAATAGGGCAACTGTTCAGTTTTTTCAACAATAAAATTCATAGCAAAAATCAACCAACTTAATAATTGCCCAAGCAGGTGTGCAACAAAAGGAATAAAAGCCACTATGCATAAAATGATTTCACCAATTAAAATAATGCTCGATAGCGGCACTGCAATAAGATTTGTAAAAAGAAAATATACAGGAAACTGATGAAAATGATATAGAATGAAAGGAATAGTAAGTATTTGTGCAGCTAGTGTAACGGCATTAAGTTTCCAGATTGTATCGATAATTTTATTTTGAATATAAAATAAATGATACACTGGTTTCATAAAAACAATAATGCTTACTACGGCTGCATAGGAAAGTTGAAAACCTACATCCCACAACCAGAAGGGATTGTAACATAGCAATAAGAATGCAGATAAGGCCAATGAATTATAAATATTCGTTTTTCTGGAAAGGCTTTCTCCAATAGCTATGATAGAAAACATTAAAGCGGAACGTAAAACGGAAGGTTGTGCCCCTGCTAACAAACTAAACAACCATAAACCTGCAATAATGATGATAACCCGCAAAAGATTAAGCCTGCTATTTTTTTGAAGTGGTTTTAGCAGCATTAATAGCAACCCATAAATTAAACCGAGATGCAATCCCGAAATTGCAATGATATGCACCACGCCTGTGTTGGAATACGATTGAACTAAATTTTTATCAAGATCATCTTTATAGCCAATTAAAAGAGCTTCAGCAAGGCCTTGTTCTTTTTCTCCCGGGATATATTTCCGGATAATCGCCAATACACGGTCCCGGGTAGTAAATAAAAATTGCGTAAGCGCATTTGCTTTTTTAGAAGGCAATAACTGAAACTCATTCGTATTAATATATAGCTGATGTGTGATTCCTTTAAATAAGCAGTACTGGCTATAATCAAAGGCTCCGGGATTTCCCGTTCCTTTTATTTGCTGCAAAGGTTTTTGTACAAAAATTGTTGACCCATAAGTAATATTTTGTAGTGCAGTATCTTTTTTAAAGTAAAGAATGATTTTCCCTTTTACTGCAACAGATTTACCATTATTAATTATTCTATGCACGGTAGCATCAGCCTTCCATGATTTTTGTTTTTCAACTAATGGCTCTTCAATATGCAATTCCAAAACCGAGTTGGGTTCATTATAGTTTTGAAACCATCTCCGGTCATTTTGTATAGTATTAAAATATGTAAGAACATTCCCAAGGCTTAAGAACACAATAGATATAGCCATGCCATTAATAACGGATAGCCGGAATTTGCCAAATAATGGGATGAATGTATAAAGCAGGCAAACCGATAACGCAGTAAATAAAATAGTAAGAATAATTGCGACTGGTATTTGTGTATACCGTTGTATAATTATACCAATGATAAATGGTATCAGTAATTTAATAAAAGGGGCACTTTTCCAAAAGATAAGCAGGCGGTTATTCACGTCGATTCGTTTAATAATAAAATAGTAATCGAAGTGACTGGTGTGTGGGGAGACTATGCATTTACTATTGCAATAAAACAGCAATAGCTTCTTTATAAATATACATTTTTTAAATAAAAAAAGTCCATAACCAATTTTGATTATGGACTTAGCATATTTTACGAATGCTTACTTACTCAGGTACATACTTCTGTCTTTGTATAATTGCCTGAAGTAAGGGTCACGAAGGTTTTTAATAAAGCGGATAGACTCTCCTGTACTTTTCATTTCAGGGCCGAGTTCTTTATTTACATTCGGGAATTTGTTGAAGCTGAATACTGGCTCCTTAATCGCAAAGCCATCTAAGAATTTTTCTTCCGGTATGTCAGATACTTTTATTTCATCCAACATTACTTTGGTTGCATAGTTCAGGTAAGGCTTACCATATGCTTTTGCAATAAACGGTGTCGTTCTCGATGCTCTCGGGTTGGCCTCAATCACGTACACTTTTCCTTCTTTGATAGCGAACTGGATATTGATCAGCCCTTTTACTTTCAGTTCGATGGCAATTTTCTTTGCGTAATCTACCATATCCTGCACTTCTAAAGGAGACAGGTTGAAATAAGGCAATACTGCATTACTATCTCCACTATGTATACCTGCCGGTTCGATATGCTCCATAATGCCCATCACGTGAAATTTTTCACCATCGCATAT
>Ga0164241_10005399_pt1 | contig 12004 bp, 8 predicted proteins | sample OricomyardsoilBY_FD_108780 | JGI IMG/M metagenome (GOLD analysis project Ga0164241, IMG submission 108780) | Backyard soil microbial communities from Emeryville, California, USA - Original compost - Back yard soil (BY) | ecosystem: Environmental > Terrestrial > Soil > Unclassified | place: USA... | reverse complement strand
GAGCACCTCCGTGGGGATGCGCGCCTCGATTTCGATCTCGCCCGGTGCATCGCGCTTGTCAGAGAAGGACTCGTGAAAGTGCAGCGAATTGATGCGTGGCGATTCGATGGCTTGCTGCAGCCCTTCCTTGCCGAGGATGAGGCTGAGCAGCACATTGGCGATCTGCTGATCCTGCGTATCGCCACCCGGCGTGCCGATGGCCAGAAAGGGCTTGCCATCGCGCGTGACGATGGTGGGCGACAGCGTGGTGCGCGGGCGTTTGCCACCCGCGATCACATTGGGACTGGCCGGATCCAGATCGAACACGGTCAGGCGATTGCTCAGTGGCACGCCGGTGTCGCCCGCAATGTAGGCGCCGCCGATCAGCCAGCCCGAACTGGGCGTGCAGCTGAACAGGTTGCCCTGTGCATCGACCACCTCGATGGCGGTGGTGTCGGCAAACGGACCGCCGCGCTTGAGAGCGTGTGGCTGAAAAGGCATGGCCGGCGCATGACCGCCGCGCTGATGCGCGTAAGGATTGCCGTAGCGATGTTCGAGCGAGGCCTGTGCGCCGATCAGCGCCGCCCGCTCGGCGGCATAACTGCGTGACAGCAGGCCTTCGGCGGGAATGTCGGCGAACAGCGGATCGCCGAACCAGGCATTGCGGTCGTCGAAGGCCAGCTTGATGGCCTCGGCGAAGGTGTGCAGGTATTGCTCGCTGCGCAGGCGCATCTTGTCGATGCCCGCGGCCTCGAGAATGTTCAAGGTGAGCAGCAGCGCGGGACCCTGACTCCAGAAGCCGGACTTGTGGATGTCATAGCCCTGGAAGCGCGTGCTGACGGCGGCTTCGACGCGGCCACGATAAGAGGCGAGATCTTCGTAGTTGAGCAGACCACCGTCGGCCTGCACGCCGGCGGCGATGCGGCGGGCAATATCGCCCTTGTAGAACAGATCGCGCGCGGCTTCGATGGCCTGCACGCGATTGCTGCCCTGCTTGAGCGCCGCGCGCTCGGCGGCAACCAGGGCTCGCAGCGTCGCACCCAGTGCGGGCTGCCGGAAGAGTTGCCCGACATCGGGAATATGGCCATCGGCGTAATAGGTGCGACGCGACCATTGCCAGATTTCCGTGGCCGCGCGATTGCCGATGAGGAAGGCGCGCAGCATCGGATAGACAGGAAATCCCTCGGTGAGCTGGATGGCAGGCTGCAACACCTGCGCCAGCGATAGCGTGCCGAATTTCTGCAGCGTGAGCGCCATGGAGTCGACAACGGCCGGTACGGTGCCCGCATTCGGGCCATTGCCCGGAATGATGCCCGCGGCGCGAAAATACGCGGGCGTCGCCGATTTGGGAGCCGTGCCCTGGCCGCAGACGATGGAAACCTTGCCCGAGCCTGCATGGAACAGGGCCACTGGCGCCTCGCCGCCCAGCCCGAAGTGCGTGATCTCGTTGACCGCGGCGGCGAATACCGCCGCGACGCCGGCATCGAAGGCATTGCCGCCCGCGGCGAGAATGCGCGTGGCGGCTTCCACGGTGAAATTGCGACCCGCCGCGACGATGCCATGCGAGCCAACCAGTTCCGCCCGTATGGTTGCGCGCGCCTCGGTGCGCTGCCGTTCGGCGGCAGACGCGCCCTGCGTCGCCGATGCGCTCTGCGGGATGGCTTCGGGCATCGCCGTGGCGGCTGCCGCGGCGAGGGAAAGCCGGTGAAATTGCCGTCGTGAGACCATGTGCGCACTCCGTTGCCCCAACGAAGGCTAACGTGTCGCGCACGGCATGACCAGCAGTCGAGGCGGCATTGCCGTAGCCGCTGCCGGCATCCTCTGCTGGTGGCAGTTGCCGTCATTCACGCGGCGGAATGTGCAGCAAATGTGCAGGCGAAAGTTCCCGCAGCCGCTTCCCAGTCGTGAATCATTTGCATGTTCTGCAATGCAGTTCCGATTACACGGATGTCATGCGCCGCAGGCGGAACAAGCCGCAGGGCATGCTGTCCGAACAGGTGTAGCAAGCGAATGGAGGGCCAATGCCCTTCAGGACAATGCTCCCCGGAAACTGACAGAAGGTACAACGAACATGAAACACAAATTTCGCAACGCCGCATTCATTGCCGGCGCGATGATCTCCCTGGGCGCCATGGCGCAGACCCCGGACAACGATGTGCAGATCAACACGCAGACGGTGAAGTTCAACCGTGCCGAGGCCTCCACGCCCGCCGGCGCCGCCGATCTGTATCAGTCGTTGAACCATGCCGCATCGCATGTGTGTGTGGATTTCTCCGCTCCGGCGACCCTGCAGCGTGGCTCGTACTCCGAGTGCCGCGATTCGGCGCTGGCCAAGGCTGTCGGCGACGTCAAGATCGAAGCGGTGTCCGTACTGCATCAGAGCGACCGGGCCCGCAAGGGCACGGTGACGGCGGGCTGAAGCACCGCGCGGTTCACGGCAGGCCGGATGGCCCGCCGTGAACCGTATCATTCGACGATCAGCCTGTACCCGGAGACGGTTGCAGTCTGCAGCAGCACCGGCACGCCGGGATTGACTTCAATCTTCTGGCGCAGCCGGTGCACCAGCTGTTTCAGCAACTGCCGGTCGCCGCTGCCGCGGTGACCCCACACCAGAATGAGCAGGCGGTCGGAGTGCACGGCACGTCCGGCCTGTGCGAGAAGTGCCTGCATCAGCCGGAATTCCAGTTTCGTCAGGGCAATGGGCGGGCCATGGCCGATGCGCACGGTGCTGTCTTCCGCATCCAGCGTCACGCGGCCCGCCGTCGTCGGCCCGGCGCTGCGTTCCAGGCGCGCGCGACGCAGCAGTGCCTTCACACGCGCCAGCAGCGTGCGCGGACTGAATGGCTTGGTCAGATAGTCATCCGCGCCCAGATCGAGCGCGCGCACCAGATCCTGTTCCTCGCCACGTGCGGTGAGCATCATCACCGGCACCGTGCTGCGACCGCGGATCGCGGAACACACCTCGAAGCCCGTCATGCCCGGCATGTTGATGTCGAGGATCACCATGTCCGGCGCTTCGGCTTCGAAGCCCGCCAGTGCGGCGGTGCCATCGCCGGCCTTCACGACCAGATAGCCAGCCTGGCCCAGCGCATAAGCCACCAGATCGAGCAGGTCCGGGTCGTCATCCGCCACCAGGATCTTCACCCCCTGCTCTCCAGTGGCAGTGTCAGCGTGAATCGGGTGTGACCGTCACTGGTGCGCGCGGCGGACAATGTGCCGCCGTGCCGTTCGACGATGGAGCGTGAAATCGACAGGCCCAGGCCCATGCCGCTGGGCGCGGGTTCCACGCCGCCACGGCTGAAACGCTCGAACACATTCTCCTGCGCGCCTTGCGGCAGACCGGGGCCGGCATCCTCCACCCAGGCGCTGATATGACCGCCCGCGCGCTCCGCACCGATGCGGATGACGCTGTCCGTGGGCGCGAATTTGCTGGCATTGGCCAGCAGGTTGACGAATACCTGCGTCAGGCGCACGGCATCGCCGGACAGCGACAGGTCGTTGTCCAGCGAGCGTTCGACCCGCTGCGAGCGCTGGCGCAGCAGCGCATCGACGGTGCTGATGGCATCTTCCACCACATCGGTCAGATCCACGCTCTGGTGGCGGATGTCGAGCTGTCCGGCCTCGATGCGCACGCTCTCGAGCAGATTGTCGATGAGCTGCGTCAGTCGCAGCGTGCCGCGTTCCAGCGACAGCACCAGCTCTTCGAGCTGTTCCGGCGGGCGCGTGCGCAAGCCATCGCGCAGCAGTTCGATGGAGGCCAGCTGCGCCGCCAGCGGTGTGCGGAACTCGTGGGATACATTGGCCAGCACGGTATCGCGCGCGCGACGGACGGCTTCCAGTTCGGTCTCGTCGCGCATCACCTGCACCTGCAGGCTATCCACGGGCTGCGCGCTGGTCAGCACCATGCGCCGCTCGCCGGCCGCGGTGGCCAGATGTTCCACGGCAGTGGCCGAGCCGCGCTGCCGCGCCAGCACGATGGGGCAGCTGGTTTCGCAGGGCGATTCACCATTCGCGCAGCGCGGCTTCAGTACATCGCCGCAGAAACGGCCGATGGCCTCCGAGGCCTTGATGCCCAGCAGCTTCGCGGCCTGCGCATTCATGTAGGTGATGCGGCGTTCGCCATCCACGGCGTACACGCCTTCGACGATGCCGGTGAGCACGGCCTGCGCCTCGGCCTCGCGCTGGCGCAGCGTGCCGGTGAGATCGATCAGGTTGCGGCGCATGTCGTCCATGGTGCGCGCCAGCTTGCCGATCTCGGCCGGGCCGCCCTGCGGAATCGAAGTGGTGAAGTCGCCCTGACCCAGTTTTTCGGCCGCGGCGGTGAGCGCCTCGGTGGGCTGCGTGACGCGCCGGCCGAGCAGCACGCCGCCGAACAGCGCGACCAGGCCGAGGAAGGCGGCCAGCCACAGCAGCCGCAGCCGCAGCGCGCGCACGTCGCGGTCGATCTGCGCCGACGACAGCCGCGTTTCGATCAGCACGATGCCTTCGCCGTTGGCCGAGAACACGGGATGGCTGGCCGCATACAGCCCCAGTTTGGCGATGTGCGCCACCGCGTAGCGGCCATCGGCCAGCGCCGTGGTGTGCAGATTGGTGAACGCGTCGGCCGGCGCGCTGTTGAAATTGCGGTAGTTGCGCAGCCGGACCTCGACGCCATCCTGCGGCACGAGACGGTGCGCGAAGTTGTCGTTCAGCACATGCACGACGAATACACGGGCCGAAGGGTCCGCTTCGCCCAGCGGCGCGGTGGCGCCCAGATAGGCATCCGGCGCGCCCTGGGGCGCGAACATGAAGCGCTCGCCCTGTTCGCTGGCCGCGGGGATCATCTGCGTCCAGGGCAGCGCCACCGCGGTGGTTGCCACGACCATGTCGCCCTCGAGGATGGCGCAGGCATCCAGGCCGGCCGGCGTGCAGAAACGCTGCAATACCGGCAGCAGGCTGGTCAGGTCGCGTTCCTGCAGCAGTCGCCGCAGGGTGGGTCGTTCGCCCAGGATGCGGGCGCTGCTGAGCGTATCCTCGCCGATGCGCGCCAGCTCGGCGCGGGCATCGGCACCGGCCAGCTGCACGCGCACGCGCTGCTGCCCATCGGCCAGGCGCTGCAGCAATCCGATGGCCACCCACGAAACACCCGCCGCCACCACCAGCACGATCAGCACATTGATGGCCGCCAGCCACCATCCCAGGCTGTTGCGCTTCATGGCGCGTCGCCTCTCATCGATGCCGCGTGCCCATGCGCCACTCCAGCAGCGTCTTGATGATCAGTGTGATCACTGCCAGCAACGATAGCAGCGAAGCCACGGCGAAAGCACCCGCCATGCTGTAGTCCTGATACAGCGCCTCGATGTGCAGCGGCATGGTGTTGGTCAGGCCGCGGATATGGCCGGACACCACGGAAACCGCGCCGAACTCACCCATGGCGCGCGCATTGCACAGAATCACGCCGTAGAGCAGTCCCCAGCGGATGCGCGGCAGCGTGACATGAAAGAACGTGAACCAGCCGCCGGCGCCCAGCGTGATGGCGGCTTCCTCCTCGTCGTTGCCCAGCTGCTGCATCAGCGGTATCAGCTCGCGCGCCACATAGGGGAAGGTAACGAAGCTGGTCGCCAGCACGATGCCGGGCACGGCGAAGATGATGCTGATGTCATGATCCTGCAGCCAGCCGCCGAACCAGCCCTGCGCGCCGAACAGCAGCACGTAGATCAAGCCGGATACCACGGGCGAAACCGCCAGCGGCAGATCGATCAGCGTGATCAGCATGCTCTTGCCAGCGAACTCGAACTTGGCGATGCACCAGGCCGCGCACACGCCGAAGACGGTATTCAGCGGCACGACAATGGCCGCGGTCAGCAGCGTGAGCCGGATGGCCGCGCCGGTGTCGCTGTCGGCGAAGCTGGCCAGCCAGGTCTCGATGCCATTGCCGAAGGCCGACACGAACACCACGCCCAGCGGCGCGAACAGCAGCCCGCCAAGGAATATCAGCGACACGGCGATGAGCAGGACGCGCATCATCGGCGCACCGCGCCGCTGATGCGGCGCCGTCCCCAGGCCTGCAGCAGGTTGATGGCCAGCAGCATCACGAAGGAGATGGCCAGCATCACGCAGCCGATGGCCGCGGCCGCCGCGTAATCGTATTCATCCAGCTTGATGATGATCAGCAGCGGCGTGATCTCGGTCTTGTAGGGGATGTTGCCGGCAATGAAGGTGATGGAACCGTATTCGCCCACGGCGCGCGCGAAGGCCAGCGTGAAGCCGGTGAGCACGGCCGGCGCCAGTGCCGGCAGGATCACGCGGAAGAAGGTATAGGCGGGGCTCGCGCCCAGCGTGGCCGCGGCTTCCTCGACATCGCGCGGCAATTCTTCCAGCGCCGGCTGCACCGTGCGCACCACGAAGGGCATGCCGATCAGCGTCAGCGCGATGGTGATGCCCAGCGGCGCATAGGCCACCTTGATGCCAAGGGGCTCGAGATATTGCCCGATCCAGCCATTGCCGGCGAATACCGCGGTCAGCGCCAGGCCCGAAACGGCCGTGGGCAGGGCGAACGGCATGTCGATGATGGCGTCGATGAAGCGCCGGCCCGGGAAGCGGTAGCGCACCAGAGTCCAGGCGACGATGAAGCCGAACACGATGTTGATCAGCGCCGCGAGCAGCGAGGCGCCGAAGGTGAGGCGGTACGAGGCCAGCGCGCGCGGATCGGTGACCACGGCGAAGAAGCGCGTCCAGTCCATGCCGGCGCCTTTCATCACCAGCGCCGTCAGCGGCAGCAGCACCAGCGCGCCGAGGAAGAACGTGGCGAAACCGAACGTGATGCCGAAGCCCGGAATCACGCTGCGTTCGACGCGCCAGCGCATCAGTGCCGGGCCTCGCGATAGACCAGCATCACCGGCAGCGCGGGCAGGCGCGCGGCCAGATGCTCGAGCGCGCCCTGCGCGGCGGCGATGTCGGCGCTGCCCAGCACCAGCAGCGGCGAGGGCTGCGTGGCCAGATAATCCACCAGTGCCTGGGGCGCTTCACCGGGAACCAGTTCGGTGCGGGTTTCCAGCGCGTGCGCGGCGCGCGCCTCCGAGCGGGCATCTAGCAGTGCGCGCAGCGCCTGGCCGCGACGCGGATCGCGGCGCCCGGCCGGAGCCACGGCGATGCATACCGCCTCGGCGGGCAGGTGCCGCAGCAGGCTGGCCGCCACCGCCAGCGTCGCATGGCGTGCGGCCTCGTCCATCCAGTACATGCAGATCTGCTGGGGAACGTCGGTGGCCGCATTCAGCAGCAGCACTTCGTTGGCGCCGGTGCGCAGCAGCTCCGCCGCATGCGTGGTGGCGCCAGCCGTGGCGGCGGTCACGGCGACGCCGGGCATGGCGGCTGGCGTGCAACCCGGCGCGCCAGTGCACGTGGCGACACGTGTCTTCATGCGCGCCGCGAGCGTGGTCAGCAGCGGCGCCTGCGCCAGCTCCAGCGTCGCGGCATCGTCGGTGCCGTAGACGACGAAGCTGGACAGCGGCGTGGGCAGCACATGCATGCGGCGCGCGCCGAGCGTGACCGTGTCGCCGATGGCCAGCGGCAGCGCGCGTCTTTCCGGCTGCGTGCGCGTGGCTTCGATGCGTCCTTCCGCGCCGTTGCCGGCGCTGGTCTGCACCGCGTTCTGGTTGTCGAGCAGCCGCAGCCGCAGCCGTTCCATGGCGCCGGTGAACTGCAGCTCTTCGACGGTGGCGCGGCCGATGTAGCTGCTGCTCAGCTGTTCACGTTGCGCGGCCAGTTCCAGTTCCTCCGGCCGCAGCACCGTGACCACTTCGTGTTCGCGCCCCGCGGAAAGTGGCTGGCGCATCGTGGCATCCAGCGGCGTGGAACCGAAGCGGATGCCCTCCGGCCCCTGCTGCGCCAGCAGCAGGTTGGCGGCGCCGAGAAACGTGGCGACGAAACGCGTGGCCGGACGCGCGTACAGATCGCGCGGCACGCCCACTTCGAGCAGGCGTCCGAGATTCATCACGCCGATGCGATCGGCCAGTGCGAAGGCCTCTTCCTGATCGTGCGTGACCAGCACGGTGGTGATGCCCAGTTCGCGCTGCACGCTGCGGATGGTCCAGCGCAGTTCTTCGCGGATCTTGGCGTCGAGCGCGCCGAAGGGTTCGTCGAGCAGCAGCACCTGCGGCTTGTGCGCCAGCGCGCGCGCCACGGCCACGCGCTGCTGCTGTCCGCCGGAGAGCTGCGCGGGCAGGCGCTGATCCATGCCTTCGAGGGCCACCAGTTTCAGCAATTCGGCCCGCCGCGCGCGCCGGTCGGCGGCCTTCATGCGCCGCACGCGCAGCGCGAACTCGATGTTCTCGGCCACCGTCAGATGCCGGAACAGCGCGTAGTGCTGGAAGACGAAGCCCACGCCACGCTGGCGCGCGCCCACATGCGTCACGTCGTTGCCGTGCAGCGAGATGCTGCCCTGGTCGATGTCCACCAAGCCGGCGATGGCGCGCAGCAAGGTGCTCTTGCCGCTGCCGCTGGGGCCGAGCAGCACGAAGAATTCGCCCTCGGCCACGCTCAGCGACACGTCATTGACGACGGGCTGGCCCTGGTATCGCTTGGTTACCTGCTCGAGAGTGATCGACATCGAAATGGGCCGCCTGAAGAGACAGCCCGCGATGCTAGCAATGCCGCAGTCTCAGCAGGGTTGGATGCCGGTTATAAACCGGTTACGACTGCCCCATATGCTGATACGCGCGGCGCAATTGCCGCGCGTATCAGGCGCCTTTGCGCGTGCCGGTACCGGCGGCCGCCTTTGCGGCAGCCGGCTTGACCTTGCCGGCGGCGGCTTTGCCCGTCGCCGAAGCAGTGCCGGCCTTGGCTTTTGCCTTTGCTTTGGCCTTGCCGTGGGTTCTGGCCTTTGCCGCGGGTTTCTTCTCGGGGCTGGCAGGTGCGGCAGTCTTTGCAGCCTTGGTCTTGGCCTTGGCCTTTGCCGGTGCCGCTGCCGCGGGGGCAACGCTGGCGGCCCTGGTTTTGGCGGCCGCGCCGCGGCGGCCGAAGCGGCCGCGCGCCGGTCTGACAGGAGCGGCGGCCAGCAACGCGCGGCACTCATCAAGAGTCAGCGTTTTGGGATCTCTGTCCTTCGGAATGCGCGCATTGCGCTGCTTGTCGGTGATGTAGGGGCCATAGCGGCCGTTCAGCACCTGGATGTCGTCGACGCCGAAGTCCTGGATGATGCGATTCGCGTCGGCGATCTTCTTCGCCTCGATCACCTCGAGCGCGCGCTCGTGGGTTACGGCGTATGGATCGTCCGGCTCTTTCAGCGATACGTACTTGCTGCCGTATTTCACGTAGGGGCCGAACTGCCCGATGGCCACCGTGATGGGTTCGCCATCGGCCGTCTCGCCCAGTTTGCGCGGCAGCTGGAACAGCACCAGCGCGTCGGCCAGCGTGATGGTGTCCATCTTCTGACCCGGACGCAGGCCCGCGAACTTGGGCTTTTCTTCATCGTCCTTGGTGCCTGCCTGCACGAAGGGGCCGAAGCGTCCCATGCGCACCGATACGGGCCGGCCGCTTTCGGGATGGATGCCCAGCTCGCGCGACATCGCCACTTCTTCGCGGCTGACGTTGGCCTCGATCTCCTCCACCTTGTCGATGAAGGGCTTCCAGAATTTTTCGAGCGGCGTGACCCAGGGCTCTTCGCCGCGCGAGACGGCATCGAGCTCGTCTTCCATGTCGGCCGTGAAACCGTATTCCACGTACTTGGTGAAGTACTTGGTCAGGAAGCGATTGACGATCTTGCCGATGTCGGTGGCGATGAACCGGCGCGCGTCCATGTCCACGTATTCGCGGTCGCGCAGCGTGGAGATGATCGAGGCATAGGTGGAAGGCCGGCCGATGCCATGCTCTTCGAGCGCCTTCACCAGTGAGGCTTCGGAGAAGCGCGGCGGCGGCTCGGTGAAATGCTGTTCGCCGTGCAGGCCGGTGAGCTTGACCAGGTCGCCTTCCCGCATGGCGGGCAACACGTGGTCGTTGTCGTCCTCGCCGGCCTTGTTGTCGTCGGAGCCTTCCTGGTACACCGCGATGAAGCCGGGTTTCACCAGCGTTGAGCCATTGGCGCGCAGCATGTGGCCGGAGCCGCGCTGGCCCGCGATGAGATCCACGGCGACGGTGTCGAACACCGCATGCGCCATCTGGCAGGCCACGGCCCGCTTCCAGATCAGCGAATACAGTTTCAGCTGGTCGGCATCGATGTGGCCTTCGAGCTGTTGCGGCGTGATCGCGGCCGAAGTCGGGCGTACGGCCTCGTGGGCCTCCTGCGCGTTCTTCGACTTGGTCTTGTAGACGCGTATCTCATCGGCCAGGCCTTCCTTGCCGTAGAGCTTTTCGATTACCGCGCGGATTTCGAGGACGGCCTCGTTGGCCAGCGACACCGAGTCGGTACGCATGTAGGTGATCAGACCGACAGCGCCTTCACCGAAATCCACGCCTTCGTACAGCTGCTGCGCCAGGCGCATGGTGCGTTGAGCGGAAAATCCCAGCTTGCGCGCGGCCTCCTGCTGCAGGGTGGAGGTGGTGAAGGGCGGCGCCGGATTGCGCTTGCGCTGCTTGCGGTCGATGGTGTCGACGGTGAGCTTGCCATCGGCCGCCTTGTTCAGCGTGGCCTCGACGTCGCGCGCGGAGGTTTCGTTGGTGAAGCTGAACTGCTCCACCTTCTTGCCGGCGTATTCAACGAGCTTGAGCGGGAAGGTGACTTCGCTGTGCTCGCCCTCGGCCTCGATGCTCCAGTATTCCTGCGGCCTGAAGGCGTCGATGGCCTCGTCGCGCTCGCAGATCATGCGCAGCGCCGGGCTCTGCACACGGCCGGCTGAAAGTCCCTGCCGCACCTTCTTCCACAGCAGCGGCGACAGGTTGAAACCGACCAGATAGTCGAGCGCGCGGCGCGCCTGCTGCGCATTGACCAGTTCCATCGCCAGGTCGCGCGGCTCCTGGATGGCGGCGCGGATGGCGTTCTTGGTGATCTCGTAGAAGGCGACGCGATGCACCTTCTTGCCCTTGAGATCGCCGCGTTCTTTCAGCAGCTCGTGCAGATGCCACGAGATGGCTTCGCCCTCGCGGTCCGGGTCGGTGGCCAGATACAGCGCGCTGGCCTTCTTCAGGGACTTGGCGATGGCCTCGACGTGCTTCTCGTTGCGCTCGATGACGCGGTACTTCATCGCGAAGTCGTGGTCCGGGTCGACCGCGCCTTCCTTGGGGACCAGGTCGCGCACATGGCCGTAGGAGGCCAGCACCTCGAAATCCTTGCCGAGGTATTTCTTGATGGTTTTCGCCTTGGCGGGCGATTCCACAATGACGAGATTTTCAGCCATGCCAGTTCTTTATTTCGTGCAGCGCCGGGTATGCGCCGAGGGCCGCGACGAGCGAGCGGTCAATGTGCCGCCGAGGAGTCGGCGTCGAGCACCAACGTTTCCATGCGGGCGCAGGCCTGTTCCTGGCCAGGCTGGCTGGAAAGCACCATCAGCACCACCCAGCGCACCTGTTCGAGGGTGAGGTCTTCGACCTCGAGCGCCAGCAGGCGGTCGATCACCAGTTCGCGCTGCGCGGGCCTGAGGATGTCAGCCTCTTCCAGCGACAACAGCAAGCCGCGGCAGTCGGCCGACAGCCGCACCATTTCGGAAGGGGCGTAGATGCGCAGCGCACGGTAGGTGCCCTCGGGCAACTCGATGGGCACCTGCGCGGACAGCAGCTCGTTGCGCGAGCGCTGACCGGCCAGGTCCGCCAGCCAGTCCAGGGCCCGCTCCACATTCGCCTCGCCAAAACCGGCGCTTTCCAGGTCGCGCGCCAGGGCCTCACGCTCGGGCACTTCGGGCGCTTCGTCGAACATGTAGCGGTCGAACACGTAAATAAGGATGTCGAGGACGGTGCCGTTCATCAGTCGGTAACGCGGTTAAATAAAGCCCCTGGCCGGTTTTCTACCCGACCTTCCAGTTCGAGGATCAACATCATGGAGGCGACGGAGCCGGGTGGTAAACCCGTCCGATCGACCAGGTCGTCGATGCTGGCCGGCTCGAAGCCGAGGGCATCT
>Ga0164241_10005398_pt1 | contig 12005 bp, 13 predicted proteins | sample OricomyardsoilBY_FD_108780 | JGI IMG/M metagenome (GOLD analysis project Ga0164241, IMG submission 108780) | Backyard soil microbial communities from Emeryville, California, USA - Original compost - Back yard soil (BY) | ecosystem: Environmental > Terrestrial > Soil > Unclassified | place: USA... | reverse complement strand
CGGCGAAAAGAAGTACGGGAAGGCGCGATGGACGGCGGCGCTGGTCGTCTGGTCCGCCCAAACGGGAATGGTCTGTTTCCACGAAAGGGGGCGTAGATCGTCGAGCCCTAAAATGTGATCGGCATGGGGGTGGGTCAGAAAAACACCACTGAGGAGCTGGAGTCCCGCGTCCAAGGCCTGCTTGCGAAAATCCGGCCCCGCGTCGACAAGCCAGTGCCGATCGCCTCCGCTGATGAGGACCGAAGCCCGCCGCCGAGAATTGCGTACGTCGGCAGAGCGGCACACGTCGCAAGAACAGCCCACCATGGGGATGCCCGTCGAGGTGCCGGTTCCCAGAAAGCGCAGCTTCACAAAGCGGCCTCGCGTCCCGCCCCGTTACTCAGGCGTAACAGAAGTTTGAAGGTCTCCCGCAGAGCGAAGATGATGGCCTGTGAATCGCGGGACGACATGACCCCATCTTAGCTTGCAGAAGCCAGCCTCGTCCAGTAAAGTGAACTCAATGCGGTACGGAGAATTACTGTTCGTTGGAGTCCTTCTTCTCTACCACGCGGCGGTTCTGTTCCCGCGCATCCGCAGGCCACTCGCGTTTAACTATTTGCTATGGCTGGCGGGCTTGGCGCTGGTGTGGAGCCTTTCCCAAGAAGGCTGGCGGTGGCAAACCTTGCCCGCTATCGGGGTTTGGACGCTCGATGCGCTCTGGCTCCTCGTGTCGCTTCGTTCCCTGCGTGGGCGGATTCCCGCACGCGGATTTTCTTCGCGCTTCCGGTCGGCCGTTCGGGCTGTCTTGGCATGGATTGCCTTTGTCGTGGCGGCGGCGGCCCTTCTCCTTTCGGCGAGTTTCCCCTTACCCAAGGTTCCCCTAACCGGTGGACTGGCCCCCTCGTTACGCCAGCTTGTTCTTCCGTCCGCCGCGGGGATGGATAAGGTCCTGCTCTCCCTCTGGTACCCGGCTGAAACCGACAATACCCGTCAGGCCATGCCTATGAGCGATCCAAAAGTTTGGCAGGCCCTCGAAGCCCAGGGAGCTCCCGGTGCGTTCTGGCAGTCGTATCTTTCACGCTTGCCCTCTCCCCTCGTCGAAGGGGGTCGGCGCGCCTCGCCCCAGGCAAAATATCCCGTCCTTTTTGCTTGCCTTCCTCGGGGAACGCAACCAGCGGAATACAGCTATCTCTTCGCTGACCTAGCTTCACGCGGTTTTGTGGTCGTGACGGCTCAAGGCCAATTGGCACCGGCAAAACAGGTTTGGTTTCCGTCGCAAGGGCCCGATTTTTCCCGCTGGCTGGAGCCTGAACGCGACCGTCAAACCAAGAGTTCGACGGCCAACTTCGATTTCTTGTCCACGGCGAATCAAGCGGTCCGTGCTCTGGATACTCGGCCTGGGGACCCCCTCGAAGGGGCCTTCGACTGGCAAAAATTGGGGCTTCTCGTGCTGGGACAGGTTCCCAAGACGCCGCTTCCGTTTCCGGTGCAAGCGACCCTGGTTTGGGGAAGTGCCTTGAATCGTCCCACGCCTGACCCCCAAATGGGCCTCCAACTCTGGGCTCATGGAGGAAGTCCCCAACAAGGCTTAGGCGAGTTTTGGGATCTTACGATTCGGCGTTGGCATCAGGCCGACCTTTCCGACGCGGCCTATCTCAAACCCTATCTCGCCTTTTTTCATTTACTCAGCGGCTCGGGCGGTACGGCAAACGCCATTGATCGGCAGTATCAGGCAGCGTTTTTCCAGCACGCCTTTTGGGGGGGACGAGGCGAATCCTTTCGAGCGACAGTCCCTGAACTCCCGGGCTTCCTTCTCTCCGGATCTTAGAGCCCCTCGTCGAGCAGGTCTTGCCAAACCAACCCTTGCCCTTCGTCGACGTCTCGTTTGAGTCTTTTTCCTAAGACCGTTGGCAACCACTGCGGGGGCAACCCTGGACGAAGGACCTTTTCAGTTCTCAATACGGCCAGATCCTCAGCCTTGAGACAATGGGCCGCCAAGGCGTTCTTCACGTGAAGGCTCCGGTTCGTCCGTTCATAATTGGCCCTCTCGGAAGGTGCCAAAAATTTTCGACCGGTTCCTAAAACCGCTTCCACCGTTTTCTGTCCCCAGCGTTCGTGAAGCAGGGCCTCCCAGGACGCAGGAGGTTCCTTTTCCAAAGAACGAAGACTGGTCACCATGCGCGCAAAGTCTTTGGAATCGAGGGCGATGGGATCGTCGAGCCCCGGATCTTGGCGGCTCAGGCAGAGGTGCTTTTCCAAGAGAACGGCCCCTGCCAACCGTCCCACCAGAGGCACAAGCTCAGCGTCCATCGAATGATCGGAAACGCCGACCGAACAGCCAAAGAGCAGCGAGAGGGGCTGAAGAAGTCTCAGATTGTAGTCCTCGGGCGGTGCGGGGTAGGAGGTGACACAGTGCAAAAGACAAACCTGATCAGGTAAGAAGCGCTCGACCGCGCGCTCAATGTCTTCGAGCCGACTGACACCCGTCGAGAGAACAACGGGCTTTTGGTACGCGGCTAACGTATCCAGAAGGGGAAAGTGATTCAGCTCGGGACTCGCCACCTTGTACCAGGCGACGTCGAGTTCTTCGAGCAAGGCCGCCGAGCGGGCTCCAAAGGGTGAGGCTAAGAAAACAAGTCCTTGCCGCTGTGTTTCTTCGACCAGAAATTGATAAAACCCGCGCTCTTGTTCCAGCGCTCGGAAGCGGTCGTAGAGTCGAACGCGGCCGCCGGGAAGGTCAAGTTCACCGGTGAGCGGGTGAAGGATTTCGTCGGCAAACACGACTTGAAACTTGGCACAGTCGGCCCCCGCTTGCGCCGCGGCGGCAATGAGTTCTTGGGCTTTAGCCTTGTCGCCCAGGTGCCCCGTCCCAATTTCAGCGATGACGAAGCATCGATCAGAACTAAGGACGGGCTCGATCATCGCCGTGGCCGAATCACTTCAAAGCCCGTGTAAGGGACCAGGGCCGCGGGAATCTTTACCGAGCCGTCGGCCTGTTGAAAGTTCTCCAAGAGCGCGATGATGGCACGGCTTATGGCGATGGCGGTTCCATTGAGCATATGAACAGGACGATTTCGCCCATTCTCGTCGCGGTAGCGAACTCCCAATCGGCGAGCCTGATAGTCGGTACAGTTTGACGTCGAAGTGACCTCGCCCCATTCCCCATCGCCGCGGCCGGGCATCCAGGCCTCGAGGTCGTATTTGCGGTAGGCCGGCGCGCCCAGATCGCCCGTGCAGGTGTCGACCACACGAAACGGAATCTCCAGCGAGCTAAAGATGCCTTCCTCAATCGAGCGGAGTTCCTCATGGAAAGCCTCGCTCTCGTCGGGGCGGCAGCAAACAAACATTTCTATCTTTGTGAATTGGTGCACACGGTAGAGTCCCTTGCTGAACTGTCCGGCCGCGCCCGCTTCACGGCGGAAACAGTGGCTCAGTCCTGCCATGCGAACCGGCCCCGCCGAAAGATCCATGATCGAATCCGCGTAGTATCCGCCCAGGGTAATCTCGGCGGTTCCGACCAAGCAGGTGCCCGTTCCTTCGAGCGGATAGATGTTGGATTCGGCACCGCGCGGATTGAAGCCAATCCCTTCGAGAATCTCTTCTTTGGCGATGTCGGGAGTAATGAACGGCGTAAAACCCCGTTTGACCAGAAGGTCCATCACGAAACGAGTGAGGGCCAATTCGAGAAAGACGCCTTCGTTCTTGAGGAAGTAAAACTTGGTCCCCGAGACCTTGGTCCCCGCTTCGAAGTCAATAATATCGAGCTTTTCGCCCAACTGAACGTGGTCCAGGGGGGTAAAGGCAAAAGTGGGCGGCGTTCCCACCCGTTTGATTTCAAGGTTCTCGGTATCCAATTTTCCCAGGGGGGCCTTTGGATGTGCCATGTTCGGCAGACGAGCCCACTCAAAGTTGAATTTCTTTTCAACCTCGACAAGGTGAGCTTCCGCTGCTGAAATCGCTTCCTTGAGAGCCTTTCCTTCTTCGATCAGCTTCGCGCGTTGTTCGGGATCGAGTTTTTCCTTCATCCGCGACGCGTTCTCATTTCGAGAAGCACGCAGGCCTTCCAGGCGTTGAATAGCCTGCGACCTCTCGTCGGAAAGCGCTAGAGTAGCCTTGGCATCAGCCTGCATGTACCGATTACGGATGTTCTCCTCGACGGCGGCGAGGTTGTCTCGAAGGAAGTTCAGGTCAAGCATGAGGTATCTTACCGGTCTGCTGCGGTTAAGAAAAGGCCTTGGAAGTGAGGGCTTCAAACTGTTCTAGGGTGGTCGCGATATCGCGTGCGCCCTTGGCCTTCATGATGGACGGAAAAAACTCAGGATTGGTCAAAATTAACGCCAAACTTCTCAGAACTTGGATATGAGCGTCGGGGTCGGCGTCGTCCCCGATTAAACAAAACACGAGGTGCACCTTTTCGCCGTCGAGCGATTGGTACTCGATTCCTTCGCGGCTAATGCCGAGCAGGCCCACGGTTTTTCCCAATCCAGGAACGTGCGTGTGGGGCAACGCTACCTGGTGAGCAATCCCCGTGGTCATCATCTGTTCGCGCTCAAGAAGCCCCCGCAAGACCTGTTCCTTGGGAGCCGCAGGATGCCCGAGAGAAAAGGCATTGACGAGCTCCCGAAAGAGCTCTTCTTTTGTCCGCGCCTTGAGCTGAGGCAAAATGGCCTCAAGACGGAACAGATTGGAAATTTTCATTTACGGCTGGTGCGGTACTTTTCAATCGTCTGGAGTTTGCTAATTTCCTGACTGAGCCTAATTTCAATTTCAGCGTAATTCAGTGCGGTTTTCTTTTGCTTAAGCATGTCTTCGGCTTCGGCCTTAGCTTGCAAAATGGCAGCCTCGTCTAAGTCTTGGGCACGAACGGAAGCGTCAGACAAGACGATGACCCCTGTGGGTTGGACTTCGAGAACCCCCCCACTAACGTAAAAAAAGTGGGACTCACCATCGGCACCGCGAACCTCAACGTCGCCGGGCTTCATGTAGGTCAACAAGGGCGCGTGCCCCCCGTGGATTCCCAGCTCTCCTTGAGAACCGGGAACCACGATAAAGTCGGCGGTACCCGACCAGACGGAAGCCTCGGCGCTGACAATATCAACGGTAAACGTCATTCGGCTTTCCTACTTCACCAAGGTCTTGGCTTTTTCAACGGCTTGCTCGACCGAACCGACCATGTAGAAGGCCTGTTCGGGCAAGTGGTCGTATTCACCGTCGGCAATCGCCTTGAAGCCTTTGATCGTCTCGGCCAAAGGAACAAACTGACCAGGAACTCCGTTGAACACCTCGGCGACGTGGAAGGGCTGGCTCAGGAATTTTTCAATGCGCCGTGCCCGGGCGACGGTTTGCTTGTCCTCTTCAGAAAGCTCGTCCATACCCAAAATCGCGATGATATCGCGAAGCTCTTTGTAGCGCTGAAGGGTCGATTGAACCTTTCGAGCCGTGTTGTAGTGCTCGTATCCAACCACGTGAGGATCCAGTTGACGGCTCGTCGAATCCAGAGGATCGATGGCGGGGTAAATGCCCTTTTCTGCGATGCTTCGGGCCAAAACGACGGTGGCGTCCAAGTGAGCATAGGTGGTGGCGGGTGAGGGGTCGTTAAAGTCGTCCGCTGGAACGTAAACGGCCTGTACCGAGGTAATTGAACCAACACGGGTCGAGGTAATACGTTCTTGGAGGAGTCCCATTTCTTCAGCGAGCGTCGGCTGATAACCAACGGCCGACGGCATACGTCCCAGAAGAGCGGAGACTTCCGTACCGGCCAGGGTGTAGCGATAAATGTTATCGATGAACAACAACACATCGAGGCCTTCTTCGCGGAAGTACTCGGCCATTGTCAACCCGGTCAAAGCCACACGAAGGCGGTTTCCCGGGGGTTCATTCATCTGGCCGTAGACCAGGGCGACCTTGTCGATGACCTGACTGTCTGTCATTTCGTGGTAGAAGTCGTTCCCTTCACGGGTTCGCTCGCCAACCCCGGCAAAAACTGAATAGCCCTTGCTTTCGTAGGCAATATTGCGGATGAGTTCCATCATGTTGACGGTCTTGCCGACTCCAGCACCCCCAAACAGCCCTACCTTGCCGCCTTTGGCAAAGGGGCACATCAGGTCGATCACCTTGATGCCTGTTTCCAAGAGAGCCTGACCGCCGGCCTGTTCTTCGTACGACGGAGCGGCGCGGTGAATCGGCCAGTGATCCTTAGTTGGAACCTCGCCCTTTTCGTCAATCGGCTGTCCCAACACGTTCATAATACGGCCCAAGGTCTCGGGTCCCACAGGAACTTTGATCGGCGAGCCGGTGCCTTTTACTGATAACCCGCGGCTCAGGCCGTCGGTCGTTCCCATGGCAATGGCACGGACAATTCCATCGCCCAATTGCTGTTGAACTTCTAAGACCAAGCCATTTTCGACCTCTACCGCGTCGTAAACACGGGGAATAGACGCCCGATCAAACTCGATGTCTACGACCGCGCCGATGATTTGTACGATTTTTCCGTTTTGCATACTGCTGTCCCTTTTTCCTAGACTGCCGCCGCGCCGGCGACGATTTCCGCGATTTCCTGCGTGATGGCCGCTTGGCGCGCCTTGTTGTAAGAAATCTGAAGTTCATTGATCATGCGGCCCGCGTTGTCCGAGGCATTACGCATGGCGAGCATTTTTGCGGCCATTTCCGAGGCACCATTTTCAATCAGAGAGTGAAGGACCAAGGCCTCGACATAACGATCCATCAGGGCATCGATCACGTCCTTAGGCTCGGGTTCATACAGATAGTCCCAGGAAGCGTTTCGATTCAGATCGCCCTTCAATTCGTCGCTCGGCTCGTGGTCGAGTCCCAATTCCTCATGCGAAGAAATCGGAATCAGCCGCTGAAGCCGAGGCTGTTGGACCAGCGTGTTGACGAAACGATTCGAGGCGACCCAAACCGAATCAATTTCACCCTTTCGGTAGAGTTCGGTCATGGCCAAGACGACACCGCGAATCTGATCACCCTTAGGAGCCTCGCCCAATCCAGCGAGTTTCGCGACCACGTCGGTACCCATGGCGGAAAAGAAAGACGCCGCTTTCTTGCCGAGAAGACCCCACCGAACCGAACCGCCCTGCGCGGTCACGTCCTTGGCTTTACGAAAAACACGGCGAAAGAGATTGACGTTCAAACCACCGCACAAGCCCCGATCGGTGCCGATGACAATGACCCCCATGCGGTTCCCTTCACGGTGTTCCATGTACGGATGACGATATTCTGGAGTGGCCTGCGCAACGTGAAAAACGATCCTCTCCAAGGCCACCGCGTAAGGACGAGCCGACTTAAGACGCTCTTGAGTCCGCCTCATCTTGCTGGCAGCTACCATTTCCATGGCACGCGTGATCTTCTGTGTGTTGCGGACACTGAGAATCTTGCTGCGGATTTCCTTTTTGCCGGCCATCTTGAATTACCAGGTTCCTAATGACTTAAATTGCTTAATGGCTTCTTCAAGTTCGGCAGAGATTTCGTCGTTGAAATCACCCTTCTTGTTGATTTTGTTCAGAAGCTCTGTCTGCTCACGCAGCATGTAGGCGTGTAGTTCTTTCTCGAAGTGCGTGATTTTCTTGGCGTCCACGCTGTCGAGGTGCCCCTTGTTCGCGGCAAAGAGAGAGGTCGCCATCAGGCCCACTGTCAACGGCGCGAACTGGTCTTGCTTCATCAACTCGGTCACGCGTTTACCACGCTCAATTTGACGGAAGGTCGCCTCGTCAAGATCAGAGGCAAACTGGGTAAAGGCGGCCAATTCGCGGTATTGGGCCAGGTCGAGGCGAACCGACGAACCCAGCTTCTTAATGATTTTGGTCTGAGCGGCACTGCCGACACGGCTGACCGAAATACCCGCGTTGACCGCAGGACGGAGGCCTGAGTTAAAAAGGCCTGTTTCCAAGAAAATCTGTCCGTCGGTAATCGAAATCACGTTGGTCGGAACGAAGGCCGAAACGTCGCCGCCCTGGGTCTCAATGATCGGGAGAGCCGTCAACGAGCCTGTTTGTCCCTTTACTTTTCCGCCTGTCAGTTTTTCCACTTCTTCGGCACTGATTCGGGAAGCCCGTTCCAACAATCGTGAGTGAAGATAAAACACATCGCCGGGATACGCTTCTCGACCCGGAGGACGGCGAAGCAACAGCGACATTTGGCGATACGCCCAGGCTTGTTTCGTCAAATCGTCGTAAATGATGAGGGCGTCTTCACCCTTGTCGCGAAAGTATTCGCCCATCGAACAACCTGAATAGGGCGCGATGTACTGCAAGGCCGCCGACTCGGAAGCCGAGGCGACAACGACAATGGTGTGAGCCAGAGCGCCGGCGTCTTCCAACCGTTTTACAACGGCAGAAATGGAACTCTGCTTTTGACCAATGGCGACGTAAATACACTTCACGCCGGTACCCTTCTGGTTGATGATCGTGTCGATCGCAATCGCGGTCTTACCGGTCTGACGGTCTCCAATGATGAGCTCGCGCTGACCACGGCCGATGGGAATCATCGCGTCGATGGCCTTGAGCCCTGTCTGTAAGGGTTGGCTAACGCTTTCACGGGTAATGACCCCGGGGGCAATTTTTTCAATGGGAGACCGACCGGACTCGGCAATCGCGCCGCGGCCGTCAATCGGATCGCCCAAAGCGTTGACGACACGCCCGAGAAGGGCCTCCCCAACGGGAACGTCCAAAACGCGGCCGGTCGACTTGACCGTGTCGCCCTCGGAAAGGTGCCGCCAGCGGCCCAAAACAACAGCACCAACAAAGTCGGCTTCCAAGTTAAGGGCCAGGGCGCTCGTTCCGCCGGGCAATTCGAGCAACTCGCCCTGAAGGGCCTTCGAGAGCCCTTCAATGCGGACAATTCCATCGGCAATACTGAGAATTGTCCCTTCGGTCCGCACCTCGGGGCTTAGGTCTGATTTCTGAATTCGCTCTTTGATCAGCGCGGTAATTTCTGTCGGATTTAACTGCATACTCTACTCCACCTCAAGAAAGGAGGTTTTCCCTCAATTTTTCCAATGACCCTTTCAATGAACCGTCAAACACGAGATCGTTGACCTGGCCAACCATACCGCCGCGAACCAGCGAATCGACACGATAGTGAGGAATCAATTTTTGGCGAAAGACCTTTTCAAAGGCCGCTAAGGCTTCGGCGCGCTGTTGATCGTCGAGGGCAACCGCCGTTGTGACGTACAACACTCCCAAGCCATGGCGTTCGACCGTAAGGTCTGCAAAGGCAATTCTAATGTCTTTCAACAAAGACAAACGCCGATTCTCAAGCAGAATGGCCAATAAGGCGTACGATTCCTTTTCTAGTCCTTCGCCCAAAATCGAGACGAGCCATTGAACTGCCTCAAGGGGAGCCTTACGAGAAACGGCGGCACCGACTTGAGGGTCTTCAAAGACTCTCTCCAAAACTTGGAGACGGTGCATCCACAAACCCCGTTGGACATTGTCCACGGCGAGCTCAAAGAGTGCTCGCGCATAGGGTTTGGCGAAAGATCTTGCGTTGGCCATTAGCCCCAGGCCTTCACAAGGTCGTTCACTAACTTGTGATGACGATCATCGTTCAGATCTTCCATAACGACGTGACCCGCTGCTTTGAGCGCGAGACCCGCGATCTCGTCGTACAGTTCACGCTTGGCGACCTTCAGTTGAACATCAAGTTCATGGCGGGCTTGGCTGACCAGAAGTTCCGCTTTTCGCTTTCCCTCTCCCACAGCCTCGTCGACAACAACTTGGGCACGATCCTCGGCCTGACGCAAAATCAAAGCCGCTTTTTCACGAGCCTGCGCCAACAGAACCTCACCCTCTTGTTTCGCCACGTCCAAGGCTTGCCGGCCCTGATCAGCCGAAGCGATTCCCTCGGCAATTTGGGTACGACGCTTTTCGAGCGCCCGAATAATAGGGGGCCAGATGACAGCCATCGTGAACCAGACAAAGAGGAGAAACGTCAGCATTTCGACGATCAGGGTGGCATTGATATTCATGACGACAACCTTTTACCCGAAAGAATTACTTAGCCAGGGCTTGGACAGCGGCGGCAAAGGGATTGGCAAAGGTGAAGAACAGCGCCATACCGACACCGATCATCGCCACGGCGTCCAAGAGACCGGCGACGATGAACATCGTCACCTGAAGCTTGTTGGACAGTTCCGGCTGACGAGCGCTGCCCTCAATGAGGCGGCCGCCCAAAATACCGAAGCCAATCGCCGTTCCGGCGGCTCCCAATCCCAAAATGATGGCAACACCGATAACGGTCGCACTCTGCACTTGGGCAATCAAACTCGCAATTTCCATGTAAAGCTCCTTCCTTAATCTCTTCTTATGCGTAATTGAGACAAAACTTAATGTTCTTCAGCGGCCAACGATAAGTAGACCACAGTAAGCGTCATGAAGATGAACGCTTGAAGAATCACAATCAAAATATGAAAAATGGACCAGGCCATGTTCAGCACGGGGTACATAAGAACCGAAAGATTCCCCCAGTCCCACGACGCCAACGTTGGAATCGTCAATGCCATGAGAATAAAAAGGAGTTCGCCGGCGTACATGTTGCCGAAGAGCCGAAGACTCAGCGAAATGGGCTTGGAAAAATCCTCGATGATGCGAAAAACCAGGTTAAACGGAAGCATCCATTTTCCAAATGGGTGAAACAGAACCTCCGCAAAAAACTTTTTGGGTCCTTTGAAGGAAAAGCCATAAATGTACGTCAGGATAAACACTGAAAGGGCGAGCGCAATCGTCGCGTTCAGATCCGCCGAGGGGACGACCCGAAGGGCCGGCGAATGATTCATATAAGGAGTACCCGAGACCAGCGAAGCAATCCAAGGAAGAAGGTCAACGGGAAGGAGGTCCATAAAGTTGAAAAGGAAGACCCAGCAAAAGATGGTCAGCGCGAGGGGCGCAACGAGCTTACTCGTTTGGTGAAACGTGGCGTGAACCTGATTGTCCACAAACTCAACAATCATTTCCACCAAGTTCTGCCATCGTCCAGGAATTCCCGCCGTAGCCCTACGGGCGACAAGCCAAAACATCCCCGTAAAAATCACACCCAGCAAAATGGAGAATCCAATCGTATCGAGGTTGAACGTCCAAAACCCAGAACCAACAGCATAAACGTTATTTTCCAGGTGATGGTGAATATAAGTATTGGGGTCCAGGTGACTGGTGTCGATGGGAGCGGCAGTTTCACTCATGAGGCACTCTCTCTACGCACAAAAATCGGAAACACAACCTGTACCGCCACTGAGAGGAGAAACCCCATCAAAAGCGGTTTAGGTTGAAACAGCGAGGACGCAAAAGCTAGGGCCAGAAACCCAGCCCCAGAAACCCACTTCAAGACTTCGGCCAACATGAAGCGACCCAGAAAGCGAGAACTCTCGCCGCGAGACGCCCGTACCACGAGGAAACCAAACGCTAAAACGGGAACGGAAAACGCTAATGCACCCACAGCCGCTGAAGGAACTGCCATCGTATTCCAGAGCACCCACGCCGCCGCCGCCGAAAGGCCTAAAACGACCGCATGAATCCCTAGCAAACGACGAACCGTGTCTTTCATAGCCTCTGCGATTGTCGCCGATAAGGACGATACTGTCAAGAAAAAATCCTCATAAAACTCTCCTAAAATTAGCTGAATTTAACCTTTTTTCGCCTCACGCCGACGGCTCGCGGCGCTGGGAAGAGCCAAACCCTTGACGGCCCTTGTTCCCCGGGGGGGTGTGTTCTATAGTCAGGCCCTAGGAGGGCAAGGAAGGCCTTGAAGTTTCATTTCCCCATAATCATCATTGATGAAGATTTTCGTTCAGAAAATGCCAGCGGATTAGGCATTCGCGCCCTGGCCCAAGCCCTTCAAGACGAAGGGGTCGAAGTATTGGGAGTGACCAGTTACGGTGACCTCACCAGCTTCGTTCAACAACAGAGCCGCGCCGGTGGATTTATCCTTTCCATCGACGATGAGGAGCTCACCGCCCGCGACGACGGCGAGCAGCCCAAGGCACTTCGTCAGCTCGAAGCGTTCGTCGAGGAAAT
>Ga0164241_10005397_pt1 | contig 12007 bp, 7 predicted proteins | sample OricomyardsoilBY_FD_108780 | JGI IMG/M metagenome (GOLD analysis project Ga0164241, IMG submission 108780) | Backyard soil microbial communities from Emeryville, California, USA - Original compost - Back yard soil (BY) | ecosystem: Environmental > Terrestrial > Soil > Unclassified | place: USA... | reverse complement strand
CGCTGGAGATCCGCCAACTGAACGCCCTCGAGACCGAAGGGATGAGCCACATCTTGGGCGAGGTCCTTGGGTTCTCGAGCCTGGCGACGGTCCTCGCCATGGGGCTACCCATGCGCGCAGGCTGGCATTGCTACCGCGCGAGCCTGGGCGGCCAAGAGGTCGCCTGCGGCTCGATGCTCGTCCTGGGCAAGGTCGCCCTCCTCGGCCTCGAAGCGACCCTGCCCGACGCTCGCCACCACGGCTGCCACACCGCCCTGCTCGAACGGCGCCTCCGCGACGCGAGGAAGGCCGGCTGCGACACCGCGGTGGCAGAGGTCTGTGACGCTCATCCGGCCAACCCCGACGCGGTGAGGAACCTGTTGCGCCTCGGCTTCGAGGAGATCCCGGGCAACGCCACCTGGCGGCGCCCCAGGGGAATCGCCTAGTTCATCCGGCCGCCACCCCGGCGGAGAAACGCCCTCTCCCCTACCCTCTCCTGCATCGTGACCCGGCGAACCATCTCGCTCCTCGCCACCGCGGCAGTGGGAGCGGCCCTCTCCATCCCCACGCCGGCAAGCGCCGCGGACTCCCCGTCCTGGGCCCCCGACGTACCTTGGGGAGCAGGCTGCGAACCGGCCTCGAGCCCGACCCAGCGCACGGCCTCCAACTGCGGAGCCACCCTCGTCGAAGGCGAAGCCGTCCCGCCCCCCAACGCCCCACCGGCCGTCAAACGAGTCATCGCCGCCGCCAACGAAATCGACCACACCCCCTACATATGGGGCGGCGGCCACGCCAGCTTCACCGCCAAGGGCTACGACTGCTCAGGAGCCGTGAGCTACGCCCTCCACGGCGCCAACCTCCTCGGCTATACCCAAGTCAGTGGCCAACTGGCCCACTACGGCACCCCCGGCCCCGGCAAATGGGTCACCATCTACGCCAACGCCGAGCACGTCTTCATGGTCGTAGCCGGCCTCCGCTTCGACACCCGCAACAACCCCGAACACGTAAGCGGCCCCCGCTGGAAGATGGCGGCACCAGAAGCAAGCATCCTGCCGAAGTTCGCGGTGCGGCATCCGGCGCAGCTCTAGTAGCCCGTCGTGTAAAGGCCAATGCTGTCGGAAGCATGGGTGGCTTCCTTTCGCAACGCAAGCGGATCGAATCCGGTCTTCGGGTTCAGGCTCTTCGTGATCGCGTAGAGCGAGAACACGTAGTTTTCGGTTCCGCCACCTTTCGGGCAGATCGAGTACTTAGTCTGTCCGGCACTGTTACGGCCGATCACAGCGCCCGGCGGAGCTTCACCCGCTTTCAAGCCGTGAGTAGACGGATCGATCCCAGCGACCGCCCAGTCGAAGTAGAGCTTTTCGTTGATCGGTTCGAGGTTGAGGACGAAGAGGGCTAGTTCGACCGTACCGCTCGGAATTTCGCCCCATTCGACCGCCGGGGAGATGTTCTTACCCTTACAGGTACTTTCGACGGGGACTTCCCCGCCAGGGATTGATACCGAGATATCGGCGGTCGGTACCTTCGCGAGCTGCTGCGGAGTCGGGCCCGTTTCGGGCTTGCCGGTAGGCAGTTCGATCGGCGGGTGCTTCTTCTTGTTGTTTGAGGATTCCGGGCCGCCCGGCTGCGAAGACTTCGACCCGGACGTGGCTCCCGATTCGTCCGCTCCACCGGACTTTGCTCCTTCCGGATTCGATTCAGCCTTCTTCGGTTTCGATTCGGATTCGCCCGATCCAGCCTGGAGCGACGGAGACTGGCCTGACGACGCCGTGGTCGACGGCGACGTGCCCGCCGTGCTGGATGCGGAGGAGCCCCGTCCCCCGCATCCAGCCACGACGAGCGCCGCGACGATCACGACGGCGATTAGCCGACCGAGATCGATTCGTTTCGATGCCATTCGAAACCTTCGGTCGGGAAGAGACCCGTCCATTCGATCGGCGTCCCAGCAGCTTTGAGCGAAGCTCCGGCCGCCGTGAACGTCGATTTATTGAACGTGGCGCTTTCCGTGGCATTACTGATCGATCCAGCCGCCGTTCCGGTGATCGGAACCACCGTTTCCCCAAGGGCGCATTCTTCTCCGCCATAGAGGATGCTCACATGAATCCCTTCAATGAAGAGATACGGCGTGCCGGATATCGTCATTAGTTTCGTCGGCCAGGGCAGTTTTTCGGCTTCGATAGCTTCTACCGTGCAAATGCCCGACCCGGTATGACATTCGAACAGCGGCAATTCGGTGATTTCTCCTTTGCCCGTACCACCACTGTTTTCGACCTTCATGTTGTAGAGGAAATGTTCACACGTGGTGGTCATTCCCGGTATCGTCATACTGCTGCTGATCGCGGCCCCGAGGATGTCTTCGTGGCCGGCCAGGGTCGTCCCGTTGAACTTCCACACCGGGGCAGCGCCAGCGTCCGCTGCTGCGACGGAGCCCAGTGCCAAGGCGACCAGCATCGACGCCATCATTACTCTGATTCGACTGACTCTCATGATCTAGCTCTCCTTCCGACGGCGCCGACGTCAGTGCGCGTTGACCGTTTTGGTTGGCGACGAGTACAGCGTGACGTTCTGGATCGCGGTGTTGTGGCCGGACGCAGACGGCAGGCCGATCATGCTGTTGATGATCGGGTTGACCAGGAACGACAGGATTCCGCCGCACCCGCTCGCCGTCGGAGCCGACCATGCGTTGTCGACCAATTTGATGCCGGTGTATTTCAGGATCGTTTCGCCTTCGAGGAGGCTTCCGGTCCCGACTGCGCCGGTGATCGGCTGGTTCGGGGACGGCGGGGCCGTAGTACCCGTCGTCAGGTTCAGCCAGATTGGCGACGTGCTCGAACCGACGTAGCAGGTGCTACCGAGAAACGGGTTTTCCAGGTGGACTTTGACCGGGAGTCGTAGCGCCGTACCTTCCTGGAAGAGCTGAGCCCGTTCGCTGATCGTGATTTCGCTGGCGGGCAGCGCGAGTTCGAGCGTCGAGTTGACCCCGGTGAGGCCGTTTTCGAAGAAGAACTTCGAAAGCTGCTTTACGATCCACGGCGATTTTTCCGGCGGCACAATGCCTAGAAGCCCCCCGGGCACTGGCTCCGGCGTCTTCGACAGCGTCACGCCGTTGGTTGCTTCGTAGAATTTGGAAATCAGGGTTTCAGGATTTACTTTTCCGTAGCCACCCTGAAGGGTCACCGGGTTCACGATCGGAACTTTCTTGCTGCCAAGCACGAATTCTCCGCCTTCGACAACGGAGTACAGGCACTTTTTGACTTCCGTGTTAGTCGACGGGCAATAGTTGAATTTGGCGAATTCGCCGGTGTGGGCAAATGCTGCAGTTGCATGGATGCTCGCCAACAGCCCCACGCACACCAGCAAGGCGGCGCCTCTGGCGCTCCGTCTCAGACTCATCATCATTTCTCCCTTAGCTCCCCTGTCTTCCCACCGGCTTCGCCGGGGGTTCGCTCATCGGTTGTCATGACCGGCGGCGTCCCGCAACTCATCCCTGCGCCTCGGCCCCTGTATACGGCCGATCCACTCTCGTACGACTCTCGGTATAGGTCAACAACTTTTGTGTCGTGTCTTCTATCTGTCGCTCGGATAACCAACGAGACGCGCCCCGGTGTTTCCTAACCGGGGCGCGTCTAGGCGTCTCTAGCCCCTCGATCGAGGGGCTAGCTCCAGCGTTACTGCTAGTGCGCGTTGACCGTTTTGGTTGGCGACGTGTAAAGGGTCACTTCTTCCTGATTCGCCGTGTTATGACCAGCGGCGGCGGGCACACCGGACGACAGTTCCACAATCGGATCAAGCGCCCATTCGAGCAGCGGTCCACCGCAGCCATGAGCACCCGGGGCCCCCCACGCATTGTCGACCAGTTTGACGCCGGTGTACTTCACGATCGTTTCTCCTTCGAGGAGACTCCCCGTTCCGATCGCCCCGGTGATTGGGCTGTTCGGCGACGGAGGCGACGTCGTTCCGGTCGTCAGGTTCCACCAAATCGGTTCGCTGCTTGATCCGACGTAGCAGCTGCTACCGAAGAGCGGGTTTTCCAGATGAACTTTTACCGGGAGCTTCAGCGCGGTCCCTTCCTGAAAGAGCTGTGCGCGTTCGCTGATCCGGATTTCGCTCGCCGGGAGCGCCAGTTCAAGCGTCGAGTTGACGCCCGTGAGGCCATTTTCAAATACGCCTTCGCAGCTGACCCGCAGGAGCCAGAAGCTGATTTCTTTGCAGTTTACGAAACCCGCTAGACCGCCTGGGACGGGCTGCGCAGTCTTCGACAGCGTTTCCCCGTTGGTCGCTTCGTAGAATTTAGACTGCAGGCTTTCCGGATCGGCTTTGCCGTATCCGCCTTGGAGAATGACCGGGTTGACGATCGGCACTTTCTTGCTGCCGAGGATCACGTAGCCTCCTTCGGTGACCGAGTAGAGGCACTTTTTGACTTCCGTGTTGGTCGACGGACAGTTGTTGAATTTGGCGAATTCGCCGGTGTGGGCTGACGCCATCGCCGGCAGAGCCATCGCGGCGACCATCGCAACTGCGGTCGCAAAGATCCCTGCGAGGCGGAATTTCTTCCTCATAACTTGCGTTCCTTTCGTTTTTTGAAGGGCCCGCTCGGAAGTACGGTCGTCCGAGCCATATTTAGCTGAACGCCGCTGACCACGCTAAAGACTCAGGTCTCGCGAACGGACCGGTTAACCCCCCTTAATCAACATTCCCACAAGATCCAACGAATAGTCAAGCAGTGCAGCTCCAATGTTTTTTGACTACGCGACGGAGGCGGGTGCCATCTCCGATCTGATCGCCCGCCCGGCGGCATCCGCGCCGACGGCAGGCGCCAAAAGGATGAACGCCGCCGTCGGCGCAAGCCTTCCGATCCCCTCTCGACGCCCAGCCCCCACCGCCGCGATAGCCGCGACGACGGAGGCCGTAGCAGCAAGCTGATTTGGACGAGTGTCAGGCGGAGCAGTTCCCCGGAGACGACGCGACAGACGGGCGAAGGTCCGGTCCTGCAGTTCTAGGCCGGGACCCCCTGGGGCCAGGATTTCGGTGTATCCCAGGCGAGCCAGGGCTGCATCGCGCTTGATCTCGATGCAGAGACCTGCCGTAGCGCGCACCACTCCTGCCTCCCAGGTTTCCGCACCGCGGGCCCGGGCTGCAGCGCGATCGGTGGCTGCCGTGATCCTCGACTCGACAGCCGCCAGAAAGCAGTCGGCGACGCCAGCGAAGCGGGCGTCGAAGCTGGGACGCGAGACTCCCGCCTCCCGACGGATCGCCGGAATGGTCAGCTTCGAGTAGCCGTCACGCATCCCGAGTTTGGTCACCGCGGCGAGGAGGAAACGACGGTCGTCGCCACAACCGGGACGAGGGGCCCCCGGAGGCGTATCGAATGCCGACCCTGCCTGCAGGTCGACGTCCGACCAGACAAGGCTGCAATCGCCGCGCAGGGAGACGAGCCAGTCGGCGAACTCGTCCGCGATCACCGAGGTCGGACCGGTCACGCTTTCGGAGAGCAACCGGGAGCGCGCCAGCTGCAGGGCGGCCGCTGCCGCGCCGTGGATGAGCGCCGCCGGGATTGGATTCTGAGCCTGCACGGCCGCGAGATCCTCAGCGATGCTGCGCTCGAGCAGTCGATTGGCTGTGCGGATATTCGCGACCAGATCGGTTCCGGTCGACAGCGCGTCGACGAGAGCAAGGTGGGCAGCCTTTGGGTTGCTCTCGAGATAACCGAAGAAGTTGAGCAGACGAGCTCGCAACCGATCCGTGTGGGGCAAATGACTGTCCCGGGGCCGAGCGAGTGCGTTGCGCAGGATCATGATGTAAGTAGCGACAAAGCAATCCTCGACGTTGGTGAAGCATTCGTAAAAGCTCCGCGTCGAGACACCTGCCAAGCCTGAGAGTCCGCGAATCGTCACCCCGCTAAAGCCACGCTCGGCGACCAGCTCGATCATCGCCCCATGGAGACGGGCTCGCTGGTTTGCAGCTACCTGCTCCGAGGATCGCCCGGGGCCGGGTCTCAGTTTCTCGAAGAGCGGCTCGCCCTCCTGTCGCTTTCCCTGTACACCCGGGCTCGCTGTGGGTGCGCGCACGTACCCCTGTTCCCCCATTTCCCTGGTCCCCCTACGACCAATGCACTAATTCCCGAACGACTGGTCAAGAGTACCAGAATGAACGGAATGCTCGCATCGGACGTACGGCGTTACCAGTAAGGATCGACCTTCTGTAGTGCTCGTCGGCCTCGGGCGAGCCTTGGAGAGGCAGGCCGACTAGCCAGGCGCCCAAAGCCGAATAGATCTCGGCGGACTACCACCGCGGGGTCATAACGGCAAGCGTTTGCGCCGTCACCTTGCCCGAGGCGCTCGTACCGCTCTTGCCGTTTTTGGAGCCCTTCTTACCGCCCTTGTGCGACTTCTTACCTCTCTTGCCGCATTGGTTGGCGATCACCGGCTTGTACTGGTCGACCAGCCCGTTCTGGGCCGTGAATCGGGCGACAGCTCGTTGCTTCTTCCGGCAGAGATTTTCCGAATTGATGAGCAGGCCGTACCTCTTCCCACCCTTCATTTCGAGGACGAAGCGGCTCACCGGCGCGTCGGGGACTGCTTCGAAGGTGTTGCGGATCCCTTTGTTATGTCCGGAATCAACTTTGCCTTTGAGCAGGATCCGGATCTGCCCGTTCAGTTCGGCGACCAAGGCGGGCAGCTTGTAGCCATAACCGCCGACCAGGTAGACAGGCCCTTGGAGGGGCTTGTCGAGTAGTGGCGTCCAGGCCTTCGCCTTGCCGTAGATCGAACGCTTGGAGCACTTGCCTTCAAGCAGCACCGGGCGGGTGCAGGTCTTGTCGAGGTTGTTCTGTTCGAGGAACTCGGAATGGGGCAGATTCACTTGGGCACGCGCGATGTTCGCGTAGGCGCCCTTTTTGGGATAGGTGACGACTGCCTTCAACGCCGGGAGACCCGCACGCTTGGTGGCACCCCTCAGACTGATCTTCAGCTTCGGCTTGAACCCCAGGTTTTCGCAACCCCCCACTTGGAAGCGGGTGGACACATTCGCGGTCGCGCCGCTCGAGCCCGCCAGTGACCCAGAGATCTTCATCGGTTCACAGTTGGTCGGGTTGAGCATGAAGTCCTGCCGGTTGAGGTAGATCGTCACCGAGCGCACCTTCAGCGGGATGCCTTTGAGGATGGTCGGGAGCGGGTCGGACTTCGTCGTGACCAGGGCGGTTTCAGGATCCACGAAGAGCGGCGCGCGCACAACGACATCGCCCAGGTCGAAGGGACCGGCTACCGCAGGAGTTACGACCACCGCGCTGAACGGGGCACCCTCGTAGGGCCCGGCCCAGTAGACGGAGCCGGTGGTGTGGAACGGTTCGGAGCCGACACCGGCCGCCGCATCGACAGTACCGAGCTTACTCGCCGCCGGACAGCTCGGCGATGCCAGCTCGGTCCGCCCGCTCTTTCCTTCGGCTTCGCGGATGGCAGCATCGGAGCAGTAGGGAATGCCCGCGGGTTTTCCGATCAGACCCTTCGGCAGCGTGAAATTGAGGGTCTTCAGTTCCTGTTCGCCGTCCTTGCGATTGACCTTGATCACCAGCGGGCTATAGGCACCAGCCTGAGTCCCGGTCGTGCCAGCTTCGAAGGTGGGTTCGAAGAACCGTTCGGCCGCCGATTCCATGCAGCCTTCCTGCACTTCGAAGGAGTTTTCAGTCTGGGCGGGCGGTCCCGATTCCGGGGCTGACCACGGTTCCCATTCTCCTTTGGTCGTGTAGTTCCCACAGACTTCCGGGGTGGCCAGCTCGGAGCGCGGCCCGCCGCCACGGAAGTGGAGCGTAAGTTCTTCGACCGGCGCCTGCGGCAGATAGTCGAAGGTGGCCGTGAGCTGCCCGGTTTTCGGATCCGGATCCACTTTGCCCGGTAGCTTCAGGGTCAAGCCAAAGCGCGGGCTTTCGATGACCAGGTAGAGGCCGATCAGGGCGTTGAATGGGTTCTCCCCCTGCGAGGCCAGGTAGATGGTGCCGTGAAGCGGTTCTTCCAACAGCGGACTGATCGCTTCGACGGTTCCGAGCTTGGAGCCATCGGGACAGGTAACCGGCTCTTCGTTGAACCTGGTCGGGTTCGGCAGGCCGCCCACGCCCTTATAGCCAACCTGAGCCTCGGTACACGCTTCGAGGCCGTTCGCCGACGACGGATTGACGGTGAGGCCATTCGGCAGCTTGACCACCGACCGCTTCAACGGCGGCGTAGCCAGCTTGCTCGGATCGGTCAGAGCGCTCTGGTCGATGTGCATATGAGCTTCTGCCCCGACCGGCGAGGATCCCTGGGTGCTCGTCGGCTGGAATTGGAACTGCACCTGACCCTGTTTGGTTTTGTGGTTGTACGCCGTGAATTCAAGATTTGCACATCCCGTGACCGGCGGCTGAGGTGAGTCGGTGAAGAAGTACTGGCTTGGTGAGTCCTCCCAGACGTTGAATTTCGCGTGTACGGTCGGCGCTTCACGCGCCTCTTCCGCACAATCCGACGGGAGGGTCAGGAACGCTTTCCCATGAGCAGCGGCAGGCGTTCCCTCAAGGGCCGCGAAGACCCGGAAGAGCTTTTCCAGCGTGCTGGCCGAATTCGGCGATTCGATGTCGATGCCGAAGTCTTCTTCGGCGCGAACGGAGCCGACCAGGCTTTGAATCGGCGCCACAAGAAGGGTGCTGAACTCGGCCGCGACCCCGGCCGGCGGAACGTCGTTGAAGAGTTCGGCGAAGACTTCGACCCCTGCATCGGTTCCTAGTTTGGTCGCGGCTTCAAGCGATCCGACCACGGTTTCGGATTCACAGTTCGGGTTAGGGTGATTTCCGGTTTCCTGATTTCCGGCGATGAGGCTCTGCGGACAGCGCTTGGTAACGAGTGGATCGCCGAGGAACCCGGCAGGCACGGACGCGATGACATCCTTTGGGGAGGCGACAGGAACGACACGGCCGCCCGGGGAGCGCACCGTATTCACGATCAAATAGGTGAGCGAGCTGTCCGGATGGGCGCCAGCCTGAGTCGCAGGGCTTCCGTCGGCTTCGAAGGAGCCCGCCCAGAAAGCAGCGAGACCGGGCGCAGCATCGGCTCGAGAGACGACGATCGGCAGTTCATAGGAAGCCATTTTGCCGCCGCCTCCCGAGATCGTCACCGGCACGTTCCCGCTCGCCACCGCGTTCGGTTCAACCTTGATTTCCACTCCGAGCCGATTGGTCGTGTGGTGGGCCGCGACCGGCGAGGTGGATTCGCAGGTCAGTTCCTGAGCCGCAGTCACACAAGACCAGCCTGCACCCGAGGCGACGCCCGTCGTGACGATGCCTTGTGGCAGTGGGCCAAGATGGACCACGACCGCACCTCTGATGCCACCGCCTTCCGCCCCGCCGACATTCGCTGGGAAGATGCCGATCTGGCCGGTTCCGGCGCCGCCGGGCACGGTCGTGAACACGCTGCCAAAGTGCTCGGTGCCCTCCAGCGCTTCGCCATCTGCCGAGAGCGGTTTGACATCCTGATTCGCGACGGAGGGACCGTCGAATTCGACGAAATACGGCCTGCTCACTTCGCCGCCCGGGCCACCGGTCACCGATACGGCACCAGCGCCGAGTACCGGCAGCCCATCCAGGGCGTTTTCCAGTTCGGTGGTTGAGCCGTCGAATTGTAGCCGTCCAGTGGACTCGGTGATGGTCAAATTGACCTGCGAGCCCGTTTCGTAGACGGCGGTAGTCGGCTTCGTCGTCGTAAGGGTCGAGCCTTGCACCGCCGTGACCTTCGTCCCGACGGCGATACCGGTGCCGGAAAGGCTGTCCCCGACGTGGTAGGTGCCGCTGGTCACGATGATCTGCGTAGTGAAGATTCTGACGCTTTTGCTGCCGCTCGCCAGGGCCTGGCTGGAAAGAATGACTTCTGACCCGTTGACCGCCGTAACGTACGTTTCGGGAGCAAGTGAACCTGCTGCGCTGCCGGCCACTCGCTCACCAGCTTCGTACGTGCCGGTGATGGCGGTTGCCACGTCGCTGCCGGTCGTCAAGGTCAGGAGTCCGGTTTGTGACACCGGAGTCCCTTTTCCTTCACCTACGTTGATCGAGAGCGTGTAGGTCCCACCGCTAGCCTGGACCGTCAGCTTTTGGACCTCGGATTGGGTGGGCGGAAGATTGGTGGGGCCCGTGGCCGCGACGATCTTCCAGGCTGGAGCTGGAAAAACGGCGCCCGCGGCTCGCCCCGTCGTGCCGAGGGTGGCGATGACCAGCGCCAGCGTCAAGAGAGCCGGGATTGCCCGACGTGTATTCATTTTCCGGCTCCCTTCTTGTGCCTGATGTGTGCCTTGTGCCTCTTTTGATGCCTCTTCTTATGCGTATGCCTTTTCTTATGCTTCTTCGGGGCGGCCTTTACATTGCCTGAGCCCTTGAAGTTCGAGGTGGCGGCGCCTGGAGACGAGGTCCCTTGAGGCTGGCCACTCTGGCACGACCCTTCGATGATCGGGTTGCATTGCGGGGGCGCCAGCATCGGTGGCGGGAAGCCTCCGCCTATCCGTGCGTCCCACACCGCCGGGCGCGTTTCGGGATTTTCCCAGGTCAAGGCCTGGGCGTTGAAGAGATACAGATCGGTCCCATCGGGACTGGCGCCGGCAAATCTGACGAACTTCGTGCCGCTGCCGGTTTCGCTAGAGCTCCCAGGTATTTCGCTGGAAATTTGGAAGATCTGATCGTGGGCCCACTCATAGAGATTCAACTCTCCTTCCGCTCCGCCTTCTGCCAGACGGTCGGCGGAGGTGAAGAAGATCGTCGGCCGGCCACCATTGACAACGAGCGACTGCGGTTCATAGAGCCGCATCGACGAGGCGAGAGGCCATGCCTTTTCCACATGGATGTCGTACTTCGTATTCTGGGTCGGCCGTCCGTCCTGCCGACAGGAGACGCAGACAGTCGGTTCAGTCGACGCTTCCGCATCGTAAAGGTATGCCTCGGATGCGGTGCCGCTTTCGTACCCAGTCACGTTTCCGAAGGCTTCGAACAAAAGGTAGCGTCCATCGGTGCTGACCCTGCTGGTCTTTCCTTCCGAAGCGTAGGGCGAGAAGCGGGCAATGTGACCGCTCGCCGCAAAGCGAATTGATCCTGCCCGAACGTCATAGAGAGACACAGTCCCCGCTTTTTCGTTCTGCGCTTGGGTCTTCCCCTTTCCGGGCACGAGTTGATTCAGAGACGTGAAGTATGCGTGGGTTCCGTCTTCTGAAACCACGACTTCAGCCACTGCCGCGCCCCCGGATTGGTTCACAGCGGTCAGGTCGACGAGCTGATCGGTGTCCAGGTTGTATTCGTAGAGGTCGGTCCCAGTAGGGCTGGAATTGGGCGTCAGCCCGGCGTTCGCCGTGAAAAAGACCCGGCTTCCGTCGGGCGTGGCAGCCTGGAAGGACGCTCCGGTATCGGGGACGCCGGTCTTGGAGGCCGATACATCTCGCGTAAGCGTTCCTTCTTCACGGACGAAGACTCCGGTCTTCCCGATTTCTTCGGCGTCCGAAGGATTCCCGGCGACCAGGCGATTGGCGGTGAAGAACACGCGCTTTCCATCCGCGGACACCGCGCTGGTTCCCCTCGCGCTAGCCGCGACCGCCTGTACTCCACTCGACCCCGGTATCCAGCCAACGGTTCGGAGACCGGTTGCCTGGTTCCATTCGTAGAGGCTGTCCACGGAGGCTCCGGGAACTCCGCTGTACCGATGTTCGGTGGAGAAGACGATGCGGCCGCAGTCGTCGGACATCGCAATCGGTTCGAATTCAAATTCGATCGAACTGCGACCGCCCTTGAGTTCCACCGGCGGCACCGCGGTGATGAGCGTGTAGCTCCCGCCCGGATTACGTCGATACAGATTCGCTCCGCCAGCTTCGACGATCAGATGGGCCGAGGGGTCCGCGGTCAGAGGCTGATTGGAGACGACCAGACCGCACTGAAGGTTTGCGGACAGCCCGTAGATTTGCGATCGGAGGCCGTTAGACGATTGACTCTGGCTTCGTTCCGTCACCGGGGGCGTGATCTGCTCCGACCCCCAGG
>Ga0164241_10005396_pt1 | contig 12007 bp, 10 predicted proteins | sample OricomyardsoilBY_FD_108780 | JGI IMG/M metagenome (GOLD analysis project Ga0164241, IMG submission 108780) | Backyard soil microbial communities from Emeryville, California, USA - Original compost - Back yard soil (BY) | ecosystem: Environmental > Terrestrial > Soil > Unclassified | place: USA... | reverse complement strand
GGCCATGGCAATGCCCTGACCCTGCGCCTGCACAGGGTTCGTCGTGACGCTGAAAAGCTGACCCGAGCCGCCCGACGCAAGCACAGTGGCACGCGCCGTGACGGATATGACTTTGCCCGATGCATCATGCGCATGGATACCGGCGATGCGCTCGTCCTGTTTGATAAGTTCAAAGGCTGAGAAACCTTCGATGACGCGGATCGAGGGCGTGGCGCGCACGGCGGCGACAAGCGCCTCCATGATGGCGCGGCCTGCACGGTCGCCGCGCACGCGGACAATGCGGCGATGGCTATGCGCCGCTTCGCGGCCCAATGAGAGCTTGCCTTCCAGATCGCGGTCGAAGGGCACACCGAGACGCAGAAGATCGCTGATGCGTTCGCCCGCTTCTTCAGCCATGCGTAGCATGACGCCTTCGTCCACAATGCCTGCGCCTGCGGCGACCGTGTCAGCCGTGTGGGACGCGGCGGTGTCGCCTTCATCAACGCTCGCCGCAACACCGCCTTGCGCCCAGGCGCTCGACGCACCATCGCCGATGGGTGCGGCGGCGAGCACGGTGACGGGGCGCGGGCTGAGCTTGAGAGCCGTGAACAGACCGGCAAGGCCCGCACCGACGATCAAGACATCGCCGGCATCAATGATTTGGCGCTCTGACATGATGTGCCTCTCGACACGCAAGACGCACGACGCGTCAGTTCTTGAGATTGATCATTCGCTCGACGGCGAGACGGGCGCGGTCGGCGATCAGCGGATCGACGGTCACTTCCTCACGCATATAGACGAGGCTGTCGAGAATGTTCTTGAGCGAGATGCGCTTCATATGCGGGCAGAGATTGCAGGGGCGCACGAATTCGACATCGGGGTTTTCAACCGCGACGTTGTCGCTCATCGAACATTCCGTCACCATGACAACGCGGGCGGGCTTGTTCTTCTTCACCCACTCGATCATGCCGCTTGTGGAACCCGCAAAGTCGGCTTCGGCCACGACGGCAGGCGGACATTCGGGATGCGCGATGATGACGATATTCGGATCGTCCTTGCGGTACTGGCGCAGCTCTTCCGGTGTGAAGCGTTCATGCACTTCGCAATGACCCTTCCAGGCAATGACGTTGACTTTCGTCTGCTTGGCAATGTTCTGCGCCAGATATTCGTCGGGGATGCACAGCACACGGTCAACACCGAAGCTCTCGACGATCTTGAGCGCGTTCGATGATGTGCAGCAAATGTCGCTCTCGGCTTTAACGTCGGCCGATGTGTTCACATAGGTGATGATCGGCACGCCCGGATAGGTTTCGCGCAGCAGACGCACATCGGCACCCGTGATCGAATCCGCGAGCGAGCAACCGGCTTTGACGTCCGGGATCAGCACCGTCTTTTGCGGGTTCAGCAGCTTTGACGTTTCCGCCATGAAATGCACGCCGCACTGAATGATCGTGCTGGCTTCAACCTTCGTCGCTTCTTTTGCAAGCTGAAGGCTGTCGCCCGCGATGTCGGCAACGCAGTGGAAAATTTCCGGCGTCTGATAGTTATGCGCGAGAATGACGGCATCGCGCTCTTTCTTCAGACGGTTGATCGCGTGGATATAAGGCGCGAAGAAGGGCCACTCGATGGACGGCACCACATGCTTCACTTTTTCGTAAAGCGGGGCCATCTCTTTGGCGAGACCGGGCGTGTATTCAAGCTCCGGCATGTCAACCGGTTTAAACACGCGTGCCTTCGGCTTTGCGGGCGCCGTTGTTTCGCGCTTCACTTCGCCCGCCCGTTGCAATTCGCCTGCAAGTGCCATCTTCTTATCTCCTAATAATGCTCAACTTGAGCATATTATCGGGATCAAAAACACCGACACCTCCTTTGAGGGTCGGCCTCCATGAGAGATATGCTATGCTTGAGCATTATCAAGCGTCAACCACGAATATGACGCTGCGACGACAGGGCATAGGGACCGGAGAGGCCTTGACGTAAGGGAATGAGCCGATTATTTTTTGACTAGTCAAATTGACCGGTCAAAAATCATGCGCGAAATTCAAGCTTCCGAAGCCAAAGCCAAATTCTCCGCGCTCCTCGATGCCGTGGAGCGGGGGGAAACGATTGCCATCACGCGGCATGGAAAGGTCATCGCGCGCCTGAATCCGGAGGTTGATGAGCGACATAAGAATGTTGCCGAAACGATCGAAAAGTTGAAGGCATTTCGTAAGACGATGCCGAAAGTAACCACTGAAGAAATTCTTCAATGGCGACATGAAGGTCATAAATACTGATGCCCTTCGTCGTTGACGCATCTATCACCGCTCGTTGGGTTCTGCCGGACGAAAGGGACGAACATGGAGATGAAATTCTCGCTGCATTGGTGGACGGGTTTGGATTCGCTCCCGATCTCTGGTGGTTCGAGGTTCATAACTTGTTGCTTATGAATGAACGACGGAAAAGAGTTTCATCTGAGAAAACTGCTGAAGCATTGAATCTGCTCCTCAACTTGCCGATCGATTTAGACTTTCAGCGAGATGCGGAAAGAACATTCAATCTCGCCCGCAAACATCGTCTTACATTTTACGATGCCGCCTATCTCGAACTCGCCATGCGCAAGGCCGTGCCGCTTGCAACGCACGATGCGGCGTTGATCTCGGCGGCAGAAGTCGAAGGCGTTCGTCTGCTTTAAGGTGACGGATTGCGCCTTGCCCAGAGCCAGCCGCCGGACAAGCTCATGGCAATGTTGATCACGGCCATGGGGAGAAGCATGGTCGTCGGTGCGGTGAGAAATATCATGCAGAAGATGCCGAAAATCACGTTGAGGCTCGACGACAAAAGCCCGTGGAGATAAGGGCGGCGCCTGGCGATGGAGGCTGCGAGATAGCCTGCGGGCAGCGGCGCGAGAAGCGCGAAATATTGAAACCACGAGGTTTCAAAGGCGGCAGCGATGGCCTCGTCACTCATGCCGCTGTCGCCTGACTTCATATAGACGCCATAGATCGCGCCGAGCGCGAAGATCAGAAATACCATCAGCACGAAATTGAAAACGGAGCTGATGATCACGGCTTTGAGCGAGATGTCACGCATGGCATTCCTCAACTGATGGCGCGGCTTTTTGACGGGGCGAGGCGCAGGCCCGGCGCGGGGCGCTCGTTCAGCACTTCGCGGCGGAAGCGGAATTGTTCGGCGGGGCGTCCGCCCGTGCGCGTTGTCATCTTGCCGGTGCGCTCGACCAGCCCGCCTTTTTCAACAAGGCGGCGGAAATTTTGTTTGTGCACGTGAAGGCCGAGAAGCGCCTCGACGGTGCGCTGCAATTCGTAAAGCGTGAAGACCGGCGGCATCAGCTCGAAAGCGACGGGGCGGTATTTGAGCTTGGCGCGCAATCGGCTCATGGCGGTGGCGAGGATGCGGCGGTGGTCAAACTGCATCGGCAGGCCGATCATCAGATCCTTGGCCGAACCGGCATGCGCCGTCAGCGCATTGCGTCGTCCGTCGCGCGCCGCTTCGCGCAGGAGGCCTGCTTCATAGAGAAGTTCGTAACGCTCCAGCACTTTTTCGTCGTCCCAGTGCACACCGTCGAGACCGAAATAAAGACGCATGCGGTCGCGTCGCTTGCCGCGCGTCAGCTCTTCCGGTGTCGCATCCGCTTGTCCCGCGGCCCAGTCGCGCAGAAGCGGCGCGATAGTCTGGTCGATGATGGCAGGCTTGCCCTCGCGCCAGTCTTCCCACGGAAAAAACTGATACCAGTCACGCCAGGCCGCGCCTTCTTGCTCGCTTTCATTCGTGCGCGTCAAAGCGAGATAGCCGACCGACACGACATGCGCGCCGTCTTCGTTCACTTCCATCGCGTTGCGGCCACGATCGCCGAATGTGTAAAGCTGTTCGACATAGCCGAGCGCCAGATGCGTTTGCTCCTGCACCCAGTCGCGCAAGCCGATGTCGAGCGTGCGGTGGCGGAGCGGGTCGAACGGACCGAAGGGCAACGCGTCCCAGCTTTCCGATGCGGCAGCACTCGCGCCCGCCTGCGGCACGACGAGAATTTTCGGCAGGTCTTCCGACACGGTGACGATGGCGGCATTGAGGCCCATGACAACGGCTTTGCCCGCCAGATCGCGGCTTGGCATGACGTCGCCCGTGCTGTTGCGGATTGTTTTTTTGTCAGCGGGTTTTGCCATGCTGCTCATATATCCGGATGAACGGGGAGCGCGAAGGTGACGCCTTCCCATGTGGCGGTGGCAGGGCCCATTGCTTCGACGGCGGCGCGCATGCGGCCTTTGCGGCGCAGAAGATCGTCAGCAAGCCGCACCATCAGGCGGTTCGGAAACGCATGCGCGCCGCGCCGCCGCAGGAATTGCGCCAGCGCGCCCTCGTCGCAATTTTCGTTGAGCGTGCAGAGCGCGATGAAAGCGGCGGCTGTTGAACGGCTGATGCCTGCCCAGCAATGAACCAGCAACGGGTTCTTCTGGTCCCATGTGCGCACAAAGGAAATGAGCGAGGCAACATGGGCCTCGCCCGGCGCGGTGAGATCATCCGCCGGTGTTGCAATATCGTTGACCGGGAGACGCAGATGTTGTGCGGGCGTGATGCCGCAAGGCGTGCCGATCATGCTGTCAGGGTCAAGCAGGCTGACGAGATGCGAAGGCTGAAACTGCCGGATCGCGTCTTCAACGCCGCTCAGGGGGGATACGTAAATCATCGTCAATCAATAGCACAAATCTGTGAAAAGCACCTCTGAAATGCTTACAGATCAGCCTTTATCCGATTCAGATGACAAATTATGCGGCGGTGAGCTCGGCAAAGCGGGTCAGGAACTTTGCCTGCGCGTCTTTGGTGGGCAGGGGCTTCAGCTTCACCGGCGCAAGCCCGCGCGGGCGGCCAAAAATCTCGGCGCCTTCCGTATCGGAAAATCCTGCAATCTGCGTCGCTTCGAAAAAGGCCGACGCTTTGTCCGCGCGTTTGATGATCTCTTCAACGGTCGCGGGCAGATCGGAGGGCAGGCCGAAGCGCATGTGAATGGCGACGGCGAGGCGATGCTCGAAAGATTTGTAGTCGAAGCCGAGCGCGGCCTTGAACGGGCTGATCATGTCGCCGATGACATATTCAGGCGCGTCATGCAGCAGCGCCGCGAGCCGCCATTTGACAGGCCAGCCCGGACGGATGAGGCCGCAAATATCGGAAACGAGCACGCAATGTTCCGCAACCGAATAGGCGTGGTCGCCGATTGTCTGCCCGTTCCAGCGCGCGACACGGGCAAGGCCGTGCGCAATGTCTTCGATCTCGATGTCGAGTGGCGAGGGATCAAGCAGGTCGAGGCGACGGCCGCTCAGCATGCGTTGCCATGCTCTTGGTGTTCCGGCGCGGGGTGTTTTCTGTGTGTCGCTCGCCATGTCTCTCTCCGGTTGGAGGCGCAATCTAGAACAAACGGGTTTGTGCGGGGCGAAAAAATCGTGCGGCATCCCGCAGCGATGCTGACGCCGGTTTGTCACCCTACGGAATATAAGGTCGTTCCGCAGGCGGGGTGCCCGGGTCAAATTCTTTCTTGTAATTAACACTCATTCGCAATAATAACCCAATCTATTAAGAATCAATCGCATTCTAAGGGTGGGTCTCTATGTCGTTTTCACATTTGAACCGGGCTGCGCGCCGTCGTCGGCTCCGGATGAAGCCTCTTCATGCCGGTCTGATGATCGGATTGCTGTCGTCGCTGGGCGCGCTGCCCGCGCTTGCCGATGAGCCTGTGAAGACCGGGGAGCCCGCCGCAAGTGACGCAACGCTGCCCGCGCTGGTGATCAAAGGTGAGGGCGAGGCAGAGACCATTCTCGGTCCCGTCATCGAGAAGGATTCAAGCGCCGCCACGAAGACCGACACGCCGATTGTTGATACGGCCCGCTCCGTGTCCGTCGAGACGCGCCAGCAGATCGAAGACAAAGGTTTCCTCCGCCTTGAAGACGCTTTCGGTTACACAGCCGGTGTGCATGGCGGCACATACGGCTTCGATTCACGAGGCGACTGGGGCGACATTCGCGGCTTCGATATGCCGATGTCCTATCTCGACGGTTTGCAGACCGGCAATGACGGTTACTACAACACCTCGTTGCCCGACATGGACATGCTCGACCGCGTTGAAATTATCAAAGGTCCGGCAAGCGCGCTCTATGGCGCAAGCTCTGTCGGCGGCATCGTCAATGCGGTGAGCAAGCGGCCTGAAGAAACGACGCTGCGCCGCGCCACTATCGAATACGGCACGTTCGACCGCATGCAGGCCATGGTCGATATGACCGGCAAGCTTGATGACAGCGGCAAGATCCTCGGTCGCGTGGTCGCTCTCGTGCGCGACAGCAAAACGCAGGTCGATTATTCACGCAACGACGCGCTGTTGTTCTCGCCGTCGATTACGTTGCGACCTGATGCGAAGACCGACATCACATTCCTCGCGCGCTATCAGAAAACGAACTTCACGCCCGACATTCAGTTTCTTCCGCAAGCCGGTACGCTCGACCCTTCTCCTGCGTCACATGGCGGTGCGAAATTGCCGACGAGCACGTTCATCGGCGAGCCGGGCTATGACAGGCTTGATTCAACCGACGAGGCGATCACGATTGACGCCAGGCACCGGTTTGATGATGTGTGGAGCGTGCAGGGCATCTTCCGCGCCAGCCACAGTGACTCGACATATAATCAGGCCTATTGGGATGGCAATTCGGGAACGGACGGCTATGATCCCGCAGGCAACATAGACCGCGTCTTCTATTCGCAATACGGCTCGACCTATATGATGCTCGGTGATCTCAACACGAAAGCCGAGTTCAATACCGGTGTCGTCGCACACGAGATGCTGTTCGGTGCGAATTACAGTCACGTGAAATTCGACAATGACTACAACCAATGTGTCGCCGGTGACCCCTGCTACACGGTCGGAACGATTGATCCGTTCAATCCGGTCTATACCGGCGTTCCGGTTTTCCCTGTGCTTGACATGCCGAGTATCACATACAAGCAGACAGGCTTTTATGTGCAGGATCAGGCAACAATCCTTGAGCGGATTATCCTTACCGGTGGTCTGCGCTGGGACAAATTCGAAGCGCAGGATCAATATAGCCCGACACAGGTTGACGAGCATGACGTGACGGCCAATGCGAGCCTGCTTTACAAGTTCGATGCCGGTTTCTCTCCCTATGTGAGCTATGCCGAAAGCTTCTTGCAGGAATCATACGGCACGACATTCAACGGCGATCTCTTCCAGCCGACACATGGCAAGCAATATGAAATCGGTCTGAAATATCAGCCGCCGGGCACGTCGTCGCTTTTCACTGTTGCGGCCTTCGACATCACGAAGTCGAACATGCTGGTTGACGATCCGGCACATCCCACGTTCAGCCTCCAGAGCGGCGAAGCCAAGTCAAAGGGCATCGAGCTTGAGGCCCAGACCATCGTTGATACGTTCTATATTGAAGGCAACTACTCTTACATCCGCACCAAAAGCGAATTGGGTTCGCAGTTCGACACAGTGCCCAAACATCTCGCATCCGGCTGGGTGACGTGGCGGCCGGAAGGCAATATTCAGGGCTTCAAGATGGGCGGCGGCGTGCGCTTTGTCGGTGCCAACTATTACGGCGGCACACGCACACCGTCCTACACTTTGGGCGATGCGATGATCGGCTATGAAACTGACGACTGGGACCTGACGCTCAATGGCCGCAACATCACTGATCGCGTCTATGTGACGACGGCGGGTTACGGTTCGGGTTATTGGGGCCAGCGGCGCACTGTCGTTCTGTCGCTCTCGCGCAACTTCTGAAGTTTGCCGACTTGACGACCTGCACGGTTTCGTTCCTCGCGCCGTTCGGGTAACCGGGTGCCCCTGTCTTGCCAATGGACAGGGGCATTTCCTTTTGCTCAATGTGCGGCTGCGTCCTAGACTTGCCTGCAAAGCGCGCGCGACAAGCATGTGGCGCCAAGCGGCGAGCACAGGACAATATGGCAGTCGATCCCCTCTCAGCAGACCTCCTCTATCGCGCCTGCGACACGACCCCGTTTGAATTTGAAACGACCGCCGGGCTTGAAGACTTGCCGGGACTTGCCGGACAGGAGCGCGTGCTTGATGCGCTGCGCTTCGGCACGGGTATTCGTCGTCACGGTTATAATCTTTTTGTGCTGGGGCCGGATGCCGTGGGCCAGCATGAAGCCGTGTCGCGTTTTCTCGCCGACGTGGCGGGCCGCGAGCGCGCGCCGTCCGACTGGGCCTATGTCATGCGCTTTGCCGCGCCCCATCGCCCCATCGTGCTGGAGCTTGGCGCGGGCAACGGCGCGGCGCTGAAAGACGCGATGGCGCAACTTGTCGCCGAACTGAAAGTCACCGTGCCCGCCGTCCTTGAAAGCGAGGACTATCAAAACCGCGCGCAGATGATCGCAGAGGAATTCCGCGAGAAGCAGGAACAGGCCTTTGACGATTTGCGGGCGCGTGCCGAAGACGAAGGGCTCGCCCTTCTGCGCACACCATCGGGCTTTGCGCTGGCGCCTGTTGCGGGCGAAGGCGCGAACAAAGGCGAGGTGCTGAAGCCCGATATGTTCAATGCGCTGCCGGAAGCGGAACGCAAACGGCTGGAAGCGGCGACCATCGCGTTGCAGAAAGAGCTTGCCGAGACGCTGGAGCGCATGCCCGTCTGGGAAAAAGACCATCGCCAGCGCATGCAAACGCTGATCAATGAAGCGGCAACGCGCCTTGTTGATCGTGCCATGCGCGATCTGCGCAAGCGGTTTGATACGAGCACGTCTTTGCGCGACTGGCTTAACACGGTGGCGGGCGACCTTGTTGAGAATATTGCGCTCTTTGCGGGCACAGCGCCGCAACAGCAAATGGCCCCCGTGACAGCGGGACAAATCGCGCCGATGCAGTTTGGCGCTGTCGATCCTTTCCGCCGCTATGAAGTCAATGTGATCGTGGCGAACGGAGCCGTAAAACAAACAAAAGGCGATATTATCGGTGGTGGTGCGCCGATCATCTATGAAGATCATCCGACCTTGCAAAATCTTGTCGGTCGCGTTGAGCACGTGCCGCAGATGGGTGCGCTCGTCACCGACTTCACGTTGATCAAAGCGGGGTCTCTCCACCGTGCCAATGGCGGCTATCTGCTGATTGACGCCTTGAAGTTGCTGCGTGAGCCGCTCGCATGGGAGGCATTGAAGCGCGCGCTGCGTCGTCGCAAGATTGTTATTGAAAGTCCCGGCGAGTTTATGAATCTTGTCTCGACGGTGACGCTTGAGCCCGATGCCGTGCCGCTGGATGTCAAGGTGCTGCTCTTTGGTGAGCGCCAGCTTTATTACGTGCTCTCGAATGCCGATCCCGAATTCGGCGAACTTTTCAAAGTCGCCGCCGACTTTGATGATGTGCTCGACCGCGAACCGGAAAATGATCTGCTCTATGCGCGTTTTCTCGCCGGTCTCTGCCGCAGCGAAGAATTGCTGCCGCTTGACCGCACCGGCGTTGCCCGCGTGACGGAACGCGCCTCGCGCCTTGCCGAAGATGCTGAGAAAATATCGACGGCCATGCGGCCCATCGCTGATCTGCTGCGCGAGGCCGATTATATCGCGCGGACAAAATCATCCGCCGTGATGACGGCTTTCCATATTGATGCCGCCGTCGAAGCCCAGATCGCGCGCGCTGACCGGATGCGCGAGAGCAGCCTCGAACTCATCACGCGCGACATCATCACCATCGACACGGAAGGCGACTGTGTCGGGCAGGTGAACGGGCTCTCGGTTCTCTCCATGGGGGCGGTGTCCTTCGGTCGGCCGTCGCGCATCACGGCGCGCGTGCGCATGGGGCTTGGCTCCGCGCGCGTGCTCGATATTGAACGCGAAGTCGATCTGGGCGGCCCCATTCACTCCAAAGGCGTGCTGATCCTGTCCGGATATTTGTCGGCGACATTCTTGCCGGAAATTCCTTTCTCGATGAGTGCGAGCCTTGTGTTTGAACAATCATATGGCGGTGTTGACGGTGACAGCGCCTCGTCGGCGGAACTTTACGCGTTGATCTCCGCGCTTGCCGAAGTGCCGGTTGCACAAGGTTTTGCTGTGACGGGTTCTGTCGATCAGCTTGGGCAGGTGCAGGCCATCGGCGGCGTCAACGACAAGATCGAAGGTTTTTTTGACATTTGCATGCGGCGCGGGCTCACGGGCGAGCAAGGTGTTCTTATTCCTGCCGCAAATGTGAAGCACCTTATGCTTCGGCAGGATGTGGTCGATGCGGTGGAGCGCGGTGTCTTTGCGATCTATCCCGTCGAGACCATCGAAGAAGGTGTCGAGCTTTTGATGGGTGTGCCTGCGGGCGCGCGCGGGAACGACGGAAAATTTACCGCCGGTTCTGTCTATGCCAAAGCAGAAGCGCGGCTTGCGGCCTTCGCCGATAATCAGCGCCGCTTCGCGCAGCGCGTGGATGATAACGGGAAAAGAAAGTGAGGCGGCATGGCCCAGCATGATCCTCTCGTGAGAAATGCACCGGAGCCCGAACGTCGCATTATCGTTGGTGTGGATACGGATCGCCCGTCGCGTGAGGCGCTGGCGCTGGCCGCGCGCCTCGCCGCAAAAATTGATGCAGGCCTCAGCGGTATCTTCGTCGAGGATGAAAATATCCTGTCGCTGTCCGCGCTGCCTTTCGTGCGCGAAGTGTCAATGTCGGGCACCATCGGTGAGATCGACAATGCGGCGCTCGTTCGCGCCATGCAGGCGCAGGCGCAAATTGCCAAACGCATATTGGAACGCGTCGCGGGCGAGGCGCGTATCGGCTGGACATTCCGCGTTGCGCGCGGCAGTCGTTTGAAAAGTCTTGTTGCGGACGCCGCACAATCCGACACGTTGATTTTGCGCGGACATGATATCAGCCGCCATGAGCTTGGCCGCACCGTGCGTGCCGCCACACGCGATGTACGTGCCGATGTGTTGCTCGCCGCGCGTGGTGTGGCTGTGAGCTCGGCTTTTTCCGTTGAGCCGTCGCATCCCGCGCGCGTCAGCAAGACACTGAAATCTCCCGAGCGGCTGTTGCTTGCCATTGATGAGGGCTCCAGTCGCGGCGAGGCCTGTGTCGGCTTCTCGCAATCGCTGGCAAGCCGCATTGCCATGCCGTTTCGGCGTCTCTTCGCGCGCGGATTTTCAATCGGCGATCTCGGCACGGCGGCGCGCAAGGCGCATGCCGGTTTGATCGTGGTTGATGCAGGCGCGCTGCACGAGGATGATGATGCCGCGCGGCTTTCGGCGGCGGCGGGTTGTCCGGTCTTGTTGCTGGGGACCGAACGTGCCACGCTGCATTCCGGTGTCCGATAGCTCAGTACAAAAACAAAAGTCAGAGCGCGAGGTGAGCCCATGTCTGTTCGCAAAGTTCTTGTTCCCCTTTCGGGTATCGCCACCGAGGCGGCTGTGCTCGGTACGGGCATGACGGTCGCAAAGACGTTTGGCGCACAGCTCGTCGGCCTCTTCGTGCGCGCCGATCCGAACGAGGCGCTGCCTTATCTTGGTGACGGTGTGTCGGGTCAGGTGATCGAACAACTGATGCAAGCGGCCAAGGAAGGATCGGACAAAGCATCGGCGAAAGCGCGCGTGATGTTTGTCGATGCGGCGTCGAAAGCGGGTCTTAAACTTAACGACGACAATGCTGTGTCGGGGCTTCCCTCCGCGCGCTTCGTTGATGTGCAGGGACACCGCGATGACGTGGTCGCCGCGCATAGCCGCCTTTCCGACATCGTTGTTTTCGGTGAAGGCAATGCGGGTGCCGCAGGCGGCAGCACGCTGGAAGCGGCGATGATGAGCGCCGGGCGACCTGTGCTGATTGCGCCCAAGGCTTGCGCCATTCACGTCGGCGGCGCGGTTGCGATCGGCTGGGATGACAGCGCGATGGCGGCGCATGCGGTGACAGCGGCGTTGCCGTTTCTCGAAAAAGCAAAGAGTGTGACGATCCTTTGCATCGGTGATCAATCGCTCGAACGCGAGCCCGGACAGTTGCTCGCGGACTATCTGGCGCTGCATGGTATCCAGGCGGGTGTTCATCTGG
>Ga0164241_10005395_pt1 | contig 12007 bp, 14 predicted proteins | sample OricomyardsoilBY_FD_108780 | JGI IMG/M metagenome (GOLD analysis project Ga0164241, IMG submission 108780) | Backyard soil microbial communities from Emeryville, California, USA - Original compost - Back yard soil (BY) | ecosystem: Environmental > Terrestrial > Soil > Unclassified | place: USA... | reverse complement strand
TCTTTTGCCATTATTCAAACGACTGGGGATTCCCATCATCGCTATGACAGGCAATAGCCAATCAACTCTGGCTGAAAATGCAGATGCCCATTTAAGTATTCAAGTGAATACCGAAGCTTGCCCTTTGAATCTTGCCCCTACATCCAGCACCACTGTGACGACGGTATTAGGCGACGCATTGGCTATTGCACTATTGGAAGCGCGAGGATTTACTGCTGAAGATTTTGCGTTTTCTCATCCGGGCGGCACTCTTGGGCGCAAATTATTATTAAAGCTCAAAGACATTATGCATGTTGGAAAGGATATTCCCTGTGTAAGCCCGGATACTCCTGTACTGAAAGCATTAATGGTGATGTCTGAAAAAGGCTTTGGCATGACAACTATCCAATCCAACAACCAGCTTTTAGGTATTTATACCGATGGCGATTTGCGTCGAAGTTTGGATAAAGGTATTGATATTCAACAGGCTCTTGTCGGTGACCTGATGAATACCAATCCGAAAAAAATGGCGGAAAACACTTTGGCGGCAGAAGCTTTAAAAGTGATGGAACAATCAAAAATCAACATCATATTGGTGACTGATCAACATCAACAATTATCCGGCATAGTCAAAATTAACGACATTCTTCGCGCAGGAGTTTTTTAATTGTCCAAGCTTTTTTCTTCTGCTGATTTGCAACAAGCCGCGCGCAAGATTCGCTGGTTATTACTGGATGTCGATGGCGTACTGACGGATGGCAAACTCTATTTCGGCAATCAGGGTGAAGAATACAAATCCTTCAACACTCTGGATGGACAAGGCATAAAAGCCTTACAAAAAGCCGGCGTGACTGTCGGCATTATTACAGGACGTACCAGTAATCTGGTCGCCAAACGCGCGCAGGATTTAGGTATCTCATTATTAATTCAAGGCCGCGAAGATAAATGGCAAGCGCTTGAGGAACTACTGGCACAAGCCGCAATCAGAAACGAAGCACCTGCCTTAAATGAAATCGCGTTTATGGGCGATGATTGGCCGGATTTGAGCGTGATGACATGCGTAGGTTTGGCGCTCACAGTTGCCAACGCGCATTTTTCAGTTGTACAACACGCTCATTGGCAAAGTCAGGCGCGCGGTGGTGAAGGTGCAGTCCGTGAAGCTTGCGACCTGATTATGCAAGCACAAGGCACTTTTGAATCGACTTTGGCTCACTATCTGAAACAGAATTGATTATGCTAAAAAAATTCATTCATTATGTTCCACTGCCCTGGATTTTTGTCATTTTACTGGCGTCGTTTTTTTTTGGATTTTCCCTGAGCCCCAATCCCGAAACTACCAAAGAAATAAATGAAGACACATCCGGTTTTCCGCAGTTTTATATGAAAAATGTTACTACCAGTGAATTTGATGTGAATGGAAAATTACGCTATCAATTGGCCACTCCTTCGATCTCTCATTATCAATTGCATTTAAATGCTCCCGGCGAAAATGATTACACCTTGATTGAACAACCTTCGCTGATTTTTCACCATGAAGATCAAGCACCCTGGATTATTAAAGCAACCGAAGGTCGCAGCGAAAAAAATGGTGCATTGATTCATTTACTTCAGGATGTCGTGATTTCACAACACAGTACACAACAAGGATTGGTGCAAATCACTACGGAGTCACTCCTCGCCAAACCACTGGAGCAATTCGTAGAAACCGATAAAGCTGTTAAGATAACCGCCGAACAAACACAAATTGATGCAATAGGTATGAGTGCCGATTTGGCAGCCAGCCGTTTACAACTTAATTCTCAGGTCGATGCTGTTTATGAACCTCGTCGTTAAACATTATTTTTTTCGAACGCTATTGCCTTGCCTGGCTCTCACCGCCGGGCTCTTCACTGCAGTATCAAGTCATGCGCTACCACAAGATAAATATGAAACCATTCGTGGTCGTGCAGCTAATCTGACCATCGACAATAAAACCGGTGTTGCCACCTACAAGGGCAACGTCAATATTCAGCAAGGTACGCTCAATATTGTGGCTGACACCCTGATGGTGCATCGCAATGCCCAGGGCGATGTAGAAAAAATGATTGCAACTGGCTCCCCCGCCCGCTTCCAACAACAACCCGAAGCCGATAAAGGGATCATCACCGCATCCGCCAAAAGCATTACTTATATTCCTGAAAAAGAACATTTGGTATTGGTTGAAAATGCGTCTGTCGAACAGGATGGCTCCGTCATGAGCGGCGCCACTATCGATTACGATTTAATTAAAGAAATCCTCAAAGCCACAGGCAATCCACAACAAGGCAGCTCAGGGGTGGAAATTGTGATTCCAGCCAGCAAAAAAGATCCGGAAGCACAATAAATTATGTCGATTCTCAAAGCGCAGCACCTGGCCAAAAGTTACAAAAGTCGCAAAGTGGTTATTGATGTCTCAATCCAAGTTGAAAGCGGTAGCATTGTGGGTCTTCTGGGCCCAAACGGTGCGGGTAAAACCACCTGTTTTTATATGATTGCCGGTCTGGTTCCTGCGGATCATGGGCAAGTGTTGATCGATGATACAAACATTACGTCTTTACCCATTCATGGCCGTGCCCGTGCTGGTATTGGTTATCTTCCACAGGAAGCGTCTATTTTTCGCAAAATGACAGTGGCCGATAACATCATGGCCATATTGGAAACACACCAGGATTTATCCAAAGAACAGCGCATCGAAAAACAGGAATCGCTGCTAAACGAATTTCATATCACCCATATTAGAAACAATCTGGGCATGGCCTTATCCGGCGGTGAAAGACGCCGTGTGGAAATTGCCCGGGCGCTGGCAACAGATCCCAAGTTCATTTTGCTGGATGAACCTTTTGCAGGTGTTGACCCCATTTCAGTCAACGATATCAAAGACATCGTTCGTCACCTCAAAGAACGCGGTATCGGGGTGTTGATTACAGACCACAACGTTCGCGAAACTCTCGATATTTGCGAAACCGCCTATATCGTCAGCGAAGGTCACATCATTGCTGAAGGTAATGCAGACACTATTCTCAGCAATAGCAAAGTGCGCCAGGTCTATTTGGGCGAAAATTTCCGGTTATAGATCTATTTGAATAATCTCTACAGCCTTGGGCACAGAGATTGCTAGAAGTTTTCAGAATAGTTATTGCCTGCAAGCCAAAGCCTGTCTACACTCCAACTTAAGAACTTCTTTTAACAAAAATGTTTTGGCGATAAGGTTTTTACCAGCGGCATGAAACAATCCCTGCAACTTAGAATCGGTCAACACCTGACCATGACGCCTCAACTTCAGCAGGCGATTCGATTACTGCAACTGTCCACACTTGATTTGCAACAAGAGATTCAGGAAGCGCTGGATTCCAATCCCATGCTGGAAAACGATGAAGGCTTTGATGAGCCTAATGATTTTGCCAGCACTGAAATCGAAGCCAGCGATTACACCCGCCAACAAGAAGTTGCAGCTGATCCTGATAGTCCTGATATTCCCTACAGTAAAAATGATGATTTCACAGCCAGCGCTGACACCGGTTTTGATGGCGATGATTTTGGTAGTGACAATTTCACCAGCACCGATAGCATCAGCGACGAACTTTATGGCGAAGGCCAAAACTTTGATGACCAAACCGGCGATTGGCCCGATGAAATTCCACGCGATTTACCCGTAGATACCAGCTGGGATGATGTCTACCAAACATCAGGTAGCGGCAACACTAATTATGATGGTGAAGAATCAGGTGATTTTGAAAGTCGTCGCACCGCCACGGATTCCCTTTACGATCATCTGACCTGGCAACTCAATCTGACCCCCATGTCAGACAGAGACAGATTGATCGCCATTGCAATTATCGATGCGGTAGAGCCCAGCGGCATGTTATCCATCACACTTCAGGATATTTTCGAAGGCTTGCAACAGGACTTGGATGAATTGGAAATGGATGAAATGGTTGCGGTTCAGCATCGCCTGCAGCAATTTGATCCCTGCGGTGTTTGTAGCCAAAATCTTTCCGAATGTTTATTGGTGCAATTGCAACAATATTCACCAGCCACACCTTTTCTTGAGGCTGCAAAACAAATCGTCAAACTCTATTTACCTATTTTAGGCAGCCGCGATTATCGTCAATTAATGCGTCGCACTCGCCTGAAAGAAAATGAATTAAGTCAGGCTGTGACATTAATTCAAGGATTAAATCCAAGACCCGGCGATATTATTGATACAGATGACACTGAATATGTAGTCCCCGATGTTTTTGTTGAAAAACGTGATAGCCGGTGGATTGTAGAATTAAATCCGGATATAGCACCGCGTTTACGTATCAATCCCAATTATGCATCATTGGTTAAGCGTGCGGACTCCAGTACCGATAACACTTTTTTGAAAGATAATTTACAAGAAGCTCGCTGGTTTTTAAAAAGTTTGCAAAGCCGAAATGAAACTTTATTGAAGGTCGCCACTTGTATTGTCGAAAAGCAACGTGGGTTTTTAGATTACGGCCCTGAAGCTATGAAGCCATTGGTTCTGCATGATATTGCCGAAATTGTCGAGATGCATGAATCCACCATTTCACGAGTGACCACGCAAAAATACATGCATACACCGCAAGGTATTTTTGAATTGAAATATTTCTTTTCGAGCCATGTCAGTACTGATACTGGCGGGGAATGTTCATCCACCGCCATTCGCGCCATCATTAAAAAACTGGTCAGCGCTGAAAACGCCAAAAAACCATTAAGCGACAGTAAAATTGCGGATTTATTGGCAGAACAAGGCATTCAAGTCGCGCGACGCACCATTGCCAAATATCGTGAATCCTTAAATATTCCGCCGTCCAATGAAAGAAAGACTTTGTAAATACGCCAAAAAAGAGGAAGTAGTATGCAATTAAATATTAGTGGCCATCACATAGAAGTAACCGATTCAATGCACAACTATGTAGCAGCAAAAATTGAACGTCTGTCGCATCACTTTGACAAAATCACTAATACCCATGTCATTCTTTCAGTAGAAAAAAATGTGCAAAAAGCAGAAGCCACCATGCACGTCAATGGAAAAGATTTATTTGCCGAAGCCAATCACAATGACCTGTACGCGGCGATTGATTTATTAGCTGACAAACTTGATCGTCAACTTATTAAACACAAAGAGAAAATGCGAAATCATTAACCATGCAAATTAAAACTATCCTCACACCTGACCGCACTATTTGCGGTATAGAAGTGGCCAGTAAAAAACGTGCACTGGAAATGCTTGCCAACACTATAGCCGCCGACGTGGAAGGTATTGATGCTGACGAATTATTTCGCCGGCTGATCGCGCGCGAACGTCTGGGCTCTACCGGCATAGGACAAGGCATAGCCATTCCCCATTGTCGCGTTGAAAATTGTCATCAAACGATCGGTGCATTAATCACCCTGGCAGAACCGATTGATTATGATGCGATGGATGGTGAGTCAGTCGATATTCTATTTGCCATGCTCGCACCGGAAGATGCGCAGGATGAACATTTGCAATATCTGGCTGCATTGGCAGGCGCATTGTCTAATGATAATTTTCGCGAAAGTTTGCGTAACGCGAATGATGATGCCGAGTTGTTTACAAAAGTAACCGCCGACATCACAAAAAATTGATGTGAGCTGGAGCAACATATGCAACTGGTTATAGTCAGTGGTTTATCAGGATCCGGGAAAACAACTGCACTTCATGTACTGGAAGATGTAGGTTACAACTGCATCGACAATTTACCAGTGAGCTTATTGCCAGCATTAGTTGCACAAATCCATATTCACAAAGATGATAAATTAAAATTTGCGATTGGTATTGATGTACGTAATGCATGGCAAGATCTCACTATGTTTCCGAAAATGATTGAAACATTGAAAGAAGCGCATCTTGCATTTCATACTATTTTTTTGGATTCAACGTCGTCCGTTTTAATTCAACGCTTCAGTGAAACACGACGCAAACATCCCTTATCCGATAACAATACCAGCCTTGCAGAGGCCATAGCAGCAGAACAAAAATTGCTGGAACCGATTCGCGATAGCGCGGATCAGATTATTGATTCCAGTCATTTAACCCTACATGAATTACGTGACTTGGTGAAAGCACGCGTTGTCGGCAGGCAAGAATCCACTATGGCCATCTTGTTTGAATCTTTTGGTTTCAAACACGGATTACCGGTTAATGCCGATTTGGTTTTTGATGCGAGATGTTTACCCAATCCGCATTGGAAAGCTGATTTACGTCCACTCACCGGACAAGACCAACCCGTCATTGATTTTTTACAAAGTGAAAAAGCTGTCGGTGAAATGCTGCAAGATATACGCGCTTATTTAGCCCGCTGGTTACCACGCTATCAAGCCAATAATCGTAGTTACATTACGATTGCAATTGGTTGTACTGGCGGACAACATCGTTCGGTTTATTTAAGCGAAGCGCTACAACAATATTTCGCTAAAGATTTTACTGATGTGCAAGTTCGCCATCGCGATATCAACAAACACAAACATTCATAAGATGCCTAACCAAACGCTCGATATCATTAACAAACGCGGATTGCATGCCAGAGCTGCAGCAAAATTGGCCGCCACCTGCGCAAAATTTGCGTGCAAAATTCAGTTGCGCAAAACTACTACTGAAAATTGGGTTGATGGAAAAAGCATTATGTCGCTTATGTTGTTAGCCGCCGGTGTTGGTTCACAAATTGAAGTCAATATCGAAGGTCATGATTCCGATATTGCACTTAACGCCATTCAACAATTAGTGGCGAATCGTTTTGAGGAAGACGAATAAAATGGTTTATCAATACGACGACATCAACCCTGATGATTACATTAAAAGCAAATCACAAGTCAAACGTGATATGCACGCCCTACAAGCATTGGGTGAAAGTTTGGTTGATATGAATGAAAAACAATTAGCCAATATTCCACTCTCGGAAGAAATGCTGGACGCCATTTATATCGCTCGTAAAATGCCGCCCAAAGAAGCCAGACGCCGACAAATACAATTTATTGGCCGCTTGATGCGCGAAGGCAATCACGAAGAAATTCAAGCCGCCGTCGATAAAATGCAAAATCGCAGTGATCAACATATTCATCGCCAACATCAAGTGGAACGCTATCGCGATTTATTAATTGAAGGCGACAAAAATGCTTTCCAACAACTAGTCAATGGCTATCCAAAAATTGATGTACAACATTTACGTCAATTAATTCGCAGCGCACAAAAAGAAAAAGAAGAAAACAAAACCCCCGCAAATGCACGAAAACTGTTTGCCTATATCCGCGAGCAAATGGAAGCTCAGGATTAATCATTCACGTGAGTTTTTATTATGTTAGAAACATGGGAAATGATGAGTTATGTCGTTACGGTTATAGGCCTACCTTTGGCCATTTTCGTTTTTTTATTTGAAGAACGTAAAGAACGGGAAAACGAAGAAGAAGAAGTCTACCAATTGCTATCCGACAACTACCAGGATTTTTTACATGTCGCACTCGAACACCCAGACCTGCGATTATTCTCAATAGAAGAAACCCCACCGCTCACCGAAGAACAAAAAGAGCGCTTGTTAATTATCTTCACCATGCTAACCTCATTATTCGAACGCGCCTACCTCTTGCTCTATGAAGACAAGATGTCCCCCAAACAAGCAAGACGCTGGAACTCCTGGGAAGATTACATAATGGAATGGTGCAACAAACCGCATTTTCGCGATCAATTACCAAAATTATTATTGGGGGAAGATCCTAGTTTTGTTCGGTATATTGAAAAAATAGCAAAAATAAAAATCGAGTCATAACTATGTCATTTCGAATTCGTGGTTTTTTAATTCACTTATCTATTTCATTTATTCTTGCATTAATTGCCAGTTGTGTTGTGTTTTATATTTGGTATCCATCACCTTTAGGTCAAGCAATTGGTGTGACGTCGATTGTTTTTATTTTATTGGGTGTTGATGTAGTTGCAGGCCCACTTTTAACTCTGGCGGTTTGCAAAAAAGGCAAGAAATCCCTTAAATTTGATTTGTCAGTAATTGTGCTGCTTCAGCTAAGTGCGTTTATTTATGGAATTCATATATTGGCTCAAGGGCGGCCGGTTTGGATTGTCTTTAATGAAAATGAATTTCATATTGTGCGCGCCTATGAAACAGACAATGAATATCAGCAAAAAGCCAAACCTGAATATCAAAAATTAAGCTTCACGGGCCCTAAATGGATAGCCATTCGGTCGCCAGTCGGTGATGAAAAAAAATCAATTTTTGAGGGAATAATGAAAGGGGTAATTTATCAGGAAAGAGCTGACTTGTATGAGCCCATTAGCAATCAAATAAAATCGGTTAAACATAGCTCGATTGACCTAAACAGATTAAAAAAATTCAATGCCCTACATGATGTAAAAAGTATTCTGTTAAAATGGCCGGAAGCTGATGCATTTATACCGCTTAATTCGCAAGAAAAAAATTTGGTAGTATTGGTAAAAAAAGAAAATGGACAAATAGTATCCCTTGTTAACTTAAAACCCTACACCAGCCCAAATGCAACATTTGAATAGCTTTTAATTAATTTACCCTACATAGAATATATATATATATATATATATATTCGCTCCATATAGATTGCTACAAATCATATTCCCTCCACAACTGCTGATAAATCTCATGCAAAAATACCTGATTGGATTTGTAGGGGTCTACAGGTCCGCCTGCATGGGTTAATACTAAAATCCCCCCTTTTGAATCAACTATCAAATTGGATGATACGCCAGGCAAATAACCACTATGCAAAAAGAATGTTAATGAATCTTTCTCTTGATAATGATTAAATGCAAAACCGTAACATTCTTTACCTACTTTTTCGCCACACCGTTCAATTTTTGGAGGAGTTAATCTATTAAGCCCTGGTCGAGCCAAAATTGTTTCAATCTGCCTTGCCAATGAAACCGCACTACCAGACAGCCCTGCTACTGCCGCTAAATCTTTAAAATCATATTGTTGTATATACGTTTCATTATGCTGAAAGTCAAAACGAAAATCATAACTAACTTCGTCAGGTAAATAAGTTTGATTCACAAACTTTAATGACAGCCGACTAAGCCCTTCTATTTTTTCTGCATAGTCGTCATAAGGCATGCCTGTCACTTTTTCTATAACAGCACCCAGAAGGCAGTAACCTAAATTGGAATAAATTTGTTTTTCACCTGGCGTAAAATGCAGCCGTTCTTTTGCTAATCCTTGTAATTGATCTGGACACCAATTTTTTTTGGCAGAAAAAAACATTATGTCACCTTCTGGCCCAGTGCGATCAAAGCCCGCACTATGGTCAAGTAAATGCCCGATGGTAATATCATTGATACGCTCATCGTGCAGAGGTTTAATTTCAGGGAACACTTCAAGCAATCGCGTATTCAGCGAAACTTTATCGTCATCAATTAATTGCAAAATTAAATCAGCGGTAATCACTTTAGTCATGCTGGCAAAGCGAAAGCGGTGGTTTTCATTTACTAAAATATTACCCCTTAGTTTATCTGCCCATCCGCTTTCACAATGGTATAGCGCTCCTTGCGGATCAATATATGCAAGCTGATTCGCCAGCGACTTATACTCATCTATACTGAGCCGCATTAAATGTGCTAGCCAACTTGGGCTATTAGGCGAACATGTGATTTTTCTTTTTACCCAAAATGATTCAAGCGGGAAAAAAAACAGAGCCGTATCCATTGGACGTGTAATTACTTTGTGTGAAACAAAAGCAATAATGAATAAAAGCACAGTAGTTACCATGGCCATTTTTCTAATATTTAGCATTTTTATTTCGCTCAAAAAAAAAGCGCCTCTCGGCGCTTTTTTTATCACAATAAATTAACTGCCTGTACCACCACCTGTACCACCACCTGTACCACCAGTTGCTGCCCCCACAGGACATCCACTAGGCGCAAACTTAGAATCCACGGTAGTTGCACAAGTCCACGCAGCTGTGGTGCCATCGCGCGACCAAGTTAGTGTTCTCGTTCTTATAGCAGAGGCAGCATTACCTCCAAATGTTGCGACAATACTTCCTGTATCTCCCGGTGCTATCGGCATTGTTACTACCAAGCCTGTTGGGCACCCGGCACAGCTTACTGGCGCACCCATTAAGTTACTACCGGTAAATCCCAATGAACACACTGTAGCTGTACTGGAAGGTGCATTTTGAAGGGTTTGTTTTCCGTCAGAAATACACTCTTCCAAAACAGTACGCAAAGAAGCTGTTTCGCCCATCACACGGTTAACTTGTGACTTGGTTACATAGTTTTGATATTGCGGTAAAGCGATAGCAGCTAAAATACCGATAATTGCAACTACAATCATCAATTCAATTAAGGTAAAACCTTTTTGCATTTGTTTCATAATAAATCTCCAAGGGAAGTTGTTGTAACACGATGTGGATTTAGCAAAGCGCGTACCAATTAACCACTTTTCATGATGGCCTTGCGAAACCAAGTAAGAATAGCGTCTCAATTGGATTGACCAGAAAACTAATATTAAAAATACAGGCATTAATTGACAATTTGCGTCACATTTGGCAAATAACTACATGAGAATTTATTCTAGATTGGCCTTATCTGCACCTTTGGTTTAAAGTTGATTCATATTTAGCAATTAGCATTTCATTTAGTTTGACGGGTAACAATAACAATCATGAATACAGCAACATCCTTAAATGGTTTGGCACGACGGCTGGTTACCGACAATTTGTTGGATGCTGAGGCAGCCCGCAAGGCTGTTTCCAATTCTCATAGAGAAAAAATTCCTTTCGTGCTTTATCTGGTTAATAACAATATTTTGGATGCACGCACCATCGCTAGGGTAGCTTCGGAAGAATTCGGCACCCCCATTTTCGATTTATCATCATTATCGCCTGATAGCGTTCCTCAAAAAATTCTCAGCGAAAAATTGATGCGTAAACACCACGCCCTTCCTTTGCTAAAAAGAGGCAACCGTTTATTTGTTGGGCTTGCAGATCCCACTGATCTGCACGCACTTGATGAAATAAAATTCAACACCGCTACCTCAACAGAAGCTGTATTAGTTGAAGCCGATAAGCTTTCAGCGGCTATAGAGAAATATGTTAGTGCCCAAGAACAGAACTATGGAGATGCACTAGGCAACCTTGATGGTGACTTGGAGAATATTGATATAGAAGTGGATACAGGCCCCCAAAAGGATGAGGCCAATAGCGAAGCTGATGAAGCGCCTATTGTTAAATATATCAATAAGGTGCTGTTAGATGCTATTAAGGGTGGCGCATCTGATGTTCACTTTGAACCTTACGAAAAATCTTATCGTATCCGTTTGCGTACAGATGGTGTGCTGCATGAAGTGGCGCGTCCCCCGGTAAATCTGGGTTCGCGTATGGCAGCACGCTTGAAAGTCATGTCACAAATGGATATTTCCGAGCGTCGCTTACCACAGGATGGACGCATCAAACTTAAAGTGTCTAAAACCAGGGCTATCGATTTTCGTGTTAACACCCTGCCTACTTTGTTTGGTGAAAAGGTGGTGCTGCGGATTCTCGATCCCAGTTCAGCCAAACTGGGTATTGACGCATTGGGTTATGAAGATACCCAGAAAAAATTATTTATGGATGCTTTGTCGCAGTCTCAAGGAATGATTCTGGTAACCGGCCCGACTGGTAGTGGTAAAACGGTTTCTCTTTATACCGGCTTGAATATTCTCAACACCTCAGAGGTCAACATTTCCACGGCTGAAGATCCTGTTGAGATTAATCTGGAAGGGATCAATCAGGTACAAATGAATACTCGTGTAGGTCTTACATTTGCTGAAGCGCTCAGATCATTTTTACGTCAAGATCCGGATATCATCATGGTGGGTGAGATTCGTGATCTTGAAACAGCCGAAATTGCCATTAAAGCAGCACAGACAGGTCACTTGGTATTGTCTACACTTCATACCAATAGCGCTCCCGAAACATTAACGCGCTTGTTAAATATGGGAGTTCCTGCATTTAACGTTGCAACATC
>Ga0164241_10005394_pt1 | contig 12010 bp, 4 predicted proteins | sample OricomyardsoilBY_FD_108780 | JGI IMG/M metagenome (GOLD analysis project Ga0164241, IMG submission 108780) | Backyard soil microbial communities from Emeryville, California, USA - Original compost - Back yard soil (BY) | ecosystem: Environmental > Terrestrial > Soil > Unclassified | place: USA... | reverse complement strand
GGGCCAGGGGCCTGCCCGCCGCGGCGGAGATCTTGGTCGAGACCGCGACCGAGACCGGGGCCATCGACTCGCGCGGGAGCTTTTGCGGGGTGATCTTGCCGTCAAAGGCGATCCGGACCGCACCCTTTTGGATCGTCTCGGCGGTGGCGAGGGAGGTGAGGGTGAGCAGAGCGCTGAGGGCGGCGGTCAGGGCAAAGGTCTTTCTCATCTGGAGCTCCCCCTCTTGGTCGTGTGGTGCCTGGGCTTCTTCCCCGCGGCCTTCCTGCACTTGGCGTTGAGGAGTTTGGGGCGGAGACTGGCGACGGCGTTGTTGTGACCGATCATCCGCACCGCCGCCGGCGGGGCCTTGCAGACGTCGTCGGAGTTGACCAGCAAGCCGTGCTTGCCGCCCTTCAGAGTGAGGACGAACTTGCTCACCGGGGCGTCCGGCAAGACGTCATAGGTGGCCCGCATGCCGCCGTTCTTCGAGTCGATGCGACCGACCACGTCGATCCTGATGCCGCGGCCGCTCAACTCGGCGACCAGATCCGGCAGCTTGTTGTCGGAGGCGCGCAGGTAGACCGGGCCTTCCAGCGGCTCGTCCATCAGCGGCGTGATCGCGCTGGCCCCGCCATAGATCGAGCCAGGCGGGCACCTGCCTGCATCGGACTGCCCGCGGGTGCAGATCGTGTCGATGTGCTCTTGGGCGAGGAACTCCGAGGGCGGCAGGGTGACGATCGCCCTCGAGATCCCGGCGCCGGAGGACCCTGCGGTCACCGTGGCGCGCAGGCTCGGATAGGTGCCCCGCGTGGTCGCGCCGGTGAGGCGCAACTGCATGCTCGGATGGAAGGCGACCGAGTTGCAGAAGGAAACCTGGAAGGGCGCCGAGGCGGTGGCGAGGGTGTCGTCGACGGGATTTGAGAAGGTCGCGCCGGAGCCGTTCAGGGAGGAGTTGACAGCGAAGGGCTCGCAGCTGGTCGGGTTAACCATGAAGTCCGGGCGATCGATGTAGACGCGGATGTCGCGCAGGTGCAGGGGGATGCCGCGCAGGATGTGGGGGATCGGGTCTGAGCCGGCGGAGTCGATGGAGATCTCCGCGGTCCGGGGATCGACCCTGATCGCCGAGCGGACGATGATCACGCCGAGGTCAAAGGGGCCGACCGTGGCCGAGTCCACGGCGACGATCGACAGCGGCGAGCCGTGGTAGGGGCCGGCCAGGTAGAGGCCGCCGGGGGCGTAGGCGAGGACGTTGCCGAGGCCATAACCGGCGGTGGTCTTGCCGATCTTCGAGGCCGCCGGACAAGAAGGGTCGGCGGTCTCGGCGAAACCGGAGTTGCGCGCTGCCGCCGCAATCGCCGCCTCCGGGCAGAAGGGCACCCCGGCGATCGAGCCGAGCAGACCCTTGGGCAGCTGGGCGGAGTAGGAGGTGATCTCCTGCTCTTCGTCGGAGCGGGTCAGGTGCAGATAGAAGGGCGAGCGCGAGCCGGCGTTGCGGTTGGCGGCGCCGGCGCTCGCCCGGGGGGCGAAGGGGGCCAGTGGACCGGTCGGGCAGGCTCCGCCTCCGACGCCGCCGACCAGGTCGAAGACGGAGTCGCGACGAAAGACGAGGCTCTGGTCCAACCAGGGGGTCAGGTCGACGTGGCTGACGTAGCGCCCACAGGCCGCGGGCGTCGCCAGGGGGCTGCGCTGACCTTCCCGAAAGAAGACATTGAGACGCGAGTAGGGCAGTTGGGGCAGCTTGTCGAAGGTCGCGACCAAGCGCCCGCTCCAGGGATCTGACCTGACCTCGCCGGCAACCTTGATGAGCACGCCGCGCTCGGGCGCCTTGGCGACGAGGTACAGGGCCAGCAGCGAGCCGAACGGGTTTTCATAGGGGGCGGCGATAAACAAGGAGCCGCTGATCGCGGTCTCAAAGAGCGGGCTCTCGACCGTCATCTCGCCGATCTTGGAGGCGTTGGGGCAACCGGCGCCGGGCGCTGAGGCGGCCGTCTCGGCCTCAAAGCCGGCCGGCGTGCAGACACCCAGGCCCGCCGCCAAGGAGGGGTTGACGGTCATCCCCTCGGGCAGGGTGATGACCGCTTTCCTCACCTGAGAACGGATCCGGGTCTCGGGGATGAGGCGCCCACCGGGAGTGACGTTGACGGTCATCGTCTCCTGGTCGAGGTCGAGGCTGAAGTTGAGCCCGGTGGCCGAGGAGGCGCGATCGGAGGTCGCCTGGGCCGCGCCGCCTTCAGGCTGCAGGTAGCGCCGTTCGCATCCACCTAGATGGCGCTCCTGGCCGACGACTCGCGTCAGGGTTCTCGGCTCCTGCCAGGAGGCGACCGTGACCGTGCTCCGTTGCGGCTCCTCGCAGGAGGCCGGCAGAGTCAGATACGCGAGCGGCGGGGAGGCTTTGGGGTTGCCGATCGAGCAGGTGCCCGGCTGATAGAAGGGCGGCGTCCCGACCGGTTCGGTCTGGGGCTCGCGTTCGAGGATCGCGTCGGTGCCGAAGTAGGCGGCGGGGTCTTCCTCGTTGAGGCAGTTGCCGCGTTCCTTGTCGTGGCCGACCAGCCAGGGGTTGCCCCAGGTAGTGAGCTTCAGGGCCGAGAGGCTGAGCCGCTGTGAGAGGTTCTTGGCCTGCAGGGAGAGGCGGTAGGCCCCGTCAGCACTGTCGATCTTGGCCGCGAAGAGGATCGGCATCCCGAACGGGCTGGCGCCGATCAGAGCCGAGAAGCCAGGTGGCGGCGCAAGGTTGAAGAGGCCGAAGGTGCGGGTGGTCGGCGCCGCGCCGAAGGAGCCCTGGACGGCGATCGTGCCGATCTGACTGTTGTCAGGGCAACTCTCCCCCGAGCGACTCACCTGGAAGGGCGATTGGCGGGGGGTGTTGAACTGGGCGATCTGGCACTTGCCGACCACGGTCGGGTTTTCGATCAGGCCCGCCGGGTGATCGATGCGGATGTCCTTGACGTCCCCGTCGCTGAACGGACCCTGGCGATTGAAGGCGATCGTGGTGGAAATGGCATAGGGATGAGAACCGGCCGTGGCAGCGGCTGAGCTGTCGACTTCGGTGGCATTGACGTCAAAGCCCTCGTCGCCGGGCAGCAGGCCGAAAGCAGCCTGAGCCGTGGTGGGGCTGAGTGCGAGCGCCGTCGCGACTATCGCGACAAGCAGGCCGCCTGACAGCCGCAGTCGTCCGGATACGGCAGCGCTCATCCCTGACCCCTCCCCCTGGCGGCGTGCTTGTGGGCAGCGCGGTTCTTGGCCGCCGCCCTTCGCTTCGCCGCTCTCCTCTTGATGGCAGCGCGCTTCTTGGCCGCCGCCCGCCGGCGAGCCGCCTGCTTGGCGAAATCGGGCAGCGGTGGATTTGCTTCGGCGCGGTAGTAGCCCGTCCCCGGCGTCGGATCGTCGGGTTCGCCGGGCACCACCTGACAGGCGTCGCCGACGCAGGCGATCGGGATCAAGGCGGCCGCGAAGCCGCCGCCTTGCCGGGCGTCGTAGACATCCATCACGCCGGGATCGGCAGGAACCAGCGAGGCATCGGTGAGAAAGAAGACGTCGGAGCCGTCGGCGGAGGCGTCGAGAAAGGCGGCTCCACCGGCGGCGCGACCGCTGGAGATCAGGTTGACGCAGCCGCCTGGCTTGAGGCAGGAGCCGGTGCCCTGGGCCTCCCACTGGTAGACGTCCGTATCGCTGTTGGTGTCGAGCGGGAAGAGGGATTCACGGGAGTCGAAGAAGAGGCGCTTGCCGTCACTGGATAGGGCGCGGGGCTTGTAGGGCGTCGGGGTGGTGCCATTGAGAAGGGCACCGGGAATCGTCGAGGGGCCAGATGAGCGCACGCCGGTCGGGTTGCAGGAGGCGCAGATGAGCTCACCGCTGCCGGGCCGGAATAGGTAGACGGCGGCAAAGCCGGTGTTGTCGAACTCTCCCAGGGGGGCCGAGGAGACGAAGGCAAGGGTGCCGTCGGCGGCGATCCTGGACGAGCCCGTCGCCGGCGGATAGTTGGAGGCGTCGGCCGCAACGGCCACTTTGCCGACCGAGCCGTTGTGAGCGAGGAAGAGGCCGCCGGCAGCCAGGTAGTAGAGATAGGCACCGTCAGGTGAGGCGCCGAGCACGCCCACGACTTCGCCCGCGGGAGTCAGGTCGGCGCTCGTCTCAGTGGCGGCGTCGAAGCGGTAAAGATGGCCTTCTTTGGTGAAGAAGGCGATGGCGCCGCTGGCGCTGGCGACCTGGAAGTCCCCCCCTCCGCCGACGCCCTGGTCGACCTGGACGGTCTCGGCGCCCGCCCGCAGGTAGAGATTGCCGGCCTGGGTGAAGTAGATGCGGGAGCCGTCGGCGGAGACAGCTCCCAGAGGGGCGGCCAACTCGGCGCCAGGCGTACTTGTGGACTGATCTGGCAGGAGGTTGACGGCGGTCAAGCTTGCGCCGGTCCACTCATAGAGGTTGGGTTTGGTCTCGTCACAGCCGCCCGCGCCCGGGGCTTCGGTGGCGCTGGCGGTGAGCGCTTTACAGCTGGAGAGCACCGCGGCGTTGAGGTCGGGTCTGGCCCCGGCGAAGGCCATGTCGGTGGCCATCACAGAGTTGCTCAGAACTCCGCTGGAGTTGGCGCGCAGGTCGAAGCCACGCGGGCAAGGGCCGCTTTCGCAGCGTTCCGGGCTGGCGATAAGGGCCCGCCCCAGGTCGGCCGAGAAGAGCCGGTAGGGAACACCGTCGGGGGCATCTCCGAAGGCGGCGGCCAGGCGCGGCTCGGTGACGTTTTCGGTAAGCCAGCCGGCGGCAGTACGACGGGAGATGTACTGGGAAGCCGAGGAGGCAGCGTGGGGATCGGCGAAGGAGGTACGGGAGCTGAAGGTGAACGAAGCGCCGTCCGCGGCGGCCTGGGTCAGACCCCCACCGAAGATCTCGCCCGGGCCCTGAATCTCCTCGCCGTTTTTGTCAATCGGGGAGACCAGCTCCCAACCGCGGGCGTCGGGCAAGCCGAAGACGGGTGCGGTTTCGGTGGTCGTGAAGCTACGGGCTGGGCCATAGCTGCTCCCAGAGGTATTGGAGGCGGAGACGCGGTAGCGATAGCTGGTGGTGACTTTGAGGCCGCCGAGGTGGCGCGTATAGGCAACCGCGACAGAGCCCGAGCCGAGCGCGGTCCCAGTCGTCGGGGAGACTGAAGCGCCGCTGAACCCGTCGCGCGGCGGGACCGCCTCGAGGTTTGCCTGATAGGCCGCCGAGGTGAGGTATTCGAAGCGGGCGCTCGTAGCGAGGCCATTGGGGTTGACCTGTGCCCGCAGGTCGGCACCATTGGCGCTGACCCCGCTGACCCAGCTGTCGGCGATCACCGGTTCCCCGGCGGCCACCGCCGCCGGGGCCGGGACGATGGACGCAACCGCGATGGCCAGGGCGACCACCGCGGTTGTCAGGCATCCGGGCATTTAGGTGACGAACCGGGCCTTAGCGGATGGCGCGCTTGTGGGCAGCCTTCTTGCCGCCCTTGCGGGCCTTCTTCTTGCAGGAGTTGGTCAGGACCGGTTCGATGTTGTGGGTCTTGCCGTTCTGCGCGGTGAACCTCGCGTCGACCTTGTTGACCGATTTGCAGAGGTCGCGGGAGTTGACCAGCAGCCCCTTCTTGCCGCCCTGCATCTCTAGAACGAATTTCGAGACCGGAGCGTCTGGCACCAACTCGAACGAGTTGCGGATGCCACCCCGGATCGAGTCGATCCGCCCGACCAGGGAGACCCGGATCTGGCCCTTCAGGTCGGCGACCAGGTCGGGTAGTTCGTTGGAGGAGCTGCGCAGGTAGACCGGGCCCGAGAGGGGCTGGTCCAGCAGCGGGCTCCAGGCCGTTGCCTTGCCATAGATCGAGCCCGCGGGGCAGGCGTCGGCAGCGAACTGGACCCGGGTGCAGATCGTGCGGATGTGCTCCTGGGCCAGGAACTCCGAGTGCGGCAGGCTGACCACGGCCCTGGCGATGTTGGCGTCGCCGGGGCGAGCGTTCAGCTCCGCCCGTAGGGCCGGGAACTTGGAGCGGGCGGTGCCGCCCTTGAGGTTCAGCGCCAACGAAGGCTTGAAGCCCAGGGCGCGGCAGCCACCGACCTGGAAGCGGTCGGCAAGCAGGGCGCTGGTGCCGAAGACCGACAGCGCCGAGCCGGCTATCGCGGTGGGATCGCAACTGGTCGGATTGAGGGTGAACGAGGGTCGGTCCATGCTCAGCGCGATCGAGCGGATGTCGAGCGGGATCCCCTGCAGGATCGTCGGGAGCTCGTCGGAGACCGCGTGGATCTGAGTCGACTCGGGGTCGACCTTGAGCGCGGTCCTGACCACGACCGTGCCGAGGTCGAAGGGACCGGCCACCGCCGGGGTGACGATCGCCAGACTCAGCGGCGCTCCCTTGTAAGGGCCGGCGAGGTAAGCCTTGCCGGCCACCGACAGCGGCGTGGAGCCCGCGCCGGCGCCAACGTTGACTTTGCCGACCTCACTGGCGGCCGGGCAACTGGCCGAAGCACGCTCGGCCCTACCCGAATTGCCCGCGGCGGCAGCCAGGACGGCATCGGGGCAGTAGGGGATGCCGGCGAGACGGCCGAGCAGTCCCTTGGGCAGGGTCGCGTCGATCGCCTTGATCGGCGCGCTGCCATCCTCGCGGGTCAGCTTGAGGACGAAGGGCGAGTAGGTACCGGCGGTCGGGTCCAGAGTGCCGGCCGAGAACGCCGGCGCGTTGGCAGCCTGAGCGTCTGCGCCCAAGCAAGCACCTTCGTTGGCGCCCTTCTCGATTTTGAAGATGTCGGACGGGCTGGCGTCCGCGCCCTGGGGCGAGCTCCAGGGCACCATCGTCGAGGTGGTCTCGAACTGGCCGCAGGCCAAGGGCGTCTTCAGCGCGGCGCGGGGGCCGGTGAAGAGATTGACCTTGAACTCGGTGAACGGCAGCTCCGGATTGTTGTCGAAGCTGACGGTGAGCTGACCGGTAACGGGATCGGGCTTGGGCTGACCGGCAAGCTTGATCAAGGTGCCGCTCTTGCGGTCGTCGATCACGATGTAGAGGCCCAGGAGCGAGTTGAACGGGTTCTGATTCTGGGTCGCCAGGTAGATCGTGCCGGGCATCGTGTGATCGAGCAGCTGGGTGTCGATCTGCACGGTGCCGAGCTTGGAGGAGTCCGGACAGTGCGCTTCGGCGCCGTCGAACAGGGTCTTCGGCTGGCCGACCGGAGTCATCAGCCCGATCTGGGTGGGGGTACAGGCGCCGAGTCCGTCGGCCGAGGATGGGTTGATCGTCATCCCCGCCGGGAAGGTCAGGCTCGCGTCCCTGAGGTGCGCGGCGTCGAACCCATCGGGGTCGTCGTTCTGGGGGATTTTGATGCTGACGTCGAGGCCCGAGGGCGAATCCGCGAGGTTGGTGGTCGGGCGGGCTTCGATCGTCGGCCTGAAGTCCAGCTGATCGCAGCCGCTCAGAGTGAGGTCTTCGCCATTGAGATCCTTGGTGAATTCCTCTGAGTGGTACTGCCCGATGCTGTCCCAGCCGTCCACCCGCGGTCGCATCACGCCGGGAACACCGGGACATGAGGTTGCAAGCGAAGTGAACGGTTTACGCGGTGCCGTCGTCGTCGATGGCGGGAACATGGCGGTGCCGCCTGGGTTCAGTTTGTAGCGTTCGGCGTCGTGGACGGGGTCCGCCGGGACACCCCAAAACACGACATCGGCTCCCTTGACCACCGATCCCTGCGAGATGACGCCTGAGTCCATCGTGATCCCGTAGTCACCCGACCTCACCGATGGGCTCAGCCTCACTACCGCCCCCAATACATTGAAGGCGAACAGGCCCGGCATCCCAGGCGGGATCTCGATGTTGAACACGGGAACGCTCCCGAAGCCGATGACTTTAGCTATCCCGATCTGGGACTCGGTCGGGCAGATCGCCGCGTTGCCGTTCGAGGCGAGCTTCATTGCCGGGAGCGGACAGGTCGGGATCCCCTGTGGATTGGCGAGCAGGCCGGTAGGCAGGTCGACCTGGAAGCGATGGGGCATCTCGACCGGGAAGGATTCGGGATTGCTGGGCTCCCAGGTCTGGGCCTGGAATTTCACCTCGACGTCGGGATGCGAGCCGGCCTGGCGGGCAGCAGCGCCGTTGAGATCAGTGTAGGAGGCGCCGGCGTAGTCGAACGCCATGGCCGCAGCCGCCGGCGCCGAGACACCGACGATAGCGCCCAGAGTGGTGAGCGCAAGGGCAGCTTTGACGGCCCGCTTGCGCAGCTTGTTCTTGAACGTTCCCTTGGTGGTCATCTGCCTGCCTTCCGAGCGTGCGTGGGTGTTCCAATTGGGGTCTCGCCTGCTCCTCCTCATGGCTAATGCCCCCCCTTCTTGCTCGCTTGGGTTCCGTAGACGACCTGCACGGTCACGCTCGAGCCCCTGCCATCGCTGGACTTGAAGCTGACCCTCACCGTCCTCCGCACCCCACCGGAGCCGTCCAGGGCCTCGCGACCCTTTGCGTCGAGCCTGACCTCAACCGTGACCGTGCCGGCCCTGGCCACGGCTTTGGTCGCCTTCTTGACACCCTTGCCGGTGACCGTGACCTTCCCTTTGGCGGGCACCTTGACGCGCAGGCGCGCCGTCGCGCCCCGGATCTGTTTGGGCTTGATCACCGTCACCTTCTCCAGCGGGATCTCGTTGCCGGGACCCTGGAAGGAAGCGCTTCCCGCCGAGCCCTGAGCGGACCGCGGAGAGAGCCCGTCGTGACAGGCCTCGGTGCCGACGCACGGCGGCTTCACCACCGGCGGCTCGTAGGGGAAGCCAGCGCCTTCGCGGGTCATGTAGATGTCGACGGCGCGATCGTTATCGGTCGGAGCGATCGGGTCGTTGGTGGATATGAACACCGTCTTCCCGTCCGGCGTCGCATCGAGGAAGCGTGCCTTGGTGCCCTGGGTAGCGCGTGAGACCAGGCGCAGGTCACCTTCCTTGTAGGCGTAGACGTCCTCGGAGCCGTTGCTGTCCTCGGCGGGAAGCAAGTCGTCGGCCGTGGAGAAATAGATCGTCCCGTCGTCTGCCACGTTCTGCCGCTGGTACCTGTTCATGCGCATCGTGCCCGTGTTCACGGTCTGCGGGTCACCGCTTCTGCCGCGAGGCGGTTCCCCGTCTTTGCGACAGGAGACGCACTGCAGCTGTTCCGTCGCCGCATCGGCGTCGAAGAGGTACATCTGGTCACACAGTCCCGCCGCACCAGTGGCGGTCGGGCAGGCGATGCTGGTGTTGTCGAAGCCGAACCTTTCGGCCAGCGATTTCGAGTTGTCGGAAAAGGCGAGGTAGCGGCCGCTTTCGCTGAGGTCGCGGATGAATCGCACCGAGCCCGTCCCGTTGCTACTGGGGTCAGCCGTCCAGACGTAGTTCAGGGTGCCGTCCCGCCAGACGTAGGCGTTTTGGCGGTTCGTGATGCCCTGTTCTCCCAGTGGGAGCCGCGAGAAGAAAGCGACCGTCTGACCGTCGCGGCTCATCTGAATGACGCGGAAATTCGCGTTCGACGTACCGACGTAGGTAAGTGAGTCGTCGACGACGTCATAGCGGTACAGGTACCGCGACCCGACCACCGGCGGATCCGGCAGTAGGGGCGTGTTGTTGGTGGTCGTCTCGAACAGCGCGTATCTGCCGTTGTCGCTGATCGCGTCGAGCCTTGCCGGGTAGAAGGTCCCTTCGGTTTCAGGAATCCGGGACACCGAGACCCGTTTGGTCACCGAGCCGGTGCGGACCCAGACGCCTCTGTCTTCCTCGTGGAAGTAGAAGTGGTCATTGGCGCCCACCTGCGGGAATGACAACCGTGCCCCGCCTTCGCCGCCGACGGAACCGGCCGTTCGGCCCATTTTTCCTTCTTCTTCATCGCTGGGAAGGTAGGTCAACCCTTCGATCCCGTCCTCGGCCGTCCACCTATAGACGCTGTTGACTTCAGTGGACGAACCGATCGGCGCATCCGGGACAAGCGGGAACACGCTTGAGAAGATGACTTCGCGACCATCCGGCGAGACGTAGGACACGCTTTCGGCCGCGCCGGGAGAGCTATAGATTTCGGCGAACAGCTCGTCCGGGTAGGAAACGATGAGCGTGTACTCACCGGTGGTGGTATCTCGCACGTACAGGTTGCCGCTGCCTTCCACCGCATCGGGCGTCAGCGCGTAGCGGGAGATCACGACTACCTGCGAGAGATCCCAGGATGACCCCAGCACTCCCATGATGAAGAAGGCGGATCCTTCAGCTTCGGGTTTGAGCTTGTATGGAGGATCGAGGGCGCGGTTGTTCCACTTGGTGTCTCCACGGGTGGCGAGATACCGCGTGTAGAGCGGCACCGAGTCGGACATGACCTCGTCGAACGGCAGGATCGCCGTGTAGAGGAACCGTTCGCCGTCTGGGCTCGTCTGAAAGGTGTCGATGCCCGAGACCGAGCCGCCGCCCTTGTTGACCGGCGTCACCTGCTCGAAGCCCCAGGGGGCGGCCGAAGCGGCCGGCACCAACGCCAGGGCCATGACCAGCGCCAGGCTGCCGACCCCGGCGAGCGTCGCAAAGGCACGACGGAAGCGGCCCCGGCCGACGCCGGTGCCTTCGTTGGATCCCGCGAACGATGCCCTCGCTAGGCGTCTCACGTATTGCTCTCCTTGTCCCGTGGCCATCGCCTCTGTCCCGACCCGATATGCGGGTCCCCTGACCGAGGCGGTCGGCCGTTTATCTCTCCTGCCCTCCGAGCCCCGCTCCCGTACTGCCTGCGGCGCCCCTTCAGGCCCTGTGAATAGAAACGCAGAAATACCAGTTTGTCAAGTCAGATCTCGCTGGATGCGAGTTGATTTACCCAATGGATGCCCATAAACTGGCTTGAACAAAGGGTTATGAGCCATGATCACGTGAATACCAGGAGGCCAGAAAACGCCGTCGTCGGCGTACCAACTTCGGGGAGTGAAGGCGGGTGAGGACGCCCTGGGGGGACTCGGAGGAGCTGCGGGGGCGGAAGCTGCGACCGGGCAGTGGGCACACGCGGGCGCTGGCGGAGCGCAACCAGAAGGAACGGCTGTTCGCGGCGATGGTGGCGACGGTCGCGGAGAAGGGATACGAGGCGGCGACGGTCGCCGACCTGGTCGCTCTCTCCGGCGTCTCGCGGAGTTCCTTCTACAGCCACTTCAACGACAAGCAGGACTGCTTCCTGGCGGCGATCGACGCGCTGACCGGGCCGGCGCTGGAGCGGCTGAGCGACGACATCGAGGTGGTGGCCGACGAGGAGCGGGCGCGGCGGGGGTTCTTCGCGCTGCTCGAGTTGATCGCCGCGCAGCCGGCGGCGGCGAAGATGTGCCTGGTCGAGGCTTACGCGGCCGGCCCCGAGGCGGTGGCGCTGTTGGACCGGATCGTCGACGGACTGGCGCAGCTGGCCGCCACGATGTTCGAGCGAATCCCCGGCCGCGAGGGGATGCCGCCCGAGATCTCGCGAGCGATCGTCGGCGGCGTTCAGAAGGCCGTCTACAAGCGACTGCTGCGCGGCGAAGAGGAGAGCCTGGGAGAGTTGGCGCCGCGGCTGTGGGAATGGATCCTCTGCATCCCCCCTCCCCCCGACTCGTTGCGCCCAAGCCGTCGGCGGCGGCTGCGGCCACGCCGCTTCGAGGAGCGCCAGGTCGCCTCCAACCCACCGGACCGAGTACTGCGGGCGCTGGCCGCGGTGGTCTCCGAACGCGGCTACCAGGAGGCGACCGTGGCCGAAATCGTCGAGCGGGCGCACACCTCCCAGCGCACCTTCTACACCAGCTTCCGGGACAAAGAAGCGGCGATGGTTGCCGCCCTCGACAGCGGCTCGGCCCAGATGCTGGCGGCGGCGCTGCCCGCCTTCCGCCGGGGCGGGCCCTGGCCGCTCGCGGTGCGCGACACGCAGCGCGCGATGCTCCACTTCGCTGCCGAAGAGCCCGAGTACGGCCGGCTCGGAGCGGTCGAGATGTACGGCGCGGGACCGCGGGCGCTGGAGCAGCGGGAGATGGTGACCGAAGGCATGGAGGGGCTCCTGCAACCTGGCTACGAGGTCGCCCCCGAGGTCCCGCCCATCGCCGCCGAGGCGATC
>Ga0164241_10005393_pt1 | contig 12012 bp, 7 predicted proteins | sample OricomyardsoilBY_FD_108780 | JGI IMG/M metagenome (GOLD analysis project Ga0164241, IMG submission 108780) | Backyard soil microbial communities from Emeryville, California, USA - Original compost - Back yard soil (BY) | ecosystem: Environmental > Terrestrial > Soil > Unclassified | place: USA... | reverse complement strand
TTTTGGTCAAGAAGAGCTTGTTACCTTCTCCAATAGGAAATAGATCTTCTGGTCTAACCTTTAAAGAATTTTGATAGAATCCGTTTTTTGACATATAACCTACCTAAAATAATTAAATATTTAGCCTTTTAGTTACCAACTCTGGTAATCCTGCTATTGTTTATTAATAGAACTAATTGACATTTATTGAAAATTATATAATGCTTGTCAATTAAATGATTGAGATGCTATTTCTACCAATATGACAAGAATCGCAATCTAAATCATCCAGTCGATAACAGATTGTAATGATTAGAATTAAACTGTTCTTAATTGTTAAATAATCTAGTTTTTGTTATCGAAGATGTTTTTGACTATTTCCTAATAAAAAGATGATCATTCTATCAAAAATTATCTGAATAACTCTGTTACTTTATAAAGTCATGATCATCAATAGTCATTATATTAAAAAAATAATTTAGTCAAATACGAATCGAATAAGATCTACATTAACTCCATTTTTATGTGTTCCTTACATTATAAATATATGAGGGTGGGTCATAATTCCAAACGAATAAAGCTGGTCTCTTAGAGTATCATATTTTAGTTGAAGAAACAGATACTATCCACAAGACCAGCCAGTAATAATTCGTCATCCATTCTAATTAGCATTTTGTATCTTGTTGGTATCATTAATAGGTCATCTTGCATTGCTAAATCTGGTCGTAGAAGAAGAGGTAGACCTTTTGTATACTCGCCTACCATCATTTTACGATGTTTTATAGTCCGTATATGGTTTCGACTTGATTCAAATAGATCATTGCACCATTTTCTATGCTTGAATCTATCCTATAACGAAAAGATTTTGAGAGCATGCGGGTTATCATCATACCTACTACCAAGCTGACGAACATTTGATAGACGATTGAAAACGATATCTAAAGATATTAAGAAAAGGATAGCAATGATGGGAAACCTGTTTGTTGTTGAAGATCTGGTAAGAGCATATGTGGTTGCAACAGATACCGCACTCATAAAATCAAAAGGTAAAGTTTGGCATGCATCATCGATGAAAGAAGGAATAATCCCTTGTTCGGGAATTGACACAGATGCCAGATGGGGATTTGGCCGTACCAAACGATGGATATTTGGATACAAATTGCATATGACGTCCAGTACTGATTCTATCATTGTACCGCTATCAGCAGATGTTACTACGGCTAACGTATCCGACAAACCTGTTTATCCAGATATGGTATCAGATTTATCTCCGGAATTATTAAGGAAGATACATTTTATGATAGCAGACCCTGGATATGATGGTAAGAAACTGTATGATTTAAGCATGGCTAAGGGGTTTCAACTCGTATGCCCTGTTAAAAGATACAAAAAGACTAAAGAAGAGAGACTGAAACTGGCTGATTTCTATGAATCGGCTCTAGGACAGGTGGTCTATTCGAGGAGAAAAATATCCATAGAACCGCTCATTGAATATATCAAATCTACCTTTAGAATAGACCCAGTACCGGTGAAAGGATTGGATAAGGTACGGAGTATCGTGTTACTGTCAGTATTTCTGTACCAGATAACAGTATATCATAACTGTAAGATCCATAAAGATAATCCAAGAAGAGATATCAAGTACATGATAGGTTGTTAGTCAATTAAGGAACTAGAATAAATTACTAAAATCAATTATGACCCCCCCTCAAATATATTATTTTTTGATAATCTTCCCGCACTTACTAATTGATACATAAAATAATGCTTTATTTCAAAATGGAAATGGTAAAAATGAAGCTATTAACTTCATACGGCCTGAAATTGTAACAATAATAAATATGCCGAATGTCAATGGGATTCATGAAACTCAACATAAACAGAGCTTTGATTTTTCAAGGGGGGGGCTCGCTTGGTGCATACGAAGCAGGTTGTTACAAAGCTGCCAAAGAAGATCTTTTAGAATACTTTAAAGAAGGCGGCAGGGAAAATGAGCCAATATTTCATATCGTATCTGGAACGTCAATAGGCGCAATAAATGCTGCTCTATTGGTAAGCTATGTAAAGGAAAATAAAACATGGGAAGGTTCTGGTGAAAGACTTGTCGAATTTTGGGAGTATCTTTCTACAGAAGCTTCTGTTGAAAGGATACCTCACTTTAAATCCTATTGGGATTCTTGGCATAAATTAGATAAACGAATAGCATCTGGAGAATCTGCCAGAAGATATTTTAGCACTAAAGAATTTATTTTGAAAGGAGTTCCTAACGTATTTGTACCCAAAACACCTATGTTCGATAACAGGTTTTTTGATCCATTAAATACGTGGTATGTCTATGACAACAAGCCATTAAAGAAAAGCCTCGAAAAGTTTGCAAAATTTCCTATTTCCACAAGCTACGAAAATAACGAACCAAGACTCTTGCTAGTTGCCGTGGATATATTAGACCTTACTCCTGTGGTTTTTGATAGCTACGAAAAGGAGGATGGAACAAGGAAGTCAGAGTACGGTAGATTTGGTAAAATAAAATTTGGTAATTCTGAGAAAGATCAGCAGCAGAATACTGAGGGGTTTGAACATATTATAAGATATAACGATGGGATTACATCAGACTTCGTTCTAGCAAGCTGTTCAGTTCCGATAAATTATGACTATACTTGGCTAAATGTAGAAAGCCGCGTCTTAGTTGATGATGGAGGACAAGACGATAATACAGATAGTGGAGGTAGCCATATGCCTTCTTCTTCGAATGGCAACACCGGTTTGCGCAGTTTCTGGGACGGTGGTCTATTAGCTAATACTCCATTAAGACAAACAATAATCGCTTATAGGGATTATTGGTATGATGTGAAGAAATTAAAAGAGAACGTACCGAAATTGAGATACGGTATAATAAATATACACCCGGCTAGACAAGATTACCTACCTTCTGACTATGACGGTGTTGTTGACAGAAAGAATGATATAATATTCCATGACAGGACACGGTTTGATGAAAATGTCTCAATTCTGATGTCTGATTTCATTAGTTTTGTCAAGACCCTAATTAATTTAGCCAAAGAGAACGGTGCGAGCGAAGAGGCACTGCAAAAGATCTTGAAGTCTGAAACCAAGTCCGTTCTACTTGCCACTGGCAAGCATTGGAGATTTGAAGATTTACTAACTGTCAGCGTAGATGTTGATTATGTTGTTCGTCTTGAGCGAAGAAATGACAGTCATACTGTTTCTAATAAGACTTTTGACTTTTCAAAAACAACAATCGACCAGCTGCTTCAAGATGGATACCAAGAAACTAAGGAACAGATGATAGCCATAATAGCTAGGTTAAGGGAAATGAACAAATGAAAGAATAGTTAGTATTGTTGCTATTCTGGCCTAAACTTTTAGTATCATATAACAAGTGAACTATTTGTCTATCAAATTATCTCTTTCTTCCATTGGTCAAGTGTGTGCAACTTCATTAATCAAAACAGTAAAATGTTATTCAATCGACTAATTTGCCTTCAAAAGTGCTTGTAAATAAGATTAAGATGGTTATAAGACCTGATATCTGATTTGAATCATGATATTATCAATGTCAAATGTAATTAACTTGAAATCTATTTTATTAAAGAGATATACTAAGCAGAAAATACAATCAATGAGGATCTTTTAGCATACTATAGATCAGATGTCCAGAAGCCGGCTGTAATGTCACTGGAATTAAAGCTGAATTGACTACCTTGATCTATAGGTAGTACGAGTAGTTTGCCAATATCTTTTGATACCTAATTACAAAATCGTTACAATTCGTTATGGTTCAATTATATCAAACTGAGAATGTCTTTAATGCTCTCTAATGCTTCACCTAGTCTATTTCTCAGGCGATTTGATAAATGTCAAAGGATTACTCCCAAGCATCCATACCTTCGGAATAGGAGAGAGAGTTTTATAGAACATCAGAATGAGTAAGGATCATTGCTAAATGACGTGCCCGGACTTTTAGTCACTAAGGATATTGCTCTTGTCTTATTCGTTGTGTCTACAATGCTTTCCATCGGTCTGAGCGTTAATTTAAAGCAGATCAAAGGTATATTGTCAAATTATAAGCTAATGACAAAAGGTCTACTAGCTAACTTTTTGATAATTCCTTTGGTAGCGTGGATAATAGTTCAGGTAATCCCCATGGACAATTCGCTAAGTACAGGCTTTCTATTGGTATCAGTATGTGCGGGGGCTGCGTTGGGGCCCAAGTTTGCTCAAATGGCAAAATCTGATATTGCTTTGGCTGCAACAATGATGTTCATTCTTTCAATATTGACCGCACTCATCACGCCCTTCTGGCTCGGCGTGTTCTTCGGATCAGCTGGTGACAGTGCTAATAGTAATGGTTTTGCGACTCCAAGTAATCATACATCACGGATCCTAATCGAACTTATTATTCTCTATTTAGTTCCGATGTTATTAGGGATATTAATTAACAATCGTTATCCAGACAGGTTTAAGATTAGGACTCTTTTGGAAAAAGCTTCAACTATCCTCCTGATAGTAGTAGCTGCCATAGTTCTCATGACCAATCTAAGCGATATTTATCAATATGTTATGGGGACTGTGGGAATTATTATAAGTTTGGTAAGCGTTCTTATCTATGGTACACTAGGATATTTCCTGGGGGGCCTTCGTAATTCAACTAAGCGATCACTTGCATTTGATACTGCTATACGTAATGATGCGGTAGCTTTGCTTATAGCAACTCAAAGCTTCTCTGATCAGCCTAATGTTGCTGTTGTAGTTGTAGTTTTTGGTTTGACGCAGATTATTGTGATGGGTGTAATGGCGTATTATTGGTCAAAGAAAAGCAAGGGATCAGAAATTAAAGGGAGTATAAAGGGATAGAAATAGCAATAGCATTACCATCTGGGATAGGAAAAATACCCATTCAGGTTTGTGGATTTAATTCTCTATTCTCTCCATGAATATCAGACGGCCATATTCGAGGTACAACTGATGCCTCAAATCTCGTATAATTATTTACCTAATAGTTAGCTAGAAAGTTGTCTTTACCATATTGAACGAAAAATAGGTATGGAAATGCCTATGGTGCTCTAAAGTGTTGGGATCCCAAAGCCGGTAAGTCCGGAGATAACTGTTGCTACAATAGGGATTGCTTATTCTATATCTGTGGGATATGAGGTCAGTATTTGTCTTTGAGTATTTTCTCCTGCGGCGATAGACCAAACCTAATCAATAATAAAACAGACTGCTAAGGTTTATTACCTAAAACTCGGGTGATAACCTCTGATGTCGGGCAAGAAATTGGAAATATTAAATGGTTTTCTCTGTCTAGTAGATGTTATTTTGCTAATTCATGTATATGGACATCTAAATTCAGTTTCAACCTTCGAAATCATTGCCATTTTAGTTTTTGATGCATTTGTTGTTGCTCTTATCATATTTGATTTCTACGGACGGTTGAAAAAATCGCAACAGGGATGGAGATATATCCTGGATAATTGGTTTATTGTCCCCATATCAATACCGATTTTCATTTTCATTTTACCCGAGACGTTATTCACAGGAGCTTTGACGCTAGGAATAATGTTTAGAGGATTAGGAATACTGTACATACTTAGAATCGTCGTTAAGGATGAATTGAATGTTCTTGGAACTAGTAAAACTTTGCATATAGTCATGACATTTTATATCATGCTGGGTGTAATCGCCCTCTTATTTTATGATGCAGAACGTTGGAGTACGAATTCATCTGTAAAAAGTATAGGCGAATCATTTTGGTATATTATCCAGATGTCATCTGGTGCTACGTTTGGGCCGAGCCCAGTTACTTTTGAAGGCAGAATCGTAGGAGCAGTTGCCATGATTGTTGGAACTTTGCTAACGGGAATTTATGTTTCCATTATTACCGTCTGGTACATGACGCGAAAAAAGAAAGGGAATCAGAATGACCTGGCATACGAAATAAAACAAAACATTATAGACAAGATAAATAATCTGGAGGAGCTAAACAACAAAGACTTAGAACTACTTTTGAAATTGATAGAAAACCTTCATGGAAATCTTCAAAAACCACGGGAGGGTTAATGCATGTATACTTTGATCAGGAGTGCAAGAGGTAACGATAACAATTGTTTAATATTTATGAATTTGTTTTACCAGAAACTTCATGAAATTCACGACCAAATATCATGTCATATCATACCATAATGAACAGAATAATTTTTTGAGCACTTGAATCAATTGCTTTGAAATATGGGACTTTGTATCTGAGGCCTACTAGTAATAGTGTCTCCTTATTTGATGAAAGTTCAAAATAACATCTATGTGTTGGAGCAAATTTAAAGCTACAACACAAAGAAGGTGATAGCAAACTTATTACATATATGTTTAAAATGTGAAAATGCGCATGAATGAATTATCGCAATTATTTGAAATGAGTGTTGTAATTGAAAAAGTAACAGATCAACTTCGTATTACTAAGTGAAATTATCAGATACATCAATGCTTATCCCGACCTTATCGATTCACTAAATCATCTTAAAGCATTAGCAAAAAAATGAGGCTTAATTAAATTCCAGTTTCAGAACTCCGTATTCCTGGCCGTTTAAAGGGAGATGTACATTACTACCCTCAATTATCATGGCCTTTCTCTTCTAAGACTACGAACTTTCTGTTGAATATATTTTTTGCTTTGTTGCACGATTCTTTTTTCGTCTATTTTTTAACCCATTTTGACCTACACAGTCGATCGATGAATAGAATTTGACATAATTCGCAAAAAATACTCGCTATACTAACTGTTTTTCGAATCATGCAACAAAGTACATATTTTTAATTAAAATGTCTGGATTTTTGTAATTCTTTTGAACACATATCCAAAAATTGATTATTTTGTAAATATATCGGAAAAAGTATAAAAGGTTTGTAGTCGTTATTAAAATATTGATTTGACTGGCGCAGATCTAGATTCTTCTTTGGTAAAGTCTTCTAATCATATACTAGCTATATATCCTAATAGGAGACAGAAGTTAGATGCTGCATTTAGATTCTTAAAAGATGGACTCTTAAATAATGAAGCCATATTATTGATAACTGACGAGATAAACAAGGAGGATGCAATTACACGCATGGAAAAGGATTACACTGGATTTGATGTCTTGAATCTTTTAGAAAAAGGAGTAATTTCCATTTTATCCCCTGGTCAATGGCATTTTATTAATGATCCTTTTGATGGTAACAGGACTCAATCAAAGTGGAAAAAAGCTGTGGAAGAATCGCTTTTGAATACTTTCTTACCAGGAAATTCATCAAAGAAAGGAAAGACCTGTGGACTGAGGGCATTTGGTGATACCAAGTCCTTCTTTAACAAGGATAGATCTTTACATTATGATAATAAGAATATCTTTAGTTTTGTTGATAAACTAGTAGAATATGAATGCTCTATGGAAAAGCGTTTTCCATTTCCATTGAATGTTATTTGTGCATATGAGGAAGAGGACATAGTTCAACTTGACAATCTGGAACTAAAATCGCTTTTGGAACATCATGGTGTATTCCATAAAGATAGTATCAAGGAACTTGTTTATCCATTACGAAATTCGCATATCACATTATTGTATGATAACCAACAAGACTTGAATGATGCATATATCACATATATCAATGAAGGTTTAGCCCGAGGTCAGCTTTGTGTTTTTGCCTCTGTTCTTCTACAAAACAATGATTTTTTAAGAGATATTTCTCCAAAAATCATAAATTTTGAGGAAAATGTACAAAATAAAAATCTCGTTCTAGTCGATATGGCTAATTACTATATCCAAGCAATGATGGATAATTTACAGGAATTTGAAAAGTTTAAAAATAATCTGATGGAGAACGTTAAAAACGATAAAAATAGAAATAATAAACATATTCGACTAATAAGTGACTGCAGTGACTTTCTTTTCAAAAACAAACACTTTGAAGAATGCATTAACTTAGAAAAATGGTTGCACAAAAAACCATTTGAGGGTTCATTTCTTTGTCCCTATTCAAAATCTTTGTTTGATCAGTTTCCCTACTATTATTACCTCTTTAGAGTTTTTCATAGCAATGATATTGTTATTGACTCGCATGGTAACTTCCTCCTTGACTATGTTAAAAATTCTGAACATCAATCCAAACTTATTTCTTATATGATGAAAAGAATGGATGTCTCTAATGTGGAGCTGAAAGACCAATAAGAAATCCAGCACAGGATCCAAAAAACTATTTATTTGGACAAAGAAAAGTCGATCATGATGTAAAAATGGCTAATCCGTCTACTGCAATTAGAAAGGACATTAATATCCTTGTTTATGAAACGGACCCTGATGTTCAGTTCCTTTATCAAAAATATGTGAGTATCATATCACCTCATGTATCATGTACCATTGTAGACGATATTGAGAAATTGATCAATTGTAACGACATTTCTATGGTCAACAAAATGAATTCCACTCAAAAACCTAACTTCGATACTATAGTTATTGATCTCAATGTTGGTGATCATAATGTAATTGAAATAGTCAAAAAACTACTTCAGAATATACCTAGACAAAAAATAGTCTTTACAACAACGACAGGCCTGTCTATTATTAAAAATGAACTGATTCGTCAAGGCTTACCATCTAGTATGACTATATTACGAAAACCATTTAGTTTTTCCGATCTGCTTGCAGTTATATCTCCGACAAAAGGAAAATTTGATAAACTAAAATTGACTGATCATGTTCTGGCATCTTATATTTCATTGCAGGAAGAATTAATGGATGCAGTAGATTTCATCAAAAAAGGCGTTGATTCAGACGAATTGAATCTACTTTTGATAAGAAATGATATGGACCTCAAAGATACTGTTCTGGCTCTAAAATCAAAAGGATTATCTAATGCGGATACCTTGCTAGAAAATGAATCCCTTATCATCATAAAGAATGAAGAGTGGTATATTCCGGATGGTAAGGTGAACGCGCCCAGAATACTGAATCAATGGCAGGCTTTGGTAAATCGATCAACACAACTAAAGAAGATAGGCTTAAGGGCATTTTGTATGATGGATTGTTTTTTTGAAAATGGATTTTCAACTGAGCTTGTAAATTACGAGTGCAATTTGCCCTCACAATTTCAGATACCTTTTATTCCAATATGCGCGTACCGACAGATCGATTTAGACTGTTTAGCGGAGAAAGACCAAAAGAAATTGATCGAATGCCATAGTCATATGATCATTTGTGAGTAACATTGTAGTAGGACATAAAATCATTTGATTTATACTTTATTTGATAACTAGATCTGCTGATAAAAAGATTTGGGAGAAGTATCATTAATATTTAGATATCGTTTTTTTTGATCTCAAATGATCTGTTATTTTTACTTGGTAAAATAAATAATAGAATCTCGATTGAAGGGAGCTTTGCACCATACAAGAAAATTTGGGAATTTTGTTAATTTATTTCATCTTAAATATAAGATGTTATTTTGACCTTTGAGTTAAATGTTATCCTAAATATAAACAACTGCTGAAAACACTAATCCGAATCGTAATTGAGGTAATTTCGAATATTTGTTATCCTTCATTCGAAAATCTTATGGGGAATGCGACCAACTACATAAAGTGTTTCTCTAAATTGGTAGAGTAATCATGAAATTTAAGAGTTGTTCTTCATACTTGATCTTAGTCTAATTCAATTAGCTAAAAAAAGGTGGTAAAGGGAAAAAGTATACAGGAGGAAGATAAAATCTTTCCTTGACTTACCATGTTCACATTATCTTACCGTTATACTTCCAGTCATCCACGGATGTAATATGCAGATGTAGTTGTATGTACCGGGTTTCTCAAATGTCATTGTAAATGTATTTCCTGACCCTGGAAATTGCTGTTCCATGCCGTTGGGAAGGAACCAACCAGAATTGATATATTTTTCGGTCCCATCCATGGTATAGTTAGCATTAGGATTCATGAACTTAACATTATCAGAAGAATCAATCACGACTGGATTGAATGTTCTTGCGTTTAATGCTATAATGGTGTTTGTACCGTTTGGACCGGGTAAAACTATTGGTTCGTTGTTAGAATTGGGGGGTGAACTTGAAAATGTTGTAGTGTTTGAAACAAACAAAGGAGAAACCACTCCTGCCAGGGTGCTGTTATCCATTACAAATGTCACCGTGTGTGGTTCGCCTACTTCAGTGGGATTATACCAATTTACGGCTTGCCCCACCTTCACTTCAACCTTGTCAGGTGCATAGGTGGTTATAGGAGCAAAATGATTACCACCGCCAGCCGCAATCTCTATAGTTCCGTTGTCTTGTTGTGGTGGTTGTTGTGTTTGTTGCTGTGACTGGGAGGTTGCAAACGCATAGATACTCTTATCGCCTCCTGTATTTTCATATAAAGGAAATATGGATGTCACGAGCACCATTAAAGTTATTGTTGCAAATCCCATCGTCAAGATGGATAAACATACTTTCTTAGTCATATTTTCAAGACTGTTTTGCCACTTTATTAGTTTTAAGTATTTATTTGATTCTATAGCTAAAGGACATTAAACCCAATTTGGTAACGTCAATAAAATCAAATTATTAGATTATCATTTACTTTATTTAATGATTCCTTATTGATATGAACCGAGGATGTACAACATTCTTCTTTTAGGCTAGAAATAATGTCATTTTGACTTGCTATAAGGAAACGAACTCAAACTTACATATATTTAAATCAATTTTCATGCTAGTGGTTAATAAACTACAGAATTCAGAAAAATGAAATAATGCTTTTTACCACTAAAATGTGGGAACCTGGAAAGACTCAGTTGGTATCCGATATCAATTTAGCGTGGGTTAAAATTGCCTTTGTTATCTCAAAAAAGGAAATGAAGGATTAAACGACACCCCAAATTAAAGACATAAAAATTGGTCTATACCACATTCCTTGACATCATTATTGCTTTTGTACCGAGCCCAATTTAATTGCGGTTCGTCTCATCATCACACACATTATTATAGTTGAAGCTGAAAGCACTGCCCCTATCAAGAATATTATGTTAAAGGCCATTTCATTAGGTATCGGTTCTGCTGTACCTGATACTGAAGTGGGAACTACAAAGAGAGTTAAGAACACACCTGAAATAACAGGACCTATAGCTCCACCTATAATTCTCATAGTCGCGTTCGTTGCTGAAACCATTCCAGTTGCCTCTTTTGGTGTATGGCGTAGCATCAAGTTGGGTACAAGCGTAATAAAGACTCCACCTAAAGCAAATCCTAAAAGAACAAATGCTGTTTGTACTGGCGTAGTATGAAATAGGAATAGAACAACCATCCCAATAGTAAGTATTACGCCTCCTGGTACGATGAATCTCAAACTACCACGTTTGATTGCCATGAAACCAACTATAGGACCAAGGACTACAAATAATAACGCTTGGGGTAATTGTAGCAACCCGACATATAGAACATCCATACCTAATCCATAAGGCTCTGGTGTCTGACCCAGGACAGGAATTGTGGTAAAAACTAGGTACTGAACAATTCCTAGCATCAGAAAAATCATATTGGCTATCAATACGATCCTACCAAATGCTAGCTTTAGATTAACAAGCGGTTTTTTACTTCTCTTCTCAATCATCAAGAAGGCTGCTAATGAAACTACTGCTATTGCCAGGAATACCCAGAACAATGTAGCTGCTTCTGGACCCATACCTAAGAAGGTAAAAGTAAGCATAAATGCTGAAATGGTTAGAATAAGCGTAATTAGCCCGGGGATATCTACTAGATCTGTAAACTTTTGCTTCTTTACTTCGACATCTGCACCTTCTCTATCTTTTTTGATAGCTGTGGGGACTCCAACTGTAGGAACAAGTTTCCAAAGCAAGAATAACAAAACTAATGAAAACGGAATAGCCGAAATAAATACAGCTTGCCATCCACCATAATAAACAACGGCTGCACCTAATACTAAACCTGCTGCACTACCGCCCTGGTACATAGATAATATTATACCCTGAGCCATGGGTAGTTTTT
>Ga0164241_10005392_pt1 | contig 12013 bp, 11 predicted proteins | sample OricomyardsoilBY_FD_108780 | JGI IMG/M metagenome (GOLD analysis project Ga0164241, IMG submission 108780) | Backyard soil microbial communities from Emeryville, California, USA - Original compost - Back yard soil (BY) | ecosystem: Environmental > Terrestrial > Soil > Unclassified | place: USA... | reverse complement strand
TCCTTCTCAAACTCCGCCTCAAGAACCGCTTTCCAACTTTCTTCGATCGCAACAGACATATCTGCATTCTACCAGAGATCGCATGCTAGACTGAATGTATGATAATCGTTGATGTAGAAGCTTCAGGGACCGAATATCACAAGCATTCGATCGTTTCCATAGGAGCTGTCGATTTCGAGAATCCGCAGAACCGGTTCTATCAAGAGTGCCGTATTTGGGAAGGCGCCCATATCATGGATGGGGCCTTAGAGGTCAATGGTTTCACTGAAGCGCAGATCACCAACCAAGCGAAGATAACTGAGGCGGAGGCTGTTACCAGATTCATTGAGTGGACTTACTCTATGAGTGATCGGACATTGGTTGGACAGAACGTCTCGTTTGATCGCGATTTCCTCAAGGCAGCAGCGTTGCGCGCTAAATTGCCCTGGGATCTGCCGTATCGCACCCTTGATACCCATACGCTGTGCTGGATGCATATGGTAAAGCGCGGTTTAGAAGTTCCCATTGACCCCCAGCATAAGCGTTCAATGCTTGATCTAGATGCCATTTTGAATTATTGCGGAATTGAATCGGAGCCGGAACCACACAATGCACTCACGGGCGCGTTATGTCATGCTGAGGTAACCTCGCGGCTTTTGTATGGCAAGAAGCTCCTTCCGGAATTCGCAAAGAATGATATCCCTTGGTAAGCGAACGCTTAGCGCTAAAAGAGCCCAACTGCAATGAGTACGAAAAGAAGGAACATGCCTGAAAGTAGGGTTGATCCAGCAGCCATGTCTTTGCTTCTTTTAATGTGATCGTCGAGTTCTGGATGCAGTCGATCAAGTGCTTCTTCGAGGGCCGAGTTCTGCAGTTCAGTGATCAGTATGAGTGCCCACGCGAGCCCGATAAAAAGTATCTCCAGCTGCGATAGGGGGGAAAGGAAATACGCACACACGCCAATGGCGGGGCCGATCGCGAATACTTGCATTTGGAAGGCGCGGTCTTTTGTGAGGGCATGCACTAAGCCCCGGATCGGGTGGGAGAACTTCCTGAAGAGTCTTGCGAACATTAGTTATAGTGTAACTCACATGTATTCCCCTAAGCGTGCCTAAATGCACAGGTGAGAGTGCTACACTAAGAGCATAGTTATGAGAGTGCTCAAGGAATTGCGTACCAAAAAAAGCAAAAAACTCATGTACAAAAGGATCGTGACCGATCTTTTGGATACCAATGGCGATGCGGTTGAATCCTGGCGCGTTTTTCGCATCATGTCAGAGTTCGTCGCGGGCTTTGAGCTTTTGAGAAAATACGGGCTGGCAGCCACCATCTTTGGCAGCGCCCGCTTCATGCCAGGGGATAAGTATTACAAGGAAGCTGAGGATCTCGCTGCCCGTCTTGCTAAGAAAGGGTTCGCGATCATAACCGGTGGCGGTCCGGGCGTTATGGAGGCAGCGAACGTCGGAGGATTCAAGGTGGGCGGTAAATCTGTAGGATTGAACATTGAACTGCCATTTGAGCAAAAGCTCAATCCCTATACCACAGAGTCGCTAGGGTTCTACTTTTTCTTCTCTCGCAAAGTAATGCTCGCGTTTGCTTCGGAGGTCTATGTATACTTCCCGGGTGGATTTGGGACGCTTGATGAGTTTTTCGAGATACTCACGCTTGTGCAGACCCGCAAAGTGCAGCGGATACCGATCGTACTGTATGGAAAGGATTTCTGGGATCCTCTGATCGCTTTCTTTAAGCAAAAAATGCTCCATGACTACCAAACCATAAGCAAGGAGGATCTTGAACTGATCCATGTGGTGGATTCTGTTGACGAGGCGATGAAATATATCCTTAAGAATGTCGATGGCGATAACTCTATACAAATGTAGCGTATGACCACTCTAGAGACGTTGCGCACCTTTACAATAGAGAACCTGCCTGATCTTGATACGGTAACGCAAGGAGCTCTAGAGCTTTTTGCAGAGACTAAGCTTCCGCAGATCGATTTCATGCGCTTCAAGCGGCCGCTGGTTGTTGGCAGCGTCAATGGCGCTGCAGCTGGCCGCATATTGTTCGCTGACACTGATGCAGTGTTCGCTGATGAGTCATCGTATCTGGAGAAGCTTAATGCAGTCTCTGATATAGATGGAGCCTTCTTGGTCTCAGCTTCGGGCGCTAAACACTCAATCGAGATAGCGCGAGCGCTGCAAGAGCGCGGCGTAGAGACATGCCTGCTGACCAACAACGCGCATGCGCCTGCAAGAGAGTATATAAAAGAGGAGAATGTCTATGTTTTTCCAAAGAACAGGGAGCCATACACGTATAACACTTCTACATATATGGGGTTCTTCTTTGCAAAGACACAAGAAGATCCAAAGGAACTTTTAGAATTCATACAGCGGGAGGTCGCACCGTTGATACCGTCCGATCTTTCATCATACAAAGCATTTTGTTTGGTCATTCCGCCGCATTATTACGCAATGCGCGAGATGTTCCTCACTAAGTTTGATGAGCTATTCGGGCCCGAGATAGTGGGTAGAGTATTCACTGCAGAGCAGATGAAGCATGCAAAGACTGTGATCGAGTCAGACAAAGAGCTGTTCATCATTTTCAACGAAAAGGATGCACAGTACGGTTTGCCTGAAAATCGGCTTTTCATACCGCTGCCTTCTAACGCAGATCATGCAGCCATGATGGCTGTAGGCTACTATGTGATCGGCCAGATACAAAAGCAGTTTCCTCCTTTTTTCAAGCAACATATTGCCGCATATATGGACCGCGCTTCGCGTGCATTCAATAGCACACTGTCTTTGATAGTGGAATAGACATACAAATAAGACAATGGGATACGCACTTTTTGATATAGGAGGTACAAAGACTCGGGTTGCCATCTCGGAGGATTTGAAGACGTTCACGAAGATCAAGAAATTCAATACCCCAAAGGACTTCAAAGCGGGAATAGAAGCGATCGTCCAAGCGGTCAGGGAATTGCATCCAACGCCGCTAAGCGGAGCGTGTGGCGGCATACGCGGGGTTTTGGATGATCAGAAAAAAGGCATTGTCCACGACAGCGTCCTTACGAAGTGGATCGATGAGCCAATAGCAGATCTTTTAAAGAAGGAGCTCAAAACTGAGGTGATCCTTGAGAATGATGCAGCCCTTGCGGGATTGGGCGAAGCGCACTTCGGAGCGGGGAAGGGTATCGACATCATTGCATATCATACTGTTTCCACGGGCGTAGGCGGGGTGAAGATCGAATATGGGGCGATCGACGATTCAAGCAGCGGCTTTGAGCCCGGCAAGCAGGTTCTCGATATAGACCAAACGATCTTGGGGGAGGAAATGGAGCCTACGCTGGAGAATCTGGTCTCAGGTTCTTCGCTTGAGAAGCGAATGGGCGTAAAGCCATACGAAATAGATCAGGCTGATGCTGTTTGGGATCAGCTTGCATATTTCCTTGCGCACGGGCTGCGCAATACGATCCTGTACTGGTCTCCAGATGCGATCGTTCTTGGAGGTTCGATGATCGTGGGAGACCCGAGGATCCTTCTTGAAGATATCATCCGACACACTAACGAAGCGCTCGGCGACTCCATCGAGTGCCCGCTGATTGTTGATGCAAAGCTTGCTGACGAGGGCGGTCTATATGGAGCCATGGCTCTGCAGGGCAGCAGGGTCTAATGAGTACATGCGAGCCTTGTGCTGACAAAAGCCGCGTGTGCGGTATACTGCTTTTATTAGCAGGTAAGCCCTTTAACTATGAATACACTCTTGATCGTCGCTGTCGCCGCATTCGTTATCTTTCTTTCGTTCTTGCGACAGGTAAATCAGTATGAGCGCGGTGTGATGCTCACTATGGGCCGCTACACGGGCATCGTAGAACCAGGATGGAGGGTCGTCGTGCCGGTGTTTCAGCGTCTCATGAAGATCGATATGCGCACCAAAGCTGTTGATGTCCCCGATCAGAAGGTGATCACCAGAGACAACGTGTCCGCAAGCATCAACGCAGTCATTTATTACAAGGTCACCAATGCGGATAAGGCGTTCCTGGAGGTTGAAGATTTTCGCTATGCGGTATCGCAGCTTGCACAGACAACCATGCGCAATATCGTCGGTTCAGCTGAACTTGATGAGGTTCTCGCTGAGCGAGAGAAGCTTTCTCAAAGGATCCGGGAGATCATAGATATCGAGAGCGATAAATGGGGCATAAAAGTTGAGAATGTCGAACTGAAGGACTTCTTCCTGCCTGAGGACATGGAGCGGACCATCGCAAAGCAGGCAGAAGCGGAACGCGAGCGCCGCTCAGTTATTATCAAGGCTGAAGGAGAGGTGGTAGCAGCTCAAAACATCGCGAAAGCAGCGCAGCTGCTCTCGAGCGCTCCGGGTGCATTGCACTTGCGCACCCTGCAAACGCTGAATGATCTAAGTTCAGACCAGTCCAATACGGTCATTTTTGCTACGCCACTTGAAGTGCTCAAAGCTTTCGAAGGTTTTAGCCAAAAGTAGGTGTTTTAGCCTCCGTATGGGCTTTGAAGGGGAGGGGAGTTAAATCTATTACGCTGAAAAGCTTACCTTTGTCAAGATTAAATATGGCTCAAATGAGCCATATTTTTGTCTTTGACATCGTGAAAAAGACATTGTGTAACTTGACTTTGGGTACGGATGTGCTATAATCAAGGAGTAAGTGGCTTCGGCCACTTTTGTTAGATAAGACACTTGGCTTATTATATCCACCGTTATTGCAGCAATCATCGCCGTCTCAGGAGCATCATCAGTTGCAGCACCAGAGACAGCATACGGCGCGATTGCAACGAACGTGGACGAAGTAGAGGTGGCGACCACTATTGGTTCTGATACGGAGGCAAGAGTACGAGAGTACTTTAGCGACATTCCGGTCATGATCCAGGTCGCACGATGCGAATCGACATTCCGCCATACCCTTGAGGATGGTACAGTTCTTAAAGGAAAAGTAGATAGCCGAGACACCGGAGTGATGCAGATCAATACGTACTATCACGGTACTACTGCTGCTGAACTTGGACTCGACCTCGAAGTTCTTGAGGACAACATGGCGTACGCACGACATCTTTACGAACGCCAAGGTACACAACCGTGGAGCGCTTCATCACCTTGTTGGGGCCGCACGCTTGCGTCAGCCTAATGACTCCTTAAATGAAAAAAGCCCCGCAAGGGGCTTTTTTCATGTGTCAGAAACTAATACTCTATTTACCGAGCTTAAGCTTCCAAGTGTTGCCGCTTCCATGCGCTGCCATAAAGAGCAGGCCAGCAGCGATCGCCATGTTCTTAAGGAACATAGCTTGTTGCATAGGATCGTTTGCCCAGAGAGATGGACCATGGAAAGGGAAGCTGATAAAGAGTACGAACAAAGCAAGCAGAAGAGTTGCTTCCTTGAAGTAGATGCCCACAATTATCGCAGCGCCCGCTACGATCTCAAAGATCGCGACAAGCCAGGCAAGGGCAATTGAAGCAGGGAAGCCGGCTGAAGCAATGTAGCCTGCAAGACCCTCAATCCCTTGCAGCTTCTGCACTCCAGAGATGACAAAAAGTGCGCCCATTAAAATACGCGCAAGCAAAAGTGCGTGCGTTGTCCATATCTGATGATCAAGTATCTTTTTCATATTCTAAACTACATTAATAATTCTTAACCTCATCCATTATAGCACTTGTGCGATATGAGTTTTGCAAGCGGGGGAGGATATATTCTTCATGGCTCCTTCATCGATAGCGATCGCATTTTGCACAGTGTAGATGGAGAATGCGTAAGTTCAGAGGGCTGTAATATGCATGAGCTGTAAGAATAAGTGTGAATTTCGTCATCACTTTAATGCGTACGCACGCTATGCGTATGTGGTGAAGCTTGATTTATAAGTAACTTATATAAACTATGTTTATTTCACACATAAGAAAGTTTGCGACCGTGTGTGCGGTGGTATTGGTTGTGGGCCTTTCTGCACAGTCTGCAGGAGCTCAGTCCACTGTAGCTTTACAGCAACAAATCAATCAGCTGCTCGCACAGATCGCAGCCCTGCAAGCGCAGCTTGGGGGAGTTTCAGGAACTTGTAATGTAACGTTCACTCAGAGCATGGGTATTGGCGCTTCAGGCCCTCAGGTACTTGCATTGCAGCAGTTTCTCAATCGGAACCCAGATACGCGCCTTGCCATAAGCGGAGCTGGTTCTCCAGGATTTGAGACCCAGTACTATGGAGCGATAACGGCAAACGCTGTATCGCGCTTCCAGGCTAAGTATCGCGCTGATATTCTCACGCCATTGGGACTTGCGAATCCTACCGGATACTTTGGACAATCATCGATCGCAAAGGCAAACGCACTATGTACCGTTACCGTTCCGCCTCCTGACGATGATGAGGACGAAGATGAGGATCGCGACCTGGAAGGAGGAGAAGCTGTGTTGCGCGACTTTGAAGTTGATGATGGAAAGGATACTTCAATCAGTGAAGGCCAGCGCAATGCTCCAGTTATGGATGTTGAATTCAAAGTCACTGAAGGGGATGTAGAGATCAACCGCATCGATGTCGCACTCGACCATCTTTCCGGAGGAGACGATGAGCCATGGGACGTATTCGAAACCGTTTCCATCTGGGTAGATGATGAAATGATCGCAGAGATGGATGTTGATGATGAAGACATATGGAGCGAGGACGATCCGGAATCTGGAGACTTCAGTCTTCGTATGGCAGGCATCAATGAGATCGTTCGAGAGGGTAAGACAGCAGAGTTCACAGTTGCGCTTACTGTGGCAGGCAGCGTCGACGACGCACAGTCAGGCCCAAAATGGGAGATATTCATCCCTGATGATGGGATCCGCGTAATGGACAGCATCGGGCTCTCTCACTACACAGGGGACACTAACGACGTTGTGGATATTGAGATCAATGAAGAGGGAGGCGATGATGAACTCATGGTCCGCGCTTCAAGCGACGATCCAAGCGCTTCAACGCTTCAGTTAAGCGAGAACAGGGTGTCAAACTGGCTTACCGTATTCGCGTTTCTACTTGATGCGAAAGATAGCTCAAGCGACATTGAGATAGAATCGATCCCTGTACTTGTTGAGTTCTCTAATTCAAAGACATTCAACTCACTGGTGAACGATGCGCGATTAGTAGTAAACGGTGAAGCATACGATGACTTTGAGGTTGAAAATGGCAACACAGACGAGGCCACTCTAGTGTTTGATCTTGACGGAGATTTGGTGATCGATGCTGGAGAAGAAGTCGACGTAGAATTACAGCTTGAGTTTGAGGCTCTCGCAGAAGCAAACGAAGGAACCACGGTGCAGGCCTCTATCTCAAGCTCGCTTGCAGAAGAGATCAAAGCTGAAGGAGCTGATGATCTGGATGCTGATCAGATAGGGGGCACTGCAACGGGGAAGACTCATGCGCTGCGTTCAAGCGGTACGTCAGTGGGCGATGGCAATACTTCAGCAACCGTTACAACTGTAAATGGTTCCAATAACGATTACGCAACCTTTGAGGTAGAGCTTGATATCACCGCCTTTGAACAAGATGCATACATTCCAATAAGCGCCTCAGCGGCTACAGAATGGCGCATTGAGGATGCAAGCGGGAATGACATCACCAACACCGGTTCAGCAACCGCGATCTGGGATTCAAATGCTGACGAAGAAGGAAACTTCTTCGTAGTCAACGAGGGGCAGACAGAAACATTTGCACTTCGCGTGACCTATATCCCGGGAGTGGCAAACACCGCGGCGCGTCTGCAACTGCTCTCGGTATCCTATGACAGTGATCCGGATCCAACTCCTGATCAGACATGGAATGCACAGCCAGCATCAGACTATCGAACTCCTACGCGCGTCATCGTGAACTAATGCCGCACAACAGCATACTTCACGCATGAGGCCATACTACTTGTGAATCACAAAAACCCGCTTCGGCGGGCTTTTGTGATGATCCATTTATTTATAGGAGATGTTTCAAGAATGGGGGAGGGAGGATAGGCAGCAAGCTGGCATCTCTATACTGGCAAGATCTATTTCGCATCCGTAGCCGTAAAGGCCGGATGGTCTTTGTGTGATAAAAAAAGTATGAATGTGATCCTAATGCATAGGGTCAATAATTTGAATAAATGTCGCCACACCGGAAGAATAAAAAGTCACGCAGTAAGAAATGTAATACGCGCTCCAGACAGAGACACACTTAATTGTAGGGAACTATATAGGCTTTATTGATAAGCGTCGCACAATATATCTTTTGCGACATATATAGAACGAAGCCACTTCCCCTTATATATTGAATTGGATGGGGGCTGAACTGTTACCTTTGCCCCCTAGCATCTATGGGGATATATATTGCAACCTTTTGCTACTCTGGCGTCTGTGCGCCAGCCTTCCTTGATCTTGGTCCTGCATTCACGAATTTGCTGCTTTCCATATGGCCGTTCATTTGTATCCTGTGAATCATCCTTATGACATGAGCATCACCATGCCTGATATTACAAAAAAGCCGCACAGGTCAATTTTTGACCTCAAACGTTTAAGTAAAAAATAAAAAAGCCAGGGAAGTCACTTCCCTGTTTTTCTTTTTTAAAAATCTTCGCGAGTTTTAAATAAAAGTATTTTGAATGATCATGGCATGAGCGTGGGACAGTCAGTGAACAGGATGCTCTGCGGGTGCGATGCAGGGATCAGGGCTGGTACCTCGTGCTGCTCAAAAGTTCGGTTATACATATAGTCTAAGATATTCTCACACTTGTTCTTCCCGACTGCATACAAAATGACCTCATCAAGCACTTCTTCGATGAATGTAGGCGTTACTGTGGCTCTGAATGGATACGGTGCTTGAGTTTGTGTAAGTGAAACATACAGTTCGCCGCTGCGATAGAGTGACGTGAACTCTTTTATCGGTGCAGGAAATATTCCAGCTGTATGGCCATCTTCGCCGATGCCAAATGTCCCTACTGCATAGTACTCAGGATGCGCATCCATATACGCGGTAAATGTTTCTTGCATTCGCAACGTGAATACTTGCTGCGGTTCATTTAGCTGCGGTGTCGAATCAATGTAAGATGCTCCTGCCACTTTTGCGTGCTCGAAGAACTCAGTATTGGTAAGTTGCAAGAAATTATTGCCATTTTCATCTCTGGTGAAGCGTTCGTCAGACATGCAGATGGTCAGATGCGGCCCAAGCACTGAAGGATCAATGTATGGCAAGAGTGCAAAGGTAGAGCCTCCTGAGAGTACAAGCAGAATATTCTCATGTGAATGCTCGCGTAGAAGTGATGTTAGATGCTCCCCTGCGTCTTTGTCTGGATTCTCAGAAACATGAGTTCTCATAGAGGTTTGCTGTCGTTCTTAATTATACTCTTTTGAACAAAGAATGTTCGGGCCCAGCGCTTCCTCCTTTGTATTCTTGCAATGGAACCTCGTCCCATGCTTCAAGAATAGATGTTATGAACTTCCAAGAAGCAAGCACCTCTTCGGTCTTGGTAAACAGCGTCTGGTCTCCTCGGATGCAGTCCAGGAGGATCTTTTCATAGGCGGTGTAGCCTTGTTCACTCCCTTCTTCCCAAGCAAATGAGAGCGTATTTTGTTCAAGGGTGAAGCCGTATCCCGGCTCTTTTACATTCAGGGTCATGTTCATGGATTGTACGGGTGAGACAGTAAGTATGAGGCGGTTGCTAACGGTGGGCATATCAGTGGATCTAAAAGGCCCGGTTGCGACGTCCTTAAACACGATCTCGACAGTGACCTCATCATGATCAATTGATTTTCCTGCGCGTATCTTGAACGGCACGTCTTCCCAGTTCGGGTGCGTAAGTTTCACAATGAATTCAAAATAGGTCTCTGTGTTCGACCCCTGTGCAACTCCAGGTGCGTTCTTGTATTTGTCATATTGCGCCCGTACAAGGCTCTGTTGGGAGTCGTTTGCACTGAACGGAATAAGTTTCTCCAAAATACGCTGACGTTCCTTGCGTATGCTTTCTGCGGTGAACGCATCAGGCTCATCCATCGCAATAAGCGCCAATATCTGCAGGAGATGGTTCTGTCCGACATCGCGCAAAGCCCCGACGCTGTCGTAGAATGCACCTCGCGCTCGCACATCAGCGCTTTCAAACATAGTGATCCGCACCTCCTCGATATCTTCATTGCTCCACGAAGATCTTAAAAGCGTATTTGCAAAACGAAACGCAAGAATGTTCATTACTGCTTCTTTCGCAAGATAGTGATCGATGCGGAAGATCTGATCTTCAGCAAAACGCTCCCGCAAAAGCGTCTCAAGTGCAACTGCAGTTTCGTAGTTATTGCCAAAAGGCTTTTCCACTAAGACTCGTGCCCACTTTTGACTTGAATGATCAGCAGTTAGCTTGCTTTCGTGTAGGGTCTTGAATATCACTGCATAATTCGATGGTGGAACGGCGAGGTAAAAAAGCAGGTTTGCCTCCTCCCCCGCTTCATCTTCAAACGAAGCGATCTCAGCTTTCAACTGAGCATAGCTTTCTTCGTCGTCGAAAGAACCAGTGACATATCGGACGTGCTCGGAAAAAGCCTCAATAAACAGAGGATCTGGATCAGGAGCAAATGTAGTGACCGCAGATGAGACCAGTTCTCCGTATTGAGCATGCGTACGCTCTGTTCTTGCTAGGCCAATGATAGAAAATTGCTTGGGGAGGCTCTTGTTCCTGTACAAGTTAAAAAACGCAGGCAATAACTTTCGCTGCGCTAGATCGCCGCCGCCGCCAATGATGATTATTGCGGTAGGCTTTTCTGTACTCATATAAGCTATTTTAGCACTATGTGCGTTTGAGCTTTATCGAGATTATGAAAGTAGACAGTTGCTAAGCATTCGCAGTTGTTTACCCAAAAACCCGCTTTGTGCGGGTTTTTGAAGGGTAAGTTCCTACGATGCACCGCATCGCACTTTTATAATAGCAACTATCCCCCTGCCTGTCCCCTCTTAATACCGGGTTTATCCACAGCTTTATCTACAAGAACCTAGATCGCAGGGAGGTAATCAAGCGGGTCAAGGTATGCCTCAACCGCAGCAAATGGCGACAGTGCTGCTCCGCAGCTTGTAACTGCCTTGAATTGGCTGAATTGCTTCACCTCCACTCCCTCGGTCACATACACAGTGAAGTGCAAGTGGGGTCCGGTTGAATAGCCCGTATTCCCTACGTAGCCGACTATGTCACCCGTGTTCACCTTTTGTCCTGGAGTCACCGCAACCTGGCTCATATGCGCGAACATTGATGATAGGCCATTAGGATGGTCAATAAGCGCCCACTTACCCCATGAGTAGCAGCCTGGTACAAGGTCTGTGTTGCCTGTTGAGCGCACTGTTCCAGTAAGCGGCGCATAGATCTTAGTTCCTACGGAAGCGCCGAGGTCCATGCCGTTGTGCATATTGTTCTTATACGCACCGCTTTGCAGAGCGAACTTTGTATATCCGAAATATTGGGTAATGTACGGATTATCAAGAGGCCAGCGGAAAACTGCAGTGCCCGCAGAAGGGATCGTCGATGGATCGAGTATGAATTGGATCTGCGATTCGATATCACGCACTTCAGCCATCAGCTGTTCGCGCGCCTCCTGTTTTGCCTTAAGGAGCTTTTGGTACTCGGCCTCTTCGTTCTTGGTGGCTGAGAGGAGTTCTGCCTTAGTGGCAGAGTTGTTTGTGAGAATGCCGTGCTGGTCGCTATACTGATCCTTAAGGCTTAGAAGCTCGCTTCGGTGTTCTGCGTTGGCAAGTCGCTTGCTCTCAAGCTCCTCTTTAAGAAGTGACAGGCTCCTCACCCGCTCGCTCATACTGTTGCGTACCGTGTCAAGCTCCTCAAGTGCGTTCCAGAACTCTGAGAGATTATCGTACCGCAATAAGAGCTCGATCATCGACTCCTCGTCAGCGACATTGATCGAACGCAAAATCCTTTTGATCGCCGCTTCATTTTGAGCGATATCTTTTTCGGTAGCGCTTATCTCAAGCGTCAACTTATTTATCTCAAGGTCAGTTGAACTGATCTTGTTCTCAGTATATTTGATGTCTGCTTG
>Ga0164241_10005391_pt1 | contig 12018 bp, 12 predicted proteins | sample OricomyardsoilBY_FD_108780 | JGI IMG/M metagenome (GOLD analysis project Ga0164241, IMG submission 108780) | Backyard soil microbial communities from Emeryville, California, USA - Original compost - Back yard soil (BY) | ecosystem: Environmental > Terrestrial > Soil > Unclassified | place: USA... | reverse complement strand
GCCGTACCGCACCCCCCGGTTGATGGGCCGAAAAGTCCTGATATAGAGGACTTTTTGGCCCATCAACATTGGGGATTGGCGGGCTTCGTCCCTAGCCGGCCCCCGCGCGCAGGCGCCGTCGTCGGGCTGACGGCTGTAGGCCGGGGGCGGTCCAGGGGGCGTCGGTGGAGGTGAAGAAGGTGCCGGGCGGGACGATCTCGTCGATGCGGTCGAGGATGGTGTCGTCGAGGTCGACTTCGATCGCCTTCAGCTGGGCTTCGAGTTGGTCCATGGTGCGGGGGCCGAGGATCGGGGCGGTCACGGCGGGGTGCTCGAGGACGAAGGCGATCGCCAGCTCGATCAGGGTGATGCCGGTTTCTTCGGCGAGCAGGGCGAGTTGCTCGGTGGCCGCCAGTTTGTCGCGATGTTTGGCGAGGGTCGGGTCGAGGCGGGCTTTGAGGTTGTAGAGGTCGGGCATCTGCTCGGCGCGGACCGAGTCGCGATCGGTCGCGCCTTCGCGGTAGCGGCCGGTGAGCCAGCCGCCGTTGAGCGGGCTGTAGGTGATCACGCCCATCCCGAGTCGCTCGCAGGTCGGGAACATGTCGCCCTCGGCGCCGCGGGCGAGGATCGAGTACTGCGGCTGCTCGCAGGCGAAGCGCTCGCGCCCGCGGCGCTCGGCGACGACGCTTGCCTCCACCTGCTCCTCGGGCGGGAAGCAGGAGGTGCCGATGTAGCGCACCTTGCCGGCCTGGACGAGGTCGGTGAGGGCGCCGAGCGTCTCGTCGATGTCCGTGCGCGGGTCGGGACGGTGGGCCTGGTAGAGGTCGATCCAGTCGGTGCCGAGCCGGCGCAGGCTGTCGTCGACCGCCTGCATGATCCAGCGCCGCGAGCTGCCGCCGTGGTTGGGGTCGTCGTCCAGCTGCTGGAAGAACTTGGTGGCCAGCACGACGTCGTCGCGCCGGCCGCCGGCCAGCGCCTTGCCGACGATCTCCTCGCACTCGCCGTGCGAGTAGATGTCGGCGGTGTCGATGAAGTTGACGCCCGCGTCGAGCGCGGCGTGGATGATCCGGATCGAGTCCGCGTGGTCGGCGTTGCCCCACTCGCCGAACATCATCGTGCCGAGGCAGACCGGGCTGACGTGCACGCCGGTGCGGCCGAGCACCCGGCGGTCGCTCGCCTTCATCGTCCCGCCTCGGCCGGGCGCATGTGGTCCGGCATCGTGCCCGCGGTGAGCGCGGTCGGGCCGAGCCGGCGCAGGCGGCGGCGGACGATGCGCCAGCCCTCCTCGCGGCGCTCGAGGTCGTCGAGGTAGGCGCAGGTGAAGAGGAAGTCGGCGGGCCTCTCGGTCGGCCCGCCGGGCGCCTCGACCCAGTGCCAGGCGCTGACGTAGGCGCTGCTCGTCGCCGCGTCCCCGGTCGCCTCCACCCGCACGTTGGAGAGCATGTGCGCGGTGCCGGCCAGGGGCGCCAGCAGGCCTTCGATGCCGTCGATCACGGCGGCGACGCCGTGCCAGACGCCGTCCTCGCCGTAGCCGTAGCGGGCCTCGACCGACTCCGCGAAGACCTCGTCGAGCCGGCCGGGCCGGCGGCTGTCGACGCAGAACGAGTAGTGGTGCAGAAGGTCACGGATCGCCTCCGCGTCCTCGCTGCGCGTGCCGCCGTCCATCGCATTCCTCCTGACGCTGTGAAAGTCTATTCCCAGTTAGATTTTACTCGGATCAGCGACCGGCGGCGGCGAGCGCCCGCCAGCTCTCCGGCGAGGCGCCGCCGCGCGTCCCGAGCGGCTGTAGGGCGACCTGGTCGGCGCCCGCGTCGAGGTGTTCCCCGGCGGCCGCGAGGACCCGGTCGGCGTCGCCGTGGGGGACGAGCTCGTCGACCAGGCGCTCGGAGCCGCCGTCGGCCAGGTCGCTCTCCTCGAACCCCAGTCGCAGCAGGCTGGCCCGGTAGTTGGCGAGGCCGAGGTAGGGACGCAGGTACCGCCGCGCCCGCTCGCGCGCCGCGGCCGCGTCGACCTCGACCACGCAGGCCAGCTCGGGAACGAGCAGCGGCCCCGGCCCGAGCCGCTCGCGCGCCGTCGCGGTGTGGGCGACGGTGACGAGGTAGGGGAGGGCGCCGCGTGAGCGCTCACGGGCCAGGTCGAGCATCTTCGGTCCCAGCGCGGCGAGCGCCCGCCGCTCCGGCGGCAGCGGCATGGGGGCGGCGTCGAGCCCGGCGAGGAACTCGCGCATCGTCGACAGCGGCCGCGCGTACGCCTGCGTCACCTCGCGGTGCCCGATCCCGATCCCGACCGTCAGGCGGTCGCCGAACTCGGCGGCGAGCCCGCTCCACTCGGCGGCCAGCTCGGCGGGCTGGTAGTCCCAGACGTTGACGATCGAGGTGCCGACGGCGAGCCGCTCGGTCGCCTCGAGCAGCGGCCGGGTGGCGGTCAGGCGGGGCGAGAAGCCGAGCCAGACGGAGCCGAAGCCGAGCCGCTCGAGCAGCGCCGCGAGCTCGCCGTCGCCGCCGTCCCCCGGCGCGCTCGCGCCGAGCCAGATGCCGAGCTGCGCGAGCGGTGCGGACATCTCAGGCGACCGCCTTCCGCGTCCACTCGTGGGCGGCCCGCGCCAGCGCCGGCACGCCCTCGGCGAGCCCGGCGAAGTAGGGATCGGCGCTGTCACCGGCCTGGTAGCGGCGGTTGCTGCCCTCGAGGAAGATCGCCGACTTCCACAGCGCCAGCACCTGGTACCAGCGCAGGGCGCCGAGCTCGCGGCCGCTCGCCTCGGCGTAGATCCGGGCCAGCTCCTCGCGGTCGGGGAAGTCCCCGCGGGCGGTCGCTCGGGAGAGCGCGAACATCGGGTTCGGGGCGTCGCCGGGCGCGGCCCACATCGCGGTCATGTAGCCGACGTCGGCGAGCGGGTCGCCGACCGTCGCCAGCTCCCAGTCGAGCACCACGGCGAGGCGCAGGGGCGCGCCGAAGAGCACGTTGCCGAGCCGATAGTCGCCGTGGACGAAGGTCGCCGGCGGCGAGGCGGGCAGGTTCTCGGCGAGCCAGGCCGCGACCTCTTCGAGCTGCGGCAGCGGTCGCGTCGCGTTCTCCTCCAGCAGCGAGCCGAAGCGCCGCAACTGGCGCTCGAGGTAGCCCGAGGGCCTGCCGAAGGCGTCGAGCCCGGCGGCCGCCGGGTCGATCGCGTGCAGCTCGGCGAGGGTCCGCGCCAGCGTGGTCGCGATCCGCGCCGGCGCCCCCGGAGCGTCGAGCTCCGCCGGGAGCCCGTCGCCGACGGTGGTCCCGGCGACGAACGACATCACGTAGAAGGGGGCGCCGATCACGCCCTCGTCCTCGCAGCGGGCCAGCACCGCGGGCACCGGCACGGTCGTCCCGGCCAGCGCCTCGAGGATCCGGGATTCGCGCAGCACGTCGTTGGCGGAGCCGGATATCTGCCCGTGCGGCGGGCGGCGCAGGACGAAGCGCTCGCCGCCTCGCTCGACCAGGTAGCTGAGGTTCGAGTGGCCGTCGCCGATCGGCGCCAGCGAGACCGGGCCGGCGCCGACCTTTTCGGCGTCGAGGAAATCGACCAGCGCGGGGATCTCGGAATCGACCATCTGGGTAACAATATCTTCTAATCTTGCTCAGATTTAGTCCGGTAACTGATACCGTGGCCGGGCCGTGGGACAGCGCGATCGGATACGGATGAGCGAGGCGGAGCGGATCGCCTTCCTGGCCGAGGAGCAGACCGTCGTGGTCGCCACCTTCGGCCCGCGCGGCCGGCCCCACCTGATGCCGCTCTGGTACGTGCCGCGCGACGGTGAGATCTGGGTCAGCACCTACGCCAAATCGCAGAAGGTGAAGAACCTGGAGCGCGATCCGCGGGCGACGCTGATGGTCGAAGGCGGCGAGGCCTACGACGAGCTGCGCGGGGTGATGGTCGAGGTCGAGGCCGAGATCCACCGCGACTTCGACACGGTGCTGGCCCTGGTCCGTGACCTGCAGGTGCGCCACGCCGGGACGCTCGACACCAGCCCCGAGCGCGAAGCCGAACGGGAAGCGCAGGCGCGGCGGCGGGTGGCGATCCGCTTCGCGCCGGTCCACACGGTCAGCTGGGACCACCGCAAGCTCTGAGGGGCGGCGCCCGGGCGGGTGCCGGGTCAGCGTGCCCGCTGGTCGAACGAGGTCAGCGCCGTCCGCAGCTCGGGCGAGTTGAAGTACCGGATGCTGGCGTCGATCTCCAGCTCGAGCCCCTGTTCGAGCGGGGTGCTGTAGGCGAGGTGGGTGAGCCGCTTGACTTCGCGCAGGGCGGTGAAGCTCATCGCGGCCAGCTCGGCGGCGAGCGCCGCGGCATCCGCCATCAGCTCCTCGTCGTCGGCGACCCGTGAGATCAGCCCGATGCGGGCGGCCTCCTCGGCGCTCAGCCAGCGGCCCGTGAGCAGCAGGTCGAGTGCCTGTGCCTTGCCCAGCAGCCGCGGGATCCGTTGCGTGTCGCCGCCGCCGGGGATGAGGCCCGCCCGCATGTGCTGGTCGCCGATCCGCGCCGAGCGGGCGGCGACGATGATGTCGCAGCCGAGGGCGAGCTCGAGGCCGCCCGCCAGGACGTGGCCGTGGACGGCGCAGACGACCGGCTGGGCGAGGCGTTCGAAGCCGACGATCATGTCGCGGAGGCAACGCAGGTGCTCGCGTTGCCCGGGCGGGTCGTCGGCGATCGAGAGGCTGTGGGTGAGGTCCGCGCCGGCGCAGAAGGACCGTCCCGCGCCGGAGAGCAGCACCACCTTCATCTCCGGGTCCTCCTCGAGCGAGCGCTGGGCCTCGATCACCTCGCCCATCAGCTCTGGGTGCAGCGCGTTCAGCTTGTCGGGGCGGTCGAGGCGGAGGTGGAAGACGCCGTCCTCGCCGCGCTCGCAACGGATGTGGTCCACGGACGGAATCTACTCTAGCTCAGAAAAAGAGCTTGGCCCGAGAGCGCGACTCAATCCTTCCGGCTGATCACCTCGAGCTGGGCGGGGTCGTCGGGCTCGATTCCGAGGGTGGCGACGACCCGCGCGATCGCGACGTAGTGGCCGATCACGAGCAGCAGCTCGACCACTTCGCGCGGGGAGAGGAAGGCGCGCACCGCGTCGAGCGCGGCGGGGCTCGCCGCGAGGTCGCGCACCGCCTCGCCGGTGAACTCGAGGATCGCCTCCAGGTCCTCCCCGAGCCCGGCGGTCTCACCGTCCTCGACCGCGCGGACCTGAGCCGCGGAAGCCCCGACCACAAGCGCGATCTCGCGATGTTGGACGAGCTCGTACTCCGACCCGCAGAGCCGCGCGACGTGGAGGATCGCGAGCTCCCGGCGGACCGGGTCGAGCGCCAGTCGGCCGAGCAGCGCGCCGCCGTAGCGGAGCCAGGGGACGAACGCCGAGTCGGCCTGGGCGAGCATCCGGAACAGGTTGAGGTCGGGCAGCTTGGCCAGCGCCTCGGCGACCGGCGGCGAAGCATCGGCGGGATCGGTGTAGGGCAGTCGGGTCACGTTCCTCCTTCGTCCGGTCAGACCTGAGACTTGAGTCAGGTCTCGCGAATCTCTGTTAGATTTCCTCCTGGGAGCAGGACAAGACTACGACTGGGAGTCCAATGAACTTCAACTGGGTCCTCGACACGATCGACCGCCAGATCCCGGCGGGCGACCCCGACAAGACGGCGGTCCGCTTCGACCTCGAGGCGAGCCTCAGCTACGCCGAGCTGCGCGAGCTCTCGCTCCGTTACGCGACCGCGCTGCGCGGCCTCGGGCTCGGCAAGGGGGACCGCCTCGGGCTGATCCTCTACAACGACGTCGAGTACATCCCGCTGTACCTGGCGGCGTCGCGGCTGGGCGTCGTGCCGGTGCGGATCAACTTCCGCCTGGCGCCGCCCGAGGTCGCCTTCATCCTCGAGGACTCCGGCGCCGACGCCCTGGTGGTGCACAGCAGCCTGGTCGAGAAAGTGGGGCCGGCACGCGAGCAGCTCGACCTCGGCCGGGTCTTCGTCCTGCGCGATTCCGAGGACCCGATCCCGGACTGGGCCGAGGACTTCGACGCCCTGCGCGGAGCCGCCCCGCTCGACCCCGCCGACGCGCCGGAGGTCGGGCCCGACGATCCGCTCACCCTCGCCTACACCTCGGGGACCACCGGCAACCCGAAGGGCGCGATCTGGACCCACGGAAACACGATGTCCTTCGGCACGATGCAGTGCATCAAGTGGCAGTTCTCGCGCGACACGGTCGCCCTCGTGCCGGGCCCGGTCTACCACGCCGGCGGCTTCGAGACGATGATCGTCCCCGCCCTGGTGGCGGGCGGCACCGGCGTCTGCATCCGCTCGGGCGGCTTCTCGGTCGAGCATCTGGTCGACGTGATCAACGAGGTCGGGGCGACCGAGGTCCTGCTCTTCTCCTTCATGTTCTACGAGCTGCTGCGCCTGCCGAACATCGAGCAGCGCCTCTCGCCGACCGTGAAGCGGCTCCTGGTCGGCGGCGACACCGTCTTCCCCTGGGCCTTCGAGGACTGCTCGAAGCGCTTCCCGGACATCGGCCTCTACCAGCTCTACGGGCTGACCGAGGGCGGCGCGATCACCACCACCCTCGACCCCCAGGACCTCAGCAGCCAGCCGAACAGCATCGGCCGGCCGATGCCCTTCGCCGAGGCCCAGGTTGTCACCGGGGAGGGTGCCCTCGCGGCCCCGGACGAGGTCGGCGAAATCTGGGTGCGCAGCCCGGCTGTCTCGCCCGGCTACTGGCAGCGGCCGGAGGTCAACGAGAAGACCTTCGTCGACGGCTGGTGTCGGACCGGGGACCTCGGCTCCGTCAACGCCGACGGCTATCTCTCTCTCGCCGGCCGCGCCAAGGACATGATCCGGAGCGGCGGCGAGAACATCTACCCGGCCGAGGTCGAGAAGGTCCTCACCAAGCATGAGGCGGTCAGCGACGCGGCGGTCATCGGCGTCCCCCACGAGCGCTTCAACGAGGTCGGCTGCGCGATCGTCATCCTCAAGGGCGACGCCGAGCTCGACACCGACGCCCTCGCCCTCTACTGCCGCGAGCACATGGCCGGATACAAGGTGCCGAAGCACTTCATCCAGGTCGAGGAGTTCCCCCGGACCCCGTCGGGCAAGGTGATGAAGTTCGTGCTGAGGGAGCAGTACGCCGGGTCGTTCACTGTCGCCTGAGGCCGGGGGCGAGGGACGGACAAGGGACCCGGCCCTCTCACCACGGCCCTGGCAGGCTGTGGCCGTGGTGAGAGGGCCGGGTCCGTGGGGAGTGTGGAGGGATGCTCGCGGGCGGGTCACGGGAGGGTGACGGGATCGTCACCGATCTCCGGCATGTCACGGAGATGTCGGGAACTCCACGCTTCCGTCCGTGTTGCACAACAGGCACGGGCGCGCTGCAGCTTTTGTAGGCGCTATAGCGACGGTTAGGGCTGCAGCGCGTTTCCGACCCCCTGTTTCAGACCCGGAAAGCGACGGAAGGGTCATGGAAGTGTGACGTTCCCGGCATCTTCGTACCGGGCCTTCACGTAAGTCCGACCCACCTCACGTCCCGGGCGCCTCATGGGGGTCACAGCCTGCCAGGACCCCATGAGGCGCCCGGGACACCGCCACCGCCCCGCACCCCGTCATCTCGGACGGCCGCAAGCGCCCCGCACCCTCACCCGTCGATCGCACCACCCCCGAGTAGCGACGACATGCCGCCGTCTACCGGGAGGGAGATGCCGGTGACGAAGGAGGCGCGGTCGGAGCAGAGGAAGACGGCGCACTCGGCCTGCTCCTCGGGCTCGGCCATGCGGCCCATCGGGGCGGCTTCGGACATCAGCTTCTCCATCGCCGGGTCGTCGCCGATCCAGTCGACGATCATCGGGGTGCGGACCGGGGCGGGGCAGATCGCGTTGACGCGGACGCCGCGCTGGGCGTAGTCGACGCCGGCGACTTTGGTCAGGGCGATGACGCCCGCCTTGCTGGCGACGTAGGCCGGCATCAGGGGGCTCGGGCCGAGGCCCGAGACCGAGGCGGTGTTGACGATCGCGCCGCCGCCCGCGGCGGCCATGTGCTTCAGCTCGTATCTGAGGTTGAGGAAGACGCCGGTCAGGTTGAGCCGCAGCACCGCCTCCCACTCGGCCGGGTCGTAGTCCTCGATCAGGTTCGGGCTGCCCGGCGTCCCGGCGTTGTTGTGGGCGAAGTGGAGGCCGCCGAAGATCTCGACCGCCCGGGCGACCATCTCGCGCGATCCCTCCTCGCTGCCGACGTCGGCAGCGAAGAACGCGGCCTGGCCGCCGCCGGCTTCGATCGCGGCGACCGTCTCGCCGCCCTTCCCCTCGTCGAGGTCGACGACCAGCACCGCCGCGCCTTCCCGCGCGAACGCTTGCGCCGAGGCGCGGCCGATGCCCGAGCCGCCGCCGGTGACCAGCGCGACCTTGTCCGTGAATTGACCCACAGGCCCTCCGTTCGGTCCTTCCGCGATGGGCGCTCGCGCCCATGACAGAAATCTGTTTCGAATTCGGATTAGATGATAGTCTGACCGCGATGGAGGCGGAGAGCCTGGACCGAGAGAGCATGTACCGGCCGCTGCCCGGCCCCGGCGAGCGACCGCTCGAGGGCAAGGTGGCGGTGGTGACCGGGGCCAGCTCGGGGATCGGCGAGGCGACCGCCCGCGCCTTCGCCGCCCAGGGCGCCAAGGTGACCCTCGCGGCACGGCGCGGGGAGGAGCTGGAACGGGTCGCCGCCGACATCGAGGCGGAAGGCGGGGAGGCACTGGCGGTGCCCACCGACATGCTCTCCTTCGACCAGGTCGAGGCGATGGTGGCCGCCGCGATCGAGCGCTTCGGCGACCTCGACATCGCCTTCAACAACGTCGGCACCGGGCCGCCGGAAATCCCGCTCGACCAGCACACGCACGAGTCCTGGATGGACCAGGTCGTCGGCAACATGAACGCCACTTTCTACGCGCTGCGCCACGAGATCCCCTCGATGAAGCGGAAAGGCGGCGGCGCGATCGTCAACACCTCCTCGATCTTCGGCGTCGTCGGCGCCCCGCTGGTCGCCCCCTACGTCGCCGCCAAGCACGGCGTCGTCGGCCTCACCAAAGCGGCCGCGTTGGAGCTCGCCCCGGACAACATCCGGGTCAACGCGATCGCCCCCGCGGTCGTCGACACCCCGATGTACCGCAACAACATGGGGGCGACCCCGGAGGGCCGCGAGGCGCTGCGCCAGCTGCACCCGCTGAAGCGGGTCTCGGTGCCGGCCGAAGCGGCGGCGCTGGTCGCCTACCTGGCCGGCGACCACGCCGGGTTCGTCACCGGCACCACGGTCACCTTTGACGGTGGTTGGGCGGCCCAGTAGCGCGCGCTCGGTCGGCCCCCGGTCGCTATTTTCTATTTGCAGTTAGATTATTGACCGGAAGCAACAGCAAGGAGACGATGAGCCGATGATGGCGGACTTCTTCCACCCCGAACTGCTGCGTGACAAAGTCGCGATCGTCACCGGCGGCGGCAGCGGCATCGGCTGGCAGATCGCGCGTGGCCTGGGCGAGGCCGGGGCGCGGGTGACGATCGTCTCGCGCACCCCGGAGAAACTCGAGCGGGCCGCCGCCGAGCTGCGCGAGCGCGGCATCGACGCGAACTGGAAGGAGCTCGACGTGCGCGACCCGGACCGGGTCGAGGCGGTCTTCGACGAGGTCACGGAGGAGGTCGGGATCCCCGATGTCCTGGTCAACAACGCCGGCGGCACCTTCCCCAAACGGGCCGAGGAGCTGACCGACAACGGCTGGCGCACGGTGACCGAGATCAGCGTCCACGGGACCTTCTGGTGCACGCGGGCGTTCGGCCGCCGCCTGATCGAGGCGGAGCGGCCCGGCAAGATCGTCAACGTCACCTACAGCGCCGAGCGCTCGACCCCGGGGATCGTGCACATGGGCGCGGGCCGTGCCGCGGTCAACCACCTGACCCGCTCGCTGGCGGTCGAGTGGGCGCAGTTCGGCATCCAGGTGAACGCGCTCGGGCCGCAGTACTTCTCCAGCGGCGCGGCCGACATGTACGGCACCGAAATCGAGGAATTCCTGATCTCGAAGACCCCGGCGGCGCGGACCGCGACCGACGACGAGATCGCCGGCTGGGGAGTGATCCTCGCCGGCCCGATGTCCGACTACGTGACCGGCGCGGTGATCCCGCTGGACGGCGGCAACCACGTCGGGGTAGGGATGAACTACCGCGGCAGCCAGCTTCTCGCCAACCTCGCAACTGAAGAAAAGGGGTAGCCAGATGACCAACGCAAGCGCCACCTTGGAGAGTCGCCGATGAGCGCCGGATCCCCCACCGTCCCGCCGCGGACGGTCCTCGTGACCGGCGGCGCCAGCGGCCTCGGCCGGGCGACGGTCGAACTGTTCCTCGAGCGCGGCTGGAAGGTCGCGGTCGCCGACCTCAACGAGGAGACCGGGGCGAAGCTCCTCGCCGAGCTCGACGCCGGCGACGACCTCGGCTTCATCCGCACCGACGTCCGCGAGGAGGACCAGATCGTGGCCGCCGTCGCCTTCGTCCAGGAGCGCTTCGGCGCGATCGGCTGCATGTGCAACAACGCCGGCCTCGGTGGCGCCTTCGGCCCGCTCACCGAGATCGAGGTCGAGGACTGGGACTTCACCTTCGAAGTCCTCGTCCGCGGCCCCTTCCTCGGGATCAAACACGCGGCGCGGGCGATGCGGGAGCAGGGGACCGGCGGCGCGATCGTCAACACCGGCTCGACCGGGGCGCTCGCCGCGGGTCTCTCCCCCCAGACGTACGCAACCGCCAAGTCCGCCCTCTTCGGCCTCACCCGGGTGGCGGCGATCGAGCTTGCCGCCGACCGGATCCGCGTCAACACCGTCTGCCCGGGGACGATCGCCACGCCGCTCACCGGCCCGACCTACGAGATGGAGCTGGGGAAGGCGTTCCAGAAAGCCTTGCCCTGGCCCGACCAGGGGCAGCCGGAGGACATCGCCCGGGCGATCGTCTTCTTCGCGAGCGAGGACTCGGGCTTCGTCACCGGCGAGTCGTTGAACGTCGACGGCGGCATGATCGCCAACGGGCCGATGGCCGGACTGGCGCCCGCGGTGGGCGGCCCGATGTCCGTCGTCGGGGTCAATCGGGGGATGACCGGAGAGAAGTCAGAGGTGCGTCGCAGAATTTAGACTTGAGACCTGACTCATTTGTCATAAACTGTCAGGAAGCGGCCGGCGAACCGCCGCATTGGGATAGCGACCGACAGACCAGGAGATCGACTTGATGGACGACGTGCAGACCAGGCCGACGACGACCCTCGTTCCGGACCAGCGGCCGAAGCTCGACGACGACGAGCTGCGGATCGCGGTCGACATGGCGAACGTGCCGACGCTGCTGATGGTCGTCTACCAGTACACCGGCGACGAGAAGTGGCTGGGGGAGCGCTACCAGCCGACCCGCGCGAAAGGCCTCGAGGACAACGACAGCGGCGGTCTCCCCGAGGAGGTCCAGGCCGAGGTCCGCGACGCCGGCTTCGCGGCGATCAAGGCGATGCAGGAAGGCAAGGAGCCGGCGATCCCCGCCCCCTCGCCCGAGCTCGCCGTGCGGATGATGCGCTTCATGATGAACGAACGGGTCGAGGACGCCTACGGCCCGCTGCTGGCGACCGAAGTCGCGCGCCGGATCGACCTCGACCTGGCCGAACCGGACGAGGAGAAGTTCGACCCGCCGACCGGGTTCAAGGTCGCCGTGATCGGCACCGGCGTCGGCGGCATCATCGCCGCCCGGCACCTGGAGCAGATGGGCGTCGAGTACGAGCTCTTCGAGAAGAACCCCGCGCCGGGTGGGACCTGGTGGCAGAACAGCTACCCGGGCGCCGGCGTCGACGTCCCCAGCCACCTCTACTCGTTCTCCTTCGCCAAGAACGACTGGGGCCTCCACTTCGAGCGCCGCGACACCCTGCAGCGCTACTTCGCCGACGCCGCGGCGACCCTCGAGCACTCCGACGAGTTCCGCTACGAGACCGAGGTCCTCTCCGCCCGCTACGACGAGGACGCGGTCAAGTGGGACCTGGAGATCCGCAACCCGGACGGCTCGACCG
>Ga0164241_10005389_pt1 | contig 12023 bp, 9 predicted proteins | sample OricomyardsoilBY_FD_108780 | JGI IMG/M metagenome (GOLD analysis project Ga0164241, IMG submission 108780) | Backyard soil microbial communities from Emeryville, California, USA - Original compost - Back yard soil (BY) | ecosystem: Environmental > Terrestrial > Soil > Unclassified | place: USA... | reverse complement strand
TTGCCGCCGCAGCACACCGCGCTCGCCATACCAGGCGGCCCCGCTGGACAGCAGCAGCAATACCGTGTTCGGCAGCGCCAGGCGAAGAGAAGGATGGGCCTCGGGCATCCATCCAGCGGGGGCGCGCACGCCGGTGTAGTAGTAGGCAAACAGCAGGTAGGCAAACAGCGCGCCCTCGCTGGCCACCAGCGTTCCCGCACCCCACCAGCCAACGCCGCGCCGCCCCGTGGGGCCGACATCCAGTGGTCCGACCTGCGTTACCGCCGTGTCAGTCATGAACAGGCTCCCGCTCGCCCAGTCGCCGGCGCGGCCACAGCCAGAAAAGGAGCGCGAAGGCGGCTCCCGCGCCAGCCACAGCGGCCAATACCAGAAGTTTCAGGAGCAGGGCCACGAAGCACAGCGTCAACGCTACCGCCAGCAGGAAGGGCGCGATCGTGTCCTCGGGCATTTCCAGTATCAGGTCCGGCTCGCCGTCCAGTGGTGTGGTGGCGACGACTTCCCTTCCACGGCCCAGTAGCAGGCCCCGCTCCAGAGACGATTTCGCATGCTCCTCCTGCAGCCGGTCTTCCCACAAAGGATGTCGCGAAGCCACGGTGGGAATGACCGCGAAGTTATACGGGGGTGGCGGTGACGGAACGCTCCATTCAAGCGTTGCCGCATCCCACGGATTGGGCCCTGCAGGCAGTCCACGACGCAGACTGCGCACGACGTTCACCAGGAACAGCAGCATTCCGGCAGCCAGTATGAAGCCACCGATGGTCGTGATCAGATTGAGCGTGTCCCAGCCCATGCCTTCGCGGTAGGTGTAAACGCGCCGCGGCATGCCATACAGGCCAGTCAGATGCATGGGAAGAAAGGCGACATTCAGGCCGATGAACACCAGCCAGAAATTCCAGCGGCCCAGGCGCTCATCCATCATGCGACCGGTCATCTTCGGGAACCAGAAGTAGGTCGCACCCAATACGGGCAGCACGTTGATGCCGATCAGCACGTAGTGCAGATGTGCCACGACGAAGTACGTGTCCGTCAACTGCCAGTCCACCGGCACACTGGCCGTCATGAACCCGGTGACGCCACCGATGACGAACATCAGGATCATGGAGCTGAAGTACAGAAATGCCGTGGTTACAACCGGCCTGCCATTCCAGATCGTGGCCAGCCAGGCAAAAATGGCGACCGCCGATGGCACCGTGATGACGATGGAGGCGGCAGAGAAGAAGGACATGCCCAGTCCCGGAAGTCCCGTGGCAAACATGTGGTGCACCCACACGCCGAAGCCCAGGATCATCGTTGCCACCGTGGCGAGTGCCACGATGGTATAGCCCACGAGCGGTCGACGGCAGAATACCGGCAGACCGTCCGACACCATGCCCATCGCTGGCAGCACAATGGCGTAGACCCACGGATGGCCGAACAACCAGAACAGGTGCTGCCACAGCAACGGCTGTCCACCACAGTGCGTGTCGAAAAAGTGCGTGCCGTACTGCCGGTCCAGCCACAGCAGGAAGAATGCGAGGCTGACAGCCGGCACCACCACAAGATTGGCGGCGCTGGCGGTGAGCGTGCCCCAGGTCAATATGGGCAGGCGGTTGATGGACATGCCCGGTGCGCGCATACGAAAAGTGGTAACGATGAAGTTGGCCGCGCCGACGGTGGTGGAAATGCCCAGCAACACCATGCCCAGCGAGTAGAAGTCCTGGTTCAGTCCTGGGTTGTATTCGCGTTCGGCAAACGGTACGTAGTTGAACCAGCCATCGTTGGGTCCGTTGCCGGTAAGAAATCCGGTATAGAGAAATATTCCGGCGGCCAGGTAGATCCAGTAGCTGAGCGCGTTCAGGCGCGGGAATGCCATGTCCCGGCTGCCCAGCAGCAGCGGAAACAGATAGTTCGAGAATCCGGAGAGGATGGGTGAGGCGTAGAGGAAGATCATCGTCACCCCGTGCGTCGAGAACAGCACGTTGTATTGAGCGGGTGTCAGCAAGGTCAGGTCCGGTCCGGCCAGCTGCAGCCGCATCAGCAGCGATTCGATACCGCCGATCATCAGGAACGCAAAGGCCGTGACGATGTAGCGTATGCCGATCTTCTTGTGGTCGACGGTGGTGAGAAAGCCGAGCAGTCCCGCCGGTGTTTCCCAGGCTTTGTGCAGGCGCTCGCGATGCGCGGGCGTCGCGACGCCAATCTCCGGAATACGTGTGTCGGTGCTGATCATCGCAGTGTCGCCATATAGGCCACTACATCGGCCAGCTGCTGGCCTTGCAGCTGCTGCGGGGGCATCAGTGTTCCGGGTTTGAAGCTCTGCGGTGCCAGGATCCAGGCGGCAAGGTGCCCCGGATCGTTGGGAACCGTTCCGGCGGCCAGCCACCGCCGGCTGCCGACGTGAGTCAGATCGGGTGCGGAGACCGCCGCGGCCCGTGTGCCACGCACCTTGTGGCACAGGCCACAGCGGTACTCCACGACCTCCTTGCCACTTTGGAGCGTCGCCGTGGCGGGCGGCTGGGCAGGCTGCAGCTGATTGGCGCGCCACGCTGCAAATGCGTCGGGAGACTCGGCGACAACTTCCAGCGCCATATGCGCGTGTTGCATCCCGCAATACTCCGTGCATTGTCCTTCATAGCGTCCGCTCTGCTGTGCCTGCAGCCACGTCACATTCGTCTGGCCGGGAATCGCGTCGGTCTTGCCGGAAAGCTGCGGTATCCAGAAGCTGTGGATGACATCCGCGCCGTGTAGCCGCACACGAACTGCTTCACCCACGGGAATATGAATCTCGTTGGCGGTCGAGAAGGTCTCATTGGGGCGCGGGGAGTCGTAGCGCACCTCCCACCACCACTGATGGGGAGTCACATCCAGCGTCATGGCGGTTTGATTGGGCGTCTGCGCTCCCGCCAGGGCGACCATCGTCCACACCAGCGTGACCAGCAGCGGTACGGCGGAAAGCGCAAGCCCGATTCCGATCCAGCGCAAGCCGCTGCCACCACGTTCCACGGGGACACTGCGCATGTCGAGGGGCCAGGGGCGCTGCCGCGCGCGCCGCAATGCCAGCCACAGACAGACGCCAATAGCGACGCATACGAATATCGATACACCCAGCGTGAACCAGGTCAGAGGCAAAATGGTGCGGGCCTGTCCTCCCGATGCGCTCAGGTAGGACAGCGGTGTGGTCACCGGACAGCCTGCGCATATTTGAACGCGCCCCCCACCTGGCGCAGGGAGCGCAGCGAGATCCACAGAAACACCAGCATGCCGGGCACCCACAGGATCAGGCCTCCGAGCTGTTGATCCTGAAGGGGCGTCAGTCCCCAGGCCGGCGCGGTGAGAATGTGGGCGGAAAACAGCGGCCGGTCAGCGAAGGCGAGCAGCGCGCCCAGAATCCCCATCTGCATGGAAGTGAACGTGGCCACGACGAAGGCGGTAATCGTCCTGCCGGGGTGGTGATGCAGCAAGGCATGCCACAGCAGTGTCGCAGCCGCGAACAGCGTGATGTGCATGCACCAGTAAACGCCTGTGGATGAGAAAGTCGCCGCGTACGGAACCGGCATATGCCAGAACCACAGCATTGTCATGAAGAACAGCCCGCATGTCTTGAGGGGCAGTTCGCGGCCTTTGCCGGGCAGGGCGATGGCAATCAGTGGCGCGGCGAGCAGCATGAGCACCGTATGCTGCGCAACGCGGGCACTGAACAGGGACACAGACAGCGCGCACAAGGGCGACATCAACGCGACTGCGACAACGGCCCAGCCCAGCACAGCCAGCGGACGAACACTGCGGATATCCGGTCGGGCTGTGATGATGCGGCAATGAGCGAACGCCAGCGCGACCAGAATCATGGCCAGTGCCGGATCCAGATTGAATCGTCCCCACAATGTTCCGGGAGGAGGGGCGACTCCACAATAAGGAATCATTCCGCAGCTCTGAGTGTCGAGAAGGTCCGACCTTACTCCCGCGCAACGCACAGTCTGTAGTCGCGCTCAAGGCATGACCGTAGGAACCCTCTCACACAGCGAGGGGCCGCGTATCAACTGAACTCACGAGGATGGCAGGGCGTTCTCGTCCTCGGTGTCCTCGGCATCTGCCTGTGGCGACGGCTGACCGACCGCTACATCCTGCGCGGGCTTTTCACTCAGCCAGTTGCGGGTCACGCCATTGGTCCAGCCGAAGCCATCCTGCAGTGGATACTCGCCGCCGCCGCCGCCGGTAGTGTGCTGTTGGGGTTGCTCCCGCAGCGCATACTTCTCCACCACCTTGCCCTCGCGACGATAGAGCGCGCCCACGGTTCGCAACCACCGCGAACGTATTGCCTTTGCAAGGCTGTCGTGCCCCGAGCGCCGGAATGCCTCGACCGCCAACCATTGCAGAGGTGCCCAGCCGTTGGGACGATCCCACTGCTCGCCGCTGGCATCGAGTGTTGTTGCGATACCGCCCGGTGCCAGCAGCCGGGCGCGGCACGTACTGGCTACCGCCGCAGCCTGGGCGGTGCTGGCCATTTCCACGAATAAGGGCGCGACCGTGGCCGCGGTGAGGTTTCCCCGCAAGGCCTTGCGGGTCCAGTCGTAGTCGAAATATGCGCCACAGCGCGCATCCCAGCACACGGCATCCAGGCCGCGACGGCGCTGCTCGGCAAGGGCATCGAAGGTGCGGGCTGTGGCCGTGTCCGCTGTGTCCCGGCTCAGGCGCGCGATCAGGCACTCCAGGCGATAAAGGAAGGCGTTTAGATCCACGGGCACGAGACTGGTGGTTCGGATGCTGTCGAGACGTGACCCGTCGAGCCAGCGCGAGCTGAAGTCCCATCCGGATTCGCATGCCGCACGCAGGTCGCGATGCACCTGCGCGGCGGGGCGGTCTGCGCCCGCGACCGTCGCGACGTCCTCGCGCCAGGATTCTTCTCGTGGCGTATCGCGCTCATCCCAGTAACGGTTCAGCAGCGCCCCATCCGGCAGGTGCACGACGCGCCGACACGCTTCGCCGCGCGGCACATCCTCACTGCCAGCCATCCAGAACGAGTGCTCGCGCCTCAGGTGCGACAGGTACTTTGCCGCTTTGCACACGCCCTGGGATTCGCCCAGTTCCACCATCAGCGCAAATACCGGGGGTTGCGAGCGCGACAGATAATAGGTGCGGGTGCCGTTGGGAACGAAACCGTAGGTGTCGATCAGATACGCGAAGTTATCCAGCATGGCGCACAACAGGTTGGGGCGGCCGCTGGCTGCCAGACCCAGCATCGTGAAGTAGCTGTCCCAGTAATACAGCTCGACGAAACGACCACCCGGTACCACGCACTCATGTGGCAGCGGCAGCAGTGAGCCGCGCGTAGGATGTTCGGAGGGGTGGCGCGTCAGGATGTCCCACAACCCGTCGATGTGCTGTGCAAGAGACTGCCCTGGAGGCGAGACGTACGCTTTGGCCACGGGGTGCTGCACCGTGAAATGGGCATTTACGAATGCCTCGAGACTGAAGCCGACGCGCTTGCACTCGCGACGGTAGCTATCGAGGATCTGCTCGGGCGGCATGCGCGGCGCGCAGTCGACGAATGTCTTGCTGTCTGCAAACAGGCGCTCGCGCTGCACGCGCACGAACAGCTCCTGGTAGCGGTCGGCCGGGGTCAGATGATCCGCAACGTGGGATGAGGTCATTGTGGGGACATAATGATGCCGATCGTAGACGCAAATCGACCCTTGGTCGGTCAATCCGCCTTGGTCACCGGTGCAAACTCGGGTATCGGCCGCGCGATTGCAATAGGTCTCGCCAGCGCTGGCGCTGCGGTAGCGGTCAACTATGTCGTCGACGAGCCGGCCGCCGCGAGTGTAGTCCGCGAAATCGAGGATCTGGGCGGCACGGCACTGGCCATCCACGCCGATGTCAGCAGCGAAGCGCAGGTCGAGGCGATGTTCGACCGTGCCATCGAGGCCTTCGGCACGCTGCACATCGCTGTCTGCAACGCCGGCGTGCAGCGCGATGCACCCGTGCAGTCGCTTTCCCTGGCGCAGTGGAATCAGGTGCTGGGCGTGAATCTGACGGGCCAGTTCCTCTGCGCCCGCAGGGCGATTCGCGAGTTCGTGCGACGGGGCGTCGTGGCAGATGTCTCCCGGGCCGCGGGAAAAATCCTTTGCATCAGTTCCGTGCACGAGAGAATTCCGTGGTCGGGCCATGCGAACTACGCGGCTTCAAAGGGCGGGGTGCTGATGCTGATGAAGACCCTGGCCCAGGAGGTTGCGCATTGGAAAATCAGAGTCAATGCCATCGCGCCGGGGGCCATCCGTACGCCGATCAATGCCCCGGCTTGGGAGACCGCAGCGGCACGCGAGGCATTGCTGCGACTGATTCCCTATGGCCGCATCGGCGAACCCGAGGACGTTGCACGGGCCGCGGTATGGCTGGTTTCAGACATGGCCGACTACATCACGGGCACATCGCTGTACGTTGATGGAGGCATGACGCTTTTTCCAGGCTTCGCCACCGGTGGGTAGATGTCGGAAAGATATGACGTTCACTCGCTCTTCAGGCCGGCCAGGCGCGGCCCGCCTCCTGGACTACGGGTGGGGCCGCAGCAGAATTATTCCCCGTGGAGTGCTTCCATGACGCGCATGAGCTACGCCCGGTTCGGGGCAATGGTCGCAACATCATTCGTGCTGATGTATGCATTGATGTACCTGAATACGTTCCGGGTCTCCCACATCCAATTCAGCCAGACGCGACTGTGGATGGCTGTGCTAATGGCCGCCACGATGGCGCTGCTCATGCTGGCGTTCATGTGGTCGATGTACAGCAGGAGGGCCGCAAACGTGGCGATTGGTTTGCTGGCAATCGCTGTCTTTGCATTCGCGCTGGCGCAGGTGCGCTCACAGCGCACGGTCGGGGATGTCAGCTACATGAAGGCAATGATTCCGCATCACTCCATTGCCGTGCTGACCAGCACTCGTGCGCGCATCCGGGATCCGCGTGTGCGCAAGCTCGCCGATGGAATTCTGGAGGCCCAGGTCCGGGAAATTTCGGAGATGAAGGCGCTCATTGCCGATCTCGAGCGCAATCCGCCGCCTGCCGATGCACCCGTGCTAGAGGCGCGGCGGGCAGGACAGTGACGTCTAGCGCTGTCGAGACGCCCGCCCTGGGCCGGCCAGGCGCCAGGCGAGTCGTGTACGCGGCGATTTTCGCCAATGCCGCCATCGCGGTAGCCAAATTCATCGTGGCGGGGATCAGTGGAAGTTCGGCCATCCTTTCCGAAGGCATACATTCGACCGTCGACACTTTCAATGAATGCCTGCTGCTGCTGGGGATCCGACGAGGTCACCAGTCGCCGGACAGATCGCATCCCTTCGGCCACGGCAAGGAGCTCTATTTCTGGAGTCTCATGGTAGCCGTCCTGCTGTTTGGGCTGGGCGGCGGAATGGCGATTTACGAGGGTGTCACGCATCTGCTGCATCCGCAGCCAGCAGAACACCTGCTCTGGATGTATGTCGTCCTGGGGATTGCGGCCCTGTTCGAGGGCTATTCGTTTCATGTTGCTTTTCGCGCGCTCGGCGCACAAGACGATCACGGACACCCGTCGGCGTGGTGGCGTCGCATACGTCGCAGCAAGGATCCGGCGGTGTTTTCGGTATTCGTCGAAGACTTTGCGGCGCTGACTGGAATCCTGTTCGCGCTGGTCGGGATCAGTCTGGGCGCGGCGTTGCACAATCCCTACTTCGATGGCGCTGCCTCGCTGTTGATCGGAGTGACGCTCACGGGCGCCGCCCTGATACTGGCGCATGAAACGCGTAATCTGCTGGTGGGGGAAAGCGCGCGACCGGAGATCGTGAGCAGCATCCGCAAGCTGGTGGAAAACGATGCAGCCGTATGCACGAGCGATGTTCCGTTGACCATGCAGCTGGGGCCGGAACAGATCCTCGTGAATGTCGATCTGTACATGCGGCCGGGATTGTCCGGGCCGGAGCAGATTGCGGCCCTCGAACGGATCGAGTGTCGTATTCGCGAACGGCATCCTCAGGCGCAGCAGATCTCGCTGCATATGCGTCGCGCCCCGACTTGAGCCGTCCTGAGGCCCGCCGCGGCGCCGTCGGACTGTTCCGATAGCACGAAGCGGCACTGCCACCTTCGAAGTCAGCCCGCGCGGCGTATCCTCACCGCGTTGGCCGACATACGCACAGCCCGAATTGCCGGTTAATAGCCCTCTTCCGGAGGAAGTGATGTCTGAACCGGGCAATCTGGATTTCTCGCGGCGCGAAGTGCTGGCGATAGGAGGCATGACCTTGGCATCCACGGCGCTGCCCCAGGTTGCGAAAGCGGCTGCTCCACAAGGCGTTGCGCCGGTATTGACCCGTGTCACGCTGGACGTGAACGGCCGGGCACACACGCTGATGCTCGACACGCGGACGTCGCTGCTGGATGCACTGCGTGAGCACCTGCACCTGACCGGCTCAAAGAAGGGTTGCGACCAGGGTCAATGCGGCGCCTGCACCGTGCTGGTGAACGGCCGGCGCATGGTGTCGTGCCTGTCGTTGGCCGTGATGCATGAGGGGGATCGCATCACCACCATCGAAGGGCTGGGCACGCCGGAAAAGCTGCATCCCCTGCAGGCCGCGTTCGTGCGCCACGACGGCTATCAATGTGGCTACTGCACGCCGGGGCAGATCTGCTCCGCGGCGGCCATGCTGGATGAGATCAGGACCGGGGTGCCCAGTCACGTGACGCAGGATCTGCTCGCGCCGCCGCGCCTCACGGCGATGGAATTGCGCGAGCGCATGAGCGGCAACCTGTGTCGCTGCGCCGCGTATTCGAACATCGCCGATGCCATCGCCGAAGTGGCGGGCGGTGCCGCGGAGCCGCGCACATGAGGCCGTTCACATACCAGCGCGTGAAGACGCCAGCCGAAGCGGCAGCGGCGCTGATGCAGCAGCCGGACACCAAAGTGATCGCCGGCGGCACCAATCTGCTGGACCTGATGAAGCTGCAGATCGAGGCCCCGGCGCATCTGGTGGACGTGAACGGCGTGGGGCTGGACCGCATGAACGTCACGCCGGAAGGCGGACTGCGTATCGGCGCGCTGGTGCGCAACACCGATCTGGCCGCCGATCCACGCGTTCGCCGTGAGTATCCGCTGCTGTCGCGCGCACTGCTGGCAGGCGCCTCGGCACAGCTGCGCAATCGCGCCACCACGGCCGGCAATTTGCTGCAGCGGACACGTTGTCCCTATTTCTATGACACCGACCAGCCCTGCAACAAGCGCCAGCCGGGCAGTGGCTGCGGTGCATTGCACGGTTACAGCCGGGTGCATGCGGTAATGGGTGTCAGCGATGCCTGCATCGCCACGCACCCCAGCGACATGGCAGTGGCCCTGCGCGCGCTGGATGCCGTGGTGGAAACCGTACGGGACGGCGGCGCCACGCGAATGATTCCGATGGCCGAGTTTCACCGCCTGCCGGGAAATACGCCGCATCTGGAAACCACGCTTCGAAGCGGCGAACTGATCACGGCAGTCACCCTGCCCAAACCGGTCGGCGGCGTGCAGATCTATCACAAGGTGCGCGATCGCGCCTCGTATGCCTTCGCGCTGGTCTCTGTCGGCGCCATTGTTCAGCGCGACGGCACTGGCCGCATTGCCGTGGGTGGCGTCGCGCACAAGCCCTGGCGGGTGGAAGCGGCCGAAGCCGCGTTGCCCGACGGCGCGAGAGCGCTCGCCTCGAAGCTGATGGCCGGTGCGCGCACCACGGCGCAGAACGCCTTCAAGGTGCCGCTGGTGGAACGCACCATCGCGGCAGTGCTGCAGCAGGCGCGGGAGGAGCAATGAGATTCGAGGCGCCAGCGGCGCAGAACCCGATCGACCGCATGAGCGTCGTGGGCAAACCCGTCGAGCGCATCGAGGGTCCACTGAAGACCACCGGTACTGCGCCCTATGCCTATGAGCATCACGACGTCGCGCCGAATATGGCGTATGGCTATGTGCTGGGGGCTGGAATCGGCAAGGGGCATATCCGGGCGATGAGCCTGAGCGAAGCCAAGGCTGCGCCCGGTGTACTGGCGATCATTACGGCCGCGAGTGCCGGTCCGTTGCATCGCGCCGAACGCAACACCGCGCCGCTGCTCGGCGGACCGCAGATCGCGCACTATCATCAGGCCATTGCGCTGGTGGTGGCCGAGAGCTTCGAACTGGCGCGCGCCGCGGCGGCATTGATTCGCGTGACCTATGCCATCGAACCAGGCAGCTTTGATCTGGCAGCCGCCCGATCCACCGCGCAGCCGGCGGGCAAGATCACCGCGGGTCCGGGCGACACCAAGGTGGGCGATTTCGACACCGCGTTTGCCTCCGCGCCCGTGACACTGGACGCCACCTACACCACGCCGGACCAGTCGCACGCCATGATGGAGCCGCATGCGTCCATCGCCGCGTGGCAGGGTGATGAACTCACGCTGTGGACTTCAAGCCAGATGATGAACTGGTGCGCCAGCGATCTGGCCACGACCCTCGGCATTCCAAAAGAACGGGTGCGCGCCATCTCGCCCTATGTGGGCGGCGGCTTCGGCGGCAAGCTGTTCGTGCGTGCCGATGCATTGCTGGCCGCGCTGGGCTCGCGGGCCGCGAAACGTGCCGTGAAGGTGGCGCTGCCCCGTGCGCTGATGATGAACAACACCACGCATCGACCGGCCACGATCCAGCGCATCCGGCTCGGCGCCACCCGCGACGGCCGGCTGACGGCCATCGCGCATGAGTCCTGGTCCGGCGACCTGCCGGATGGCAAGGCCGACGGCGCCGTGCATCAGACCCGGCTGCTGTATGCCGGCGACCATCGCATGACTGCCACCCGGCTTGCCACGCTGGATCTGCCGGAAGGCAATGCCCTGCGCGCGCCGGGCGAGGCCAGCGGCATGATGGCGCTCGAGATCGCGATGGACGAGATGGCCGAGAAGCTGGGGTTCGATCCGGTGGAGTTTCGCATCCGCAACGATACGCAGGTGGTGCCGGATCATCCTGCCGAGCCGTCGAAGCAGGACCCACAAAGCAACAAGGGCGTACAGGCTGCGCAGAAGAATCTGCCCTTTTCGCAGCGCGCGCTGGTGCAGTGTCTGCGCACGGGCGCCGAGCGCTTTGGCTGGTCGAAGCGCAAAGCCAGACCGGCGCAGGTGCGCCAGGGCCGCTGGATGATCGGCCTGGGCATGGCCTGCGCCTATCGCGGCAACCAGCTCGTTGCCTCCGGTGCGCGGGTGCGCCTGGCAGGAGATGGCCGCATCACCGTCGAGACGGACATGACCGACATCGGTACGGGCAGCTACACCATCATCGCGCAGACCGCGGCCGAGATGCTCGGTGTCCCGCTTGAGCGCGTGGTGGTGCGCCTGGGCGATTCGCGTTTTCCGGTTTCCTCAGGCTCTGGCGGGCAGTTCGGCGGCGCCTGCTCGACGGCGGGCGTGTTCGCCGCCTGCATGAAACTGCGCGAAGCCATCGCACAGCGGCTGGGCTTCGATGCCGCATCGGCCCAGTTCACCGGCGGACACATCCGCGCCGGCGGCCATGAGGCCGACATCACCAGGGCGGCAGCGCCTGGCGATCTCATCGCGGAGGATTCCATCGACTTCGGCGACACCAGCAAGCAGGCGCAGCAGTCCACATTCGGTGCGCACTTCGTTGAAGTGGCGGTGGACGCTGCCACCGGCGAAATACGCGTGCGGCGCATGCTGGCGGTCTGCGCGGCGGGACGGATCCTGAATCCCCGCACGGCGCGCAGCCAGGTGATCGGTGCGATGAGCATGGGCGTGGGCGCGGCGCTGATGGAAAAGCTGGTGGTCGACAAGGCTCGCGGATTCTTCGTCAATCACGATCTTGCCGGTTATGAGATTCCGGTGCATGCGGATATCCCCCATCAGGACGTGATCTTCCTCGATGAAGCCGATGCCACGGCCTCGCCGATGAAGGCCAAGGGCGTGGCGGAGCTGGGCATCTGCGGCGTCGCGGCGGCGGTGGCCAATGCGGTGTACCACGCCACCGGCATCCGCGTGCGCGATTATCCGGTTACGCGGGACAAGCTGCTGGCGGGGCT
>Ga0164241_10005388_pt1 | contig 12023 bp, 11 predicted proteins | sample OricomyardsoilBY_FD_108780 | JGI IMG/M metagenome (GOLD analysis project Ga0164241, IMG submission 108780) | Backyard soil microbial communities from Emeryville, California, USA - Original compost - Back yard soil (BY) | ecosystem: Environmental > Terrestrial > Soil > Unclassified | place: USA... | reverse complement strand
GGCGAGAGCAACATGTTCGCTGGACTTGCCGCGGGTACCTATGGAATCAGTGTGAAAGACAATGTTGGTTGCAGTGTCTTCCTCAGTGTTACCGTCCCTCGCGCTTTCACAGGAACCAGTTGGGAGAACGACATACGTCCCATCATATCAAAATCGTGCGCGATCAGCGGATGTCATAACGGAGATTCGCGCACCGACCTGCGCATCTTTGAGAATGCGAAATACTACGCTGCATCAATGAAGTCAAAGACCCGAGATCGCAGTATGCCACGTGAAGGCAAGCTCTCTCAAGGCGAGATAGATCTCATATCGTGCTGGGTTGATGACGGTGCTGTCATGAACTAAGGCACTTTTGCACATACAGTGCATATGCCTGATACATCATCAAAGAAGGATTGTTCAGCGGTGGCGTACCTGACATGGATATCGTCGCGAATGCTAAGTCATCACGCGCAAAGAGTTGTTCCTGGATCAGGATACGTTATCTCCAAAAAGCAGTATCTATTCAAGCGCTCAGTTGTCGTAGAGAACGGCGAGTCTTGCGGCTTCCATTTCCCGCAGTGCCTTCTGGTCTCCAACGGCCCGGGCCGCTGCTACGCCTCGTTCAAATGCAGAAAGGGCCTCTTCCACTTTCCCTTGTGATGCGTACAATTGTCCGAGTTGATAGTACGTTGGCACATAGCCACTGTGTTGATCAGTCAGCTGCACAAACAATTGCTCTGCACGGTGAACATCTTGCTTCAAATACGCCAAAGCCAGGGCATATAGATTGAATGGATCATGAGGATCTTCCTCTGCAAACCGCTCGAGTTCTTCTAGAATGTTGTTCATATACGACTGCTGGCAAGCGCTGTTCGAAATGCTTGCGAAGCGTTAAATTTAGTGTTGTTTTGCAATTCGGAAGCGGTTTTTTGTATCTTGAGCGCGGTTTTATAAAAAGCATTCGAACGTACTGATATAGAGGAAGATGAAGATTTTGGTCTGCATTACACACGTTCCCGATACGACTTCCAAAATTAACTTTATCAACAATCAAACAAAGTTTGATACTACGGGTGTTCAATTCATTATTGGTCCTTACGACGATTATGCATTGGCGCGTGCTGTCGAATTGAAGGAATCGTCAGGAGCGACGGTGACTGTTCTGAATGTTGGTCTGGCAGAAACGGAGCCTACACTAAGGAAAGCCCTGGCCATTGGTGCCGACGACGCAGTGCGTGTCAATGCCGATCCAACGGATTCATTCTTTGTAGCCAAACAAATTGTGGAGCATGCAAAAGCGGTCAAGTACGACCTGATTCTGATGGGAAGAGAATCCATCGATTACAACAGTGGCGTAGTTCATGCATTGGTAGGAGAGATGCTTAACATGCCGTCAGTGTCGCCCGTGATGAAACTGGAGATTACCGGCAATCAGGCAAAACTCAGCCGCGAAATTGAAGGCGGAAAGGAGCATGTAGAAGTGAACCTGCCTTTCGTGGCCGGTTGCCAGGAGCCGATCGCTGAGTGGAAGATTCCCAACATGCGGGGTATTATGTCCGCACGTACCAAGCCATTGAAGGTAGTCGAACCTGCGTCTGTGGACAGCCCGGTGAAGCTGGAGCGATTTGAGTTACCACCGCCGAAGGGAGCGGTGAAGCTGATACCTGCTGATAAGGTTTCCGAGTTGGTGGATCTGTTGAAAAATGAAGCACGTGTTATATAGTTCATCGCTCGCTGCAGCGATAAACAGATGATGATATGAAGATACTTGTGTTCGTAGAGACTGCTGAGGGGAAGGTGAAGAAGACATCACTGGAAGCAGTGTGCTATGCTAAGAATATGGGCGGCGAAGTGGTTGCCCTGGCGTTGGGCGAAGCCGATAAGGCCGAACTTGAAGCCCTTGGGAAGTACGGTGCCGCCAAGGTTCTGCATGCCGATGACAAGCGGTTAAATCAGGGAGTCATTCAAGCATATTCATCCGCGATCGCCAAGGCGATGGGCGATGAACAAGCCGATATACTGGTGTTGGGTGGATCTACGCTTGGTACGCCTGTTGCCGCAAGGGTGGCAGTGCGCGTTGATGCCGGGATCGTGACCAATGTGGTGAGTGCCCCGGAGCAAGTTGACGGTGGATTGAAACTAAAGAAAAGCATCTACACAGGGAAGGCATTTGCCTGGATGGTACTGACGAGTGCAAAGAAAGTTATTGTGCTGCGAAAAAATGCCGCTACCGCCGTTGAGAATGGAACGCCAGCATCAGTAACAGCTTACGCAGTGGATTTGAAGGACAGTGATTTTGCTGCCCGCATCACATCCAGCGAGAAGGCTACCGGCGAAGTGCTCCTGCCGGAAGCGAATATTGTGGTGTCTGGTGGACGCGGAATGAAAGGTCCTGAGAATTGGGGGATGCTCGAAGAATTAGCGCGGACATTGCATGCTGCTACGGGCTGTAGCAAGCCCGTCTCAGATATGGGATGGCGGCCACATCATGAGCACGTAGGTCAGACAGGGGTGAAAGTGGCGCCGCAATTATACATTGCCGTAGGTATTTCGGGTGCTATCCAACATTTGGCGGGAGTTAATTCATCTAAATATATCGTCGTTATTAATAAGGATCCTGAAGCTCCATTCTTCAAAGCAGCCGATTATGGCATTGTTGGGGACGCATTTGAGGTTATTCCTAAATTGACTGAGGCGATCAAAGCTGCGAAGTAGTGAAGAAGATCAAGCTCGAAATACTCGGACTTTCATCCAGCCAGTCACAAGCTGGATCATTTGCATTAGTACTGGGAGAAACGGAAGGAAACAGAAGACTGCCGATAATTATTGGCATGTTTGAGGCACAGGCTATAGCGATTGAGATTGAGAAGATCATTCCTAATCGCCCGATGACGCATGACCTGTTCAAGGCGTTCGCTAACAACTTCCATTTCACTGTTGAAGAGATCATCATCTCCGACCTGAAGGAAGGCGTGTTCTTTGCGAAAATTGTTTGTTCAGATGGATTGAAGAAAAGTGAAATTGATGCGCGACCATCAGACGCCATCGCCATTGGACTTCGATTTGATTCGCCCATTTTTACATACGAGAGCATACTTGCCGAGGCCGGTATTGTGTTGACGGATGAAGTGGAAGAAGACAAACCGGAACCTAAGGCAGAGACGAAGGCGAAGGTGAAGAAGGAATCCAGCAAGAAGGACGATTTCAAAAACTATTCTCTGGATAAACTCAACGAACTGCTGAAGGACGCCATCGATAAGGAAGACTACGAGCGGGCGGCGAAGATCCGCGACGAACTCAGCAAACGCAATTAACATTCTCACAGCGCCACGTAAATCGTTTGTTCCATACAGGGCATGCTGACACCATCCGAGCGGCGCTTGCTAGAACACCTGGCGCAATTTATTTCCGACCACAAGAAGAATGGCGTCGAGCGTGTTCTGGACAACCGAACACGCTATATCACCGTTGTACTCGAGGATATTTTCCAATCACAGAATGCAAGTGCCGTAATCAGGACATGCGAGTGCATGGGACTTCAGGAAGTCCATATCGTTGAAAACATTACCAAGTACAGCATAAATCCACGGGTGCTGAAAGGTGCTAACAAATGGATGAATATCCATAAGCACGCATCGCGGAACAATGACAATACCCTGACGTGCATTTCGTCTTTGAAGGAGGCAGGTTATACCGTCTTCGCCCTTGATCCTGACGCCGATGGTGTATCGATTTTTGATATAGATATCGCTGCATCCAAAGTCGCGCTTGTTTTTGGTAATGAATTGCGCGGCCTTTCGGCAACTGCTGTGGCGCAGTGCGATAAGAAGGTTCGTATTCCTATGTATGGCTTTACGGAGAGCCTGAATATTTCTGTCAGCGTAGCCATTAGCCTGAACACATTGGTGTCCGGGATCAGGGCCAGCGGGCTCGAAACAGGCTTGTCCCCTGATGAAAGGGAGGCAATTCGTCTTCAATGGTATCGCAAAATTGTTCGCAACTCTGCTTTGATCGAGCGCGAATTTCTGCGCACAATTGAGTAGCTTTGATTTGAATAGTCTTGCGATGTCTATAGTAATGCGGTGGTTGATCAGGACAGTTGCAGCAGCTGTGTTAGCGTTCGCATTGCTGGTGTTCTTATCGAATGTATGGATAGTGAATAGCACGACGAACCGGGTGTTCGCAGATGCTAAATCATTGCCTAATCATCGCGTCGCACTCGTGCTGGGTACCAGTAACAAGACAGTCAGTGGAAAAGTAAATCCTTATTTTGCGCGTCGCATGGAGACTGCGGCCAAGCTCTACCGCGAGGGAAAAATTGATCATCTTATCCTCAGTGGTGACAATCGGTCGTCTAAGTATTATAATGAACCTCATGAGATGCGCAAGGCGCTCATCAAGTTGGGCGTTCCTGCTGCAGCCATTACCCTTGACCGAGCAGGATTGCGCACACTCGATTCAGTCGTTCGATGCAAAGAAATTTTTGGACAGGAGAAGATTACGATTATTACGCAACCATTCCATAGTTATCGCGCCGTGTTCATTAGCCGTTATTACGGTATCGATGCTGTTGCCATGGTAGCCACAGAACCGAACGTCTCGTACTCTTTCAATGTGCTTTTGAGAGAATATTTTGCGAGAACCAAAGCGGTACTAGATTTGTACGTTCTTAAGACTGCGCCTCGTTATATGGGCGACAAGGAAGTGATCAAGGTGTCGGCAGTCAGGTAGGAGTGAACAATCCCGTCCGCGAAGAATATACATGCTTAAAAAGGTACCACGCAAACGCTTGAATTTTTTAGGGCAGATTAGCTCCCAGCTTTTTGCGATGCTCCTTTTCTTCAGTCTTCCGGGGCTTGCCCAGGAAACGACAATTAGTGGAAAGGTAACTGATGCCAACACAGGTGATCCTATTCCCTTTGTCAACGTCATCCTGCTAGGAACAACCTGGGGAGCCACAACCGATTTCGATGGGAACTATAAGATCAAAACGACATCTCCTTCGGATACGATTGCCGTTTCGTACATAGGGTACAAGACAAGAAAGAAGGTCATCGCGAAAGGAACGTCACAGGTTATCAATTTTCAGATTGAAGAGGAGTCCACAAGCCTGCAGGAGGTTGTGATCAATGCAGGAGAAAATCCTGCCTACGCGATCCTGAGAAAGGTCGTGCGTAACAAGAATAATAATGATAAGCGCAAGCTTGCGGCGTATGAATACGATACGTATACCAAGATTGAAATCGACGTAGATCATATTACCGAGAAATTCCGCCAGCGAAAGCTGGTAAAAAAAATCACTCAGGTGTTGGATAGCATAGACGTGATTGCAGGTGAAGAGGGGAAACCTATACTTCCGATGCTCATCACCGAGAGTGTTTCCAAAATTTATTATCGCGACAATCCCAGCCTTCGTTACGAAAATATACTTCGCTCGAAGATCAATGGCCTTGGCGTAACGGATGGCAATACCGTTACTCAGTTTGTGGGTAGTTCATTTCAGGAGTATAACTTTTATCAAAACTGGCTAAACATCGTAGGCAAGGAGTTTGTGTCGCCTATAGCAGATGGTTGGAAGCTGTATTATGACTATGACCTGGTAGACAGCCTTGATGTAGGGGGATTCTATTGTTACAGACTTGACTTTTTTCCACGCAGCCCTCAGGATCTTGCCTTTACGGGAAGCATGTGGATTACGCGCGACGGTTACGCCCTGAAGCAGATTGATGCCACCATGGGCAAGCAAGCCAACATCAACTTTGTAGAGAAGATCAAGATTCAACAAGAGCTGGAACCGGCAGGTAAAGGCGAACCTTGGCTACCTGTGAAAAATCGCGTACTCGTCGACGTTGGTGAGCTCTCCAACACAAGTGCCGGCATGTTGGCGAAGTTTTACACGTCTAACAAGAACTTTGTCATCAACAAACCCTATGATCCATCATTTTATCACCAGCCTATCATCATGGCCGAGGACGCGCGACGCAATGAATCAGACGATGTCTATTGGGACTCGCTAAGGCATGAACCACTTACCACTACGGAAAAGAATGTATATCGGATGATCGACACGCTGCAGAATATTCCGGTCGTCCGCACATATACTGACATTGCAAAGATTGTGGTGAATGGATATTACAAGGCTGGCAAAATTGATATTGGTCCTTATGTGTCGATGCTGGCCATCAACGACATTGAGGGTTTGCGTTTACAGCCCGGATTCCGCACCAACATTCAGTTCAGTGATAAGTGGGTACTCGGGGGGCAGTTGGGTTATGGTTTTAAGGATGAGAAAATAAAATACATGGCCTACGTGCAGCGCATTCTTTCCCGTGATCGGTGGACAACGGTCACGGTACGTGCCCGGAGTGACCTTGGCCGAGTGGGGGTCGACGAAGAAACGGCAGGTGATAATTTCCTGGTATTGGCTTCCCAGCGCTTCGGTGTCTTTCGGCGTGGTTATTACATGAACGAAGCGAGAGTGGATTTCAAGCGCGAGCTCTTTAAAGGTTTTACGCAGCGTGTGGGTTTCCGCTACTTTACGTTCGATCCGACGTTTAACTATGGATACTACGACGATCCGGAGAACATTGCAGACTCTGATATCAGGGAGACTTTCACGACATCAGAAGTGATTATAGAGTCGCGCTTCGCGCGTGATGAGGTGTTTATTCAATCAGACAACGATCGCATTAGTCTCGGAGCAACGAAGTGGCCGGTAATCACGGCGCGCTATACCCATGGATTCAAAGGACTCATGGCAAGCGACTTTGAGTACGACAAAGTGAGGCTAAGTGTTTATAAACGTATTAAGTTTGGACCGTTGGGGTTGGCCTACGTCAACGTAACCGGGGAGAAGGTGTTTGGGGCACTGCCTTATCCGTTGCTTGGTTTACATCTTGGCAACCAGTCAGTACTCTATACTCCCGTAACTTATAACCTGATGAATTACGGCGAGTTTGTGAGTGACAAATTCGTCAGCATACAATATCAGCATCACTTCGAGGGCTTCCTCCTAAACCGCATCCCGCTGATGCGGAAGCTGAACTGGCGCCTCGTCGGATCAGCCAACGTGATCTGGGGTTCACTCAGCGATGCGAACATCAACATGAACGCTCCGTTCACTCCCGACGGAGAGGAAACACTCCCGCTGGGATATTTCGACAGCAGGCCATACGTTGAACTCGGCTATGGTATTGAAAACATATTCCGGTTTTTTCGCATCGACTTTGTTCATCGCATGAGCTATCTTGATCGCCCTGATGTCCGGAGCTTTGGTGTAATGGGCAGCTTTCAGTTCAGCCTGTAGCCATTCTCGCGACAAGCAAAACAAGACATATTCTCGTCTGAGTTTCTGGAGTCAAGTATCCGCCAAAAGTTGCATATTTGTGGCCTGAAATTACGAAAGGTAGGCAGGCTAGTATCATGAATGTAAAAATCTCACTCCCCGACGGAAGTGTCCGGGAGTATCCACAAGGAATCAAAGGATCGGAAATTGCGTCAAGCATTAGCGAGGGGCTCGCGCGTGTGTCGCTGGCTATTGAGGTAAACGGGGAAATATGGGACTTGTCCCGTCCAATTACCACGGATGCCGCTATTAAGATTCTGACGTGGAATGACAAAGGGGGCAAGTATGCCTTCTGGCATTCATCTGCGCACTTGCTGGCGGAAGCGTTGGAAGCCTTGTATCCTGATGTGAAGTTTGGAATAGGGCCGGCCATTGAGAACGGTTTCTATTATGATGTAGACCTGGGAGGGCGCGCATTTGGTGAGCAGGACCTGATTGCCATTGAAAACAAGATGAAAGAGCTGGCTAAAAAGAGCAGCGTTTATGAACGCCGCGACGTCAGCAAGCAGGAAGCTAAATCGTACTTTACCGGGAAACAGGATCCTTATAAGCTGGAACTGATCGAAGGACTCGATGATGGAAAGATCACCTTCTATCAGCAAGGCAACTTTGTAGATCTGTGCAAAGGACCTCACTTACCCAACACCGGTTTTATCAAGGCCGTCAAACTGCTGAACGTAGCGGGCGCTTATTGGCGTGGCGACGAAAAGAATAAGATGCTGACCCGCATCTATGGCATTACTTTTCCAAAACAGAAAGAACTGGACGAATACCTTCATTTGCTGGAGGAGGCCAAGAAGCGTGACCACCGGAAGCTGGGCAAAGAGCTGGAGTTGTTTGCCTTCTCGGAGCGTGTTGGTCTGGGGCTCCCGCTTTGGTTGCCGAAGGGCACCATTTTGCGCGAGCGTCTGGAACAGTTCATGCGGAAGGCCCAGGTCAGGGCAGGGTACGATCCCGTGGTGACCCCGCATATTGGAGGCAAGGCCCTCTACGTCACTTCAGGGCACTTTGACAAGTACGGCAAGGATTCCTTTCAGCCAATCACGAGCCCTGACGGCGACGAGGTTTTTTTGTTGAAACCCATGAATTGTCCGCACCACTGCGAGATCTATAAGACGAAGCCAAGGTCGTATCGGGATCTTCCTGTTCGACTGGCAGAATTCGGGACCGTGTATCGTTACGAGCAAAGTGGAGAACTCCATGGCTTAACCCGCGTTCGTGGGTTTACTCAGGATGACGCGCACATTTTCTGTACCGAGGAGCAGGTCAAAGGCGAGTTTATTAAGGTTATTGATCTGGTCTTGCATGTATTTACCTCATTGGGTTTCAATGATTTTACTGCTCAAGTGTCACTTCGGGACCAGAGTAATAAGGAGAAGTATATTGGTTCTGATGAGCAATGGGATAAAGCGGAGCGGCAAATCCAGGAAGCAGCCGACGAGCGAGGTCTCAGGACCGTGGCGATTCAGGGAGAAGCAGCATTCTATGGGCCGAAGCTTGATTTTATGATCAAAGACGCCTTGGGACGCAGCTGGCAGTTGGGCACGATTCAGGTTGATTATCAGCTTCCTCAGCGCTTCCAGTTGGAATATGTGGGCTCAGACAACCAGAAACATACGCCAGTTATGATTCATCGGGCCCCGTTTGGCTCGTTGGAGCGATTTATTGCTGTGCTAATAGAACACTGTGCGGGAAATTTCCCCCTTTGGCTGGCGCCGGATCAGATCGCTGTACTGCCTATTTCGGAGAAATTTAACGATTATGCGGAGCTTGTATACAACAAGCTTAAGGAGCAGGATATCAGGGGGATATTGGATGACCGGGACGAGAAGATTGGACGTAAGATACGCGACGCTGAAACCCAGAAGATTCCCTATATGCTCATCGTAGGAGAGAAGGAAGTTTCAGATAACCTGGTGGCAGTGAGGCGGCACGGAAAAGGAGACCAGGGAAGTGTGAAACTCGATGATTTTGTAGCGAACTTCCGCAATGAGTGTGCAGCTCCTATTTGAAATTTGTAAAAAACGACGATATTTGCACCCTATTTTCAAAAACTTAAACTTTAGACGTATCGCAATTTTCAATAACAGACCCGGTTTCAACAAGCCAATGAGACGAGGACCTCAGAGACCTGAGGAGCCATATCGGATCAATGAGCGAATCACGGCACCCAAGGTGCGGGTTGTAGGGGAGGACATTAAAGTGGATGTTTATCCCGTCCATTTGGCTATCAGGATGGCTCAGGAGAAGGGCTTGGACCTGGTCGAGATTTCTCCGAATGCAGATCCTCCGGTCTGCAAGATTGTCGACTATTCGAAGTTCAAGTACGAGCAGAAAAAGAAACAGAAAGAGATCAAGGCTAAGGCCATGAAGGTCGTGCTGAAGGAGATTCGGTTTGGTCCGAACACCGACGAGCACGATTTCAACTTCAAACTGAAGCATGCTGAGAACTTTCTGAAGGAAGGGGCAAAGGTGAAAGCAACTGTATTTTTTGCCGGGCGTTCGATCGTTTATAAGGAGCGCGGCGAAATTTTGTTGTTGAAGTTTGCCCAGGGGCTGGAAGAGGTCGGGAAAGTGGAGCAGATGCCCAAATTGGAAGGAAAGCGCATGGGCATGATTATCATGGCTAAGAGCGCGAAGAAGTAGGAATTTTTTATAGCTTAATACAATGCCAAAGTTAAAAACGAAGTCCGGCGCCAAGAAGCGATTTAAAGTGACAGGTACCGGCAAGATTACACGCAAGTCAGCTTTCAAGAATCACATCTTGACCAAAAAGGAGACCAAGCAGAAACGCAGACTTAGCAATAAGTCATTGGTGTCTAAGGCAGATATGAACAACGTGAAAACGATGCTCGTGCTGTAATTTCGAGTTTCTATGTTTAACCGGATGCTGGCCTAAAGACTACCAGGTAGTTACCTGGAGCGCCATCAACCAAAATGTAAGTAAAATGCCAAGATCAGTAAACAACGTTGCCTCCAGGGCAAAAAGGAAGAGAATTCTGAAACTCGCGAAGGGTTTCTTCGGTCGCAAAAAGAATGTCTGGACGGTGGCAAAGAATGCCATTGAGAAGGGTTTGGTGTATGCCTACCGCGACAGAAAGCAGAAAAAGAGAGAATTCAGAGGAATTTGGATCGCCCGTATTAACGCTGGTGCTCGCCAATACGGACTTTCTTATTCAGAATTCATGGGCAAATTGCACAAGTCCAACATTGAATTGAATCGTAAGGTCCTCGCCGACCTGGCGATGAACCACCCGGCCGCATTCGAAAGCCTGGTGAAGAAAGTGAAGTAAGGCTTACTTAGTCGATATAACGTTTTAGAAAGGGGCTGAACGCCCCTTTTCTTTTGTCCGACTTTCGTAACTTGGTGCCTGGATTCATTTTTTAAGCTTGTCTAACCCCATTTTTTTGTCCGCTACCACGGGTTCTCTCTCGACGACAGTCGTAGCCTGGACAACTATCCGTTGTTAACGAATGTTAAATAAGCCGGTACATATCAGTGAACCAGCGAGTTATACCACTCGTGTTAAAGCTGCGCCTACGCAGTCCGAGAACCCATTTCCAGGCCTCAGGTCATTTTCAACGGAAGACAGTCACCTCTTTTTCGGCCGTGAAGGCCAGATCGACGAGATTTTAGATAAGTTATCCCGCAATCGGTTCGCGGCAGTAATGGGATATTCTGGCAGCGGTAAGTCTTCGCTAATGTTCTGTGGACTCGTTCCAGCCTTGTACGGAGGGTTCATTACACACACAGGAAGCCGCTGGAACGTGATCACAACGCGTCCAGGAACATCACCGCTGAAGGGTTTGATCGATGCAGTGATCGATTACATGGTAGGCACCGAGCGGATCGAAGCAGCCGAAAGTGACGTTTACCGGGCAATCATCAACGCCGTTTTACGAAGCAGTAACGAGGGACTCGTGGAAGTTGTCAGATTTCTGCAGCGCTCCGATAACGAGAACACCTTTTTCTTAATAGATCAGTTCGAGGAGGTTTTCAGGTATCGCGAACGCGAAGATCCTGAGGCTCTTAACGACGCCCAGCTCTACGTTAACCTTATCCTCACCGCGGTAGAGCAAAAAGCTGTACCCACCTTCGTGGCACTCACCATGCGGTCCGATTTTATGGGCGAGTGTTCCGTATTTTCTGGACTGACCCAGCAGATCAACCGCAGCAACTACCTGATTCCGCAGCTCTCCAGAGACCAGAAGAAGGCAGTGATTGAAGGGCCGATCACCGTAGCGGGTGGTGAAATTACGCCACGCCTGGTGAAACGCCTGCTCAATGAAATCGGCAATTCACACGATCAGTTGCCGATCCTCCAGCACGCACTGATGCGTACGTGGGATTATTGGATTCACAACCATGAACCTGGCGAGCCGGTTGACGTCCGTCACTACAATGCGATAGGGCGGGTCAACACCGCGCTCGCGCAGCACGCCAACGAGGCGTTCGATGAGTTGTCACTTCGCGATAAGCAGATCGCAGAAGTACTGTTTAAGAACATCACAGAAAAAAATCAGAATAACCGCGGCATGCGCCGTCCGTGTCGCCTGGCGCTTATTGCTGAACTGGCAGAAGCGGGCGATGACGAGGTGATCTCCGTGGTGGAGCACTTCAGACGAGCTGGTCGTTCTTTCCTTATGCCGGCGGCTCACATACCGCTCGATAGCGATTCGTTGATTGAACTCTCTC
>Ga0164241_10005386_pt1 | contig 12025 bp, 11 predicted proteins | sample OricomyardsoilBY_FD_108780 | JGI IMG/M metagenome (GOLD analysis project Ga0164241, IMG submission 108780) | Backyard soil microbial communities from Emeryville, California, USA - Original compost - Back yard soil (BY) | ecosystem: Environmental > Terrestrial > Soil > Unclassified | place: USA... | reverse complement strand
ATATTTTTGATTGCTTAACTTTTGGAAAGTTGGCAAGCACTACAATTCGTTTCAAGCAGTGCAATAAACTTTCCAAAAGTTTTTTGACAGCGATAACTTTCCAAAAGTTTTTTGATTGTGATAACTTTTGGAAAGTTGGCAAGCACTACAATTCGTTTCAAGCACTGCAATAAACTTTCCAAAAGTTTTTTTTAAACCTTGAATTAAATAAAACGCCATCTAACTTGATGATTGGTGAGGAATGGAAAAATATCTATGAGTATGCAGTGACAAATGAAATCAGATTTTTAAGTTATGGAGATGGTTGCCTGACTTATAAGTTATAAGTGATCTCCGTTCAGCGGAATTTAATTTTCCACTATTTTTCTAAAGTTGTAAAAGAAATAGACCAATCCTGCCCCGCCAAAAATTCCTATAACTATGTTCTGACCGGAACTGAAATCATGGCTAAAAAATAAAAAGAAAATACTGATAACTACAATTAACCAGCAAAATCCAATAACATTCCCGGTTCTTGTATTTTTATATTTATTCAACAGCAGAATAATCGCAAGATTAAAACCCATCAAAATAACCATAATAATATCTTTCATCTTAGATGCTTTTTAAAACTCATAAATAACAGATCACATTGATCGCCTTCAGCCTCATGCGTTCCGCCTTTAGCGTTCAGTCTTAATTTACCATCTTATCAGCGCAGCAACTGCTGGCAAAGGCTTCCGGCTTGGCTTTGAAGGCAAAGCCCATTCCGAGAATATAACCCATCGCTTCGCGTAAGGCCTCATTACTTTTGAAATGTGGGTTTGTATTGATGTCGGCATGCACTTCCATATCCACATCATATTTAGTAAAGAGATCGCAAAGTTCATAAGCAATCTCGATGCTTTTTGCCACTTCTATCAGCATGCGTTCTTTGATACTGTACTTCATTGTTGTCCTCTCGTTATGGATAAACATAAAGCCTCCGCGTCCTTCGCGAAGGAAAACAATTACAGTTGCAAATTCAGTATCGTGGCTTTTTACCTGGCTGTCGGTGCCGATGCAGACTTTTAATTTATTGCCTGCTTCCGTTTCTTTTTGGATGGCCGTTTCTACCGCTTTTTTGATGGGTAGTTCTATGGCATCGCCGTTAAATCTTCTCCATAACATAAAAAAAGGTTTTTTAAATGTAACGATATTTTGAATTAAGAAAGCCTAATTTTTTAAAAGAGAATGAAATTTTAAATTAAAATATTGTTTTAAAGTAAATGAAATTTTATTAAAGATTTCGATTCATCTATAAAATAGTGGAACGCGTTTTGTATATTTTCGAAAACGATATCGAAAGCACATGACGCCAGTCAACAAAATTAAAATTGTGTAAATTGATTGGTTCACTGAAAAGTTCCGGGAAAAATATCTATTGATGCAGCGTATTGGATATTTTAGTTGCCTCATTGAGTGATTCTCTGATTACTGTAAGAGATTGGAAACTGAAATTTTATAATTCGATGCTTGACATTCCCACATATTACCTATTCAAAATTGAATTGTTTTATATTAGGAATCCTTAGTCAATCCTGTAAATTGTTTCTTAATAAAAATATCAAGTAATAAATTCATGAACCGCTGATTATTTCTTCAACCAAAAGTTTCAAAACTATGCAACGTTTACTGTTACAAACTGAACACATTCAAAAGAATTTTGCCAGACTTTTTAAATGGAGCATCAAAATGGTACTGGCCATGTTGGTTCTTTGTTTCTACCAGGAGGTTTCCGCAGGCGTTCCATCTCGCGGCACTGACGGGGCGCCTTCCAATGTTGAAGTGCATGGCAAAGTAGTGAGTGAAGAAGGAACCCCGCTTGTGGGTGTAAGCATTACCGTTAGCGGCGCTAATACCGGAACTTCGACCGGGCCTGATGGTACTTATTCAATTAATGCTCCTGAAAGCGGAACGTTGGTTTTTTCTTATGTGGGATATAAAAGCCAGATCGTGAATGTGAATTCAAGATCCACAATTGATATTACGATGATGAGAGAAGCAAGTTCTCTTAGTGATGTAGTGGTGATAGGATACGGTACGCAAAAGAAAATTGATGTAACAGGCTCTATAGCCACAATAAAAGGTGATGAAATTGCGAAGCAATCCTCAACTAATGCGATAAGTGGATTGCAGGGAAAAGTTGCGGGAGTAACGATTACAAATGGTGGCGCCCCCGGATCGACGCCTCAAATCCGTATCCGGGGTTTAGGTACTTATTTTGCCAATCCTAATCCGTTATATGTTGTGGATGGCGTTTGGTATAAAGACGGCGTAGATTTTCTAAATCCGGCAGATATAGAAAGTGTCAGTATTTTGAAAGATGCATCAAGTGAAGCTATTTATGGGATCAACGGTGCTAACGGCGTTATAATTATTACTACAAAAAAAGGTGCAAAAAACGGCCGCACAATCGTTACTTATAATGGCTCGGTCGGTTATCAAAAAGTAACTAATTTGGTTAAAATGTCTGATGCCTATGAATATTCAATTTTATTTAATGAATTAGGACGGATTAGTAATTCCACTACTTTTCTGGATTCATCTCAATTTAGCACGGGGACAAATTGGTTTGACCAGGCTTTGCGAGATGCCTTTGTTACCAATCACCAAATCTCAGTAAACGGAGGTACCGACAAATCAAATTATAATTTTTCGTTAGGATACTTGAATCAGGGTGGGGTTTTAAAAGGCAACAATTACCAACGCTATACCGCGCATTTTCAAAATGATTTTCAAATTACCAGGAATGTAAAAGCAGGGTATTCGGCCCTCGGTACCTATTCACAATCTGATGATCCTCCAGGTGGTATTTGGCATGACTTATATTCAGCGCCACCAGTGGTTCCTGTGAGGTTTGCAAATGGCGCCTACGGCGATCCTGGTTATTACGGATTGGGGCAGGCAGTTTCTAATCCGCAGGTTTCTTTAGATTATAATAATGCAACTTCAAGAACTTATGACATAACGGGCTCGGCTTATCTCGAAATTAAATTTTTAAAGCATTTCACTTTAAGAAGCAGTGCCGGAGGAGAATATAAAGATTACGATACCAAAAATTATACGCCGGTTTATAAAGCAACATCTACTCAACAAAACGCAACCAGCGATTTGTCCATTGTCAATCACTCCACCCGCCAATGGATTATTGAGAATGTATTAACCTATACAAATACATTTGGAGACCATAAAATAACGGCTTTGGTAGGTCAGCATGCGGATTATTATAATTATGGCGAAGTTCACTCTACCGCCACCAATGTTCCAAATGTTTCACCCGGTAGCTGGTATTTAGGATTAGGAACCGGCTATGGTACAACCTATGATGTTGATATAAACAATCCAAGCAATCCCGCCTATCCTTTATTGTCGACTGTGTCATCTTATTTTGGAAGGGTCAATTATTCTTATAAGGACAGGTATTTAGTGAATGCAACTATGAGAGCAGATGGTACTTCAAAATTTTTGGGCGATAACCGATGGGGGTATTTTCCTTCAGTTGGGGCAGCGTGGATAATTAGCCAGGAAAATTTTATGGAAAATCAAAAAGTATTTAACTCATTAAAAATAAAGGGAAGTTGGGGCAAAATTGGCAATGTAGGCTCACCAACTTATGCCTCGATTCAAACCACCGTTTCCGGAGGCGCCTATAGTGTTATCTATGGCAATAGTGGAACTGTATCCCCGGGCGTAAGTGTGGCATCTATAGTACCACCACCTTCTCAATGGGAAAAGAGTGTCGGCACAGATATTGGCTTTGAAGCAGTTGTTTTAGACAATAAGTTAACGATAGATGCAGATTTTTATAATAAAGAAACTCAGGATATTAATCTGAATTTATTTATACCTGGATCTGCCGGCACGGCTGCGTCCTCAATAATTACAAATTTGGGGAATGCGCAAAACCGCGGATTCGAATTATCCCTTTCCTGGCATGATAACATTAGCAAAGACTTTTCATATAGAATAAATGGCAACGTTTCCCTTAACAACAATAAATTAATTAAGAATGATGCCGGTTCTCAAAAACTTTATGATGGTGGCAGTGCTGCTACAGGAGGTCAGTTTGCTACTTTAACAACTGTGGGTGAACCAATCGGGGTTTTTTATGGATACAAGGCAATTGGTGTTTTTCAATCAGAAGCCGATGTTGCCAATTATGTTGACAAATCCGGAGCAATGTACCAGCCAAACGCTATTCCGGGAGATTTAAAATTTGAAAGTACTACGGGAGTCGGTCCAATATCGGGCAACGATCGCGTTGTACTTGGCAATCCGAATCCTAAATATAATTATGGACTCAATACCAACTGGGCGTACAAGGAATTTGATTTTTCAGCAGATTTTCAGGGTGTGGCCGGAGTAAGTGTATATAATGCCACTAAAGGACTGCGTTACGGCGCCGAGAATTTCACAGAGGATTTCTATGATAAACGCTGGCATGGCGAAGGCACTTCCAATTCTTATCCATCAGTTAATATTGGTGGTGGCCAAAATTATGTACCCAATTCCTGGTTTGTTGAAAATGGAAGTTATTTTAGAATCAGAAATCTGCAATTAGGCTACACCTTATCTAATGCAGCTTTGACGAGATCCGGTATTCAAAAATTAAGAATATATATAAACACCCAAAATCCATTCACGTTTTTTAACTACACAGGATTTACACCGGAAATTGGAGGCAACCCTGGTAGTGCCGGAATTGATAACAGTATTTATCCTTTATCTGCAACCTATAGTGTAGGAGCAAACCTTAGTTTTTAAAAATAAAAAAATAGTCAAATGAAAAATAAAAATTATAAAAATAGTTGCGGCCAACACTTTGGATTAAAACTTTTAGCATTAACCAGTATTGCGATCATTTCTTTTTCAGGGTGTTCTAAAAGTTTTTTAAACCAGGAAAAACAAGGCGCCACACCTGTGGAACAGTTGTGGCAAACTGCTACTGACGCTACCAATGCCGTTAATGCTATTTATGGAAATCTTCGTAGCTGGAACAATTTGGCTTTTGCACCGATATGCATTGAGAGTATGGGGTCAGATGATGTAGTGAAAGGAAGTGTGCCCACGGATGCAACATTTATTAATGGCTATGATAATTTTACTGTGACTGCTACTGATGGTCAGTTAGACGGTTTTTGGACGGGGCAATATCAAAATATTAACCTATGTAACCAGGTGCTGGATAACATTGTTGATATCAACATGGATGGGAATTTGAAAGCACGATACCTTGCGGAGGCAAAATTTGCGCGGGCATACTCCTATTTCAGGCTGGTACGGGCATTTGGCAATATACCTTTGGTATTGAATGTGCCTTCAACCCCCGATGAATTAAATCCCTTGCAAAGCAAGCCAGCAGATATATATACTGCAATTGAACAGGATTTAACCGATGCAGCCGCAGTATTACCAGTTAGTTATGGTCCTTCGGATGTAGGTCGGGCAACGAAAGGAGCGGCACTGGCGCTGCACGCAAAGGTGGCGATGTACCAGAAAAAATGGAGTGATGTTTTGAACTACACGCAGCAAGTTATGGGGTTAGGGTATTCTTTGTTTCCTGATTTCGGGAAAATGTTCAGGATTCCAAATGAGAATTGCTCAGAATCCATTTTTGAGATTCAATGCAATTTCGTAGCAGGTAATAGCGATATATCAAATAGCCAATATTCGCAGGTACAGGGTAACAGAGATGCAGCGGCTGGATGGGGATTTAATGTACCTACGCAGAACCTTGTAGATGCATTTGAGCCAGGTGATCCGCGTCTGAATGCAACAGTAATGTTTGCAGGTACCACCACCGCAGAAGGAGATGTGGTTCCGGCAGCTTCAGCTGGTGCACCTACCATGTACAATATGAAGTCGTATGTGCCATTCGAACTGGCTGTGGTTGATAATCAAGGCGCAGACCAAAACGTTAGAGTTATCCGTTATGCGGACGTATTACTGATGAATGCGGAAGCGAATAACGAACTGGGTAATGCTTCTGCGGCCTTAGCTTCGTTAGAAATGGTTAGGGCAAGAGCAAGGGCAATGAGTGCTAACCCCTCTTCAACATTACCTCCTGTTACTATCACAGATCAAAATCAATTGCGCACCGCTATATGGCATGAGAGAAGGGTTGAATTGGCGATGGAGTTTGATCGTTATTTTGATGTTATCCGACAAGGAAGAGGCACCGAAGTTTTTGGACCTTTAGGCTGGAAAGCGGATAAAAATGAAGTGTGGCCGATCCCACAACCGGAAATAGATATTAGTGCCGGCAAATTAGTGCAAAATTCAGGGTATTAATTTTTTAACACTTAAATAAAATATATGAAAATTACATTTTGTAAAATTACATCTGTCATTATATTTATTGCTACCTGTAGTTTTTTTACATTTTCCTGCCAGAAAAAATTTGACCCCAAAAGTTATGCGCCTCCACAAACTTTTGGTGGCTATAGTTCTTCAGATGAAATTGCCTCCGCCAACCTGATTGGTCATTGGGCATTTGAGAATAGTTTAATAGACAGTGTAAGCAATACAAGTGGAACAGGAGTTGGGACAAGTTTCACAACGGGATTAAAAGGGCAAGCCTTGCAAGGCGCTGATAATGGATATGTAATTTCAACCCCAAGCAGCTCTATTCTGGATATTCAAAGTTTTACAATTGCTTTTTGGGTAAATACTACCCAGAATACTGATGGCACTTTCGGCCTTGTTTGCCTTTCCAATACAAATGATTTCTGGGGTAACATAGACATTTTTTTTGAGAATGGAAGTACTTCATCTAATGCTGTTCTCAAAGCGCACATCGAAAATTGGACAGAAACAAATACTGACAATGATCAATGGTTAGGCGCTTTTTCTATAGGAAATGTATGGAACTCATGGTCACATATTGTAGTAACTTATGATGCCGGATCATCAACTTTTGCAACTTATGTAAACGGGGTTTTAATTAATACTACAGTAAAAGCAAATAATGGAAACCTCAAATTCCAGAATGCATCTGCGTTAATATTTGGAACCATGCAGTTCAATGCCGATCCTTCTCTTGGCACAGCAGGTGGACCTCAAGATTGGGCAAGTTATCTACCCGGCGCTATGGACGAATTAAGAATTTATAACAAAGCAATTACAGCAGGCGATGTAAAGGCTTTGTACCAGTTAGAAAATTTGGGATTGTAATTAGATCAATCACGTAAAATTTATAAGAAAGCCTCTATTTCTGAAAGGCAAATAGGGGCTTTTATTTTTTCACTGAGAATTTTTTAAATGCTGATATGCGACGTATCTCCTTTCATTTTATTTTTATTTCGGCTATCATGTTTTTCTCTGCTGGTTGCAAAAAGAACAATTCAGACAATACCCCTGTCACACCTCCTGGCCCTCCCTCGTTTAGTCTGAAGTCCTTAACGGTAAACGGCACGTACAACGGCTTTACTTATTTTAATATAAGTAAAATACCCGTCATTAAATTTGCATTTACAGCAGCAATAGATCATAATTCTGTTAATAATAATTTTTCTTTTAAAGATAATGTGGGCGCTAGTGTCGTTTACAATGTTTCGTTTGAAAATAACGATAGTACTGTAGTTATTCAACCCTCAGTTTCACTTTCTCCAATAACGAATTATGTATTGAATGTCTCCACTAATTTGCTTTCACAACAAAAGGGAAATTTACAGTCTGAAATAAATTTGAATTTAATTACCGCTATTGATTCTACCGATAAATTTCCCCGAATTTCAGACAGCGCGTTGCTCACCTTGATTCAACAACAAACCTTTAAATATTTCTGGGATTTTGGGCATCCCATTTCCGGCATGGCGCGTGAAAGAAATTCGTCTGGGGATATATGCACTACCGGCGGCACAGGTTTTGGAATCATGAGTCTGCTGGTTGGTATCAATAGAAATTTTATTTCACGCACAGATGGTTTAAATCGTATTCAAAAGATAGTCAGTTTTTATAAAGATAAATGCACGGCGTATCACGGAGCTTTTGCTCATTGGATCAACGGCGCCACAGGCGTTACTGTTCCTTTCAGCCAGTTGGATGATGGCGCCGACCTTGTAGAAACTTCCTATCTCATGCAGGGATTATTATGCGCCCGTCAATATTTTAATCTGAATGATGGAGCAGAAGATATTTTGCGAAATGATATCAACACTTTATGGAATGGAGTAGAATGGAATTGGTTCAGGCAAAATAATCAAAACGTTTTGTACTGGCACTGGAGCCCTGATAATGGCTGGGCCATTAATATGCAAATATCCGGTTGGAATGAGGCCTTGATTGTTTACGTTTTGGCCGCTTCGTCCAATTCAGATTCTATTCCTAAAATAGTATATGATAATGGCTGGGCAAATAATGGCGCGATGAAAAATGGTAAATCTTTTCTCGGAATAACTTTACCTCTTGGGCCTGATTATGGTGGACCTTTATTTTTTTCGCATTATTCATTTTTGGGAATTGATCCACATAATCTATCTGATGCGTATGCGAATTACTGGACACAGGATACGGCTCAATCCAAAATCAATTATTTGTACTGTGTAGGCAATCCAAAACAATATAATGGTTATAGCAATCTATGTTGGGGGCTTACTGCCAGCGATGAAAAAAATGGCTACTCAGCACATTCGCCCACAAACGATGATGGTGTTATTTCGCCAACTGCTGCCATCTCTTCATTGCCTTATACGCCTACGGAATCTATGAGTGCGCTGAAGTTTTTCTATTATAAACTTGGCGATAAGATTTGGGGAGATTATGGGTTTAAAGATGCTTTTAATTTAACCAATGTATGGTTCGCGGATTCATTTCTTGCGATAGACCAGGGGCCGCAAATTGTGATGATAGAAAATTATAGAACAGCATTATTGTGGAATCTTTTTATGAGTTGCCCTGAAGTAAAACGGGGAATGAAAAATTTGGGATTTCAAAGCCCGAATTTGTGAAATTATTAAGACCAATGAAAATTTTTAAATGCGTATGGCTTTGAAATAACTGCTGTAAATATTTCAAGGATTATCTTTGTTATACTGTGCGCTAGATGAATTTGTATAACAAATTTAATCCATGAAAATCCGTGTCTGAATGGCTTCAGCCAGGCAGGCGTGAAATCCCCGCCTGAACGGGCTCAGTCGGGCACGCGTGGCAGAAGGCATTTGAGCTTTAGCTCAAATTAAAATGATAACACAACTTGTCCGGTCGTTCGGGATTTTCATCCGGAGGAAAATATAGATATTAAAATGATTACTCTCAATTTTTAAAAAAATAAAAAAATAAATGGATGCAATCAAAGCTGAATATGAAATATTAACTCAGAAGATGAAACAAAATCTTCCGATAAAAGCATTTCCTACAAGGGAATTAGTATCGAGGTTAAGAAAGCAAAATTCCGGATTAACTTTAAATTCCGAATTTTTGATAACAGATGTTATTAATTCCGGCGATGTTTCGGGTATTCTTTGCACCATTGACTGCAAAGACGTCGGCGGGCTGGCATGTGCTCTTACACATTTGGAAATTGCTCCTTCCGAACCATTGAGAATCGAAATAGAAAAATTTCAGGAAAAACGAGCCAGAAGAGTGGACAGACAGGAGGGGTATAGGTAAAAATAATTCATATCACTGCTTTTATTAAAAATAATTCATAATGACAATGAATAACGAATCCGGTTGGGCCGGTAAAGGAGCCACACTCAGCGATAAATCAGCAAGAGAAGAATATGGATTAACCCAGGACGAAATTATAAAGATGATAGAAAACGGGAAATTGCAATACCGGATAAATTACGTCTATGAAAATCCATATTTTAAACTGATAAGATCGGAAGTTGAAAAAGTAGTAGAAGATATCTACGGGAAAAGCTATCTGAAAATAAGTAAACTAATAAATGAATTGAAACAAGTTGATAAAGAATTGAGAAGTTTACAAACACAAGCAAAAAAACTTAAAATCAGAAAAGAAGAACTACAATCAATAATAAACGAACAAAAATAAAGCTTCCGGAATTGATTTATAAAAATGGTAGGTGTGGCCAACCCTGGCTTTCAAAGCCGGAATACATAACGGAGATTTAGATTTTTTGATTTCCCCGGATTTTTTTTCAAATTTAAAATTGCACTTCAATCATGTCCTTAATTTTTATTTGTCTATTAAATCTGTTTGGCTTTCAGCCTGTAAATCCACCAACCGATACCGCCGGATATTATTTCAACCGTACATTCTTCGACAACAGCCACATGAGCGGTAATTATTTTTATAGCGATGCACAATACCAGTCTCCTGGTTGGTTTAAAAATGAAAGCCATCGTTTGCCGGTAAGCGATAAAATATTTTTTTCTCCGGCCAATTCGCTTGACTTAAAATATATGGGACTAAACCAGGCGCCTGTTGTTGTTATGACAGAAAATTATCGTAGCGGATTTGTCTGGAATTTGTGTATGAGCAATCCTGAAATAAAAGCCGAAGTTAAAAACATGTTTAATCAAAAATAATTTCAAATTACGGTTACATAACTTCAACATTATGAAATTTAATAAAATTATCTTTTGCCTTTTTATTGCTATAATCAATTTTTCTTTTATAAGAGAAGTCGGCAATAGTAAACCAACTTTTAATACACATTCTGATTCTCTTTCAACAGATTCGCTGTTGACAATTGTACAGCGTCAAACCTTCCAATATTTTTGGGATGGTGCAGAGCCCAATAGTGGTATGGCTTGCGAGCGGATAAATATGGACGGCATCTATCCCGAAAACGATAAAGACGTAGTAACATCAGGTGGAAGCGGCTTTGGCGTGATGGCGATCCTTGCTGGTATTCATCGTGGGTTTATTACCCGTGAAGAGGGTTTGCACCGGTTAGAAAAAATTGCGAATTTTTTGGAAAAAGCAGATCGCTTTCACGGAGCGTGGCCGCATTGGTTGAATGGCCCCACCGGCAAGGTGAGACCTTTTGGTAAAAAAGATGATGGAGGAGATTTGGTAGAAACCGCTTTTATGGCCCAGAGTTTATTGTGCGTGCGGCAATATTTTAAAGATGGAAATGAAGAAGAAAAAAAACTGGCAAATCTTGTTGATCAATTATGGAAAGAAATAGACTGGGATTGGTACCGCAACGGACAAAATGTATTGTATTGGCACTGGAGCCCGGACTATGATTGGCAAATGAATTTCCCAATTCACGGATATAATGAGTGCTTAATTGCCTATGTATTGGCTGCATCTTCTCCCACGCATGGAGTCCCCGCTGCCGTTTATCATGAAGGTTGGGCAGAAAATGGAAAGATAAAATCTCCTTCAGAACATTTCGGCTATACGTTACAGTTACACCACCAGGGAGCGCCAAACGGAGGGCCTTTATTCTGGGCGCATTATTCTTACCTGGGCCTTGACCCTCATGGATTAAAAGATAAATACGCCGATTATTGGAAAGAAAACATGAATCAAACGTTGATCAATTATGAATGGTGTGTAAAAAATCCTTTGCATTATAAAGGTTATGGCGCTGACAATTGGGGGCTTACTTCCAGCTATTCAGTAAAATGGTATGCCGGTCATGCGCCGCATGAAGAAAGTGATTTGGGTGTGATAGCGCCAACGGCCGCCATTTCCTCAATTCCCTATACGCCAGAAAAATCTATTGTTGCAATGAAAAATTGGTACAATAACATGAAAGAAAAACTTTGGGGTCCTTATGGATTTTATGATGCATTCAGTGAAACTGATAACTGGTATCCGCAAAAATATTTGGCTATAGATCAAGGCCCGGAAGTAGTGATGATAGAAAATTATAGAAGCGGATTGTTATGGAAACTATTTATGAGCTGCCCTGAAGTGCAACAGGGTTTAAAAAAATTGGGATTTGCATACCAATCAGACAGAGAAAGTCAGACCAGGAAAAAATGACGTTTCCTGCCATCCTGGTGTTTCATAGAAAGTTAAATTAACTTCAGCCATGCAGGCCCGTAAGACCGATGGATAAAATATTTTTTTTACGTAAGT
>Ga0164241_10005385_pt1 | contig 12026 bp, 14 predicted proteins | sample OricomyardsoilBY_FD_108780 | JGI IMG/M metagenome (GOLD analysis project Ga0164241, IMG submission 108780) | Backyard soil microbial communities from Emeryville, California, USA - Original compost - Back yard soil (BY) | ecosystem: Environmental > Terrestrial > Soil > Unclassified | place: USA... | reverse complement strand
GCCAGAGAATGAATTAATGCTGTGCCCACTAACCAGGGCATAAAAGAAGCATTTTCAACCGGATCCCAAAACCACCAGCCGCCCCAACCTAATTCGTAATAAGCCCACCAACTACCCAATGCAATACCCAGCGATAAAAATCCCCAGGCCATGATTGCCCAGGGACGAGACCAACGCGCCCAGGCACTGTCCATCCTTCCCGCCAGCAATGCCGCAATCGCAAATGCAAACACCACACTGAAACCCACATACCCCATGTACAAAACGGGTGGATGAATAATTAACCCTATGTCCTGTAACAACGGATTTAAATCATTTCCTTCTTGTGGCGGGATGGGTAGATTTCGATCAAAAGGATTGGACGTAATTAAAATAAAAAGACTGAAACCTATAGCAATAAAACCCATCACCGATAAAACACGCGCTTGCAATTCCAACGGAATCGATCGACTAAATATGGCAACCGCAAAAGTCCAACCGGATAACATTAAAATCCAGAGTAACAATGACCCTTCATGCCCACCCCATACTGCACTGATTTTATATTGCATGGGTAAAAGAGAATTGGAGTGCGAAGCAACATAGGTGACTGAAAAATCATTTTGTGTGAATGACCAAATCAAACACAAAAATGAAATCAACACAAAAATAAAAAAACCGGCAGCAAAACTGCGCGCAGATAACATCAATAATAAGTTATTGCGATAACTGCCCCACAGCGGAAGCACAAATAGTGCAACCGAAAAACAGAATGCAATAATAAGTGATAGCTGCCCTATTTCGGGTACCAGACTTAACCAATCAGCGCGCATAATTTATAGTCTCACAAGTTTTTTGATGCTCGCCGCCAGCTTGTTTCATACCTTCAGCGACCTCCGGTGGCATGTAATTTTCATCATGCTTGGCCAATACTTCACTGGCTTCAAATTCACCTTGATCATTAATTTTTCCATTAATCACTGCCGCTTCACCTTCAGCAAATAAATCAGGCAAAATTCCGGAAAATAATACTTTCACATCGGCTGCACCATCGGTGATAACAAAACTCACATCCAGATTATGCCCTGAACGTTGCACGCTACCAGGTTTCACGCAACCACCACCGCGAATTTTTACATGATGAGGAACTTCGCCAGACACAATTTTACTGGGAGGGTAAAACAAATTTAAATTTTCACGTAAAGCAAATATGATCAGGCCGATCGCAATACTGGAAAAGATGACGATAAATAACACTACCATTAAACGTTGCTTTCTAATCGGATGCATTTTCTTCTCGACTTTTTTTCTTAAGTTGATGTTTGACCATATCGCGATAGGCTTTCATTGGCGCCAATACAAGATACGCAAACGCAATAATAGAAATGGAATAAGCGGACCAGACAAAAGGTCCATGACCTTTCATCGTCATAAAGTCAGCTAGTGATTCAAATTGAAAATTCATCTTAATCTCTTTTATTGACTGACTGGGTTAACAAATCATTCACCCACTGTGTGCGACTTTCACGACGCAACACTTCAACACGGGTATATAAAATGACGGCGAGCGTAAAAAACAAATAAAGTCCTGCAATCATAATCAACAAAGGATATTTCATTGAGGGATCAATTGAAGATTGGCCCACTATTTTAATGGTGGCGGGTTGATGCAAAGTGCTCCACCAATCAACTGACTTGTAAATAATCGGAATATTTACCATGCCCACCAAGGATAAAATGGCACAGGCTTTATCAGCGGTATCGCGATTTTGATAAGCCTGTTGCAAAGCAATCACACCCATATAAAGAAAAAATAAAACCAATACAGAGGTTAAACGTGCATCCCAAATCCACCAGGTTCCCCAGGTGGGTTTACCCCAAATCGATCCTGTTACCAGCGCCAGAAAAGTCATGACCGCGCCAACCGGTGCAGCAGACACCATCACGATAAATGCCATTTTCATTCGCCAGATTAATCCGACTGCACCCGCAATTGCCATGGCGTAATACCCGACCATCGCCAACACAGCAACTGGCATATGCAGAAAAATAATACGGTAACTATTGCCCTGACGATAATCGATGGGCGCAAATGCCAGCCCCCAAATCATTCCTACCACTAATAAACTACCTGTGACGATTGCGATCCAGGGTAACCAGCCTGTGGTTTTTTCATAAAACCAACGCGGTGACCCCAAACGATGAAACCATTGCCAATTCATAATGCTTACTCTTGTGAAATTTTTAATGCGCCCATTATGGCAAAAGGTGCAGCCAATAATCCCAAAGCCGCCATTGCACCCAGAACTGCCAATTGCATTTGATATTGTGAAAAATCAATTGCCGTTTGTACGGCGCTCGCACCAAAAATAAGTAGCGGAATATACAAAGGCACCACAATTAAAGACAGCAATAAACCACTGCGACGAGCCGATAAAGTCAAGGCAGCGCCAATGCCACCGATTAATGTCATGCTAAGGGTGCCTAACAGTAAACTCGCCATTAAAGGCAGGTAGCCCGTTTCCGGCAAACTCATCAGCAATCCCAATAAAGGTGACATCAATGTCAGCGGCAGTCCCGTTGCACACCAATGTACCAATAATTTAGCCAACACAACGAAGTATAAAGGTTGCGGACTTATCAACATTTGTTCCAGCGACCCATCCTCATAATCGCTACGAAATAAATTTTCGAGTGACAGCAATGAAGCCAACAATGCCATTATCCAGACAATGCCTGGAGCAAGTGCGGCCAAGACTTTTTTTTCTGGCCCCAAACCTAAAGGAATCAAACTGACAGCCAGTACAAAAAATACCAGAGGGTTCAACAACTCCAATTTATGCCGTGCAAGCAAGCGAAAATCGCGCTGGAGATGACTGAAAAATCCCGCCCACACTGAATGTTGCATCAGGCAGTCTCATGAACAGACGTAAAGTCTTCAAGATTGATACGTTTGATTCCTGATAAGGCTAAATCCTGATGGGAAGTCAACAATATCATCCCTCCTTTTGCTTGATGCTGAGCTAACAAAACCTCCAACATAGCAACGCCGGATTTATCGATAGCGGTAAAAGGTTCGTCAAGAATCCAGATTGAGGCGGCACTCAAATTTAACCTGGCCAAGGCTACACGACGGAATTGCCCGGCAGACAGCTGATCGCAGGGGGTATGTTCGTAGCCTCTCAGACCCACTTGTTTAAGGGCAGAAGCGATATCCGATTGCACAGCTTGTTGTGCTATAAACCACTGCAAATTTTCTTCAGGAGTCAGGGATTTTTTAATACCGGCCAAATGGCCAAGATAAAGGCTGTCTTGTGCAAATTGCCAGCGAGATGATGACAATGACTGACCTTTATAACGGATATCCCCCGCCGATGCAGGGGTTAGGCCAGCAATAATCCTCAACAAACTGGTTTTGCCTGCACCATTGGGCCCGAGAATTTGCACCAGATCACCCGCATAAAAACGGGCTGATAATTGCGAAAACAAGAGACGATCGTCACGTTCGCAGGCTAAATGATCAAGTTCCAATAAAAGGTCAGACATAATGTTGAATTCAATTGCCTATTCAATTGCCTATAATGTGACGTAAGAGCACGGCTTATTGTGCTCAGGATTATTCTGTGCGCGGGATTATAGCTATCACACCCAAAGGCTTCGAGAGATTTCTAAATGGATATTCAATCCACAGGCGATAAATTGCTCAATACGGCTCTGCAAAATCTGCAGAAGGTGCAAAACGAACAATTAATCATGATTGCTCGCCTGACCAGTATGACATCTAACAACATCAGCAAAGCCTTGGTGACTGATATTGCCACTCTTTCGCCTGAAGAACGCGAAATTTTAGTGGCACAGGTCGATAAAGCCTTGGCTCAAATCAAAACCAGTGTACTTTTGCCGGCCGTGCAGCAACAAATTGAAGCACTGGAACAACAAAAAAATCTGTTACAAGCCAACACATTAAAATTAATCACACTGGAAATTAACAACAAATCCTTTCTGGTTTACAGCAACCAGACATTAGTGAAAGGTCAGCAAATCAGCTTGCAATTAATTCCGAATGTTGGATTGCAATTATTAACCCATCCCGATGGCGCACCGGAATCCATAAAAATTGAGCAAATCATTACTCAGAATTTAAGGCAACTATTACCTTTAATCAGCCATTTACCTTCGCAAAAACAGGATAATTTTTTTAGCGCTCTGGCAGCATTAACGCAAGTATTAAAATCTATTCCAGAAAAACAACTTGATCAATTAATTGATAAACCGGTGAAAACGTCGTTAGACAAGTTGATTGACGCCATTCCAAATCTTGGGAAAGTCATTGATCCCAAAATGCTCAAAATCATTATTGAAAATTCAGGCATTCAATTTGAAAAACGATTGGTAGAGGGTTTAACAGCAGCACAACATAATTCACCAACCATCGCTAAAACCAATCAAATGCCCTCACCGGAAATAACATCAATACGGGCAATAGATAAATCCCTATCAGGGCAAGTGTTAACGCCACAAAATTTATCGCCATTATTAAACAATAATACGAAATTCACTACAGACAATATTCCCGTTAATGCAAGCAATCTTAATACAGACACCTTCAATAAGGTGACAAATTCATCCAATACGTTGAATGTACAGCAAACCAATACCACAGCAAAAATTAATATCGATAATTTACATACATTAAATAATGCTATCAAAATCGGGCAACCACACAATATGCAAAAAGCGTCCGATGTAAAAGGCGCATTGGTCGATCTGGTAGCAAAAACCAGTCAGGCATTAACAGCAGATGAAGCGGATATAGCAACCATTATTAAAACCTTGAATAACACCGCACTCAAAGATTGGGTTACACAATTTATTCCGCTATTGATGGGTAAAACAACACAAAAAGATTTATCCATTAAAACTTTGCGTACACAACTTATCGCATTATTGCAACAACATGCCTATCAGGCGGTGGCAAAAATTCAAATCCAGCAATTACAAAGTGTGCAATCCCAAACTACACAAGCCAGTGATTATCCCCAACAAAGTTGGCAACTGGATATTCCTATTCGTTATCAGCAAGATATTCATCCCATGCAGATGCAAATCGAACGCTACTGGATAGATGATAAAGAAAAATCTACCGAACAAAAACGTGAGAAAGTCAAACAATGGCGAGTCATGCTGAATTTTGATTTACCCATTGTCGGGCATTTTTATGCCCAATTAATTTGGCTCAATCAACAACTCAGTGCGACTCTTTGGGCTGAAAAAAGCGAGACACTGGTATTGGCTAAAGAAAAAATGGAAAATTTGCGCACAAAACTGCAACAAGAAGGCATAATTGTCACCCAGCTTGACTGCTTACCGGGCGCGCCTAATAAACCACAAAATGAAATTCATTATTCGCTGATTGATATTACAACATGAACCGCGACAACCTTTACGCAAATCCTTTAGGCGAAATTTCTCGCTTCACTTTCGATCAACAAGTAGTTGATGTATTCCCGGACATGATTAAACGTTCGGTTCCAGGTTATGCAACGATTATTAATATGATTGGAAATTTGGCTGGCATCTATGCGAAAACGAATACGCATTGCTACGATCTCGGTTGTTCATTAGGCGCCGCGACGCTGGCAATGCGTCATGGTATTCGTAATAGCGATTGTAAAATTATCGGCATAGATAATTCGCAAGCAATGATTGATCGATGCCAACAACTAATGGATGCTGATACAACAGATGTTCAAGTCGAATTGATTAACGGTAACATTCAGGATGCTGTCATCCAAAACGCCTCAATGGCTGTATTGAATTTTACACTGCAATTTGTTGCCGTTGATCAACGCCTGAATTTATTGGGTAAAATTGCTCAAGGGTTAAATAACGGCGGTGTGTTAATTTTGTCGGAAAAAGTAATTTTTGATGATCAACCCCATCAGGAATTAATGACTGAATTACATCACAACTTTAAACGTGCCAATGGCTACAGTGATTTGGAAATTGCACAAAAACGTTCGGCGATTGAAAACTATTTAGTTCCCGAGACATTGGATGCACACAGACAGCGCCTACGTCATGCAGGTTTTTCCAGCGTTGATGTTTGGTTTCAATGCTTTAATTTTGCATCGATTATTGCAATTAAATAAATTTAGCCATTTTTGTTGAAAACATGACCCGAATCAATTACGACAATCTATTAAATTTTCTCAACAATTCGCCTCTTTCCTATTGGGCAGAAACATTACCCGAACAAATCAAAAAAGGTTTGTGCGAACAACGTTATGGTGATTTAGCCGATTGGAAAAAATCGTTGGCAAAATTACCTGATATAAAAACCAACCATATCATTCTGAATTCTGAAGTTAAGATCGGCGAAACTGACGATTGCACTGAAACCACACGCGATCAAATCAAAGCGACGCTGCAAGAATTAATTCCCTGGCGCAAAGGGCCCTACACTATTCATGATATTTATCTGGATACTGAATGGCGATCTGATTGGAAATGGGATCGCGTGTTGCCACATCTGTCACCATTAAAAGATAAATTTATTTTAGATGTCGGCTGCGGCAATGGCTATCATTGCTGGCGTATGTTAGGTGCAGGCGCCAATCGCGTAATTGGCATTGATCCATCTCCGCGCTTTATTGTGCAATTTCATATGATCAAACATTTTACCGGCGAACATTTTCCTATTGATGTATTACCCATCGGTATTGAAGATCTGCCTGAAAAAATGCACGCATTTGACAGCATATTTTCTATGGGTGTTTTTTATCATCGTCGTTCGCCTATGGATCATCTGCAAGAATTAAAAAATGCATTGAAACCAGGCGGACAATTAATTTTAGAAACCCTCGTCATTGAAGGAAAGATGGGTGATGTATTAGTTCCGGAAGATCGTTACGCCAAAATGAATAACGTTTGGTTTCTTCCAAGCTGCGAAACTTTATTAAGCTGGATGAAGAAAATGGGGTTTAAAAACCCGCGTGTGGTTGATGTTTGCCCTACTACTACAGAAGAACAGCGTATGACCGAGTGGATGAAATTTCACTCGCTTAAAGAATTTCTGGATCCGCAAAATTCCAGGCTAACTGCTGAAGGCTATCCTGCACCTATTCGAGCGGTGTTTGTCGCAGAGAACTAGAAGTTAAATCTCTGTAGGACGTATCACGACCGCCCTACGGGGAAATCGTGTGGATTATATTTTTGTAATAAAAACCAACACCTCATTCATTAGCTGATTAATTTTTTGAAAATTTTGGTTCCCTTCCTTTTGCATCACATCTAGCGTTTGAATAAATTCTCCCTCCACTAATTCGTCTGCGCAATGATCCGCAATTTGATTTAATGATTCCGGTGTAGTCTCCAAATGAAACTGTAAACCAATCACATTCGCACCCAATTGAAATGCCTGATTGACACAAGCTTGGCTACTCGCCAGCAAAGTGGCATTTTGTGGCAAATCAAAGGTTTCACCGTGCCAATGAAACACAGTTGCACTGGCAGGAAATTGAAAAATATTTTTATGATTGTCAGCAACAGATTTTACAGGAAACCAACCAATTTCTTTTTGCGCATTAGGATAAATATTTGCCCCCATCACATTCGCGATCATTTGTGCTCCCAAACAAATACCCAGCACTGGTTTACCTGCATCAATTGCTGCACGAACAAATTGTTTTTCTTTGATTAACCAGGGTAATTCGTTTTCATCATTCACACTCATGGGGCCGCCCATGATAATCAGTAAATCTATATCGCTAACCGATGGGAAATTAGTCGCTTCAAACAGTCGTGTTGATGTCACCTGGTATTGATGTGAAGTTAACCAGCTTTCTATACTGCCTAATCCTTCGAAAGCAACGTGTTGCAAGTAATGCGCGCGCATGATTCACCTTTTTTGATCTGCCATGAGATAGCAGGAATTCTGACAAATCCCCTCATCGGGGTCAAAAGGAATAGTTTATGTGTCGTATTTCACGTCAAGTCAACCACAATTAGCCTATGATTGCGTCCGCAAAACTGCGGTACATATAAATAACCTTGATAATCCGGAGTTATATGAAATTCATCTACAAAAGCCGATATCTATTTTTATTATTGATGAGCCTCGCCATGGTTGGTTGTACTCATGCCAAGACATGGGAGTTGGAGCATTTAAAAAAGCCTGAAATGAGCTTGCATCAAGATACTTTGGAACAGAAAGTCTCTGATCATATTGATCAAAGCAAGGAAACCGCAACTTCCGTATCAATCGGTAGTAGCGGATGCAGTTGTTATTAAACAGAGAAAATAAAAATGAAATTAAAAACATGCAAATCTTTATTCCTAATTGCTTTTACCCCCCTATTGATGACAGCCATTAACGCTCACGCCAAGGCACATCAATCACAATTTAGTTATCAATACTCACTTTATGCAGAAGATGCATTGGCCACTAATAAAGTTTTTTCCGGCAACAATGATGCCTATGAAATAACAACGCATTTATTGGACATGCATCTTCCATTAAATGAAACAACTGAAGGCCAAATTATTCTGACTCAAGAAACACGATCAGGGCCAATTCCTTTGTATGTTGTGCCTGACGTTACATTAAAACAAGTGATGAGTGATGCATCTATTGAAGACAAGCGCACGGATATTACGTTGAACTTCAACAGAAAATCAGAAAAATCGGAATCAACACTGAGCTTGGGTTATGCGACAGAAGATTATTACCAATCATTTAGTGGTGGCGTATCGAGTAAATTTCATTTGAGCTCCTGGTTTTCTTTACAGTTGGGAGTGAATTACTCACAGGATTATATTGACACTCTCGAACATGAAATTTTTATTGATCGGCAGGTGGATGAATCAAAAAAACGTTTAGGTGCTTTTTTGGGATTTTCTTATGCCCTCGGGCAAACAACCATGGTTGGTTTCACGTCAAATTATTCCGTGGTTGATGGCTATCTGTCTGATCCCTACAAATCTGCCTGGGTTGCAAATGTCGTGGTTGAGGATGCAAGACCTGATTCAATTCAACAAGTATCCAATAACCTGCAAATCAGACAATATATTCCTTCTCTGAATGCTGCCGTACATTTTGATTATCGTTATTTTATCAGTGACTGGTTATTTGAAAATTCAAATACCATTAATTTGGCCTGGCATCAAAATTTTGGAAACGGCTGGATGCTTATTCCCTCTTTTAGATTCTATGATCAACCCGCTGCTTATTTTTATAGTCCCTACTATAACGTTGCGCGTAATGATGGTTATAACTCATCCGACTATCGATTGTCGGCATTCGATGCTACCAGTGCACAACTGAAATTAACCAAAAAATTTACCAACTTCACGTTATCAATTGCTCATGAAATCTATGAAGCAAAAGGCAAACACCCCGGGTTAGTCAATTACAGCTTTTCCAATGTCAGCTTGACGAAAACGTTTTAATTTCACATTAAAATTTTTCATCGTCATTTCCGAAGAGAATCCAGTGACTTAAGCAATTTAAGTCACTGGATACCACAGGCATGACAAGATACTTTTGTACAACGACCTCATTATGTATTGTCGAATAATTCTGGTTACTGGCTAAATCTGGCTTTCATTTCCTGATTCACATTGTCCATCATTTTTTCACTTTCCGTTTTTCCTGAGCAAGAAACCATATACCAGTTTTTTCCTTCCTTAACTGCAGACGTTATATTTTGTGGCGGGGACATAAAACATTGTCCTCCAACCTGATAATACTCATTACCATAGGTATCCTGCCAGGATTTTAATGACTTGGTATTTTTGCTTGCCGCGGGCCGCCGGGTTTCACTGCGTCTTTGTCGCAAGTTGGGATTAAAAGCCAAAGTATCGGAATGAATATTAGCGGAATTATCTTGTGCAATAGCAGAGTAATCTTCAGCGGATAATAATTTCAAAGATTGAGCAGAAGGCGCATCAGCTATTTCTAGCGGAATATCAGAATTTTTTTTAAGTTCCCGCTCATCTGGATTGGATTGAATAACAGCCTGTGGTTTTTCAATTAACAGTTCTTCTGTTTCTATTATTTCAGACGGTAAGGATTTTGGCTCTTCGATCTTTTGCAAACTTATTTCTATGGATTGGGATATGGCAGAAACAGGTGAATACCAACCTGGTTTTAATACAAAAATAAAAAGATGCAGCAGAATCGAAATGAATAAAGCCAGGAATAGTAACTTGTTGAATTTTCCAACTCTACGCGAATAAGACTCAGGCAAATCATAATCAACGCATAAAGCGAAATCCTGCTCCTCCTGATTTATAACTAGCACGTGCCTGCCCTTTATTCATATTCACGGGCAACTAGACTTGGGCTAATTTAAAAAGTTCCCAATACCGCAACACTATTCATCAAACATCTGAATCAGGTAACCGTCCTTAATAGCAGATGCCATGGCTTTATCGGCGGCTATGACACGCGGATCTGTTGTTAAATGGCTAGGGACCAATTTTCGTTTTTCAATATCAACATCCATAAAACCGGCGCGCATTAAATAGACTTTACATAACTGTTCTGCGCCATAAAGATCTACAAAATTAATATAAACAATAAAAGGAACCAGATGGCCTTCTTTGACACCATCAATAGGTTTTTTTGCACGCGCGTTTACCGAAAAAATGTACATGGTTTTGTTTTCTCTTTTTTGTTGACACCCATAGATCTTCTGACCTTCCCTTACCGGGGGAGGTCAGGTGGAGTCAAAATTTAAATTGTCATTATCACCCGCAAAGCATCCAAACGGATTTTTGCCAGGCTTAAAAAATGTGTGCTCGCTGCCAAACGTTGTTGTAAATAATCTATTTCCTCCTGCCGGACATTCGGGTTAACCTGGCGCAGGGCTTGTAAACGTAAAATCTCATTGGTCATTTCTGATTTCACTGCATCTTGTGCGGCTTGAATCAAGCTTTGCTGTTTATTCTGTGTGATATTTTCGGCTTCTTGCAACATCGATATTAATTGCGGGCGCGCATGACGAACCAAATCCTGTGCATTATTGCGCGGAACTTTTTGCAATAATTTATTAAGTTGATTGGCTGCGAGAAACCCTGAGTAATCTTTGCCTTTTTCATCCAACACAACACGCAATAACGATTCAGGCATAAAGCGAAAGAGCTGCAGATCAGCAGGTGCAGCGCAATGTAAAACAAAAATAGCTTCGAGCAATAAACCACCGGGCTTGAGCGGCGGTAATTTTAAAGTGCAAAATGCTGTATTACCAAACTCACTTTGCAAAATTAAATCCTGCGCACCCTGAACCAATGGATGCTCCCAGGTAATAAATTGTATGTCTTCCCGAGACAACGCTTGTTCGCGTTCATAAGTGATGGTTAAACCAGATTCGGGCAAACCCGGAAATTGTTCAACACGCATATGATCACTTGGGTGCAACACCAAACTTTTTTCACTGTGTCGTTCAAAATCAATACCAAAACTGTCAAATACTTGCTCCATATAAATAGCCAATCGCGAATTGGCGTCATTGGCAGCCAACGCATCTACCAATTTTTTAGCATCCAGTGGTTTACAGGAATTAAGTTCAAGTAATTTATCGCGGCCGGATTGTAATTTTTCAACTAATTGATCTGCGAAAACTTTCGTTCTTTTCAAAAGGTCATCGAAATGATGTTGATCTGTGTTAATTAATCCGGGTAATAGTTCTTCAACAAATTCACTGTAAACCCCCTGCCCTATAGCGCAGGTTTTTTCCAATGCATTTAATCCCTGATGATACCAGCTCAATAATTTTTCTTGCGCTGTGTGTTGATAAAATGGAACATGGATATTAACTGTTTCCTGTTGGCCTATCCGGTCCAATCGACCTATGCGCTGCTCTAATAAATCAGGATTTAATGGCAAATCAAATAACACCAGATGGTGTGAGAATTGGAAGTTTCGACCTTCGCTTCCGATTTCCGAGCAAACCAATAGCTGTGCACCTACTTCCTGATCGGCAAAATATGCAGCAGCACGATCGCGCTCAATTAAATTCAAACCCTCATGGAATACAGCTGTC
>Ga0164241_10005384_pt1 | contig 12027 bp, 16 predicted proteins | sample OricomyardsoilBY_FD_108780 | JGI IMG/M metagenome (GOLD analysis project Ga0164241, IMG submission 108780) | Backyard soil microbial communities from Emeryville, California, USA - Original compost - Back yard soil (BY) | ecosystem: Environmental > Terrestrial > Soil > Unclassified | place: USA... | reverse complement strand
TATCTATAGAGCAGTAGCGGAATTCCGCTACTGCTCTATAGATATCTGTTTTTTTACACCTGAAGCGAATCTATGGGGGATATACTATCTTCTCACTACCATTAATGATAAATAAATGAGGTAAACATGCTTACTCCTCTCGATGGCGTCGTTGTTAACTTGAATACAGCATTTTTAAACCTACGTTCTAATATAAAAACATTAACACAGGCGATTCAAGAAACAGGGGTTGATGTTAGTGCAGATAACGATATTATTAAAAATGATATCTTCACATCATTATTCCATCACAGAACCGACCTCGTATTTAGCCTCATCCATTCCAACATGCCCGCTGTGTTCTATAAGCGCTTCTCTAACCTATTGGTGTTTGAAGAAGTACTTAATAATAGCATTACAACTGACGTGGGCATCATTAAACAATTCCTACATCTCTTAGAAGAAAGAACCATAAGAGCATGTGATGTATCCAAAACAGAAAGCTGGATGCAGTTTCATATGCCAGACCGTTTACGCCACACCATGGGCGATAAGGTAGAATTCCCTTTATCGAATGATGTATTGGAAACTATTGCAAAAAAGAAAAAAGAAAACGCAAGTGAGAAGGAATTGAACAATATCATTTCAATTGCGACCTATGCAAATGCCCGTAAAGCCTTTTTGGATTGTTTAGGTATCATCGGTGAAATCTTCGATCATGAAGTTACTATGGTATTCAACAAAATCCTTCCCATGATGAAGATTAATCAAGGGGCAGACGAGTATAACTGTTACAGCATTGAAGGAATGTTAACCCATGAATTCGATTTTGTTATTCGTCCTGTAGGCGATATTCGTATTCGGGAATGGAATGAAGGATATAGTAGTCCTGATGCTCCTATTGAAAACAAACTCATTGCAATATTACGCGACGAGAGAGAGAAGCTACCAAAAAAGACAATAGCCTTATTAGAAGAGGCACTTAAGTCATTAGAAGCTAAATAAGGTAGACCACTGTGAAAAACTTTATTCTTACATTAGGAGATGCGGGGAATGAATTACGTGGGGTGATCTCGTTTGATGATCTCACTAACATTCTCGGTAAGATCGATACTGAAAATGTCCATTGGACAAGTTCAGCTAGAACAGAAATAGCATGTAAGTATATTCCAAGCGACTTGAGTGATTCTTTTAAGAATGCAATCTTTGCAGTTCATAGATCACTACTTCGTCGTTGCGATGAATTGCGTCAACAGGTCGGTAAACGCATTCAGTTACATTACATTGATCTGTTGTCTGAAGGGGATTGGTATCACATCGTTATCGGGTATGTAGAACGAGAAGGGATAGATAAGAAAACAGCGCTAGGGATGTTTCGAGAACTCGATGATGAGACACTACCGGTTTCTGCTAAACGTAAACTGGAATCGCTAGAACACTTCATTCAACACAACTGGGTTGAAAATAATGAATGATTTACATTACAGTCAAGATGTTAATGAAATGATAGAAGGGGCACATGGCCTTGCTGAACAAAAAGCAGTAAGAGTGTATTTACCTAATCCTTTCTATATCAATAAAAACACGTACGATTATGTAACGTGGGTATCCTCCACATTTAATGTACGTCCAGCGTCGATTATGGAATTGGTTGTTGACTTTGCTATAGCGTCCCTACGACCTGGCACCACCGACAGCGCTGTATCCTTTCCAGATGAACTATCGAACTTACTAACCTCGGGAGAAACAGATCGATCACGACAGAATGATGCGAGTATCATTGATTTCTTTACCGGTGTTAAGAACAGACTGATGTCTCCTTTATCCATGGCCGTTCATAACAGAAAGGGTCAGTTCCTATTCAGTTCTATCATGGATTTTAATTATCTCATTATGCAAGAAGAGTACTTTGAAGTCACGCTAGAATTCTTAGAATACTAGGAGCTCTTATGGAAGACCGTTACAAAGGGATTCGGTTTTTCGTAACCAATCCCTTTTACCATAATAATGAAGTAGCCAGTTCCCTTCGTTATCTGTCAAACGAATTCAATATTGATCCAGACTATCTCATTGCCTTAGTCGTTGATTTTTATCACCTTTCTTGCTCAATGACACCGGATGATTTTATTATGGACGATACTCGTTTTCAATATCTTCTTAATAATCGCGCCTTTGCTATGTATGTCGCTGATGAAATTCCTCCGTTACCTAATCCCATGTCAGATAGATTACTACAACATTTACGGTTCATTATGTACCACGTGTCTAACATGCTTTCTCATTCATTTGATCTTTTAAATAAGTACGTCACCAAAACATGGGGGCGAGCTGAATACCTGTCATGTGAAGTTGTAGACAGTGACGAAGATTTGGAGCTCTTTATCCAATATTACATTTAAGGGGTTGTCCATGGATAATCTATTTTCAGAGTTGGAAGGACTTAACAAACTAATCAATCAAAAGAATAACCAAAAAGGATTGACCATTGTCTTCCCCTATGATTTTAATTTACTCAACCAACCTAAGACTGGTCGTGTTATGGCTGAATTAGGGATGGATGAGACAGCTTTCTTGCACCACATTATAACGGCGCTACTTTCAGGTATACATTATTATTTCGATGGGAGTAGTTCTCGTCTTATCGATATAGGTGGAATTGTTAGTTTCGCCTTAATGGGATTAGATGAAGCAGGTCTGGAAGAGATAATGATGGAAGTGTACAAAGATCAATCTACGGTTGAGAAAGTCCTTCTTGATTTAGAAGATGAGTTAATTGGCATTATGTCTTACTTCATGAAAGCGTTCTTACCTTACCCTGAATTGGGAGGTAGCCATTTTGTGGACGGTATCCATATTAAAGGGGATAGTCTTTATATCTCCTTTAGAGGTTATGTAGAACAACATATACAACTCCCGGCTGGTCGTTAATGGCCAGCTATGCTTTACGTCGTTAGGAGGCAAGAGATGACTAAAATAATTATTGACGTAGACCCCCAACAGGAATTGAATATCGTCTATGGCTTAGGTGTTATTAAGAACTTAGGACTGCATAACGATTTTTTATACGGGATAGTGCAACCTTATGCAGTTATTCCTGAAAGTGATGTAGAAGCCATTGAAGCGTTTAAAGGACTTATCTACGATAAGGTCGCATCAAGAGTACCTACCACGGTATTAAACCGTAGGCAGGTTATCGATTATTATGTACAGATCATCGAAACCTGCCTCGCTAAGCCTTTACGTGAGTGTGTACTTATCTGGTGTGTCAATTCCAGAACGCCCTTGGAATATATTTCGTTTGTCAATATTAAAGACATAGGCAATGGGGTTATGGTAGGACTAACACTACAATTCATTCAGGAACCTAGTGCCCATTATTATTGAGGTTCACATGTTGAAACCGGCTATTCGAAATCGTCATTCGTTGTACTTCTTTTATATTGAGAAACCCACTCTCCTCTTAGCTGACCGTATAGCCGATAGATCTGAAGGGTATACAACGCTTTTGTTGTTAAAAGAAGTTATCCAAATGATCAGTTACACCTTCTCTATTATGAACGATAGAACGGTGCTTAGTTATTACAAAGGAACAATGGATTTGTTTTATGTGTTGTTCCATAATGAATTCTTTATCACCATCAAACCTGAAGAAGAACACGATCTTTATTCTCTGTATTCTTTATTGGTCTGTGAGTTAACCAACATAGGGATTAATTCTGATACAGTAGGGACGATTGAATTAAAGTCACTCGATCAAGATGATTATGAGATTATTCTAAAGGTATACGAACCGGGTGTGTACTAATGGCGCGAATATTATTGGACTTAGAAAAAGAATACGCTGCTTTTGTGAAAGACTCCTGTACCATGGTGGATTCATCGAAAGTAGATCCTAAAATGGCAATTGCTGTTCTTATCTCGACACTAAAAGATAATTTGGGGGGAAAGAGCTATTCCATTTTAGACTTAGCCGGTACCATGAGTGACCGGTGTCGAGATAAATCGATATTAACTGAGGCGTTAATCGAACTAACGGCTTCTATAAACAACTCCTTAGATAAGTTACGAAACGATCCAAAAATAACAGCGATTCGTTTTGTCGATTTTAAAGAAGGTATGTTGGTCGTAGAAATAGAATAACCTCTAAAGAGGACTATCATGCGTATAGTAATGAGTTTAGAAGAAATGGAACGTTGGGCGTTGCTGTACGAGAATACGAACCCGGGCGGAGATATAAGTCGCTGGACTAAAGATCTGGTCAATACCATCACAACGTGTATCATGGCGTGTTCAGCGTATCATTTCGAAGTAGGCCATACTGCTGAAAAGCAAATGCCTTATAAAACGATTCGAGAAATATCAAATCGCGTACTGGATGTGTTAATTGCCCAAACGGAAGAGGAAGAAAAAGCAGCAGAACCTTATCCTGACGATGAGGAACCTAAAGATTATGAAGAGGAATATCGCCTACTATTGGAGGATATACTCACTACGTTTTATATTTTCATTGGCAAGATCGATATTTCTATTCGTCCCGCTAGCCGATTGATTAAAGATACCACTATCAATCTACAAGTTACGGACACTGAATGTTTTATCGACATCATTCCTAGAGGTTAACGTTCATGGATCAATTAGAAGACGGCAAGTATTATTCCTTTAACGTTTACGCAGTTGGGTACTTAGGTACTAATTTCAAAAACGTTAAAGTCGAATGTACCTTGGATTATGAAAGTGTTCGACAGCTGAACCTTATCGATCCTATTGAAGCACACCAAGCAGTGTACCCTTCCATTTCTCAAATGGGTATACCGGATGATCCTAAACAGTACCGTTATTACAAAATTCGTTTTGCTAATAACACTGTAACAGCGGTTGGTATCCCATGGATTGATTATTCATCGGTAGTAGAGATTACCGTGAATGATTATCAGTTCACCGTACCTTCATGTACCCCGCAAGATATCAACAACATCAGACTGCAATTAGCAGCTATTAATAAATCTATTGTGGATGCGAAAGTATTGCAATAGGGTTTATCTGTCAGGAGATAAATAATGAAAAGCAAATTATCGCAGTACCTAGAAGAACACCTAGCGAAACGAGTAGCAGCAAAAGCCAAGTTATTGGCTGTGAGTGAGGACGTTATTAAACTTCGTCACAATACTGTGCAGTCGAATATAAACCATCGTTATGGTGCTTATGTTACTTCCCCTGAAGGAGTAAGTCATGGAACACAGTAATCAAAACAGTGAGGTGGAATCTCCCTTATCCTTTAGCGAACCACTGAAATCCATCTTGGAAAGATTAAAGATGAAGCACGGCGGCTATCGTCGAAATGAGCTGATCATGATCTGTGCGCATAATGTTTCGATTAGCGTTGAGCGTGCGTTAAAAACACAACCCAATGTTCTTTTCCTGAACCTTGAAGGAAATCAGCATATTGCGATGGGTGAACGTGAATTAGAGCGTAGGCTCGCCATGGACAGTATGATTTACTTAAAGGAAGCAAAATCGTTAGAAGCTCCGTCTTTGATCTTAGAGCAACCTAAGAAACGTGGTGATGGTTTTCATAAAAGTAAACTCAATAAACCCGCCGTTGAATTGAGTCCTTTACTGGGTCGTCTATTAGAACCTCACCTTAACTAGGGAACTTCGGTTCCCTATGCTTTCCCAACTTTGGAGTTTTGTATGAGTAAATTAGTAAAAGATCACGTTCTTGGTAAGCACCCTACGTTTACTGCACGTGCGGTAATATCACAACTGCCACCACAACCAGCCGCTGAAGAATTCCACATCAGCGCAGTTAATCTAATCCGCAAACACGGTACAGTCGGTGAAAAGGAAACACTTCAACATATCTTGTCTTGTATGGAGATCACCGCTGAAGAAGAAGTGGCTGCTATCCTTAAGTTAGGTAAAGAAGTACTGGCTCGTATGGAAGAGCACCGACAGCTCACTGTAAATTAAGTAAAATGTACACTCCCTATTCTATTGGGTAATCATTGCCTCCTTCCTTGATTATCCGCTAGTACCGTTATAGACGTGAGGGCCGCTGGAAAAGCGTAGTGTGTGCGTGTAATATAGCGATGAGAACCTCAGTGAGTTGAAAGCGCCAACCCATCGGTTATGTCGGTCTGTAACGAGCACCCCCTGGGGAGGTTTTCTCCCCAGGGTTATACTCCCTTTATTTTTTTTTGTTTTTTAGATGCTCCACGATAATTATGAAACGATGGAGATAACAAGATGAATCAATTCCTAAGACCGGTCGATGATTATGTTCGCGATCTGGATATTGTAAAGCACGCTAAAGAAGACATGGCGTTCGGGTTACATAAAGCCACAGGAAAGCCGATAGAAGACTGTAGGGCGTACGTTGAGAAAGAATGGTCACCTACGGGTAAGTTTCCTTTCAGAGACCCCAGAGTGCGTTGCACTAAGCGTGTGAAGGGTAGCCGTAATATAGAAGTTATACGCTTCTCAGAATACTTAGGAGAAGTAAGTGAAAAGAATTATATCCTTTCTCCTTCATTAACCGTTTTACTACCCCCTCGTATCTTACGTTCTAAGATTGGGAAGTACATGGAGAAGTTAGCTAAGTTACGTGCATCAGATAAAGCGGGCGAGAAAGAAGCCCAGATGCGTCGTGATAAGGACATGGAGAACTATAAGCGTAACATGCAGACATGTCGTAAGTTACGTGCTAACTCCACCTCAGGCGCTATGGTAAGTGACTCTACTCCTTTGTTTAATAAAACAGGACACAGTGTATTAACCTCTACGTGTCGGTCAGGTACGGGTTATGGTAATAGTCACAATGAACGTTTCATTACGGGTAACAGACATTACTGGGCAATGGATATTGTTTACAGTAGCTTGAGTACCATTTGTCGTTACACTGACATGAAGGCATTGCGTAAAACAATTAATAAATACAATCTAGTGATTCCGACTGTGGAAGACGTAATGGATTGTATTACCTATTCGTTGTTCCTCTATCATCCTCGTGCTAATCTAACAACCTTACGAACTATGGTTGATCGTCTTACGGATATGGAGAGAGCAGCGTTTGTGTACATCGGTGATTTATATCACTTGAAGAAACACAACCCTGAGATCGTTCGTACACTGTTAACTAAACTCATCGTTATTGCTGAATCGGCTGATCGTTCTTATTTAACCGCTAAAGTAGATTTCGATGAAGCGATTATGACCTTAGCCTCTATCGTGTGTTCTGACTATCTGAATAAGCGTATGGTGAAAGATGTTAGAGTGGATGATGAAGATGTCTATTTACGTATCGTAGGTACGTATTTGCACATTGAGAAAGAGCTAGAAGGGTATGGAGATCTTATTGAATCGTTATGGCGTTCTGATAATGCCCCTATCTCTGTAGCGAAATTACCGAACTCTATTCGTCGAGCCGCCATTGTATCGGATACTGACTCCACTATCTTTACCGTACAGAAATGGGTAGAGTGGTTTTATGATGGACATATACCATTCCACACAGAAGCTAAAGCGGTATCTAACTCCATCGTGTATATGACCTCACAAATCGTAAGACACTTCTTGGCGTTAATGTCCTCTAATGCAGGGGTAGAAAAGGATAAGATTTTCAGTCTTAACATGAAAAACGAATTCTTCTTTGAAATCTTCTTTATGTCTCCTCGCGCTAAACATTACGCAGCAAGACAGCTTATTAAAGAAGGTAACGTGTTACCTGATCCTGTGTTAGAATTAAAAGGAGTAGAGTATAGAGACTCTAACGTACCTGCTCATGTGAATGCGTTAATACGCGATACCTTGAATTGGATTTTCGATGAGATATCCTCTAAAGGTAAAGTCTCTGTTATGAAAATCTTGAAGGTGGTGTATGAAGTAGAAACAGCCATTGAACAGAGTATTCTAGATCGTAAGATCGATTATCTTCGCCGTGCTCGTGTTAAACCACCAGAAGGTTATATCGATGGAGAAGATCAACATGCGTATCAAAGTTATGTCATGTGGCAGGAAGTATTTGCACCTAAGTATGGTACCTCTCCAGAACCTGAATATAGAGCAGTATCGTTTGGTGTAGATCTATCCTCAAAAACAAAGTTACAACGTTGGTTAGCGGGTATTAAAGATAAGGAACTGGTAGGCAGAATGCAAAACTGGTTAAATACGGTTGAGCGTGATAAGCTTACCAATATTTACTTACCCGAGGAGATTGTATTAGGGACAGGAATACCCGAAGAGTTTGATGGGATTATCGATATTCAAAAATCTATCTTTGGATGTAGCCGTAGCTTCTATTTAATATTAGCGGCATTTGGTATCTATCTCATTAATGATAATTTAACCAAATTAGTAAAAGATGTGTTTAATCAGTTACCGGTTAATGAACCGTTAAAAGATCTTGTGTTAGATGTCGGTGAGTATACGAGTATAGAGGAGCGCTAGCGCTCCTCTATACTCTAGTACCCATTAAAGATAAGGTCTAATTAATGTCTTTACATCACTTCGCACTTCTCGCGATAAAGCAGGTGCCATCATGCTCCAACTCTTATCAGCAATCAATGCTTGTAGATCCGTTGTGATATGTCGTTTGAAATCAGTATTAATAACATTCTTATTAAGATTACCGTAACGTAATATCATTCCAATATACCGTAAACGAGCAATGCCTAATACCCATTCAATTTGCCGACTAGAAGGCCTTTCCCCTAAGTATAAACACCGTAATGCGTTCTCATTGATAATAGTAGGGATACAACTTAAGAACTCATCAGGTGCTAAGCGTTTATTCTTCAATTGCTGATAAAGACTATCATGGATTTTATCAATCCGTCTATCGTGGTTAATGATACTGTTATTATAACGATTAACGGTAGGTTTAATAAAACGCCAATCAGAATCCGCTATTTGTTCTTTCTTAACTTCAGCGTCTTCCACAATGGAATTATAAAAGTTATCTTTAAACCGATTAATCATGGCAATATCTAAATGACTGTCCATGTAGTTTAATAAAGGATAGCTTCTTACAAACCTAACTAACTCTTTATTTTCAGACACTTTATACCATTGACTGAATTGCCATAACAACATAGGAATGTTTATCTGTAATACAACGGGTTGTTGAAACGTTTTACTGTTAGTCATCCCTGGAGCAGGTATAATTAAATCTAACCCATTTTGATCGTGATATAAACACGTTAAGGGCGCTAAGTCTTGCCATGGGATAGATGAATCGAAATCATCCGAGGTAGCCACAATAAACTCTCGAGTAGTATTACCGAAGAACTCGTTCTTGTGCATCTTACCGTAATTGAAGTTAGCCGTTAATCCAAAAGACGTAACGATTTCATTCATTCGAGATTTAACCAAAAAGACAAACTTATCTTTATCATCAATAAGTCCTGCGTAGTCTTTTGCAATCTTAATAAAGGAACACAGAATAAAACTATCGGATAGGTAATAGGTAAAGGAACGATAGAATGATTTCAGTTCATCGATGTCTTCTTTAAATAAAGGTCTAACGTTGTTGATCTCTGGATTAATAATAATCCCTTTTTCTAATCTAGGTTTTTTAGTAAAGAATTCGTACATGGAAGTTATTCCTATATAGAGATAAGTCTCATTGTCAAAGAATAGTAAGAGGTGTTCTTTTTTCCGTATCTAAAAAAATAGATACGATATTGATATACTATGGAACGATTGTGGTTCACTCGGCAGAAATGTCGAGACAGTTAACGATATGCTGTTTGCTCTACATCGGAAATGCATCTGATATCTAGAAAAACACAGCTATATATCATCTTATAGACACACCAGATTAATGTTTTACTGAATGTGTTTTTGGCCAAAAATTCCATAATGGAGATAGTATAAATGCAAACTTTTGATAACACTAACAATACAAACCAAGGTCCACAAGGTACTGATGCATTGAAGACCAATCAAAACTTCAATGCTGGACAACGTGAAACCTCCGGTAGTCGTTTTAACCCGAACTTGATGCACAAGCGTTCAGTTAACTTGCAACAACAGTCTCACCAACTGGCAAAAGTAACTGAGCAATTCGCCAAATTCGCCGAAGCCAGCGCACCGGTAGGTGATGAAGTTTCGCTTCGCGTTGAATCAATGGATCGCAATCAGTTCGGTCTGGCCATCAGTAATATCCTGGTCATCATGCGTCAAGCTACTCGCACGTTGATCTACGTTGTTATGGTAGAAGAAGGTAACGAGTCATATACCGATCTTAACCGTAGCAAAAACATTCAAGGTTTCGGTAACGTTAACGTTGCTACTACCTTATCGGATCTGTTGGATCAAAAAGCCTCAGATGCGATTCGTTCTTACGTATTGTCTACTAGCGATAAAGGCGCTGGTACTGACCTCAACAACTACATCATCATCGGTCACTCAGCGATTGTTGCAAACCCAGCGTTTGAACCAAGCGACAAAGACTTGTTCAGTGTGTTCTCGAATGCCACTAACGGTATCGAAAACTTCGCAATTGAGCAAGAACCTTGGGCTATCAAAAAGTTCCGTGACAATGGTCTTCAATTCAGTTCTGAAATTGATTACCGTCCTGATGTGGTTATGTCTCCTACTGGTATTCCTGTTCGTTCAGATGCCCGTATGGTTGCCAGTCTGTTTGAACAAAATGTAAATGATCCAAATGAATTGCCACCTGTAAGCCAAGCAAGCCAACGTCTATTCGCCAGTAATGTGTATATGGACTTGGTACCTGTTGATCCTGAGCGCAATCCGCAAACAGGTGAAATGAAAACTCAACGCTTCATCCCTCGTGTTGTACTGTCTAACATCTCTTCTGGTTTGGTTTACCTGAACATGGAAATGATTATCTTGGCAGTTACCAACATGATTCAGTTGGGTAAAAATGGTGCTTGGGCTGGCATGTTGTTCCCACGTCAATCCAAAGGCGTTAACTTGCGCGATGTGGGTGTATTGAGTCTGTTTGATGAATTCGGCGTATCTAAGCCAATTGATACATCAACCATGACTACGGATGATTACTGGAAAATGATGGATGAGCTCGTTTATCGCGATGCTGCTTACTCTATCCAGTTGGATCAAACCCATGAATTGTCTTGGGCTTGGAACATCTTCCGCGATGCAGCGTCTGGTAACCCTAAAGCAAGTGCTTATCTTGCTAACGCAGCAGCTAATTTGTTCGGTGAAGCATTCACTAGTCGTTTCAAACCAGGCACTGCTGTAATGAACTCTGGTAATCTCTTCCCAGGCTTCACTGGTTGGTACAATAACGATCTTGGTGAACAACGTCCATTGACCGAGTTGGATCTGTGCGCTATCGCCAACGTTAACAGCGATAACTTGCAAGCCATCAGTGATTACCTGAAAACTGTTTACGATCTTAACACACCTGAAATTCTTCGTCTGGACATGCGCCAAAACATGTACAAACAAATCTTCCCAGGTGTTGTAGTAAAAGGTCGTACTTCCATCGGCACTTTCAGTCCAGAATTTATTCGTGCGTTGCATGAAGCATCTAAAGCGGTTAATTACGCACCGCTGTTGAAGAATGCACATCAACAAACCAATGCCCGTCAAGATGTTACTTACAATGAAATTCGTAACATGGCGGTGTCTGGTATTGATTACAACGGTACTACCAACTACACAGGTGGTAATTACACCTACGGCTATCAACAGCCATTCTCGCTGTAACCCGCACTTAGTTGTGGACAGAGAAAGGAGGTAACACTCCTTTCTCTTTTTTGTTCCTTTTTAAGCGGAGAGAATAGATGGCGATTTATCAACGCGTTGAAAGTCATGACGATAAAATGAGAGGACTAACGAAACCTCCTATTATCGTTAACGATATCGACATGACGCCAAAGGATGCCCACATTACGTTAAACCAATTACTCATGACTCGTTATGAGGGAAATAGTTTAATGTTAGCGCCTCAGTGTGCGTGTGGTCGTTTAACAAAAGAACGTCGTCGTGGAGTTGTATGTAGTCGTTGTGGTGGTGAAGTAATGCCTATCACGGAGAGAGTGTTTGAGTTCTTACTCT
>Ga0164241_10005383_pt1 | contig 12028 bp, 17 predicted proteins | sample OricomyardsoilBY_FD_108780 | JGI IMG/M metagenome (GOLD analysis project Ga0164241, IMG submission 108780) | Backyard soil microbial communities from Emeryville, California, USA - Original compost - Back yard soil (BY) | ecosystem: Environmental > Terrestrial > Soil > Unclassified | place: USA... | reverse complement strand
GGTCCGCTCGGCGCGATGCAGACGTTCGACGTGACGCCGGGTGTGCAGGTGGCACCCGCGCGTCCGTCGAGCACCCTCGTCACGATGGGCGGTCGCCAGTACACGCAGTACGCACCCCGGGCGCCGCGTTCGTGGGCGTGCAACGTGAACGCGGCCACCCCGACGCAGCTCGCCTACGCCACAGCGCTCGCTCAGGGCGCCGTGGCTGGTGACCTGTACCTGCTGACGTCGGACGCGCTGTCGACGAACATGCTGCCGCCGCACCTGGCCTCACCGGGCATGGGTGGTGACACCACGCTGGGGGCGGTGTCCGCGTCCGCGGTCCTCGTGGACACGACCCCTATGACGGGCGCGGCGGGGGCCACGGCTGCGGGAGCATGGTCACCCATCATCCCGGTGCGGGCGAGTGTCAAGCTCGCGCTCGCCTGCTGGATCGCGACGACGGTGACCTTGAGCACCGGCACCCCGGTGCTCAACTGGCGCACCGTGGACGCGTCCGGCGCGACGCTCGCGAGTGGCAATGCGGGCCGACAGTCCGGCGTGCTTCGTGCGGCCGGGCTCTTCACGCCTGGCTCGACGGCGGTCGGGCTGCAAATCCGCATCGCGGCCTCACTCGCGAGTGTCTTCGTGGGTGGCATTCGGCTCCTCGAGACTCCCACCGACCCGGGTGGCACATGGCTGCCCGGGCGCGGCGTTGGAACGGTCGTCCTCGATGACCCTCAGGAGACGCTGAACTTCCTGCTGACGAGCGGCCCCGTCTCGGACTACACCTTCACGATCCACGAAGAGGGGTGACCCCGTGACCGTCCCTCAGACCTCAGTCTCCCTGGACCTGTCGGACGGCGCGGACCCTGTCGAGGTAACGGGGTGGACAGTGACCCGCGAGCTCGCGGGGAACTTGCCCGGCCAGGTGCGCGCGGGATCCGGTATCGCTTCGTCGACCGGCAGTGTGACGTTCGTGGCCGCAGATGGCCGCACCCCCTGGAAGGCTGGCCCGGTTCTCCCGGGCGGTCTGTGCTCGATCGATGCCGCGGAGGACGTTGGCGAGTTCACGACGACGACGGGCGGCGACCCATACGCGGCCGCCATCGCCTCCTACTCCCCGCTGTTCTGGTGGAAGCTGGACGGCGCGGCCGCGACAGACGCGTCCGGCAACGGACGTGACGGGACGCTCGACGGGACCGCTCCGACCACGGCCAGTGGCCTGTTCACCAACTCGGCATCCTCGGCTGCGTTCTCGGCCAGCGCGGGACGCTACCTCCAGCCGTACGCCTCGTTCATGCAGACGGTCCCGTTCACGATCGTGTTCTGGTTCCAGACGGCGACCACCGCTTCCGGAGACGCGTACCTCGTCGCCCGGCGCGAGGGCGGCGGCGTGACGCTCGGCGTGCGTCTTCAGACGGGCACGCTCTCGTGCTTCGTCGGCGCATCGGCTTCCCTGTCGAACGTCTCAGGTGCGGTGGTGCCGGCAAACGGCGTCCCGCACATGGGCGTCCTCGTCGTCGACTCGACGCGGCAGGATCTGTACATCGATGGCGTGCACGCGATGGAGCGAACGGGCTCGGTCAACTACGCGTCGGACACCACGCGCCCGCTGTGGGTCGGATCGTCCGACGGGTCAGGTGCCGGCGTGGTCTCGGCGCGCACGGTCGACGATGTTTCCTGGCTCCCCCTCGCGCTCACGGCTGCCCAGGTAGCCGATCTGTATACCGCTTCGAGCATGACCGGGTCCGTGACCACCTTCACCCCGAAGCCCCTGGTCCCCGCGGCCCGCATGACGGTTCGCTCGGTCTCGGCTGCCGGCGCGATGACTCCGGAGCGGACGGCGGATCTCGAGGACGTCGGGATCACGCGGAAGCTGACCCTGCCGACGGTGATTGCCACGGATGCGCTCAGTCCGGTCGACGCGGCCTACGTGATTGACCGGTGCGCGCGAGCGATGGGCTACTACGCAACGCCATCGACCGCTTCCTCAGCGATCCTGTGCGTGCATGGCTGCGGGGGGACCGTCCCTGAGGTCGGCTCCTGGGATAGCAGTGTCACCATTGTTGACGGGCAGATCGCCTACGGTACGGACGACTCTGGGCGCGTATACGCCTATGCGACCACCGGGCCCGAACTGGGCATGGCCTCAGCCTGGTCCGTCGGCCAGACGATCTACATCACGACGACCGTGCCCGACGTCACCGCTGCCTACACCGCGTTTGCCTTCGATAGTGCGTCCACGATCGGCGACGGGCCGCAGTTGCTCATCTCGGCCACGGGCGTGTCGGCGTACTACGGCGCCGGGAGCAGCTTCATCGCCCAGCATGCGCGCGATGACGGCCGCATTCAGGTGAAACTGACGAGGACCTCGAGCACGGTTGTCCAGGTCTCCGTTCGCAGCGCTGCGGGTGCCGCGTTCACCACCCCCGTGAGCGTCACCGGAGTGGCCGTCACGGCGGACTTTACACGGGGGTCGGCCGGCGGCCAGTGGCTCGGGCTCCAGATCAGCACAGATGACGGCGGCGCTGACATCTGGCTGGAGGGCAATGCCACGATCGCGGCCACAGGCTCAGTCCTCCAGGCCATCCTCCCCGGCGACGCTCAGACCGCATGGGGCCTGGTTCAGGACGTCGCGCAGAGCACGCTGGGCGCCGCGTGGATCGATGGCAGCGGCACCCTGGTGTATCGGGCCAAGGAGGCGATGCGCGGCGCTCAGGGGGTCACAGGGACGGTCGACGCGCTGGAGTCCATCGTCGACCTTCCGTGGTCGATCGCGACGGACGACGTTGCGGACCGGGTGGAGATCGACTACTCGCCGCCCGACGTCCAGACGGGCAGCCAGACAGTGACCGTGTGGCAGACATCGGACGTCCTGTCGATCTCGAACGGGCAGACGCGCACCCAGATCGTCACCCTGGACGGCGCGGTCGATGGGATTGCCCCCTTCTTTCAGATCGGGGACACGCTCGGCGGCGATGACTCGGTGATGTCGCGCGTACAGGCGAACACGAAGGCCGACGGTACGGGCACGGTCGCGGTGGTCTACACAGTCCGGGCGACGCTCATCACCCCGTCCAAGGTGAAGTTGACGATCTCGCGACCGCTGACGGACGCGGTGCCGATCCCGATCTACTTCGTCGACACCTCGGGCAACCCGGCCATCACGATGCGCGCGCAGTCGACGTACGCAGCGTCGCCCGACCAGACCTCGAGCGTCGCGTCGGGGGTGTCCGAGACTCGGGCCACGAACCCGCTGACGATCGACTGTGGCGCGTGGGTGCAGGACCCGAACACGGCCTCGGAGTTCCAGTCGTGGCTTGCGGGCATGGTCGCTGAGCCATTGGCGACACTCTCGCAGGTGCAGGTGGTGCCGAACAGCGCCATCAACATCGGGGACGTGTGGCGGATCAACGACCCGCTCTACACGGGGCTGTCTGCGAAGTGCCTCGTGACGGGTGCCGTTCTCACCGGGGCACCCGGCTCGCTCACCCAGACGCTCGACCTGGTGATCCTCGGCGTCTCCGTGCAGGACGTGGACGACTACATCACCAGCCTCGGCACCGTGACCACCATCGCCGACCTCGACACGGCCATCACGACCGCGCTCGGGGCATCACCGACCATCGACCAGGTCCAGGCCTGGCTTGAGACGGGAGCCTCCTGATGGCCGATCCGACAACCTCCGCGCAGCCGGTCGTGCTCGCCGGGACGGACAACTGGTTCGTGTCCTCGGTGGGCGCACTCGTCCGGGGCATCAAGAACGTCGGCGACTGGATCGCAGGCCTATCCCCGGCCGGCGCTAGCGTCTACGACACGGGCTGGGTGACGGCCGGTTTCACGCCGCAGAACGGGTCGACATGGGGCACGGCCAAGATTCGCCGCGTTGGCAACACGGTCACCGTGTACGTGGTCAGTCTCGTCACAAGTTCCATCGCCGTCGCCACCAACGGAAACTGCACGAACACCCCCGTGATGACGGTTCCGTCAGGTTTCGCCCCGGCTGGCTCCCAGGCGCTGTCAGGCGTAGATACCACTCTGGCTGGGCTCGCGATCGGCGCTGACGGAAGCATCGTCGTCTGCATGCTCCTGCCACCCGTCACGGCGACGACCACGACCACGCAGTCGTGGACGCTCACCTTCGGCGGCACGTACTTCCTCGGGTGACGCGATGAGCCACCAACAGGAACTGATCCGCCTGCGCGCCAACCTGGCCGCGATCAACGGCGGCGGGATCGACGCGCTCACCCAGCTGACCGCCGTCGTCGTGGACCTGGCGACCGTCGTGGCCGCGATGATGCCCGACGCCACCGACACGAGCGGGGAGGCGTCATGAACGACGACGAGCCTGTCGTGAAGATCGGCCTCCCGGAGATCTACAAGGAGGTCCTCGCGACCAAGGAAGTCGCCACCCGCACCGAGGACAAGGTCATCGAGGCGACGGGCGACATCAAGGACCACGAGACCCGGATCCGCAAGCTCGAGCAGGGCTGGTGGAAGGCCGTGGGTGCTGCGTTCGCTTCGTCGGCGCTCGTCGGCTGGGGCATCAGCTACTTCACCAACCGCTAGAAGAGGAGCCCTCTCATGGCAATCTACCCTCACGCGACCAAGCGTCTCCTGCACGGCTACGACGTGCCCCGTGGCGGCTCCCCCCGCGTCATCGCGCTCCACTCCACGGCCGGCGGTGCCAGCTCGCCCTACGGCCACTTCGCGAACGGCGGCGCGTGCTCTGCCGGCTGGGTCGGCTACAAGGGTGAGGCCGAGGTCTACATGGACTCGGCATGGAAGGACGCCGCCGACCTCTACAGCGGTGGCGGCCCGTACGTCTACTCCCTCGAGACAGCGTCGAACGTGAACGCGACCGACGCGTGGACCGACCCTCAGCTCGCGAAGCTCATCGACTGGGTGGCGTGGGGCTGCAAGGAGATGGACATCCCCGCGCGCCAGGCTCGGTGGGCTGGCGACTCGGGCATCGGCTGGCACCGTCTCGGCATCGACGGCAACTTCCCCAGCGGCCTGCACGGCGGACGCCTCCAGATCGGCCGCGGCGACCACTGGTCGACCTCGTTCGGCAAGGGCTGCCCCGGTGACAAGCGGATCGACCAGGTGGTCCAGGAGCTGATCCCCGAGGTGCTCCGGATCGTCGGCGGCGTCTCCGGCGGCGGCGGCAAGTCCGTGCCCACCCCGTCGAAGCCCAAGCCCTCGTCCGGCAAGCTCGCGGTCGACGGCTCCTGGGGTCCGGCGACGACCAGGGCGCTCCAGAAGCACTTCGGCACCGCGGTCGACGGCGTGATCTCGGGCCAGAAGAAGGGTGGCTGGAACGCGCAGATCCCCTCGATCTCCTGGGGCTCGGGCGGCTCGCAGCTCGTGGCCGCGATGCAGAAGGCGCTGCACATCACGCAGGACGGCTACCTGGGTCCCGACACCGTCAAGCACCTGCAGAAGCACGAGGGCACCACGCAGGATGGCGTGATCTCGAACCCCAGCCAGTGCGTCATGGCGATGCAGCGGCACCTGAACGGAGGCTCGTGGTGAACACGATCTGGACCAAGGCGTTCTGGAAGGGTGCGGGCGAGCGTGCGATCAAGTCGGCCGCCCAGTCCCTCACTGTCGTGTGGGGCGCGAACGGTGTCGGCGTCCTCGACACCGACTGGAAGGGCACGCTCTCCCTCACGGGCGGGTATGTCCTCGCCAGCATCATGACGAGCATCGGCAACGCCGACTTCACCGCCGGGTACGCCGGCAACGTCGTTCCCATCGACGCCGCACCCGCGGCCTGACAGAAGGAGGCGGGGACAGGGATGGCGCTTCCCGACGGCGTGCTCACGGTCACGGTGGAGTTCGGGCCGTACCTCGACGACAACGGCAACCCGTACACCGGGACCGTCCAGTTCTGGTCCTCGACTCCGCGCGTGTGGGCTGCCACGGGTGCGCCCATCCTGCCCCGCCCCATCGTCGTCCCGCTCGGGATCGACGGCACCGGGTCCGTGGTGCTCGCTGCCACGGACGAGGACGGCTTCACGGACGGCGCGGGCAACTCGGTCACCGACTGGACCTACGACGTCGAGACGCGGCTTGCTGGACGTGTGGGCATCCGGTCGACGTTCGCCCTGCCCGCGCTCGGCGTCCAGGGTCTCACCGTGGACCTGGACGAGCTCGTGCCCGTGCGGTCGTCGGCCGGGACCACGGTCGCGCTACCGGCGGTCTCGAGCGTGAGCGTGAACGGTCAGGCTCAGACGGGCGCAGTCGAGATCGAGGTCCCGCCTGTCGCTGTGAGGTCCTCCGTCGTCGCCACCATCGGTGACTCGATCACCGCGCAGAACGCGTCGTACACCGAGTCGTACGCCAAGCTCGGTCCGTCGATGGCAGGGGCGAACGTCAGCCACTTCCGGGTGTACGCGGTCGGGGGCTATGTGCTCCAGGATCTCCACGACAACCTCCTGCCTCAGGTGCTCGCGATGGACCCCCTGCCCATCTCGTGCCTCATCGCGGGCGGGACGAACGACTCGAGCACGCCGGCCCAGCTTGCGGCCACACTCGAGACGATCACGGACCCGCTCGTGGCCGCGGGCATCACCCCGATCCTGTGGTGCCCACCTCCGCGGAGCAACGTCGCGGGGAACGTCACCCAGGCGGCCGCCGTGGCCGCGTGGTGCGCGTACGTCCGCCGCCTGGGTGTCGCGAAGGGGTGGCCGGTGCTGGATGCTCAGGCGCTCCTGGCGGGCTCGGATGGCTATCTCGCGGCCGAGTACATCCCCGCGCAGCAGGGCACGCCTGGCGATGGCATCCACCCGAACATGTCGGGCCATGTTGTCCTGGCACGGGCGTATGCGGCGATCCTCAAGGAGCTGATCCCCGCGCAGCCATCAGCCCTGTTGCAGAGCCCGATCGACCCGGACATAAGCGCGGGGGTCGGCCTGTTCCTGAACGACAGCAACTCCGACGGCTACGCGGACGGGACGATACACTCGGGCACGCTCGGCGCGCCGTCCATCGTGCCGGGCGCGGCGGTCGGGAACTGGCAGCGGACGTCCATCGCGGCCGGGGGTGGCGTGGGTGGATCGATCACGATCGACGTCGCAGGACTGACGGCCGGTCACACCTATCTGATCGGGTTCGCGCTCCAGGCCAGCCTCGACGGACCGGGTGCCGGCACGGTCGGCGGGGTGACCATGACGTGGCGCTCGGCCGCGGGGAACAACGGCACCCCGGCACCCGACCCCGACAACATCGAGCCGGGCCACACGGGGCGCTCGCTGTGCATGGTCACCGAGGCGGACGGTCCGATGTACTTCCACTTCGTCGCGACCGCCCCATCCGCGACCACAGGGCTGCGCGCTCAGCTCGGGTTCACGGGCACGGCTGCCGTTGCGGCCGGGTACGTCCAGATCTCGCAGTACACCGTGCGCGACCTGACCGCGCTCGGAATCGACTGACCCGGTTCCCCCGCCACACACGAACGGCCCTCGCTCTTCGGAGCGGGGGCCGTTTCGTCGTCGGGTCAGCGGATGACCCAGTACGCGAGCGCACCGGTCGTGTTCTCCTGTGCCAGCGCGATGGCAACCTTCGACCCGGCCTGGTAGCACTGCGTCCACCTGACCGTGTGGCCCGGCAGTGGGATCTGCCCGTAGTCGTCCGGGTGGCTGGTGACCGCGCATGAGGTCTCAGCGAGGTTGCCGCCCGTGAGCGACTGGACCCCGTACCCCATGCTCCAGGACGGGTCGAATGGCGTCGCGCCCTTGTTCGCGAGGGCGATGGACACCACCACCTGACCATGGCTCTTCACCGGCTTGCCGATCGTCACGACCGCCTTGTCCGCGAAGGTGTACGACTGCCCGAACTCCATCGGGTCCGAGTACGAGCCGTTGTGCTTCGCCGCGTGGCTCGGCTTCGGCTTCGGTGTGGCGGCCTTCACGTGGTGGCTCGGCACCGGAGACGGGGTGGCGACTGCCGCGACGGGTGCCGCGTGCAGCGCCGGCGAGTCGACATGCGAGGCACCCGAGCACCCGGCGAGCGCCAGTGCGATGGCTGCTGCTGCTACTGCTGCCGCCGCAGCGGCGGCTCGGTTCCTGGTCATACGTAGAGGGTAGGCCCGGGTGCTCGCGTTGATACAGGGCCGGGAGGACTTCACCCCCGGATGTGTGCACCTCTGTGTGCACCATCCGCGAGCGCCGCGCACGACGAAGGCCCGGGACCGTTGCGGTTCCGGGCCTTCCGGTGGTGCGCCATCAGGGACTCGAACCCCGAACCCGCTGATTAAGAGTCAGCGGGTTCCGCTATGCTGAGACTACCATGCGAGACCGTGACCAGGCATCCGGCCTGGTCAAGCGCAGAATCGTGCGGGTGAATGTACGTCAGTGCGCGCGGCGGGCACGCACGGGTATGTGTGCGAGCATGTGTACGTCGCAGGGAGGGCAGATGCCGAAGCGAAGGCAGCACGGAGAGGGCGCGCTCTTCCAGCTCAAGACGGGCTACTGGCGGGGCGTCGTCGACATGGGCGAGGATACGAACGGGCGCCGCATCCAGAAGTACGTGCACGGGAAGACCCAGCGCATCGCCCGCGACAAGCTCGACACCCTCAAGGCCGAGATCCGCGAGCACGGGGCGCCGCTGAGCAAACAGGTCACCGTGTCCGACTGGTCCGTGCGCTGGCTCGAGCGAGTGGTGCGCGACGTCGACCCGAAGACGTTCTCCGGCTACCGGGGCGTCATCCGGAACTGGATCGTGCCCACCATCGGGCGCCACACCGTCGCCGCGCTCAAGCCGTCCGATGTGCTCGCCGTTCGGGATGCGATCCGCGACGCCGGCCGTGGCACGTCGACCGCACGGCAGGCGCACATCGTCCTGTCGATGCTGCTCGACGCGGCCGTAGGTGACCGTCTGTGCGCCTCGAACGTCGCCAAGGGTGTGCGCAAGCCCGGAGGCGCCAAGCGCGCGCCGAAGGTGAAGCGCGGCGCTCTGACCACCGACCAGGCACTCGCGATCCTCCGCACCGCCGCCGCACTCCCCGATGCCGCTGGGTCGCGCCCGTGGTTCAAGGTGCTGTCCGGGCAGCGTCCCGGCGAGATCCTGGGTGCCACCATCGCTGACCTCGACCTCGACGCAGGTACGTACGAGGTCGCCTGGAAGCTCGAGGAGCTGCGCCGCGACCACGGGTGCGGCGGGACGTGCGGGTACAAGCAAGCCGCCCGCTGCCCGGACGCCGTGTGGCGCGTGCCCGACGACTTCGAGATGGTCCAGATCCGCGGCGCCTGGCACCTGACGCGGCCGAAGTCTGGCACCGGTCGCGTCATCCCCCTGATCCCCCAGCTCGTAGAAGCCACCCGGCGTCACCTCGCCGCGATGGACCAGTACCCGAACCCGCACGGGCTGATCTGGCGCAACAAGGACGGCTCCCCGATCCTCCCGAAGCAGGACGCCCAGGACTGGCGCGACCTCCTAGAAGCGGCGGGCGTCATCACGGCCGCGGAGAACAAGCCGGGTGGCACCGAGCTCACGTCCTACTGGACCCGGCACACCGCGGTCACCGTGCTCGCGTCTCTCGGCGTGGACTTCCAGATCATCGGCGAGCTCGTCGGGCACACCACAGCCCAGGTGACGGCGATCTACCGGCACGCAGCCGACGACGAGAAGCGTGCCGCGATGGAGGCGCTCGGCGGGAAGTGGGCCGACGCGCTCGCCCTACCCGCCGCCGAGCAACCCGCCGACGTCGCTCAGGGTGCCATCGACGGTGTCCCCGAGATCACCGACGGTCGTGCTGAGCCCGCCGACGACGGTGGACAGTAGCCGCGGCTGAGTCGTCGGCTCAGGTGTCGGTTGTGTCGATGTGTCTGTCTGCTGTGTAGGTTTCGGCGCCGCGTTCGTGTTCGTCGTCCCGCCCGAGTCCGTGTCCGTGGTGCTCGAGCCCGTGCCGCCGCCGCTGCTCTTCGTGGTGCGGCGCCGGGTCGGCGCTGGCTCATCGCTCACGGCCGCCTGACCCTGGCCCGTGTCCGACCGTCCCGCGTTCGCCCCGTTCCCGTGCCCGTGCCCCGTCGCCGCGCCATGCGTGGTGGCGGGGTGCTTCGTCGTCCGGTGAGCCTCGTCCTGCTGCACGAGCGACGGCGCCGGGACCGGGATCGGTTGCCCATACCCGTTCACGATCTGCGAGACGGTCGGGTGCATGTCCACGGGCGTGGGCGCGCTTCCACCGCCATCAGGACCCCACAGCGCGACGACCCCGAGTGCCAGCGCAGTGCCGGCGAGGGCCGAGATGACCGACGGGAACCAGCGGCGTCGAGTCTTCGGGTGGATGACGGGGTGGCGTCGGTGCCGGATCTGCTGGGCCGGGACCTGCCGGGACTCGGCGCGGGCTGACGCTCGCCTCTCCCCCTCGAGCAGACCCTTCAGGTAGGCCTGCTCCTCCGGATGCTTGCTGTTCGCGTTGACGAGTCGCGGCGTATCCATGGTTCGATCACCCCTCGCCCCCACGTTACCGCGCCACACGCAACCCGCCGGTCGACTCGCCTCCGCCGTTGACCTCGGCCCAGGACTCCGCGAGCTCGGTGATCGGATCGAGGCCCAGGGCGACGCACAGCGGGAACAAATACTCGATCTCAATCGCCCGGTCGCCGTCCTCGATGCGGGACAGGGTGGACTGGCCGAAGCCGATGCCGTCGAGCTTGACGACGTCCTCCTGCGTGAGGTCGAGGAACGACCTTCGAGCACGGAGGCGGGCGGCTACCTGCTGGGTCAGTTCCGTCGTTGGCGTGGGCTTCATACAGAGAACGATGCCCTACCTGGCCTGCAAATACGTACTCAGCGGGTGAAGAACCTTGCCACGTCCGCCTACATAGCATAGGCTGCCGTTTATGGCAGACGAGATGCTCAATGAGGCGCTGACAGCGGGTCTCCGCTCTGCGCTCGAGAGCCGCAAGGAGACCATCGAGGGATTCTCGGCCCGCGCAGGGATCGCACCCCGGACCCTGCACCGCCGGCTGTCCGGCGAGGTGGCCTGGAACACGGACGACGTCGCCGTCGTCTGCACGGCGCTCGGCATCGGGCCGCTCGCCCTCCTCGAAGCCGGACGCGCGGCGCTGGACGAGGTGGCGTGATGGCGATCCGTCTCCCCTTCGCCCCGGCCCTGTTCTCTCGCGAGGACGCGGCCGAGTACCTGGGCGTCTCCCCCCGGAAGCTCGACGAGTTCCAGGCGCGGGCGTTCATCATCCCCGCCGACCTCGACGGCATGAAGCGCTTCCGGCGCATCGACCTCGACGACCTCGCGGCGAACCTGCCCGACTGGGTCGCCAAGACCAAGTAGCACCCGCACCACCCATCCAAAGGAGCAAGGCCATGTCGTACTCGCGCACCATCCTCGGCGCCCTCCAGGGCAAGCACATCTACGGCGGCACCGTCAGCAAGCAGGCCATCGCCAAGCGCCGCAGCCTCACCCGGCGCCAGAAGGCCTCCCGTCGCGCGAACCGGGGGCGGTGACCATGTACACGCTCCGCAGCGCGCGCCAGTACGCGACGCCCGTCACGTCCGGGGTGATCGTCTCGACGCTCATCGACCCGCACGTCGGCCAGGCACAGACGATTACGTTCCGTCGCGACCTCACCGAGCGCTACAGCACCAAGGTCCGCTACGACCGCGCCGAAGACGCCTTCGCCGCGCATGTCGACGAGGTCGCACAGGCGGTGGCGTCGTGATCCACGTCGGCTCCCGCGTCACCACCCGCCGTCGTCGCGGCGTCGGCACCGTCGTCAGGAGCGGCACGCACGGCTGGTTCGTCCGCTTCCCGTACGAGTCGCAGCCCGTCCAGTGGCTGCCCGAGATGCTGACGGAGGTGGCGTGATGCGTGCCCGCGACCTCGAGGTCCTCATCGAGAACGAGAAGCTGCTCGCCCGCCTGCGCTACATGCTCCAGCCGGAGCAGGGTGCGGAGGTCGCGCTCGCCCGCCACGCCCGTCGCATCGACGGCGAGACCGTCTGCGAGGTGGCGTGATGCGTCGCAACTTCTACGTCGTCGCCATCTCCACCGGGTACGCCGTCGTCGACTTCACGAGCTCGCG
>Ga0164241_10005382_pt1 | contig 12032 bp, 13 predicted proteins | sample OricomyardsoilBY_FD_108780 | JGI IMG/M metagenome (GOLD analysis project Ga0164241, IMG submission 108780) | Backyard soil microbial communities from Emeryville, California, USA - Original compost - Back yard soil (BY) | ecosystem: Environmental > Terrestrial > Soil > Unclassified | place: USA... | reverse complement strand
TGATCGGCCGGGTGCGCGAGCTCAACGGCGGCGAGCTGGACGACGACCTCGCCGTGGTCACGCTCGGCCGACGGCCGCGGAGGAGCCGATGAGCGCCACCGACACCGCAGGCCGGCCCGACACCGCGGAGCCGGCCCCCGCGGCGGCCCCGGCGAGCAGGCCCCCTGCCCCACCGCCGCGCGCCCGCCCGCCGGGCGCGACCCGCTGGCCGCTGCGGCGGATCATCAACGTCAGCGTCGGCCTGCTCGCGCTGTTCTGCCTCGCCGCGATCGCGATCGGCTCGGTCGCGCTGGCGCGCCTGTCCGCCGCCCGCGGGGAGGTCGTGGAACGGATCGACCCGGCCATCGAGCACGCGCAGGCGCTGGGCTCGGCGCTGGTCAACCAGGAGACCGGGGTCCGCGGCTACTCGCTGGGCGCGCAGCGCGACCTGCTGGAGCCCTACACGAACGGGCTGGCCGCCCAGCGGTCGGTGCTCCGGACGCTGCGTCCGGAGCTGCGGGGTCTGCCGGAGGCCCGGGCCGCGCTCGACGACGTCGTCCGCGCCGCGGGCGACTGGCGCACCAAGTACGCCGAGCCGGTCATCGCCACCGTCGACCGGACCGGCGAGCCGATCGTCACCACGACGAGCGTGGACACGGGCAAGGTCTACTTCGACGCCGTCCGCACCTCGCTCACCGACCTGCAGAACGACCTCGAGGACGCACGGGGCGACGCCGCCGCGGCGCTGCAGCGGTCGGCCAACGCACTCACCGTCGTGTGCGTGGTGATCGCGGGCGGGTTCGTGCTGATCGTCGTGGCGCTCGCCGTCGGGCTGCGGCGGGCCGCCATCCGGCCGGTGTCCCGGCTCGCCGCCGAGGTTCGCACGGTCGCGGGCGGCGACTTCTCCCACAAGGTCGAGCAGAGCGGGCCCACCGAGGTGCGCGACCTCGGCGCGGACGTCAACCAGATGCGCGAGCGCATCCTGCACGAGCTGTCCGCGCTGCGGGCCGCGCACGCCGAGCTCGACGCGCGCACCACCGACCTCGAGCGGTCGAACACCGAGCTGGAGCAGTTCGCCTACGTCGCCTCCCACGACCTGCAGGAACCGCTGCGCAAGGTCGCGAGCTTCTGCCAGCTGCTGCAGCGCCGCTACTCCGGCCAGCTCGACGAGCGCGCCGACCAGTACATCGAGTTCGCGGTCGACGGCGCCAAGCGCATGCAGGAGCTGATCAACGACCTGCTGGCGTTCAGCCGGGTGGGCCGGATCGTGCGCGACTCCGTCGAGGTGTCCTGCACCGCCGTGCTGGCGCAGGCGAGGGCGAACCTCGCGGCGGCCATCGAGCAGAGCGGCGCCACGATCGAGGCGGGCGACCTGCCGACGGTCAAGGCCGAGGTGCCGCTGCTGACCGCGGTCTTCCAGAACCTGGTCTCCAACGCGCTCAAGTTCCGCCGCGACGAGGCGCCGCACATCGTGATCGACGCGCACCAGGACGGCGAGTTCTGGGAGTTCTCGTTCAGCGACAACGGCATCGGCATCGACGCGGACTACGCCGAGCGCATCTTCGTCATCTTCCAGCGGCTGCACGGCAAGGGCGAGTACCCGGGCACCGGGATCGGCCTCGCCATGTGCCGCAAGATCATCGAGTACCACGGCGGCCGCATCTGGCTCGACACCGAGTACGAGGGCGGCTCGCGGTTCCGCTTCACATTGCCGGTTATCGCGGCGGCATCTGCAGAGGAGAACGACACCGATGGCTGAGGACCCCACCCCGCTCGACGTGGTCGACGTGCTGCTGGTCGAGGACGACGACGGCGACGTCCTGATGACGAAGGAGGCGTTCGAGTACCACAAGATCCGCAACCGCCTCCACGTCGTCAACGACGGCGAGCAGGCCCTGCAGTTCCTGCGGCGGGAGGGCGAGTACGCCGACGCCCCGCGGCCGGGCCTGATCCTGCTCGACCTCAACCTCCCCCGCCGCGACGGACGTGAGGTGCTGGCGGAGCTCAAGGACGACCCCGAGCTGGGCATGATCCCCGTCGTGGTGCTGACCACCTCCGAGGCGGAGGAGGACATCGTGCGCAGCTACCGCCTGCACGCCAACGCCTACGTGAGCAAGCCGGTCGACTTCGACCGCTTCATCGAGGTCGTCCGCCACATCGACGACTTCTTCGTGACCGTGGTCAAGCTCCCTCGCTGAGTAACTATTGGTTTGGCCTCGCCGATAGTGGGTAGTCCGCTTCGTTCGGTTTGTAACGAGGCTCGCGAGCGGCGAGGAGCTAGAGAGATGCGCGAGGAATTCCACACCCAGCTCAACGGGCTGCGCGAGCAGCTCGCCTTGATGTGCGACCTTGCCGTGGCGGCGCTGCGGTCGGCCGGCAGGGCGGTGCTCGAAGGGGACGTGGACCTCGCCAGACAGGTGCTCGCCGCGGACGTGGAACTCGACCGGGCCCGCGACCGCTGTGAGGAGAGCGCCCAGCAGCTGCTCGCGCTGCAGGCGCCCGTCGCCCGGGACCTGCGGCTCGTGCTCACCGCGCTGTACTGCGCGAACAAGCTCGAGCGCATGGGCGACCTCGCCGCGCACGTCGCCGACGCCGCCCGGCTGGCGCACCCGGACCGGCTCGTGCCGGCCCAGCTGGAGCGCGAGTTCGCCGAGCTCGGCCGGATCGCGGCGGAGATGGCCGAGCGGCTCGCCGGGTTCATCCGCCATCCCGACCGGTGTTGCTTCGCCGAGCTGGAGGAGACCGACCGGGCGGTCGACACCCTCTATGCGGATGTGATGCGGACGATCACCACCGGGCACTGGGCACACGGCGTCTCCACGGCGACATCGCTGGCCCTGCTCGGCCGCTACTACGAGCGGTTCGCCGACCAGGCCGTGTCGGCGGCCCGGCGCCTCGACTTCGCGGTGACGGGTGAAATCCCGGCCGCGTGAGCCGCGGGCCGCCATCGTGTCGCCGCATGACAGTGTCGCCGCATGACGAACCGCAGAGCGATCCTGTCCGGGTCGAGTTTCGAGGACAGCATCGGCTACGCCCGCGCCGTGATCGACGGGGACTGGGTGCACGTCTCGGGCACGACCGGGTTCGACTACGCCACGATGACGATCGACGACGACGTCGTGACCCAGGCGCGGCAGTGCGTCGCGAACATCGCCGCCGCGCTCGCGGAGGCCGGCGCGGACTTCGCCGACGTGGTGCGGGTCCGCTACCTGCTGCCCGACCGCGCCGACTTCGAGCCGTGCTGGCCGGTGCTGCGGGAGTGTTTCGGCCCCGTGCGCCCGGCGGCGACGATGCAGGTGTGCGGGCTGGCCGACCCGCGCATGCGGATCGAGATCGAGGTGACCGCACACAAAGACGGCACCCCCGTGAGCAGCCGGAATAATCGGACGGCGGAATGACCGGGCCGGAACAGCTCGGGTAACGTTCGGGAAGTGAGTCGGGACGCACAGCAAGCAGCTGCAGTGATCGACACGACGCGGCCGAGCGTCGCGCGCGTCTACGACTGCTTCCTGGGTGGCAAGGACAACTACGAGGTCGACCGCCAGGTGTTCCTTCAGGTGGACGCGGTCGCGCCGCAGATGAAGCTGCTCGCGCGCGCCGGTCGCCAGTGGCTCGTGCGGGCCACCCGGTTCCTCGCCCGCGAGGCCGGCATCGACCAGTTCCTCGACCTCGGCGCCGGCTTACCCGCCGCCGAGAACACCCACCAGGCCGCGCAGCGGATGAACCGCGACGCGCGCGTCGTCTACGTCGACAACGACCCGGTGGTCGCCGCCCACGGGCGCGCGGTGCTCGAGGAGAACGACCGCACGCACCTGGTGATGGCCGACCTGACCGAGCCCGACGAGATCTTCAACCACCCCGGCATCACCCGCTACCTCGACCTGTCCAGCCCGGTCGCGCTGATCCACAGCAACACCATCCACCACGTCTGCGACACCGAGCGGCCCGCCGAGATCATGCGGCGCTACGTCGAGCTGCTCCCGTCCGGCTCGTACCTCGTGCTGAGCCACTTCGCCGACCCGCAGGACGACGGCGCCGGCACCGAGCTGGCGCGCTTCGTCGAGAGCGTCTTCACCACCGGCGCCATCGGGTCCGGCTTCTTCCGCACCCGCAAGGAGATCGAGGCGTACTTCACCGGCCTCGAGATGGTCGAGCCCGGCCTCGTGCCGGTCACCGAATGGTGGCCCGACGGCCCGCTGCTCACCCGCTCCATCGGCGACTCGCTCGCCCTCGGCGGCGTCGCGCGCAAGCCCTGAGACCCGGCCCCCTGCGAGACTGAACGAGGTGTGGGGGCAGCCTCAAACTGTCCCCACACCCCGCATCACCTACGCCGGCAGCACTGCCGGCATCTCCGCCGGCACGACGCTCACGCGGCGCTGCTCGACGTCGGCGGTCGCCACCCGGACGGCGATGGTGGCGCCGTCCGCGGGCGCGGCCACCCAGGAGCCGCGCGGCAGCAGCCCGGGAACTCCCTGCCCGCTCTCGATGAGCGCGCCGAACGGCAGCACCTTCGTCACGACCGCGTCGAACGGGCGGCCGGCGCCGTGCTCGGCGAGAAACGCCTGCCAGACGGCATCGGAAACGTGGGACATGTGATCACCTCCTTTCGCTGTCCCAGGAGAAGGAACGCGTCAAGGAGGTGTGGTGGCGGAGCCCTGGCCCGCCGGGAGATCACGGCGTGGCCGGGAACCTCATCCGCTCGTGGCCCCGAAGGGCCGACCCGGCAGTCACGGGCGCAACGGTAACAGAAGGCTGTCCGTCCGAAGAGGACTCCCGGAAGGCTGGACCGCCGGCCGGCGGCTGGGGGTTTCCGACCGGCCGGCGGTTCTCGGTCGCCGGCGCAAGCAAGCCGATGTACATCAGCGGCGCTCTGGGGGAATCACACCACCGGAAAACACCAGCTACTTCCCGGGCTCCGGGCGGCGACCAATTCGTACAACGGACCGGCGTCCCGATACGTTCCCGGCTCGCCGTGTGGTCGGTCACGTCGGTTCGACCCGGTGGGCGGTAACATCACGGTTCAGTAATCTTCCCTATTCCGTCGTCCGGGGGACCTGACCGCATGCCATCGTCGCCGACGACGCCGCACCGCGTTGTTCTCGTGGAAGACCACGACATGGTCGCCGAGGCGATCGGTCTGGCGCTGGAACAGGCGGCCGGCATCACCGTCGTGGCCAGGGCCAAGTCGATCGCCGAGGCGCTCGCGGAAACCCAGCGGCACAAGCCGGACGTGGTGGTGCTCGACCGCAGGCTGCCCGACGGGGACGGGATCGGCGCCATCGCGGAGCTGTCCACGACCGGCGCCCGGGTGCTCGTGCTCACCGGCGAGGCCAGCGCCGCCGTCGCCACCCGGGTGGCCGAGGCCGGCGGGGCCGGGCTGGTGCTCAAGTCCTCCCGCCTCGACGAGCTCGAGGCGGCGGTGCTGCAGGTGGCGGCGGGCGAGGTCGCGTTCGGACCGGGCCTGCTGGCCGGCGTGCTGGACCGGCTCACCGGCCGCGCCCGCACCGGCGGCACCCCGCTGACCGCGCGCGAGCAGGAGACCCTCGTGCTGCTGGCTGCTGGAGCCAGCACCGAGGAGGTCAGCGAGCGGCTGGGCGTCACCCGTAACACCGTGCGCAACCACGTGCAGCGCATCCTCGACAAGCTCGGTGCGCGCTCCAAGCTCGAGGCCGTCGCCATCGCGCGGCGCGAGGGCTTGCTGGACTAATTTGCCCATCTGGTGCATATGCACTACATCCGGTGAGCCCGCTGCGTCTCGCGATATGGGCACCCGAGGCGGACAGTGCAAGCGTGGACGCACAGGCCCTGACGCACACCGAGGTCCGCCTGCCGGAGAACCACCGCAGCGCCGCGATGGCGCGCGAGTTCACCCGCAACACGCTGACCGGTTGGGGCCGCGAGAGCTGGCAGGACGCCGCCCAGGTCGTATCGGAACTGGTCAGCAACGTGCTCCTGCACGCACACGGACAACCGGTCCTGCGACTGCTGGCCGTGGGCGACGGCGTCCGCGTCGAGGTTTCCGACGACAGCCCGATGCCGCCGATGGTCCGGCGAACGGGGCCGGGGGGCCTGGGAATGCAGCTCGTCGAGCGGATGTCGACGGCGTGGGGTGTGTCGAGGCGGGGCCGTGGGAAGGTCGTCTGGTGTGAGCTTCCCGCGGCTCCGAACCCCATGTCGGCGTGAAACGGGCCGCGGGATGTCGACTCTCCCCTTCGGGCACAGTGATGCCATGTCCGACGACTCCGCACCGCCTCCGCTGACGGCCGACTTCCGGCTGCTCGTCCAGGACGTGGTCGACTACGCGATCTTCATGCTCGACCCGACCGGGCACATCATGAGCTGGAACGCAGGCGCGGAGCGGATCAAGGGCTACGCCCCGGACGAGATCATCGGCAAGCACTTCTCCGTCTTCTACCCACCGGAGGACAACGCCGCCGACAAGCCGGCACTCGAGCTGGAGCAGGCCATCGCCGAACGGCGCCTGGAGGACGAGGGCTGGCGCATCCGCAAGGACGGCACCCGCTTCTGGGCCAACGTCGTCATCACCGCCCTCTACGACGACCGCGGCGTACTTCGCGGGTTCGGCAAGGTCACCCGCGACCTCACCGACCGGCGCGCCGCGGACCAGGCGCTGTTCGAGAGCGAGGAGCGGTTCCGCCTGCTCGTGCAGGGCGTGCTGGACTACGCGATCTTCATGCTCGACCCGCAGGGTTACGTCGTCAGCTGGAACGGCGGCGCCGAGCGGATCAATGGCTACGCCCCCGAGGAGATCATCGGCAAGCACTTCTCCGTCTTCTACCCGCCCGAGGACAACGCCGCCGACAAACCCGCCCGCGAACTCGAACAGGCCATCGCCGAAGGCCGCCTGGCAGACGAGGGCTGGCGCATCCGCAAGGACGGCACCCGCTTCTGGGCCAACATCGTCATCACCGCCCTCTACGACGACCACGGCTCGCTGCGCGGGTTCGGCAAGGTCACCCGCGACCTCACCGACCGGCGCGCCGCCGAGCAGGCCCTCGACGAGCGGCGCAGGCTGCTGAGCCACCTCGTGCACGCCCAGGAGCTGGAACGCAGGCGGATCGCGTGGGACGTGCACGACGACTCCATCCAGTCCATGGTGGCCGTCGGCATGCGGCTGCAGCTGCTCGCCGGGCGGCTGCCCGAGGAGCACCGGGCCATGCTGGACAAGCTCGACGACGCGGTGCGCGCCACGATCTCGAGGCTGCGCACGCTCGTGTTCCAGCTGCGACCCACCTCGATCGACCGGCACGGGCTCGTCGCCACGCTCAACGACTTCCTGCGTGACGTGGTGACCGGGTGGGGCGTGGTTCCGGTGCTGCACCACGAGGAGCTGACCGAGGAACCGCCCACCGAGACCGCGATCACGATCTTCCGCATCTGCCAGGAGGCGATCACCAACGTGCGCAAGCACGCCGGCGCCGGCTCGCTCGACATCTATTTGTCCACTATGGATGGTGGAACCATGACGCGTGTGGTGGACGACGGCATCGGGTTCTCCCAACCCGAGACGCCGCCCGAGCCGATGGAGCATTTCGGGCTGATCGAGATGCGCGAGCGGGCCGAGACCGCGGGCGGCTGGTGGACGGTCGTCGGCTCGCCGGAGAAGGGGACGACCGTCGAGTTCTGGTTGCCCAGCGCGAGTCACGGGGCAGGCAGCGGCGCGGAGGTGCCGTCATGAGCGCCATCCGCACCGTGCTCCGCGTGCTGATCTCCGACGACGATCCGATGATCCGCGAAGCGCTGCGCGAGGTGCTCGAGGCGGAGCCGGACATCGAGGTGGTGGGCGCGGCCGAGGACGCGGACGAGGCCATCGCGCTCGCCGGGCAGTACGCGCCCGCTGTCGTGGTGCTCGACGTCCGGATGCCCGGCGGCGGCGGACCGCGCGCGGCGCGGGAGATCTTGCGGCACCGGCCGGACACCCGGATCCTGGCGTTCTCCGCGTACGACGACTCCGGCACGGTGGCGGAGATGATGCGCGCCGGCAGCGTCGAGTACCTGCTGAAGGGCGCGTCGAACATCGAGATCGTGGCGGCCGTGCGCAGGGCGGGCACCACCTAGTTGCGCAGCACGAAACTTCTTGACTCCCAACGGTTCTGGGGAAGGATTACCTCACCCACCGGCCCGTCTGGGAGGCATCATGTCCACGCGAAGATGGGGCACCGCAACCGCCGCGATCGCCCTGCTGTGCACCGCCACGTTCGCCGCGAGCACCACACCGGCCACGGCCGCGCCGCCAGACCCGGCGATCCGGGTGGCGGCTGACGAGGTCGCCCTCGTCCGGTTCCAGCTGCCCGCCGAGTCGATGCTCGACCAGCTCACCGCGCGCGGCGCCGACATCGCCGCGCAGGGCCGCACCCCGGACGGCAAGCTCGTCGCCGACCTGGTGCTCACCGGCCGCGACCTCGACGCCCTCGTCGCCGACGGCGCCACCCCGCTGCAGCTGATCCAGCGGGAGGCCGACGCCGCGCAGCGGTACAAGCAGAGCAAGACGGCTGCCCGCGCTGCCGCCGACACCCTCCAGTTCCTGTCCGCGTACTGGTGGGTCACCGACGACCAGACGTTCCTGGAGACCCGGGTCGCCACCACCGCCGTGACCGACCCCGCGGTCGAGATCACCGTCCAGTGGCAGACCGCCGACGGCACGACCGGGTCCTTCCCGCTGCAGCGGTTCGAGGACGCGGGCGAGTACCAGTACCACGTCGCGCTGCCCCAGCCGCTGCCCGCGCGGCCGGTGCGCGTCACCGCGACGTCCAGCCTCGGCGGCAGCACCCGGGCGATCACCCCGGCCGCGTGGCCCGGCGCGACTCCTCCCGCACCGCCCGCCGGCTACCAGGAGGACTTCATCGACGCGTACATGACGCCGGTGGACATCAAGTCCCGCATCGCCCGCCTGGCCCGGCAGTACCCGGAGCTGGTCGACGTGGTGGACCTGCCGAACAAGACGCAGGGCTACCGCCGCACCGCCACCGCCTACCTCGGCGACCCGGCGGCCGCCGCGGTCGTCGTCGAGTCGGTGAAGTTCGGCGACCAGGGCACCAACGGCTGGCAGGTCCGCACGGTCGACCCGGGCAGGCCGAACCGGCCTGCGCAGGCGACCTTCCGCGACCGCGTGCTGACCGTGTCGCTCGCGACCGACGCGGCGGGCGCGGTGGTCAGCACCACCGACCAGATCGCCGCGCTCATCGGTTCCCGCTTCCCGCAACGGTTCTCCGCGTTCGTCGAGGAAGGCTCGGCAGGCAAGGTCATGCCGGTCGCCGGTCCGGCCACGATGACCGACGGCCTCGACGCGCCGGCAGGCGTGCCGCACAAGCCGTGGACAGTCCAGGCGCTGCGCATCGGCGTGCACCGCGACGGCTCGCGGATCGGCATGCTGACCTACTCCCAGGAGCACGCGCGCGAGTGGGCGACCCCGCTCGTCACGCTGGAGTTCGCCGAGCGGATGCTGGCCAACTACGCGACCGACCCGGCGACCCGGTCATTGCTGGAGGACGTCGAGATCTTCGTGATCCCGACGGCGAACCCCGACGGCGCCAACTATTCCTTCAACGACGCGGCGTTCCAGCGCAAGAACATGACCAACCACTGCACGGGCGCGCTGCGCGATCCCCGCTACGCCGACTCGTGGGGCGTGGACGTGAACCGCAACTACACGGTCGGCTCGGCGTTCGACGGCTACGTCGGCGCGTCGACGACGAACTGCCTGTCCGGCACGTACGCGGGCACGGCCGAGCTGTCGGAGCCGGAGGCGAACAACATCGCGACGTTCGCGGCCGCGCACCCGAACATCCGGTTCGCGATGAACGTGCACAGCTACGGCGGCTACTTCATGTGGCCGCCGGGGGCGTACGCGATGCCGGGCCGGATCACGCTGCCGCGCCCGTCCATCGAGGAGTCGACGCTGTTCCAGGCCAGCGCCAAGCGGATCGTGGGCGCGATCGCGAGCGGGCGGAGCACGGTGACGTGGCCGTCGCGCACCGGCCCGGTGGCCGACGTGCTGTACTCCGCGGCCGGCAACTCCGCCGACGAGCTGTACTACAACCAGGGCATCTTCGCCTGGGACTTCGAGATCGGCAACGACCGGTGGAACCCGGCCAGCGGCGAGTGGGAGGGCGTCGGCTTCCAGCCGCCGTTCCCCGAGGCGCACGCCGAGTCCCAGGAGTACGCCGACGGCCTGACCGAACTGGTTCGCGTGGCCCGCGACTACCAGGACGCGAACTCCTAAGTCGGGGCACCTGATCCGGGCTCCTGGCCCGGGAGGGGTCCCGAGGCCGCCGTGGTGTCGTGTCCACCGTGACACGACGCCCGGCGGCACTCCTGCTGGCCGCCGTCCTCGTGGTGCCTGCGTGCACCTCGAGGACGGACGATCCGGCCACTCCTTCTCCGGCTGCTTCTTCGCCAGCCACTTCTTCTCCGGCCACCACGACGACGGCCCCGCCTCCCCCGCCGCGCAAGGCCAGGGACGGCGGCAACATCGCCGCCTGCCGCGACGGCGTGTGCGAGGTCCGGCTGTCCCGGCGCACGGTCATCCCGGTCGACCCGGCCGCCGGCATCGCCGAGGTGGCCGTCGAGTCGATCGTCGGCGACGAGCTGACCGCGGCGATCACCCTGTCCACCGGCCGGTTCACGATGAACTGCACCGGCGACGACGCCTGCCGGACGTCGCTCGTGGGCACCACGCCGCCGGTCGCCTTCGCGACGGCGCACCCGGGCGCCCGCGTGTCGATCAACAAGGTCGTGCTGTCCGTACCCGCAGCGGCGGACGGCACCGCGATCCTGCGTCTGGGGCGAGCGTGAGAGCGCTCTCCCATAGTTGAGAGCGCTGCCCGACCACCGGCATGTCAAGGGAGCCTTACTACTTGCGCCGATCGGGCGCTTCACGTTGACGGTTCGAGCGGTCCACGTCATGCTCGATCTGTGAGAGCGCTCTCCCACCGTTGTCCGTGCGGACATCGAGGGAGCCGATTGTGATGACCCGGCTGATGCTCGCCGTCCTGCTGGTGCTCGGCCTCGCCGCCTGCGGGCAAGCCCCGCCGCCCGCGCCGATGGCCCGCCCGGCGCCGTCCGCACCCGCGGGCGGGTTCGGCGCGACCGAGCAGGCATTCGTGCAACTGGAGATCGCGACGGATGACCAGGCCGTGCGCATGCTTGACGAAGGCGCGCGGCGAGCGTCGTCGACACGGCTGCGCAACTACGCCCGGGCGCTGGCGTCTTCGCGGCGAGGGGAACTGACCGAGCTGCACGGCCTGCTGAACGCGGCAGGCGTGCGATACGAGAACCTGCACGCGGGCCACGACATGCCAGGCATGCCGACGAACGCGGAGCTGATCGACCTGTCGACAACGAGCGATGTCGACACGACACTGGTCGCCCTCGTACGCGCCCACCTGACCGAATCGGCGACGGTCGCCCGCTCGGCCGCGCAGGCCGTGACCCACCCAGCAACACGCGCCCTCGCGACCCGAATGGCCACGGCGCGCACGACCTCACTCACCGAACTGAGCACCCTGAACTGATCGCCGCCCGCCGGCGACCTCACGCCTCACTAGCAAGGCAGTGGGCCGACCGAGCCGACGACCGACCGTCACCCTGGCAGCAGCCGAGCCACACCGTGCCCACGGCCAACCACTAACCGAGCCGCCTCACCTCGGTGCCAGCCGAGCCACACCGTGCCCACGGTCAACCCCACTCACAGAGCCAACCTCACCCCAGTGTCAATAACCGCGCCACACCGTGCCAACGGCCAACCCACTCACCGAGCCAACCTCACCCCGGTGCCACCAGCCGAGCCACACCGCTCCGGCGGCCTACCCACCAACCGAGCCGACCACAGCCCGGTGCCACCAGCCGAGCCACACCGCACTGACGGCCAACCCCACTCACTGGGCCGCCTCATCCCGGTGCCAGTGGCCGACCCGCTACCGAGCCCGAAGGCCCAGGTCGGCAGGCGGCCTCTCATCGCCGGCCGGCTCGGCTTGCTGAACTTGCCTGTCCGGCAACTGCCACCAGCGACTTCTCCAGGTCGCACGCGCCTC
>Ga0164241_10005381_pt1 | contig 12034 bp, 7 predicted proteins | sample OricomyardsoilBY_FD_108780 | JGI IMG/M metagenome (GOLD analysis project Ga0164241, IMG submission 108780) | Backyard soil microbial communities from Emeryville, California, USA - Original compost - Back yard soil (BY) | ecosystem: Environmental > Terrestrial > Soil > Unclassified | place: USA... | reverse complement strand
GTTCCATAGCCCAAAGTGCAAGTAGGTTATTGTATTTCCCCTGGTTACTGCTGTAAAAGATAACTTTCTCTAACTGCTGAAAGGCTCTGCTTACCTGTCCGTCAGCATAGAGCGCCAATGCAGATGAAAATAGTAGTGCTTCACTAAATGCAGCGTTGGATTTACGGTCACCTAATTGAATTGCTTTTGAAATGAAAGAAGAGTCAATTTCGCCAAGATGATTAATAAGATAATTACTAATTAATGTTGCCGAGAATAAATTTAAAGTAGTGTCTTTTTCAAGATCGATAGTCAATTTTATTTTCTCTTCTTTTTGATTAGCGAAAGCAAGTGCATTGGCCTGAACACCTTCCTGCGTGGAGCCAAGCATGGTGTAAAGTGAATCTGAACTGATTTTGAAATTATATTGTGCAGCCATACCAATGATATTGGTCTTAGCGGCATTTTTCGAAAGCAAAGATGTTTCTGCTTTTTGAAAATAAATGAAGGCGGAGTCCAGCAGATTTAGTTTTGCAAAGGTAAGTCCGATGGCATTTTGGATGGGACCGTTACCAGGAATCTGACGGTTGCCCTCCTGAAGAATAGCTAATGCATCAAGCCACTTCTCCTCACGCTGATACGTTTGCGCGTAATTAAGGAAAGCCATATCTGTAGGCCGCTTCTCTGTAGCCCGTTTGTAAAAAGCGCGCTCCTTATCGCCATTCATTCTGCCTCCCTCGATATTGGCAATGGCGTAATTAGAATGATGATTGAGGAAACCATACGTTCCACCTTGTTCATAGAAGCCCTGTGCAAGCTTGTTGTTATTCAATGCACGATAAAGATCCCCTCCGGCATTATAGTAGGTAGAGATGGCATTTTTAAAAGGCACCTGCCAGGTATTGTAAAACAGGAAAGCCATGGTAGCAATCAATCCCCCAAAGCGAAAGGTGAAATAGGGCATACGTGCTGGCTTATATAATACTTTGTAAACCGGCAGGTTATTGCCCAGCAAGTCGAAGAAGTTGGCAATGATGTAAGTGAAGAAAATGATGCCGTAGCCAAGGTGACAAAAGATGATCAGGTTATTAATCGTTTCTAATCCCGGATCATTGGCACTGGCAATCAGGTAGCCGATCGTACCAAAGGCGGTGAATCCAAGGCTTAAGAAAAAATAAATACCAAAAGGTTCCGCATCGATAATACCTTCAAACTGGGGTTGTCGTTGCCGGTAGCCCCAAATTCCAAGAATACCAGATATTGTTAACAGCAACAGAAAATTGATATAGATAAAATCCCAATGAATGAAATTGAATTTATAAGCGTAGGCTAATGCGAGATTGACGAAATAGATGACGGTAACAATCAGGAAATGGTTCAGACTTTTGGATGGCCGAAGCCCCGAACTGATCGTGGTAATAAACGCAGCAAGAATTTCATGCGCTACAGTAATAATGAATATAACGGTAAGCACCATTGCCGGGCCAATAGCGGTGACTGAAAGATGTAAAAATGGCTTGGCAACCGCTGAGAAAAAGTAGACGACAAGACCAAGACCAACCGTAAGTGCTGTAAAAAGAAGTAATCGATTTAAAAATGAGACGGAAGTGCGAATAGCATTGAGATAATAACTCAATGGAACATATACTAACAATATCCCTATAGTAAAGAATTTGTCTGAGCGACCGAATACCTGGATGATTTCAAATCGAAGTGAAGCAATCAATAGAATGAATAGACCTGCGCCCACGAAGTACCAGAATCGTGTCAATGCGGTAATGATCGATAAGGTCATGATCATCATCAGCGCGAGCAATGAAACTAAAAGATAAGAAGCGAACAGGTTGGGTTGAAGATCATTTCCCAACAGGCGCTCGAAGATCAGATAATTATCGGCATGAATGGTAAGATCAAACGGACCCAGTTGAAAACTATGAACGGGTACTTCTTTTAACTCCTGTTCCTGTATATACTGCCACGTGAGTGCCGGAGCAGGTGCTTTGAAATAAGAAAACCAAAGAAAGACAAGAGTGAATGCAAAAGTGACTGCTGCGATCCAGAAAATACGTTGATAAACTTTAGGCCAGTCTTTCCAGAAATAAATTGAGTACATGAGTTAACCGTTATCCATTAATAGTGATTTTCAGCAAATGTATAATTTCAAATCTCGTCACAGATAACTATTAACTGATAACTTTTAACTATTCTAATACCTTAGGAACACGGAAATAATCTTCGTCTTTTTTGGGAGCATTTTTCAGCGCACGCTCATGACTCAGGTGAGGTTTTACTTCATCTTCGCGAAGGGCGTTGATCTCGTGACTCATGGTAGTAAGTGGTTCAACACCATCGGTATTCACTTCGTTTAATTTCTCTACGAAGGCCACAATATTGTTCATGTCTTTCAGGATCTGATCGGTGTCTTTTTCACTGATCTCCAGTCGGGACAAATGAGCAATTTTATTTAAGGTGTCTTTATCGATTTTCATGCTTCAGTTCTTTATCGATGATGTTGAAAACCAGTTCTTTTAATTCATCTGTTTGAGCAATGGTCATTCCTGTAGTCTCAATCGGCTCATGGAAGATGACCTTCACTTTTCCTGCAGATAACTGGTTTTCTGGATCTGGCAAAATTATCCAATTAAAGGGAATGGTGACAGGCACAATGGGGATTTGTTTTTCGATGGCGACACGAAAAGCACCATCTTTGAAGAGACTCATTTGTGGAGGGCGCCTGGCAATCATTCCTCCCTCAGCGAAAATGATCAGGCTTTTACCCTGGTCCACTGCCTCGAGAGATTGTTTCAATGAATTGACTTTGCTTTTCAGGCTCTCCCGGTTGACAGTAATATGCAGCCTGCTGTACATCCAGCCAAAAAGCGGAACCTTACCGATGCTACTTTTCCCAACAAAAATGGTGTTGATGGGATTAAGACCCATGGTGGGGATATCGAGATAGGAAAAATGATTTGGTGAAAAAATATATTGTCGTTTGGGATCGAGTTTGCCTCGTATTTCAACCTGCGTTGGAAGAAATACAAAAAAGAACATGAGTCGGGCCCAGATCCGGTTGATGATGCCGATCAAGCGGAATTGCGAAGGAAAGAGAATCGGTATTAGTAAAAAAGGTAGCAGTAAGAGAAACAGGATGATGAATACAGAAAAGCCATAAATGGTATGAATGGCCCGAAGAATTTTCATGATGGCAAGTTACCACAAAAAGAAAACTCATTCTGCTTTAATTACAGAATGAGTTGACTGAAAATTTAAGAAAATCAATCTGCCTTTTGTTTATTCAAGCTGCTTGGCTTAGGAACAAGAATCAATTGTGTTTGTCTTCCGTCAATATACTTGAACCCGGTTTCATCAAAGAATCCATCTTCTTCCAGTTGAATGCGAATGTCTTTTTTCCATTCCGGGATGTTTACTGTACAATTTAATTCAATGGAATAAGCCGTGTTTAAGTGCATGGGATAATCTCCGGTGAAGGGAACACCACCTTGTGAATCCCACATACCAATTGTTGTTCCGGCAGCGTGACCATGGAAGCCAATGGGATGTGTATAAATAGAAGGAACAATTCCTTCAGCGATGGCCTGATCACGTGATGCTTTCAGAATTTCATTACCTGTTCTTCCGGTTTTGAAATTGGATGTAAGAATATCCTGTAAACGATTTCCTTTTTTGAATGCTTCTTTCAAATAAGAAGGCGCATCCGTTTCGCCTGCTTTCAAAATGTACGCATGCTGTTGGGTGTCGGTATTCAAACGCAGATAGGTAATTCCGAAGTCGACATGCAGAAAATCACCTGGCTGAATAACCAATGGTTGTGGACGTTTTGACATTAACGCATCTGATTCGTTTCGTTGAATAGAAACGGAAGGCTGGAACCATGTATCGAGTTTTAGTTCTTTGATCTTTTCACGATAGAACCAAACAACATCATCGGTTGTGGTTACTCCGGGTTGAATGACTTTATCAGAGAATCCTTCCTGGATAATGTCGTGTGCAATGCGACAGATCTGTGGGTAGATCGCCATTTCTTTTTCTGTACGTGTTTCCAGCCAGGCCACTGAAAGTTTTTCCGCAGATACAACTTTTGGTTGTAGATTTTTTGGAAGCACTTTAATCAGATTGTCGTAATCATTGGATGTCAATCCATCCGAATGCCCCCATGAAGGAGCTTTGTTGACGCCAATCTTTTTTGGATTACGTTCGGCAATGATCTTGCCTAACTGTGCCCACTGATCAGGAGTTGCATCCGGATCCCAGGCACGTTTGAAAACTTTGCCTACATCATAGCGCGCTACGGCCAGGTATTCAATTTCTGTTCCTTTATCAAAAGCAACTAACATGGTCGTTCTGCGGGCAGCCATCCAGGTGGCGGGTAATAAGGTTTTGATAACCGGATCTTCATTGTATTCGCGGGACATCACCACCCACATGTCAAAGCCTTCCCGTCTCATAAGTTGGGGAAGCAAAGTACGAAGGCGATCTTCCAGCAAATCGTCAATGACCTGTGCCTGGGTGCGCTGGGTGAGGATGGCAGGGTATTGTGCATGGGAAACGCCCATGACTAAAAAGAGAATGAACGAGAGAAAATATTTCATGGTAGGTTTAGTTATTCTGCTGAAAGATAAGTCTGCTCAAAGGATCAATTTGCCTTTTCCATTTGAATGGCGTGGAGTCTATGCCAACGGTTTAATATCAGAATTGAATAATGCACCGTTCATTTTTTAAGATTTCGGAAGCATTCTCAACCGCAATTTGAGATTTTACATCGTCCATTTCTTCTTTCACTTTGGCGCGAATCTCTTTCATGTGCATGGCTTCGATGAATCGTTTTATATCTTCCCGGTTTTCTAAAATGAGTTTTGGTACTTCTACTGGTTTGTTATCATCGCCCTTAGCTACCATGGTGAAATAAGAAGAGTTAGTGTGTTTAACAATACCTGTTTTTACATTCAATGCTTCCACACGAATTCCAACGATCAATGAAGTGCGCCCAACATAATTTACGGAAGCATGTAATGATACCAGTTCACCTACTTCTACAGGCTGAAGAAATTCCACCCGGTCCACACTAACAGTGACGCAATAAGTACCTGCATGTTTACTCGAAGAAGCATAGGCTACCTTGTCCATGAGAGAGAGTAAAATACCACCGTGAATTTTTCCGCCAAAGTTGGCGTAGGAGGGAATCATTAACTCTGTAATAGTGGTCTGTGATTGACGCACTGGTTTAGCCGATTCTTGCATAGGTGTAGAGATAGTAGGAAAGATAGTAAAAACCTGTCTCTAAACTTTTGACTTCGAATCAAAAATTCGTTTGGAGATCATGTTGAAGCGAACGAACATCGCTGATGCAGTGAACGTCAATCCAATTAGTAACCCGATCCAGATTCCAATTGCTCCCATCCCTATTTTAAAGCCCAGCCAATAACCCAAGGGCAAGCCGATGATCCAATAGGAAACGAAAATAAGCAGGGATGGAATCTTTACATCCTGTAATCCGCGCAACGCACCAATGCATACTACCTGCATACCGTCAGATAGCTGGAAGAGTCCTGCAATAATGATTAATGGTCCTGCGATTTCAATTACGGAGATATCATTGATATATAAATAGGGAAGAAACTGATGACTGCCAATAAATACTATGGCCCAGATAAACATGATCGCCATAGCCATGCCTAAAAGAACAAAGCCAGCTCTTCGTATGCCATTGATGTCTTTTTTTCCTACCTCATGACTTACGCGGATGGTGGCTGCAGCTGCCAGACCTGAAGTAGTCATGTAACTTATCGTAGCTAGATTGATTGCAATCTGATGTGCGGCTAATGCTTGTGTTCCCAACCAACCCATCATTACTAATGAGAAGTCGAACGCGGCTACTTCAAAAATGAATTGCACTCCGGCCGGTACGCCAAGATGCAGTAATTTGCTAAAGAGTTTTTTAGAATAGTTACCAATAACAAATGCAGGTCTGAATTTTCTAAAACTGCTTGCGTAAAAAATGTAGATACCAATAGAGGCAGCCATGATTACACGAGAAATGAAAGTAGCCCATCCGGCTCCATTCAATCCCATTGCCTGGAATCCGAGATGTCCGTAAATGAGAACGTAGTTAAGGCATATATTAACCAGGTTGGTTGATAACACAATCACCATAGGTATCCATGTATTCGATAATCCTTCTGAAAACTGCCGGAAGGATTGAAAGATTAAAATAGGAATTAATGAAAAGGTTATGATTTCCAGGTAAGGAATAGAAAGCATAACTACTTCAACAGGCTGATTGATGTAAAAAAGAATATTTTTTCCAAAATAGACCACCGCAACAAGGATCAGTGCGTTGGTTACATTAATGACCAATCCGTGACGAAGCGTATCAATAATTTTTAAATCGTTCTTTTCTCCATCGGCTTCAGCGACTAATGGTGTGATGGCATAAGAAACTCCGATACCAAATAACATCAACGCGTTAAATGCTACGTTGGCTAATCCGGCAGCGGCTAATTCCCTGGCTCCAATATGCCCGACCATGACGTTATCGGCCACACCCATCATCACATGACCTAATTGACTAAGCATCACCGGGTAGGCGAGGAGGAAACTGGAACGGATATCGGAGCGGTAACTTGCTAAAAAAGGCATGATGCTGAATGTTGGCTACAAGGCCCTGAATCCGATGTGTGTTATGAAAATAAAAGATTATTGTTCGACTAAAAATAAGGCAAATGAGATAACTTACACAAGGAACCTCTGGAAATCTTAGAGGTCTTATCATTTGTGCTGATAAACCGTAAACACGATTGAAGGGTTGGAAACCGAAATGTTATTGGTATTTGAGTGGAAGAATTAAGTTGATTGGAGGGTGAGTTGAATACGCACGGGGGTCACTTTTGCAGCCCCGGTGTGACCATTAAGGAAGGTGGATTGAATATCGAATAGAGGTTACAATTTTATTTAGGATCGCATTCAGGCTAATTTTCGATAGTTGTGTTTTCGCTAAGTACAGACAAAATTAATTCCTTAATCAAAGGTGTCATGCAGCAGAAAATGACACTTCTGGCAGGTCTGTTACTTTACCTCCTTCCGATTATCACCCATTGCCAGACAAGTGAAATTGATAGTATTAAACGTATTATTCCCGCTCTGGATGGCAAAGCCAAAGTAGATGCATTAGTAGAATACTCTCGGTCACTGAAGGCCATTAATTATGACGATTCCAGGAAAGCTGCCCGAGAAGCCTATCAGTTGGCAGATAAAATTCAATATGGCCGTGGTAAGGTCTCAGCATTAATGAGTGAAGCGATAAACGAATTTAGTGTCTTTCATAATAATGAATCGCGAAAACTATTTAATGCGAGTATTCGTCTAAGCCGTAAGCTGGGAACACGTGATCTGGAAGGATATGCGTTTGCCTACCTGGGTCTAAACTATCAGAATACAAATCAATTGGATAGTGCCCTGATTTTTTATAATAGCTCAAATGAATTATTAAAAGATAATAGCAATCCTTTCTACCTTTCATTTCTATACCTTACTCTTTCAGACTACTACGGAGTGTTGGGAGAATCGGAGAACCAGTTTAGTTATCTGGCAAAATGCTGGTCGATAAGAGAGAAATTTAAGTTTGTAAAATACCTGCCTTACATTGGAACGCGCATGGCCGCTTACTATGTAAATAGGGGAGATTTTACTCAGGCCTGGAATTATCTTGATAAAGCTCAGGCAGCACTGGGCAAAGACACTCTTAATAATGAGTCCATTGCGTTAATTCAACAGCAACGCGCCATTGTTTATGCTCTCGAAGGCAATGTATTATCAGCTCTTACTCAATCGGATAAAGCAAGAAAGTTCTATGAAGAAAATTCCTTTCCCCTGGAATTAACTAATCTATTAATTGAAACAGGAGAAGTATTTGAAGAAATTAATAATTACGAAGCAGGTCTCCGGAATTTACACCAGGCTTTAAAAATCGCTGAATCCAATCAGTTTGAATTTGAAAAGATAAAAATCCGGATCAGCAGCTCCTGGATTTATTATGATCTGAATGAGCTCCAGATGGCGAAAGAAAATCTCCACAACGCAATGTTATCGCCAGTGATTGCACAATATCCCAAAGAAGAGGCCGCAGCCATCAGCCTGTTGGGACTTATCCTGATGAAAGAGAAAAAAATGGATGAGGCAATTGTCCATTTAAGACGGTCGCTGGCTATTCGAAAAAAAATAAATTTTCAGATTGGAGTAGCTGGATCCTATTTTAACATCGGTCTGGCCCTTGAAGAACGAAATGATTTAGACAGCGCCCTGTATTATCACACTAAGAGTTTAGCCCTTGAAGAAGCAAACGGTCACGCCCTGGGAATTGCTTATTCGTGCGAACGATTGGGAGCACTTTATACCCGGCTTCGAGATTACCGAAAAGCAGAAAACTATTTATTAAAAGCCGAAGCCTTATCTAAGAAAATTAAAGCTGGATCTATACTTATTGATGTATTTAAAGATCAAAGAGACTTGTTGCAGGCGGAAGGAAAATTAGAGAAGGCCTTGACCTATTCCATTCTTCATGAAAAACTAAAAGATTCCATATTTAGCAGTACACTCAGCAACCGGATTGCCTCTTTGGAAATTGCCAATCGAACAGAACAGAAAAATAATGAAATCACTGTGCTGAATAAAACAAAACAGCTTCAGGAAAACGAACTGATTATTCAAAAAGGAAAACTTGAGCAGCAAGCATACATTTCATCTACCGCTATTTTAGGTTTGTTGTTATTGGGTTCGATTACCTTTTTATTATACCGAAACAACCAGCAAACCAAAAAGCTGAACATGGCCATCAACCTGCAGTCTACTGAACTCAGTAAGAATAATCATTTGCTTCACGAACAGCAGGAAGAAATTTCTTCACAGCGTGATAGTCTTGCTATACAAAACGAAAAGCTGGAACATGCTAACGAAATCATTGAAGAGCAAAACAAAAACATCAAACTTCGAAACGAAAACCTGGAGGTGCAGGTAGAACGAAGAACGAAAGAGCTCGTTGAGTACAATTATAAGTTGGAGCAATTTGCTTTTATCTCCTCGCATAACTTAAGAGCACCGGTTGCGCGGATATTGGGCTTGGGACAGCTTCTCGAATTACCAATAACGAGTGAGCTGGAACAAAAGGTGATCACTGAAAAAATTATACTCACCGCTAAAGAAGTGGATCGCGTAGTGAGGGATTTGAATACCATCCTTGAGATCAGAGAAGCAAATTCAGAAATTCATTCAGAGATTAACTTGGCTCAGGAACTGGAACTGGTAAAAGTGAGTATTGAAGGAGAAATGGATCAGACCAAAACTATTATACACACTGATTTTTCGAAAGCTCCTGTGGTGAAGACGGTGCGCTCTTACCTTGATAGCATGCTTTATAATTTGATTAGTAATGCAATCAAATACCGCAATCCTGAATGTTCGCCTGTCATTTCCATCACTTCCGAATGTTGCAATGATTTTATTTGTATTACCGTCAGCGACAATGGAATAGGAATTGATTTGGCCAAACATGGTAACCGTCTTTACGCCATCCATGCACGCTTTCACGATCATGTGGAAGGTCGCGGTTTGGGATTATACCTTATCAAGAGACAATTGGATGCTTTGGGCGGAAAGATAGAAGTAACCAGTGAGGTGCAGAAAGGCACATCCTTCAGTCTCTATTTAAGAAATCAGCCGGTTAAGGCAGTTGGTTGATTTTCATACAAAACCACTTTCAATCATCTACTTCTTCGGTATCAAAATGATTTCACTCTCTACATTAATCTGTTCTAAAAAATGGTGGTCGTGTGAAACAACGATCAATGTACCCTGATATTCATTAATTGCATCAGTTAAAATTTCCACATTTTGAATATCGAGATTATTGGTTGGTTCGTCCAGTATAATCAGATCAGGAGCCTGACTGCCGATCATCAAACAACAAAGGAGTAAGCGCATTTTTTCTCCTCCGCTAAGAGTCTGACACAATTGATCCCAGTGTTCTTTCGTAAATAAGAATCGGTTTAGACGGATTTTTAGTTCATGTTCCTGTAAACCGGTTTTGTTGAAATGTTGCGCCTGTTCATAAACAGTAAATAAGTTATTGATTAATGAATAGTCCTGATCGATGTAAATTGATTTCATGTCAACATGATCCATTGTTCCCAATTGAGGGGTAATTTCTCCCAGCAGAATTTTTATTAATGTTGTTTTACCAGAACCATTTGCTCCACGGATCACCGCACGATCACCGCTGGCAATTGAAAAACGCAATGGATTACTCCAAAGGAATTGATCATTGTAACTAAAATTAATTCCCGTTAATTCAATCAATCTTTTGCCACGATGAAGGTTTGAATTATCCAGATTCAGTTTCATCTTATCTGTATCCGGAATTTGCTGACGTATCCGACTTAATGATTGCGCAAGTGCAATTATTTTCTCCGCATGAACATCCTTCATTCGTGAAGTACTTTTCTCAGCGCTATCCCTTAATGTATTTATGGAGATTCTCGGTAATCCGGCCTTCTCCTGCTTCTTCTTTCCACGTGCATCCAGTTTTTGTTTACGTTCGATTGATTCGCGTTCTGTTTCCTTTGCCTTGCGCAATTCCTTCTCTTTACTTTTTAGATCCTGACTTAATGCATTTGCTTCCAGTATTTTTTGTTCGTAATAAAAATCGTAGTTGCCACCATAAATCGTCACTCCTCGTTGGTTAAGCTCACACGTTATATTGAGAAGATTTAACAACGTTTTATCATGACTCACCACAATCAGTGTATCTGATGATGTCTTTACATAATCATAAAGAAGACTTCTGCTATCGGTATCCAGGTGATTGCTGGGTTCATCAAGCAGGACTACATCCGGTTGGTGGATGGCTATTCCGGAAAGAATGGCTTTTGTCTTCTGTCCACCGCTAAGGGTTTTCATTTTTGTATTCAGATCAAGTCCATCAAGATTCCACTTTGCCAGTGATTCATTACATCTTTCCTCCACCAACCAATCATCGCTTAGTAAAGTCAGATTTTCTTCAGTCGCGTGACCATTTATAATATCATGCAAGGCATTTAATTTCGTTTCTACGCGAAGCGCCTGTGCAACAGTGAAGTCATTAAACTGTCCGGTATGCTGTGGTACATAATAGATTTTTGAATTGGTATAAACTGTTCCTGCCGATGGAGATAAGTCACCCGCTATGATTTTGAGAAGCGTAGATTTCCCTGATCCGTTATTGCCAACGAGCGAAATCTTATTGTGCGAATTGATGGTGAGATGGATATTTTCAAACAACACCCCTCCATTGGTATGGATATAGGATAAGTGATTAAGCGTAAGCATAATTTTCTTTCGTTAAAAATGAATAAAGGAAGTCCTTGGAATGGGCTTCGTATTAATCGCGAAAAGAAATTATTGACTACACTGGATGATTTATTAGAAATGCAAATATAAGAATTGAGGGAGATTATTTAAAAACGACTATGGCAATACAATCGAAACGATTTCTGATCCATCTTTTGGTGAGGACTCTACGGTAAAAATGACATTGTTGATTGTGATGGTGGATCCCATTTTAAAACTTCCTGTCTCGCCTTTAATTAATTCCAGGAGACTTAAATATTTTATTTCAAAATCGCGCAGCCAGGGGAGATTAAGATCAATGCGTACTCTTTGTAGGTGAATGAAATCTTCGGCCAGCCATTTTTTGTCAGATTGCTGATAAAAATACCTTGAGTAATTTTCAATTTCAGGCATATCTCCAAAAATGCCTTCCATAATATCCTGCATGGCTACAATGCCCAGGTACTGACCCGACTCGCTAAACACTACTCCGAAATCGATTTGCATTTTTTTGAACAGATCGAAAATATCTTTTGCGGCAGTGCTCGATAGCAGGTAACACGTTTGCATGATCTGCGGATGCCAATCCGTATCAGGGTCATCGCTTAAAAGAAAAGATTTTGTTCGGATCACTCCGATAATGTTGGACTGATGTTCTTTGTACACCGGGAAATAAGAG
>Ga0164241_10005380_pt1 | contig 12039 bp, 12 predicted proteins | sample OricomyardsoilBY_FD_108780 | JGI IMG/M metagenome (GOLD analysis project Ga0164241, IMG submission 108780) | Backyard soil microbial communities from Emeryville, California, USA - Original compost - Back yard soil (BY) | ecosystem: Environmental > Terrestrial > Soil > Unclassified | place: USA... | reverse complement strand
GGCGTCCGCCCACGCCACACACCCCGCCGCCGAAATGTCCGCCTCAATCCCAATCCCCTTCCGCCCAGCCGCCTCCCGATATTGCTGGACGACGGTGGCGGCCACCTCTCCCAGGTTCAGCGCGGTGAACCGGATGGTCAGTCCGTGATCGGCCGCCGAGTTGGCGAGAAATCCTTTCACCAAGGCCAGCGACAAGGCGCTGGAACGCGCAATGTTTTCCGCCAGCAATGTCAGGCGTTCATCGTTGATTCGCTGGATGCCGCCGCTCAAAAGCTCCGCGCTCATGTGGATGCCGCCGAGATAATTTTTCAAATCATGCGCGAGGATGCCCAGCAACTCGTCCTTGTCCTCGGCCAGTTGCTTGAGCCGGTCGCGGGCGGATTTCAAGGCCAGTTGCGTCCGCACCCGCGAAATCAATTCCGCCTGGTTGAAGGGCTTGGTGATGTAATCCACGCCGCCGGAATCCAGCGCGCGGACGATGAAATCCTTGTCATCCGCCGCCGACAGAAATATCACCGGGATGTCTTTCCAGGCGGGATTTTCCTTCAACTGCCGGCAGGCTTCGCAGCCGCTCATGCCGGGCATCAGCATGTCCATCAGGATCAAATCCGGCGGCCGCAGGGCAATGCGTTTCAAGGCGGTCGGGCCGTCCGCAGCGGGAACAATTTCGTATCCCAGATTGCCCAGCACTGCGCCGACGATCTGGATGTTTGCCGGCTGGTCGTCCACGACAAGGATTCGCGCGGCGCCGGCTTCATTATTCAACCTCGGCGCCGGCGCCGGGGAATTTGCTTTTGCTGTCGCGTTTGAACTCATGTCGCCGAGCCTTTTTCCAGTTGTTCAACCAGCAGGGCAAATTCGCCCAGGTGTTTTTCCAGATCCGGCGCGGCGTAGCTTTCCGCGTCTTGGCGGATCTTTTGCGCGTATCGGATCAGCGGTTCGCATTCCCAGCGCCGCCCCAGCTCCGTTAATTCCCCGGCGAAAACCTTGCTCTCGTTGACCGCCACATTGTCGCGGATGGACGGCCACGGCTCAACAATCAATTGGCGCAGGCGGGCAAGCATCTCCTTGGGCGCGGGCGCATAGATGGCCGCCGCGCTTTCATTTTTGGCGGCGGGATTTTTTTTATTGGCGGGCGCGGCCGGCTCGTGGCGCGGCAGAAAATCCGCCAGTTCATCGAACAATTCGCGCCGGGAAAACGGTTTGCGCACAAAGCCGCTGAACCGTTCCCGGAGCTGATTGTCCTCGCTCATCAGATTGGAGGCGGTCACGGCGATGACGGGCAGGAATTCCAGGCCGGGAACCTTGCGAATTTCGTCCAAGGCCTGGTAGCCGCCCATGCCCGGCATCCGCACGTCGAGCAGCAGAACGTCCGGCTTGAGTTCGCGGGACTTGGCCACGGCCTCCTCGCCGCTGGAGCCAAAGACCAGATGGTGATGCGAGCCGGCGAACATGCCCGCGATCAGCCGGCAGTTCGTTTCATTGTCATCCACCACCAGCAAGGTGGCGGAACGCAGCGAATTGAAATCCACTTCGCCCACGGACGCGTTTTTTTCCGAGGCGGCCAGGCGCGCCGAAATGGGCACGTTGGGAAACCGCAGATGAAAGGCCGAGCCTTGGCCGATCATGCTGGCCACGGTCACGGTGCCGCCCATGATTTCCGTGAGGCGCTTGACGATGGAAAGCCCCAGGCCGGTGCCTTGCTTTTCCTTTTCGCGGTGCGCGCCGGCCTGGACGAACGGTTTGAAAATCGCGTCCAGCCGGTTCCGAGGAATGCCCACGCCGGTGTCCTGCACCTCAATGACCAGCGTGACATGGCTGCTGGTCTCCTGCTTTTCCCAGCTGACACGCGCTTCCACGCAGCCCCGGTCGGTGAACTTGACCGCGTTGCCGACCAGGTTGATCAAAATCTGGCGCAGGCGGATGCGGTCCAGCAGCAGGGCGTGCGGCATATTTTCAATGACGCGACACGTCAGCTTGACCTCCTTTTTCGCCGCCGGCTCAGTGAACAATTGATGCACAAAATCACAGATCTCGCGCAAATCGGTGGGTTCCGGATTTAATTTCATCACGCCGGATTCAATTTTTGACATGTCGAGAATGTCATTGATAAGCAGGAGCAGCGAACTGGCGCTGGCATGGATGGAATGCAGGTATTGCCGGTGGTGCGGCTCGCGCAGTTCATTTTGCAGCAGTTCGCTGAAGCCGAGGATGGCGTTCATCGGCGTGCGGATTTCATGGCTCATGTTGGCCAGAAAGGCGGTTTTCTCCTGGTTGCTGTGTTCGGCTTGCAGCTTGGCTTCAGTCAGGTCGCGTTCGCGTTTTTGCTGCCGCGCGAACACCCCCGAAAGCCAGAAGGCGATGATGCCCGCGCCCATGCCGGCGGCCCCGGCCACCATGCTCGTCAGGTTCGCCCGGAAAACCTGGCGGTTGAGCTGCCGCCGCATCTTCTCCAGCCGGTCAGACCGCAGGCGGTTGACCTGGGCGGTTTTGTCACGGATGGCATCCATGATTTTTTTGCCTTGTCCTGTGTTGATCAAATCCGTCGCCCGGCCCTGGCTGCGGTTACGGGCGGTGATGACCTGTTGCTGCCAGTTGATGCTCAAGTCCACCTGCCCGCGCAGGTCGGTCACGATTTGAATCAGCAAAGGGTCATCGCCAACCACTGACACCAGATTGGCGAACTGGGGCGCCAGGCTGTTGGTCGCCTCGTGGAACGGCTCCAAATAATTGGTGTTGCCCGTGATGACGTAACCGCGGGCTCCCGTTTCGGCGTCCAGCAATGATTTGACCACGCCATCCGTGTCATCGCGAATGACGGCCAGCTTCCTGCCTTGGGCGAGCAGCGCCGACAGGTTCCACCATGAAATCGCCGCCAGCACGACGCTTCCAACCGAAAGCGTGAGCCAGATGATGACGATGGTCTTGTAGAACCGGTTGCCGAGCCGCCGCATATACGTTTCCAAATTATATTTGCCCCACGAACTTCAAGGCGCTTTAGAACAGGCTGAACACTATGCCGATGGCTGGAGCCTGTCCAGTGCGATGAAGCCGGCCTGGATTTATTCCGGCATGATGAAGCAATCCATTTGTCAAATCCTGCGGATCAATCTGCTTTTTTGCGCGCCTCAAAATCGTATTGGAAGAGCAAGCCGATGCTGTGCGCGCCTTCGTCGCCGCCCCGAATGGCATTAAAGCCGTAGCCGTAACGGAGGACGATTTGAAAATTCTTTTTCCGGGGCGCGAAGACCAGCCCGCAGCCCGCGCCGGTCTGCCAGTCGCTCGTCTGCTGGAAACCCGGCAGATAATCCAGATGCGCCGTGGCGGCTTCAAGCTGGAACTTGAAGCGATGCGCCTGATCCAGCGGGACATCGTAGGCGGCGTGAAGATGAACAAACCGCGTGGCGGTCAGCTCTTCATAATAATAACCGGGGATGGTCAGCGGAAATTCAGCCACGAGCGGGAGGACGCCGCCCAGCCGCCACGCGCTGAACCGGTCCGAATCCGTCGAGCCGCCGGCCGTCAGGGCAAAAGAAACCCGCTGCCCGCTGTTCGTCCAGGAATAATTCAAACCGGCATAAAGCCAGTAAAGCCCCACCGCCGGACTGACGCTGCGATCCCCGGCAAAACCATAACTGTCATTTTCAGGACGCCATTGCCGCTCATACCAAACGGACAACTCCATGCCCAGCGCGGGATTAAGAATCGGTTCCTTGCCTGCCAGCCGCAGCCCGACGCGCGTATAAAGCGTGGCTTGATTTTCAGGCAGCTTGAAATTGGCCGCCGTGTCATTGGCATCACCATACGCCGTATAACGGACGCCGCCGCGCACAACCGCGTTCAACGGAACCAGCATTCCCGGATCCAGCAATTGATAAATGCTCAAGGCCATGCCGCCGCCGCTGCCGTCGAAACTTTCATTTTTCAGGTAATTTCCCTGGCGCACTTCGTAATAATTTTCACCATAGAGACCGCCGGAAAAACCGATGCCTACGTCGGTGGAAGGCGAAAGCAGTTGCTTGAAGGCCAGTTCGCCATCCAGATAAAGCGGCGCGATGGCCAGCCGCAAATCCATGTTGGTGCCGTGAATATCGGGATTATTGTAATAATAATACGCGTATAACCCTTGCGGCCCCTGGCTGTTTATGGGCTGGTCATAGCCCAGTTCCAGCAGATTGCGATGCACCGAATCAACCTGGGCATCGCAGTTGAAGGCCGCCAGCGCCACGAACGCGGCAAAAATGGCGGAAAATTTCCAGGTTCGATTCAAGAAAAGCATAATGGTTTTTCAACCGATGGATTGGCCGCACGCCAAAGGCGAAATACTTTTGGTTGAAGCTGTGATCCCCTGCCCTGGGCGTTTTTATTTGCCGTTACGACGGCCGAGCAGATAGCCGACCAAGGCCCCGATTCCCATCGCGACGCCCACCGACTGATAAGGATGTTCGCGGATGGCCTGATCGGTCGCCCGGGCGCCGGCCATCGTTTTTTGCTGGACGGTTTGCCACGTTTCTTTTCCCTTCTCAATGCAGGCGGCCAGGCGTTTTCGCGCCTCCATCACTTTGTCTTCGGCGACATGGGCGGTGGCCACCAGCAACGCCTGCGCGTCTTCCACGAGATGTTGAGTGTCAGGATGTGTTTCTTCGTGTTTTTTCATAATTGTAATTTTTGGGGTTTAATGGTTGATGAGTTGCTTAAAGCCTTCTGCCCTGGATGAGCCGCACTAAAATCAGGATGATGGCGACCACGAGCAGAATGTGGATGAATCCGCCGAGCGTGTAGGATGAAACCAATCCCAGCAGCCAGGCGATGATTAAAATAAGGGCGAGGGTGTATAACATGAGTGGACCTTTCTCTTCAGATTATGATTTGTGCTGGTTCAGATGCGCTTCCAGCAGCCAAAGCTGGAGATCCAGGGCGCGCAAAAGATCCGTCAGCAGATCGGCCGTGCCGAAATCTTCCGCGTCCGTGATTTTCTTGATCGCCGCGCGTGTGTGTTCGCCGACGGCCGCGTGAACATCGGCCAGTTCGCTGATCCAATCGTGCATGCCGCTGATGGATGCCGGCTCCTCTTTTTTCTTGAGCCGCGAATGCTTCACGCTCTCCCGCAGCGTGCCCTCGACGACTCCGCCCAAGGCCGTGGCGCGTTCGGCCGCCAGATCAATATGGCCCAAAATCCGGCCGGCAAATTCATCCAGCAATTTGTGCAGCCCGATGAAAGTCGTCCCGCGCACGTTCCAGTGCGCCTGTTTGATGCGGGCAAACAGATCAAAGAGTTCAGCCACGGAACCGTTCAAGATGCGGATCGCTTCTTTGCGAACCACGGGCGAAAGAGTGTTTCGAGTTTTATTCATACGCTTGTTTGTTAGGTGTCAGAGTGAGCGGTTCGGCCTCCTTGATTTTCATCTTCAACCGATTTCCGGCTCACCCGACGCTTTCTTCAAGCTAACCGCGTGCCGTCATGTTTTCTCCACCATTTCGGAGAAAAGCCCAGCAAGTGCGGCCATTGCGGGTCCTGCCCTGCCATGCAACTTGCACATTGAAAAAGCACGGCAAGGCAATTTGCAAAATCACTTTCACCGGCCGTTTCAAAAAATTCACCGCCATTTTACGGCAAAGCCTGAAAACCGCGCCGTTTCAAAAAATCCTGTAACGAAAGCCGACAGTTTTTTGTGTGGCACACGTCTTGCAAAACAATTTCGCGGCGCGCGATGACGCGCTGAAAACAACCGTCAACACTGAAAATTATTTATGAACACATTGGAAATGAAAGGCAACTGGAACATCACCAAGGGCAAGTTGAAACAGAAATTCGCCCAGCTTACGGATGACGACCTGCAATTCCTGGATGGCAAGGAGGACGAACTGGTCGGCCGCATCCAAAAACGCACCGGCCAGGACCGGGAAGAAATCCGGCGCGTCATTGATGAATGCTGCTGCGATTGCAGCCATTGATTGGACGCAGGGTTTATATCACACAATGAACCTTGCTTGTCCCAGGGACGAACTGGATGACCTCAATCGCTCATACCCGATTAGCATCCAGTTCGCCTCCTCCTCAGCCATAAATTTTCTCATTAAAAACACCATGACCACCGCCCTGCTTGCCGAAAAATCACAGGCCAATTTTGGCGCCCGGCCCGCGCCGAACATTCAAACGCCGTTTGCCGACCTGATGTTGAAGCCGGAAAAATTGGAGGCGGCCTTGCATGACACCGCCGCCGCCCCCCAAAAAAAGACCCGGGGCGCGAAAACCCGAAAAATTCGCCGAACTTCAAATGAAGCCAAGCCGGCCCTGAAGAACACGAAATTTGAACTGGCGGCGCCTTCAGCCAGTTCCGTCAAGCTCGCGGCCGATTTCACCGATTGGGAAAAAGCGCCGCTTGAAATGAACCGGAAGCCCGATGGGATCTGGTCGGCCATCGTGGCCTTGTCGCCCGGACAGCATCACTACCGCTTCATCGTGGACGGAACCTGGTGCGACGACCCCAATTGCGCCGAATTGATTCCGAACGGGTTTGGCACGGGCAATTCAGTCATCGAAATCAGCCGTTAATCCCGGCGGAAAATTTTAACAACGGACACGAAACAAAACCCTGGCCGGAAACATCGCGTGTCCGGCCCAACCAAATGAAAGGAAAATTATGAACAAAGGCATAGGCATCGCACTGTTGGTGGTCGGCATCGCACTGGTCATCTTCGGTTTCAGCGCATCCGATTCCGTCACGTCAGGCGTCTCGCGCGCCTTCACCGGCGCGCCGACGGATAAAACCTTGTGGCTGCTGCTGGGCGGCAGCGCCATCGCCATCGTCGGAGCGGTGATGACCTTCCGCCGCTCAAGCAAAGCTTGAACCGGCCAAGGACGCAACCAGACGAACCCCATCGTCAAATCAAAAAGGCGCTTAAAAAGCGTCTTTTTTCGTTTTCATGGCGCGCGTAAAACACTCCAGTTTGACTCCGCCTGAACAAAGGCGGCAAGGGCCGGGCCAGTTTGGCTTGCACGCGGTGATTGAGGCGCCCAGAATTCCTTTGTGTTCACCCCAAGGCCAGCATCGCAAAACAGGCCGGCGCGTTTGACACGCGGCAGGTTGAGGCTGGGCGCCGGCCGAGGACTTTTTCTCGGCATGTTATTTCTATTGGCCGCCGGCAGCCCGGCGCCGGGAGCAGACGCAAAAATGCCGGATTTGTTTCAGCGGCCGTGGACGACGGATCAAAATCACGGGGGCCTGCCCAACAACTCGGTGACGGCGGTGGTGCAAACGCATGACGGGCATCTGTGGTTCGGCACCTATGGCGGACTGGCGCGGTTTGACTGGCCGCTGTTCAAGGTGTTCAGCAGCGCCGGCGAACCGGAACTGCAGAGCGACCGCATCACGGCATTGTATGAAGACCCGAAAGGAATTTTGTGGATCGGCCATGAACGCGGCGACCTGACGGGTTACCGGTCGGGAAAATTTGAATCGCAAAACATCCATGAAACCGGGGTGCGGCGGAAAATTTCCGCCATCGGCGCCGACGCCGCCGGCGACATCTGGGTGCTCAGCGAGGAAGGCACGTTGATGCGGGTGCGCGACGGCGAAACCTGTGCGCTCCCAAATACTGACGGCGTGGTGAACATGGCGCGCGACGGCGCGGGCCGGCTTTGGGTGACCAGCGGCGGGAAACTCGCCGTGCTGCAAAATGGCCGGCTTGATCTGCTGACCAACGGGGCGGATATTAACATTTTCGGCGGCTACATCCAGGGGTTGTGCGCCAGCCGCGACGGCGGATTGTGGATCGTGGGCGACACACGGGTGCGGAAGTTCAAGGGCCGCACATTGACGGAGGATCGCGGCACGAATCCCGGCAAGGCAACGGTGGTGGTGATGCTGGAAACGCATGACGGCAAGCTGGCGATAGGCACTTCGAGCGACGGGCTTTTTTTACTGTCCACCAACCGGGCCGTGCAGCATTTCAACCACGCCAACGGGTTCCCGAGCGACTGGATCCGCTGCCTCGTGGAAGACCGGGAGAATAATTTGTGGGTGGGCGCGGGCAGCGCGGGCGTCATTGAAATGCGGCCTGGCATCATCAAGCCGCTTAATCCGCCCGACCACTGGCATGGGTTCACGCCGCAATCCACGACGGTGGCAAACGATGGCGCCATTTGGGTTGGCAGCGAAGGCGCGGGGCTTTATCGCTGCCTGAATGACGACTGGAAAATTTACGGTGAAAGCGCCGGCCTTTCCAACCTGTATGTCTGGACAGTGTCGCAGGACGCGCGGGGCCGGATCTGGGCGGGCACCTGGGGCGGCGGCATGTTTGTGCAGCAGGGCGAACATTTTGTCACGCCGCCGGGCTTGGAACATGTGAACGTGCCGATGGCGGCAACCTTGCAGGCGGCCGATGGGACGACCTGGATCGGCACGGCCAACGGGCTGGTTCATTATCAAAACGGCGCGGTGAAATGGTATGGCGTGCAGGACGGGTTGAAACTGCCGGACGTGCGCGCCATCGCGGAAGCGCCCGACGGCGCCATCTGGTTCGGCATGGTCGGCGGCGGCGGGCTGGGCCGGCTGGACCACGATCACATCCGGCTGTTTCAAAAAAAGGACGGGCTTTCCAACGAGGATGTGCAATGCCTGAAGTTCGACCCCAGCGGGGCGCTGTGGATCGGCACCGCCGGCGGCGGGTTAAACCGCCTGAAAAAGGGGCGTTTTTCCAGGATCACCACCTTGGAAGGTTTGCCGAACAACTTTATCTGCGCCATTGAAGACGACGGCGCGGGAAATTTCTGGATCAGTTCGCAGCACGGGATTTTTTGCGCTTCTCAAAAATCGCTGGATGAATGTGCGGACGGCAGGACGGAAACCGTTTCCGGGACCGTCTTCGGCGCAGGCGACGGCATGATCTCGCCAATCTGCTCCGGCGGTTTCCAACCGGCGGCCGCCAGGCTGGCCGACGGGCGGATTTGTTTTCCAACCAGCAAGGGGCTGGTCGTGGTGAACGCCGCCGGAATGAAGATCAATCCCCGGCCGCCGCCCGTGGTGATTGAGCGCATCATGGTGAACGGAAAATTGCTGGCGCAAAATCCCGGCGCAAATTCGCCCTTGATCATTCCGCCCGGCCAGCAGCGGTTTGAATTTCACTTCACCGGTTTAAGCCATGTCGCCCCGGAAAAAATGTCGTTCAAATACCGGCTCGACGGCTGGGACACCGAATGGATGACGGCCGACAACAATAAACGCGAGGCGGCCTACAACTATCTTCCGCCCGGCAGCTACACCTTCCGCGTCCGCGCCAGCAACAGCGACGGCGTCTGGAACAACGACGGCGCGTCCCTCGCGTTCACCGTGCAACCGCATTTTTGGCAGACCTGGTGGTTTCGCACGCTCGGCGCGGCTTTGGCAACCGCCTTGGTCGTGAGCGTCGTCCTGTTTATCACGCGCCGCCGAATGCGGCACAAGCTGGAAATTCTCCAACGCCAGCAGGCCGTTGAACGTGAACGCACGCGCATCGCCAAGGACATCCACGACCATCTCGGCGCGAACCTCACGCGCATCTCGCTCTTGAGCCAGTCGGCGCACGGTGAACTGGAAAACCCCGCGCAGGCGGCGAGGCAACTGGACCGCATTTACAGCACCTCGCGCGAGCTGACGCGTTCGATGGATGAAATCGTCTGGGCCGTCAATCCGCAGCATGACACGCTGGACAGTTTGGCCAGTTATCTGGGCAACTTCGCCCAGGAATATCTCGTCTCCATCCACATCCGCTGCCGCCTCGAAGTGCCGCTGCATCTGCCGCACTGGCCGATCACCGCCGAGATGCGCCACAATGTTTTCCTCGCCTTCAAGGAGGTGTTGCACAACATCGTCAAACATTCGAGTGCGAAGGAAGTTTCCGTTTTCCTCGCCACCGAAACCGCGAGCTTTACTTTGATCATCCGCGACGACGGCGCGGGTTTTGACCCGGCCACCGTGCCCGAGCGTCCCGGACGCGGCAACGGCCTGAAAAATTTGCGCCAGCGCCTTGAAAAACTGGGCGGCCATTGCGAAGTTCACAGCACGCCCGGCGCGGGAACCGAAATCAAATTCACCGTCTTCATCCCCCCATCCGGCGCGTGACGCCGCCGGTAAAAACATGTCATCAATTAACGCGACAAGACTTGAACCCGGCCGGAGCTTAACTTATGTCCAAGACCAAAAAATCTGTGAGCATCGGAGTGGCCATCGTGGAAGACGACGTGCCGGCGCGGGAAATCCTCGCCGGCTGGATTCGTGATGCGGACGGCTTCCGCTGCGTGGGCGAATTCGATGACGCCGAAACCGCGCTCGCGAAATTGCCGCATGAAAAACCGTCCGTTGTCCTCTTCGACATCAACCTGCCCGGCATGAACGGCATTGAATGCGTCCGCAAATTGAAGCCGCGCCTGCCCGACACGCAGTTCGTCATGGTCACGGTCTATGAAGACGCCAACCACATTTTTAACGCCCTCTCCGCCGGCGCGTCCGGTTATTTGCTGAAGCAGACGCGGCGCAATGAACTGATTGACGCGTTAAAAGATGTTCATGCCGGCGGCTCGCCCATGAGCAGCCAGATCGCACGGAAAGTGGTGCAAAATTTTTACCGCACCGAGACGAAAACCGACGGCGAAGCGGTGGAACTTTCACCGCGCGAACGCGAGGTTCTCGAACTGCTCGCCCGCGGCTATCTCTACAAGGAGATCGCAGAGATGCTCAAGATCAGCGTGCTGACGGTCAACACCTACATCCGCCGCATCTACGAGAAACTCCACGTCCGTTCTCGCGCCCAGGCCGTCGCCAAATACGCGCACCTGCCGATGGGCGCGACACGTTGACCGCCGGCCTGAAAATAATGGCGGCGGCTGTCTTGGCGGAGATGGAGCCAGCATTCTTAACTCACACACCCTTGGCAGCCCGCAAAACCGAGACAAGGTCACGTTTTGTTTGCCGGGGTGACGGTTATTCTTCCACTTTTAATCCGTAAAAGGAGAATGCCGGGCTAAAAATAAATAAATTGGAACCTCTGCAAAACTTGCGCTGGCGGCGGCGGCTGACTAACTTGGCGGCGTATTTGCTGAATTTCATCACGCGATGGCGACCGCTACATTAAATCCAGATGAGGAAGCTCAATTGTCCCAGACGATTGAGATGTTTGAAGTGATTGTGCAGTCGCAGCCCGGCGACACGCAATCGCTGGAAATTTTGAAGGAGGCTTACACCAAGCTGGGCCGCGAGCAGGAGGTGGTGAACACGTCGAAGCGGATCGCGGAAGCCTATCTGCAGCAGGGCCAGTTGTCCTCGGCCATTTTGGAATATGAGACGGTTTTGCAGCATCGGCCCGATGACGCGGACGTGCGGGCGGCGCTGAAGCAAATCGAAGACCGGGCGGGCGGCGCGGTCACGCCGCCATCCGCCGACTCGGTTTCCATGACGCCGGGTTCCGACACGGTGATGATGCGGCGCAAGACGCGGGCGGCATCCACCGAGGAGGTGGATGACGGGCGCCGGACGATGTATCGGATTTTTGTGGAGAGCAAGCTGATCACGTCGGGCGATTTCGACCTGTGCTGGCGGAACACGGATTTGACGCAGATCCCGGCGGACCCGGTGGATCCGTTCATCCAGAAGCTGCATGAGAAAGGAATTCTCACGACGGACAAATCCTTGCGGCTGATTTCAGACAAATCGCGCGTCGCGTATCTGCCGTTGGATCGTTACGACGTGGACATTGATCTGGCGCGCGGTTTTCCCTCCGATGTCTGCCGGCGCTGGTGCGTGCTGCCGTTTGACCGCATGAGCAAGGCGATTTTGGTGGCGACGGCGAACCCGTTCAACCAGCAGGCCGCCAAGGAACTGGCCGGGGCCACCACGCACCGTTTGCTGTGGTATCTCGCCTCGCCGAATGAAATCGCCGCCAACCTGCGCAAAGCGTTTCGCTGATCATGGCCAAAATAAAGTCATTTGCCGAACGCATCGCCGACGCCCTCGTCGAAGACGGGTTGTTGAGCGCGAACCAGATTGAAGAACTGCTTGAGCG
>Ga0164241_10005379_pt1 | contig 12039 bp, 9 predicted proteins | sample OricomyardsoilBY_FD_108780 | JGI IMG/M metagenome (GOLD analysis project Ga0164241, IMG submission 108780) | Backyard soil microbial communities from Emeryville, California, USA - Original compost - Back yard soil (BY) | ecosystem: Environmental > Terrestrial > Soil > Unclassified | place: USA... | reverse complement strand
GCGATGCCGTGCGAATTGGCGAGCGGCGGCTCCGCGAAATAGCGCGCCGGATTCACCGCGAAGGCAAGCTGGTCTACTTGCGGGTAGCCCAGCTTGCGAAAGCTGCGCGCTACGGCGCCGTTGAAGCCATAGGCAAGATCGAGCCCGCCCAAGCGCGCGATGGCCGCGGGGTCCTTGAGGCCCGGCAGCTCGTCGAGCACCCAGGTTACGACCGGCAACCCGCTCGGCAAAAGCTCCGCGTACTCGGGCCGGATCCGATCGATGACGAAGACGAAGTCAGGCTCTAGCTCGAGCAGCCGCTCGGCCGTGCAAAACGCGATCATCGATTCGCCGGGTCGGCCCTCGCTCAACACGGTCGCGTGGTGGCCGAGCTGCTCGAAACCCTCGGCAAGATCGCGCGTCACGTGCTGCAGCACGGTGGTGTAGCGCGACGTCATCAGCAAGACCCTGAGCGGGCGGGTGCGTTCCTTCAGCACGGCGCGCAGCCGCTCGGGATGCTGTTCATAGCGACGCTTCAACGTCGCAAACAGCTCGGGGGCGTGCGAGAGCTTGTGCAAGCGCTCCTGCAAAACCTGGCGTTTGACCTCGTTGTTCACGCCGATGCCCAGCTCGGTCACGGCTTGGTCGAGGTTTGCGACCAGACCTTTTACCAGCTCGGCACCGGCCTCGGCGCCGACGGTCAAGCGCACCTGCTCGGGGTCGAACCAGGGTTGAAGCTCGACCGCGCCCAGCCAACGCACGAGCGCGGCGCTGTCTTCTTCTTGCAGGAACGTCACGCGGCGCCAGCCGTGCAACGTGAGCAAGCTGGGCCGGGTGAGCAGGTTGATGGCGAACATGGCGTACTTGACGAGGCCGCCCAGCCACACGTGGTCTTGACCTTGCCGTGCGCAATCGACGACCGCATGGTTCAGCTCGGCAAGATCGGTCAGGGGATTTTCTTCGCTCAGCGCGAGCCCGTGCGCGCGCACCAGCAACTGATAGTCCCGCCGCTCCGTTGCGATTTGACCGAACGCTTGCAGCAACCAGGGCTGCCCCGGCAGCGTGATCGCGAACAGATTGCGGGCCGGCTCGGTCTGGCGCAGGGTCGCGACCGCGGCCGGAAAGTGCGGCTCCAGAAAGCTCAGGTTGCGTTCGAGGCGCGCGGCGGCGGCGGCTTTTTGGCTGTGCGCGGCCGACGGAATCTGCTCGCGCAGCGCTTGGCGGCTGGGTGCGTCGAGCGGCATCGCCGCGAGCCAGTGCTCGCACAGGTCGCCGTTGCCGAGCGCCAACAAGCACCCGAACGCGCCCCGCACGAGCGCCGCGTTCATCTTCTGGGGAGCGACGCTGGAGTAGAGCTTGAGCGCGTGATAGTGGTCGCCCTGCGCCGCAAAATACTGCGCGACGCCGTACAAAACGCTGGCGAACTCGGGACGCCCGGCGACCATTCCCAGAAATTCGAGGCTGAAGCCGCGCGTTAGATCGGTTGCGGCGCGTTGCAGCGTGCGGCCGATCTGAGTTTCGGCGGTCTTGGGGTCGACGATGCAAGTGAGTGAGCTTGGCGGCAGCTGCGAACCGAGCAAGAACTGCCCAATGGTCAAGTAGGCGGCGACGAGCTCGTGCGCCGTTTGTAGCTCCGCGGGCCCGTAAGTGACGACGCGCTCGGACCAGCTCGCGTTGGCGGCTTTCAACTCTTGGACGCGGCCGGCGAGCTTGGCGTCGGGCTCCAGCACCAACAATCGAGCCACGTTTGGCGCGCGTTCGAGCACCGCTTGCACGAGCGGGCCGCCTTGGGAGCCCAGCAGCGCGACCAGCCGCACGTCGTCGAGACGGCGTCCATCTTGCGCGACCGCTCGCTCGACGAGCCGCACGGCATCACTAGGGAGAGGGGAGGTCACCGCCGGTCGGATAGCAACTCGTGTGCCGCGGATCGCCGGTGCCTCGACGTCGCGTTTGCATCGAAGCGAGACAACACCGTCAAACCGCTGACACCCCCCAACCCCCCTCGCGTCAAGGTCCCGACGCTCTTCGTATTGAATCGAGACATCGCGTCGATCGGCGAGCGCGTTGAGGGCGCAATTAGCGGCTGTGGCCCGGCTGCTTGCTGGCCCGCGGCTTGCAGTCGCCGGGTCCGATGTTGGAGAGCGCGCGTAAGGTCGTGGTCACGGGCGGCGCTGGATTCATCGGCAGCAGCCTGACCGAAGCCCTGTTGGCGGACGGCGCCGAGGTGCACGTCATCGACAACCTGGCCACCGGTCGCCTGGAGAACCTGCAGCATTTGTCGAGCGAAGCCCGCCTGGCGGTGCACGAGCTCGACGTCAACGATCTCGCCCGGACGCGCGCGGTCTTCCGCGGAGCCCGCGAGGTTTATCACCTGGCCGCGCTGGCCGATATCGTGCCCTCGATCGAGCGGCCGCTCGATTACACGCGCGCCAACGTCGACGGCACGCTTTCGGCGCTCGAGGCGGCGCGTGAAGCGGGCGTGAAGCGCTTTCTATACACGGCGTCTTCGTCTTGCTACGGCATTCCCGATACTTTTCCGACGCCCGAGAGCGCCGAGATGCGCCCGCAGTATCCGTACGCGCTCAGCAAGCTACTGGGTGAGCAAGCGGCGCTGCACTGGAGCGCGGTCTACGGCCTGCCGGTCGTTTCGTTGCGCCTGTTCAACGTGTACGGCCCGCGCGCTCGCACCAGCGGCTCGTACGGCGCCATGTTCGGCGTCTTTTTGGCGCAAAAGCTGGCGGGCAAGCCTTACACGATCGTCGGCGATGGCAGCCAGACGCGCGACTTTACCTACGTCACCGACGTAGTCGACGCGTTCTTGCGCGCCGCCAAGAGCACGCTGAGCGGCGTCGTCTTCAACGTCGGCTCCAGCAACCCGACCAGCGTGATGCGCATCGTCGAGCTTTTGGGCGGCCCAAGCGTGCACATTCCCAAGCGCCCGGGCGAGCCGGACTGCACCCACGCCGATACGACGCGCATTCGCGCCCAATTGGGCTTTTCTCCGCGCGTTTCCATCGAACAGGGGGCGCGCATCATGCTCGACCAAATCGGCCACTTCGAGACGGCGCCAGTTTGGACCCCGGAGTCGATTTCGGTCGCCACCGAGGCGTGGTTTCAGCATCTGGACCCGAGTCGCCGTGGTGAGGCGACGCCATGAAAGCCGCGGTGCGCTTCTCCGCCGACTTCGCTGCCACCGAGCTAGAGCGGCTGCGCGGGCTGCGCGTGGCGCTGATCGGCGAGACGATCATCGACGAGTACGTTTACACCGACGCTATCGGCAAGTCGGGCAAAGAGCCGATGCTGGTTTGTCGACACGTCTCGCAGGAAGCCCAAGGCGGCGGCGTCCTGGCCATCGCCAACCATCTCTCGGAGTTTTGTGAGTCGGTCGAGCTGGTGAGCGCGCTCGGCCAGCACGATACGCGCGAAGAGTTCGTGCGGTCCACGCTCGCGTCGAGCGTGCAGCCGCACTTCATCTACAAGCAAGACTCGCCGACGATCGTGAAGCGCCGCTACTTGGACGCCTACTCGCTGGCCAAGCTGATGGGCGTGTACCACTACAACCCGGGGGCGCTGGGCGTCGAAGACGAAGCGGCGCTGAGCGCGTTGCTCGCCGCGGCGCTAGAGCGCGCCGATTTGGTGATCGTCGCCGACTACGGGCACGGCCTACTGACCCCCAAGCTGGTCGAGCAACTGGTGACGAACTCGGCGTTTCTGGCCGTAAATACCCAGATGAACGCGGCCAACCAGGGTTACCACACGCTCTCGAAGTACCGCCGGCTGGACTACGCCTGCTTGCACGAGGGCGAGCTTCGCCTCGATGCCCGCGACCTACACGGCGAGCTTTTGAGCATGGCCAAGGCCGCGCTCAGCCGCTTCGACGCGAAGGCGCTGACGGTCACGCGCGGCAAGCAGGGCAGCCTGCTTCTGCATCGCGAGGCGGGCATCATCGAGACACCGGCTTTGGCGACGCGCGTGCTGGAGCGCGTGGGCGCAGGCGACGCGGTCTTGGCCCTGACCTCGTTGGCCATCGCCGGCGGCGTGCCGGCGGAGCTGGTCGGTATCCTCGGCAATCTGGCCGGTGCCCAGCAAATAAGCGTCATGGGCAATAGCCAGCACATCAAAAAAGCACGTTTGCTGGAGCAGCTGCGTGAGCACCTGCCCGAGCGCAAGAGCTCACGGCGTTTGGCCGTCGCACGGGGTTGATGCATGAGCCGGCGCGCCGTCTTTCTCGATCGCGATGGCGTATTGGTGCACGACGTCGGGCCGTTGACGAGCAGCGCCGACATCGTGTTGACGCCCGGCGTAGCGCGGGCGCTAAATGAGCTCCAGCGCGCCGGTTTTCGACTGATCGTCGTGAGCAACCAAACCGTCGTGGCCCGTGGCTTGCTGGACGAATCCGCCGTGATCGAGCTCGAACGGCAGATCGAAGCGCGAATCGTGGCCGAGGGAGGCCCCGCGCTCGACGCTTTCTACTTTTGCCCGCATCACCCGAGAGCCACTCGGGCCGAGCTGCGCACCGACTGCACGTGCCGAAAGCCCGCTCCCGGGCTGTTGCTGCGCGCGGCCGCCGAGCACGACATTGCGCTGGCCGACAGCTTCATGATCGGAGACCGAGCGAGCGACGTGGTGGCAGGCCTACGTGCTGGCTGCACCTCGATTCAGCTCACGACCGGGGCCCACCTGGCGCCGCCCATCGAAGTGACGGGCGGTTTCGAGGCGCGCGGCGCGGACCACGTCGCGGGCTCTTTGGCCGACGCCGCGGCCTTCGTGCTGGGACGAGCCGGGGGCGGCGGGCCGCTTCCGCTGGGGGCGGCGTCGTGAAGGCGCTCGTGTTGTGCGGTGGTTTTGGCACACGGCTCGGCGCGCTGTGCACCGATCGTCCCAAACCATTGCTGGAAGTCGGGCAGCTGGCGTTGGTCGAGCACACCTTGCTGCGGCTCGCCGCTGCGGGGCTGCGCGACGTGTTCGTGAACCTGCATTTCGGCGCCGAGCAGCTTCAGGCGCGGCTGGGAAATGGCTCGCGTTACGGTGTCCGGCTCGAGTACTTCCCGGAACCGAGCTTGCTGGGCACGGCGGGCACGCCGCGCGCGCTGGCGGCAAGGGCTGGGGATGGCTTGCTGGTGCACTACGGCGACGTGCTGAGCGGGCATCCGCTGGACGAGCTGGTCGAGCGTCACGCGGCTTCCGGCGCGGGCGCCCGCATCGTGATTCATGAGCGCGCCGGCTCGAACAGCCGCGTCGTGTTGGGCCCGGGTGACCGCGTCGAACGATTTTTGGAACGACCGAGCGCGTCCGCCGCCGCCGCCGTGGCCTCGAATTGGGCTTTTTCCGGCATTTGTGTGCTGTCGGGCGCGTGCCTGAACGCCCTGCCAGAGGGAGCGCGCGACCTGCCACGTGATGTTTTTTCGGGGCTGGCCGTAGCGGGTGAGGTGTTTGCCGAGCGCCACCTTGGCTACCGCTGCGCCATCGATTCGCCCGCACGCCTCGAGAGCGCGCGCGACGCCTGGAAGAGCGGGGCCCTAACTCTACCGTCACTTCGGGAGGTCACGTGATCGATATGAACTACACCAAAGACTACCTGCGCTCGATCGCCGGCATTCTCGATCAGCTCGAATCGGGGCCGATCATGACGTCGACGCGCATCTTGCTCGACGCCTACAACAGCGGCAAGACGGTGTTCATCGCCGGCAATGGTGGCAGCGCCGCGATCGCGAGTCACCTGGCCTGTGACCTGGAAAAGACAGTGGCCGGTCCGCGCGGGCGACGGGCGACCCGCCGGCTGCGCGCGGTGTCGTTGAGCGACAACATGGCCACGTTGACGGCGTGGGCCAACGACGAAGGCTACGAAAACGTGTTTTCGGAGCGCTTGCTCGCTCACGCGGATGCGGGCGACGTGCTGCTGGTCATCAGCTCGAGCGGCAATTCTCCGAACGTGCTCGAAGCGCTGCGCGTCGCGCGTCAGCTCGATATGCGCACCATCGCCTGGGTCGGGTTTGGTGGCGGCACGGCGCTGGAGCTTGCCGAGTGCTGCGTGCACGTGGCCATCGACGACTACGGCATGGCCGAGGGAATTCACGGGGTGATCGGCCACTTGGTTACGGATTTGGTCGTGCAAGGCGTGCGTGGTGCGCAGCGCCCGTCTTACGTGCCGAGCGCTCCGCGCATTGCAGTGGGTGTAAAATGAGCAAAGAACGTAGCGTGTTGGTCACCGGCGGCGCCGGCTATGTGGGCTCGGCGCTGGTGCCGCGGCTGCTCGAGCAAGGTCACCGCGTGACGGTGCTCGACTGGTACCTCTACGGCGAAGACTTGTTCGCCGACCAGGCCGGCAACCCCAAGTTGCGTGAGGTCAAGGGCGACATTCGCGATCTCGCGGCCGTGGCGCGCGCGCTCGAGGGCGTGGACGCCGTGATCCACTTGGCGTGCATCTCGAACGACCCCTCGTACGACCTGGATCCGGCGCTCGGTAAATCGATCAACGCCGACGCCTTCCGGCCGCTGGTGCGGGCAGCCAAGCAGGCAAAGGTCGAGCGCTTCATCTATGCGTCTTCGTCGAGCGTGTACGGCGTGAAGGCCGACGCCAACGTGACCGAGGAGCTGCCGCTCGAGCCGCTGACCGACTATTCGAAGTTCAAGGCGCTGTGCGAGGAGATCTTGGCCGAAGAACGCGCCCCGGGCTTCACGACCGTCAGCGTGCGCCCCTCCACCGTTTGCGGCTACGCCAAGCGGCTGCGGCTCGATTTGGTCGTGAACATCTTGACCAATCACGCCATCAACAAGGGGGCGATCCGCGTGACCGGGGGCGAGCAAATGCGCCCCAACATTCACATCGACGACATGGTCGACGTCTACCTACAGCTGTTGGACGAAGCGCCTGCGCGCATCGACGGCGAGATCTTCAACGTCGGCAGTGAGAACCACACCGTGCTCGAGATCGCGCGCATCGTGCAGCGCTGCGTCGGCGCAAACATTCCGATCGAGGTCGTGCCCACCAACGACCCGCGCTCGTACCACGTGTCGTCGGAAAAAATTAAGAAGAAGCTGGGCTTTCAGCCGCAGCGCAGCGTCGAACGCGCCGTCCTCGATTTGAAGGCCGCGTTCGATGCCGGCCGCGTCAGCGACCCGCTGACCAATCCCATGTACTTCAACATCAAGCGCATGCAGGAGACTCATGCCCAATAGCGTCGCCTTGCCCGAGCGCGCGGCTGGCCCCGCGGCGCAGCCGGCGCCGGCGACGAGCCTGCTCGAGCGCGCCTACCGCAGCATGCTGCGCATCCGGCGCGTCGAAGAACGCATCGCCGAGCGCTACGCCGAGCAAGAAATGCGTTGCCCGGTGCATTTGTCGATTGGCCAGGAAGCGGCGGCGGTCGGGGCGTGCCTGGGGCTCGAACCGGCGGACCAAGTGGTGAGCACCCACCGTTGCCACGGCCACTACCTGGCCAAAGGCGGAAATTTGCCGGCGATGCTGGCCGAAATTTACGGTCGGGCGACCGGGTGTTGCGGCGGCCGTGGCGGCTCGATGCACCTGTTCGATGACGCGGCCGGCGTGTTGTGCAGCGTGCCGATCGTGGGCAGCTCAATCGCCTTGGGCATCGGCGCGGCCTTGCATTTCAAGCAGGCGGGCCAACCGCAGGTGTGCGTCGTGTTCTTGGGCGACGGCGCGCTCGAAGAAGGCGTGTTCCACGAGGCCGCCAACCTAGCCGTCGTTCACGAGCTGCCGGTCGTCTTCTTCGTCGAAAACAACCTGTACTCGGTCTACACGCAGCTCCACGAGCGGCAACCGGCACGCCCGCTTTCGCAGTTGGGCGTGGCCCACGCCATGCCGATCCTGGAAGCCGACGGTAACGACGTGCTAGCCGTGCACCGCGTCAGCAGCGAGGCCACCGAGCGCGCGCGCGGCGGCGGCGGGCCCACGCTGGTCGTGGTCGATACGTATCGCTTTCGCGAGCACTGCGGCCCCGCCTACGACGACGAGCTCGGGTATCGGCCGCCCGGCGAGCTGAAGCGCTTCGAGGAGCGCTGCCCGGTCGCGGCCGTGCGCGCCGAATTGAGCGAGCGACACGGCTTTCTGCCTGAGCGCCACGCAGCGCTGGAACGCGAGCTGCGAACCGAAATCGAGCAGGCCTTCGAGCAGGCCCGCAACGCGCCTTTTCCGGCAAAATCGAGCGTCGCCGAGCGCGTTTACGCCACGCCGGCGCTGCGCGCCGTGAGCGCGCCCCCGCCGGCCACGGCCGCCGTTGCGGCGCCGCGCATCATCACGGCTGCGGCCGCGATTCACGAAGCGACGCTGCAGGCAATGCGCGCCGATCGCCGCGTCATCGTGCTGGGCGAAGGCGTGAACGACCCGAAAGCGATTTTCGGCACTACCGCCAAGCTGGTCGAAGAGTTCGGCCCCGACCGCTCGCTGGAGATGCCGCTCGCGGAAAACGGCTTCACCGGCATGGCGGTGGGTGCCGCGCTCATGGGCACCCGCCCGATCGTGATTCACCAGCGCGTCGAGTTCGCCCTGCTGGCGCTGGAGCAGTTGGCCAACAACGCGGCCAAGCTGCACTACGTCTCGAACGGCCAGCATCGCGTGCCGTTGGTGGTTCGGTTGATCGTGGGCCGCGGCTGGGGGCAGGGGCCGGCGCACTCACAGAGCCTGGAGGCCTTGTTCGCTTACCTGCCCGGGCTCAAAGTGGTGATGCCGTCGGGCGCGGCCGACGCCAAGCGACTGCTGTTGGCGTCAATTGCCGATGAAAACCCGGTCATTTTCATCGAGCACCGCTGGGTGCACTACGCGACGGGCGACGTGCCGGAGGTCATGGCCGTCGAAACCCTGGACGGCCCGCGCTGCATTCGCGCCGGCAAGGACGTCACGGTCGTGGCCAGCTCGTACATGACTCTTGAAGCGATGCAGGCTGCGGACGCGCTGGCCAAGCAGGGCTGTGAGGTCGAGCTGATCGATCTGCGCGTGGTGAGCCCGCTGCGCCACGAGCTGATCGCCGAGTCGGTGCGCCGCACTGGGCGGCTCTTGGTGCTCGACACCGGCTACGTCGACTTCGGCGTCGGCGCCGAGATTTGCTCACGCATCACGACCGAGTGCTGGACCAAATTGCGACGGGCGCCCGAGCGCGTGGGTTTGCCGGCTCACCCTACGCCCAGCTCCCCCGCGCTGGCGGAGCGCTACTACCCGCGCTCGCCGGCGATCGCCGAAGCCATCGGCAAGAGCGTGGGGCTCGCCGACGACAGACTAGCGAGCGTCACCGCCGAGCTCGTCGCCGAGCGCGACCGCCTGCCGTGCGACATCCCTCATCCGGCCTTCAAGGGGCCCTTTTGAACCTGCGGAGCCTGTCATGAACGTTCGCTATTCCTACCTCTCGCAGCAGTTTGGCCAGATTGACGAGCTGCTCGAGCAGATTCGCGCCTTCGTGAAGACGGGCGATTTTACGCTGGGCGCGGAGCTGACCAAATTCGAGGCCAAGTTTGCCAAGCTGATTGGCGCAGACTTTGCGATCGGAGTCGGCTCCGGCACCGACGCGCTGAAGCTACCGCTGAAGGCGCTGGGTATTGGTCACGGTGACGAGGTCATCACCACCGCCAACACCTTCATCGCCACCGCCGGCGCCATCAACGAGGTGGGCGCCCGCCCCGTGTTCGTCGACTGTGGTCCCGACTTTTGCATGGACGTCTCCCAAGTGGAACGCGCCATTACCAAAGCCACCAAGGCCATCATGCCGGTTCACTTCACCGGCTACATGACGGATATGCCGCGCCTACAGGCGATTGCCGACAAACACGGCCTGCCGCTGGTCGAAGACGCTTGTCAGGCCATTCTGGCCGACATCGGCGGCAAGCGCGCCGGTACTTATGGCGTCGCGGGCGGCTTCTCGCTGCACCCGCTCAAGAACTTGAACGTGTGGGGCGATGGCGGCGTGATCGTGACCAGCGACGCCGCGTTCGCCGACAAGCTGCGCCTGTTGCGCAACCATGGCCTGAAGAATCGTGATGAAATCGCCTGCTTTGGCTACAACTCGCGGCTCGACACGCTGCAAGCGGTCGTTGGCAATTGGCTGATCGATAGCGCCGAGAGCATCACGCAGGGCCGCATCGAGCGCGCAGCCTATTACGACAAGCACTTGGGTGCGATTGCGCAGCTCACGCTGCCCCCGCGCTACACCGACCGACGAACCGTGTACCACCTGTACATGGTGCATGCGCAAGATCGCGCCGGGTTGCAGCAGCACTGTTTGGCGCGCGGCATCGAGTGCAAGGTGCACTACCCGATCCCGCTGTATCGGCAAGAGGGCTTGAGTCACCTCGGCTATCGCCAAGGTGATTTCCCGATCGCTGACGCCCAGGCCGCCAACGTGCTCAGCTTTCCGTGCGATCAGCACCTGAGCCGCGAAGAGCAGGACTTCGTGATCGAGACGGTGCGCGCGTTCTACGGAGTCGCGCGCTGATGGCGGGCTCCGCCGCTCTCGCTTTGCCCCGCCGGGCGTTGGCGCCCCGCGAGGTGCCGTACGTCGCATTGAACCGGCAATTTGCCGGCGAAAGTGCGGCGTTGCTCACGCGGCTACAGCAAACGTTGGCGAGCGGCCAATGGGTCGCGGGCCCCGAAGTGACGGAGCTCGAGGGGCGGCTCGCGGCGCGGTTGGGGGCGAAGGAATGCATCGCCGTCGGCTCCGGCACGGACGCCTTGATCCTGTCGCTGCGCGCGCTCGGCATTGGGCCGGGCGACGAAGTCATCACCGCCCCCAACTCGTTCATCGCGACCGCGTCCGCCATCGTTCAGGTCGGAGCCACGCCGGTGTTCGCCGACGTGCTGCCCGACCAAAACATCGATCCGGCGCGCGTGGCCGCCGCCATTACCCCACGCACCCGCGCCATCTTGCCCGTGCATTTGAGCGGCCGCACCGCGCCCATGCCCGAGCTCTTGGAGTTGGCGCGCCGCCACGAGCTGCGGGTCGTCGAAGACGCGGCCCAAGCCATCGACGCTCGCCGGAGCGGCAAGGCCGCCGGAACCTTCGGCGATTTGGGCTGTTTTTCGTGCCACCCGCTCAAGAACCTGAACGCGGCGGGCGACGCCGGCTTCATCTTGGCCGACGACGCCGAGCTCGGGCAACGGTTGCGGCGCCTGCGCAGCAACGGCTTGGTCGATCGCGAGACGGCGCTGGAATGGGGCGTCGTTTCACGGCTCGACAGCGTGCAAGCGGCCGTCTTACTCGAGCGACTGCCGGCGCTCGATGGCGTGACCGAAGCCCGGCGCTCGAACGCCCACCGCTACCGTGAGCTCTTGCACGGCATGCCGCAGATCTTCATGCCGCCGTGTCGGCCCGAAGAGCACAACGTGTTTCACACCTTCGTCATTCAGGTGGACCGCCGCGATGAGCTGCAAGAGTATTTGCGCGAACGCGGCGTCGGTACGGCGATCCACTACAAAATTCCGATTCACTTACAGCCCGCGGCGCGGGCGCTCGGTCACGGGCCCGGGTCGTTCCCCGTGGCGGAGCGGCAGGCGACGCGCATCTTGTCGTTGCCGGTGCACCAGTTTTTGACCCCGCCCGACCTCGAGTACGTGGCCGCTACTATCCGGGAATTTTTCGCATGAGCACCTCCGCCGCCGCCGCCCCCCAAGACGCCGAGATCATCGACTACGACGCGCTGTACGCCGACTACTCGCAGTCGCTGGTCGACACCTTGCGCGGCTTTTCGCCCAAGGTGAAGGGGCTCGAGCTGTGGGTGCCCGACGAGGACCTGCGGGTCAGCCTGCGTAACCTGCTCGACTCCGCGGCCAGCCTCGGTCGGGCCTCGGTTTGGCTGCAATTCGGCGAGCGCACGGCGCAGCAGCTCACGGAAGCGCAACTGCTCGAGCTGGGGCGCGACTTTGGCCAAGCCCGGGTGGAACGCCGCGGCGCGGCGCTGTTGTTCGAGGTGAGCGGCCTGGGCGCCGCCCCCATTGCGGCGCGGGCGGCGGAACGCAAGGCACCGACGCCCGAGCGCCCGGCCCCGGTCGCGGAAGTGACAGTCGTCGTCAATCCACGCCCGACGGGCGTGAGCTTCGATGGCTATGCGGACGCGCTG
>Ga0164241_10005378_pt1 | contig 12042 bp, 6 predicted proteins | sample OricomyardsoilBY_FD_108780 | JGI IMG/M metagenome (GOLD analysis project Ga0164241, IMG submission 108780) | Backyard soil microbial communities from Emeryville, California, USA - Original compost - Back yard soil (BY) | ecosystem: Environmental > Terrestrial > Soil > Unclassified | place: USA... | reverse complement strand
GACAACAACCTGCTGTTCCGCGGCAACCAGCTTTGACGGGGATAGCAAGACATCGCGGCGTACGCTTTTAGGAAGTTCGCCGAGCTCTGGCGCCGCTATCGCTTCATCGAACTCGGGGCTCGCACGGTGCTGCACAACAGGCCATTGGCCAAATGAGGCACGGCGAAACCCGTCCATTTGGTGGAGCCCGATCTCGGTCAGCGCGGCTTCCACCTGCTGATACCACGACGGTTTGTCAGGCTTCACCTCGTTCCATGCCGCAACAATCAGCCAGGATTGTGGACGCGTCAGCGCCACGTAGAGCAGGCGATCATCTTCCTCGGCTTCGATCTGCTTGTCGCGGTCTTTGACGGCTCGATGGACCTCGGACAGGTTGTCGGCATTCGGCATCAGGGTGATCGCCCCGTTGTCGAGGTGTCGCAGCCGCGAACCAGCCCGCTCGGCATGAACGCCGGTATCCGGCAGAATGACAACCGGCGCTTCCAGACCTTTCGCTCCATGCACGGTCATTACGCGGATGATGTTCTGGCCTTGGGGGGCGGGGCGTTTCACATCAGCATCGTCAGACTGCAGCCATGCCAAGAATTGCGTCAGACTGGCCGTTTCCGCGTTTTCGAACGCCAGCGCCTGATCAAGAAGCGCATCAAGCGCATCATGGCATTCCGGACCCAGACGCGCAGCAAACTTCTTGCGCCCATCGTGATCGGTCAGCAACGTCTCGATCAAGTCAAATGGCCGCAAGATGTCGGCCTTATTCAGCAGATCGGACAGGCTGGCCGCGTCATTGGCCCAGGCTGCTGCACCATCGCGGAACGCCGACCACAGCGATTGGGTGCCGCGATGATGGGCGAGCGTAAACAATTGCTGTTCGGTCCATCCGAACAGTGGCGAACGCAGAGCTGCGGCCAAGGATAGATCGTCGTCTGGCAAATCGAGAAACGTCAGCAGAGCAACAACATCCTGAACAGCAATTTCGTTGTTCAGGGAAAGCCGGTCAGCCCCTGCCACCGGAAGCCCATGCCGTTTGCAGGCGGCAATAAAGGGGACAAGAAACCGGGAGCGGCGTCGCAACAAGACCAGAATGTCGCCGGGTCGTAGCGGGCGTTCGGCTGCGGCATCTTTTTCCGTTATCCACTCGGTGGCCAGCATTGTCTTGATCCGTTGGGCCAACTGGTCGGCCAGCACCACCGCCGGATCGGCATGTGCCGCGCGCGGATCGGTGTCGCCAAATTCCGGGGCGGGCATCTTTTCGATTTTGTCGAGCGGGTCATACAGATCAATACGACCGGGCAGCGCTTCGCGGACGGCAGCGTGCGGTTCAGCCCTGCCAAGACCCTGCGCCCCAGCAGCGACACGATCAACGAGATCAAGGATCAATGGCGAGGATCGGAACGAATGTTGCAAAGCGCGGTCGTGAAATACCAGACGGGCAGCCGTGAACTGCGCACCAAATTCACTGCGGCGCGAGTCGAAGACAGCCAGATCTGCACCCTGAAAGCCGTAGATCGACTGTTTCGGATCGCCGACAACGAACAGCGTGCGGTTTACACCCGCGCGGGCACCGGTACCGGCGGTAAACTCGCGCGCAAGCGCTTCGATGATTTGCCATTGTTCGGGCGAGGTGTCCTGAGCCTCGTCAACAAGGATATGATCGACCCAGCCGTCCAACCGGAACAACACCCAATCAGCGACCCCGGGCGCGGTCAGCAAACGGGCCGCCTTGCGGATCAAGTCATCGAAATCGAGTTGCCCGAGTTGCGACTTCGTCCCCTCGTAACGGCGCAGGAACGCGCGGGCAAAAGCGTGCAGGGTCAGCGTTGCATCAACTGACTCAAGGGCCAGTCGCTGTTCGCGCGCGCTCAGGACAATATCTTTCAGAATATCAAAATCGTCGGCAAGATCGCCAAGCCTGCCCAAGGTATCTTTGGTCAACACGTTTTTGACGGGTGTCTTCTTGCCGGTGAGGAAGACCGTTTCCAGCAACAACCAGTCCGACCTGCCCGGATTAACGGTATCGATGCCGTTGAGCTTGGTTGCGACTTTGATGTCGTTTGGCGAGCCTGCCGCTACAAGCGGCAGGATGTCGGAAATCAACGCGCAAGTCGCAGGCGACATGACCGCGGCCGACAGATCGTCGACCGACTGATCGCCCCTGACGCCAAACCAGTCACAAACCGTCTCGCGGCTGAATTCTTCTTCAAAACCCGGCGCATTCGAAACGATCTCGGCGCACAGCTTTGGAAAATCACCGGAGGCGTAGCTCGTAAGCATGTTCGCGATCAGAACCGCGTCAGCGGGATCAGCGGCCATGTCGTCAATCATCTCACGTTGCAGCAACCGTGCCGAGGTCTCGTCAAGTTCAGTGAAGGCGGGGGCAACTCCTGCCTCAAGCGGAAATTGACGCAGTATCGCTGCCGCGAATGCGTGGATTGTCTGGATCTTAAGACCGCCCGGTGTGTCGATTGCGCGGGCAAACAGGGTTCGGGCGCGACTGAGCGCATCAGCATCCAGCGCCGACGTTTCGCCCAGCTTCTGCAGTTCATTGATCAACAGGGCGTCGTCGGTCATCGCCCAAGCGCCGAGCGTGCCAAACAGGCGGTTCTGCATCTCACCTGCGGCTGCCTTGGTAAACGTCAGGCAAAGGATGTTCTCCGGCGGCACGCCGCTCAGCAGCAACCTTGCCACGCGGTCGGTCAGCACCCGCGTCTTCCCAGAGCCCGCGTTGGCGGTCAGCCATGTTGAAACATCCGGCCCCGAGGCCATGATCTGCGCCTGAAGTGCGGCGTCAAAGGCGGTCATGTCAGGATCTCGGGCACAGCATCGTCGCTGTCGTGCCATTCACCAAAGCGCGCAAGATGATCGTAATCGCCCGGGAAGCCGGGAAACCGTCGCGCGGGAAACGAGCTGTCTGGACCCGTGAAATGTGTGATCAGCGCAAGGAACTTCTGCTGAATGTCGCGCAGTCGGTCGGGATCAAAGACCTCCCGCTCCAGCTTTTCGTCTTTATTCAGGCCGAAATAGACGCCTTCGCTGACCTCGGTCGCAGCGACCGTTGGAAAAGCGTTTGCCGCAATCATCAGGGCTTCAAGCGCAAGTTGCGGCGACAACTTGCGTTGGTTGGTGTCCGGCACCTTGGTCTTGTAGTCGATAATGCGCGCCCCCTCAGGCGTCACGTCGATCCGGTCCGCCTTGGCGACAAGGGTAAATTCGGGTCTATCCAGCCGCCATTCACCTTTCTTCTCCAGCATCGCGGGCTGGCCGGTGCGCTGAAAGCCGCGTTCAGTTTCGACGATCCAATCGGCAACGCGATCAAATTGTTTCTCCCAGACCAAGCGTTCGGCCTGCCATGGAACCTCGGTTTCAAACACCGCACGCGCCACACGCATCAGCGCCCTCCGGTCCAGATTGGCGGGATCGGCCAAGACTTCTGTAATGAAGTTCTCCATAATCTTGTGCAGAACCGTACCCCTGTCACGCGGTTCGGGCGACTGGCGCAGCGGGTCAAGCTTGGCAAGCCGCAAAACGTGTCGCGCATAAATCGCATATGGATCACGCGCCAATTTCTCGATTTCTGTGACGCTCATGCGGTGGGGACGACTGCCCGCAGGCGGAACCGGCGCGGGCCGTGGCGCGGGCGGAACACGAGAGTGCGGTTCTTCGATCTGGCGCGCACTTCGGATCAACGCATCGCCGCGTTTCATCAGGACGCGGGTGCCGCTTTGCCCGACCACCGTCATCAGCCGATTCAGCCAACGGCTCGGTACCGTTTCCGCATCCGATGAGCGGAGCGAGCGGCTGAGCACGACCTCTGGCGCAGAAATCGCCTGCTGAAAATCATGGGCCGACAGACCTGTTTCGCGCTCTGGAACACGCAATCCAAGACTGCGGCGCATCTGGCGGTTCAGCCAAGGATCAAACGCAGGTGTGCCGGGCCACGATCCTTCGTTCAGGCCGCCCAGCACCACAAAATCGGCCGACATGATCCGGGCATCGACAGTACCCCAGATGCGGATTGGCGTTTCTTTGGGCGGTGGACGAACCTGTTCCCGACCCATCATGAACGCAAGGAGCGCCAGATAATCATGGGGGCCAAGTTGTCCTACGAGGGGCGAATTTGCCGCGAGCCGGTCAAACATCGCCTTGGCAGCGAAGCCGTCATCTTTGTCCCACAGGCTCCCAGCCGATTGAAAAGGCCCGTGATAGACCCTTTCTGAAAGTGCTACGTGACGCGCGATCTGATCGCGCTGCTCCGCGATTGGCAGATTGAAGGCCTCCACCAAACCAAACAACCAGTCGATCCATGCGCTGTCCGTCAGCGCGTCCGGGAGATCATGAGGGCTGAGCATCATCAGGCCATGACGCCGCAGATGCATCTCGACGCTGCGCGTATAGTCAAGATGCCGCAAGCGCATCTGCGAGCCCGCAGCGGTCAGGGGATGCTTCAATAACGCGATCAGCTTTTCAGCGGTCGGTGCCTTCCATGCGAGATCGGCAACCTGCCGGATGAAACGCCCGGCGGGGGTCTGCGCAAGCGGTTCGCCAGCCGTATCGTCAGGTTCGATCTGCCAGCGGCCCAAAGCGCGTGTAACTCGCCGCGCAAGGGTGCGGTCTGGCGTGACCAGCGCGCAAGTCTTCCCGGCAGCGGCTGCCTGTCGAAGTGCAAAAGCGATTGTCACTGCCTCTGTACGGGGGCTGTCCGCCGCAATTAGCGTCAGGTTTTTGATCGACCCCGCAAGGTCGCCGAGGTCCGCAACCTCGTCGCGCCATTGGCTGGTCAAAGGTGGCGGTCGCATCGCCAGCGAGACAAGGCGATTGCGCAGCGGGTCTGCGGGTGCCACGTCAAGCCACGGTTCAATGGCACTGGGATCAAGATCAAGCGCAGACAGAAGTCGGGCAAAGCGGTACTGCGGATGATCCTGATGCTGGTCATCACGCGCCAGCACATCCCAGACTGCCATCGGCAAATCCCGGTCGAGCCCCGGCAGGATCAGCGCGCCTTGCGGCAGACGAGCGACCGCCGTCATGACACGTGTCGTCGTACCGCGCGACCCGGTCGACCCGGCAACGATCACCGGATGCTGCGGCGGCGTATCGGCCCAACCTGCGATCAGTGCATCGACAGCCGCCCGCTGACGGCCCTCGGCGTCGGGCAGTGACTTTCCGGGGCCATAGTGATGTGCAATCGATGTCAGGAACGCCAAAGCCCGCTGCCAGTGACCCGACTGGTCCACGACATCAAGGCTGGCAAGCGCGTCTGGATCGACCTGCTCCTCCTGCATCTCGGCAAACAGCCGCGCGACGCTGTCGGCCAGATCGAACGCAACGGCCGGATGGGCAAAACCAGGGTCCGCTGCGATCATGCCGCGGATCACCGACGCAATGTCGAGAATTCTCTCGAGGCGCGGCACCGCAGGCGGAAGACCGAGGAAGGGCCGGTTCGCAATGTCTTCGATCACCGACATTTTGGGCATCAGCAGCGGGCGGTGCTGGGCGAAAATTTCAGTCAGACGAAACAAGGTGCGGTTCGTGTTCACCCAAATTTCGGCCCGAGCGGTTGTGATCGGATCGGCGTTTGGCATCCGCGCGCGAAATCCCGCGACCACCGCGCGCGAAAAATCGACTCCGGGAGGCAGAAAGTAAACGCGCGGGCGGTCTTGTGGCTCAAACATTCCCGGTCTTTAGCAGGGCTTCAGCAATCGGGATACTCTCGGGACGTCCGACGTCACACCATCCACCCGCGTGGCTGACCCCGAATAGCGTGCCGTCGGCGATCATCGCGTCCCAGATCACATTCAGCGAGAATGTTTTCTGCGGCACCACGGAGAGCCGGTCCGTCTTGGTGATATGAGCGCCGGAATAGATAAAGTCGCCGCCGCGCCGCAGCCGCCCATCAGCAGCGCGATCCCAGTCGCCGTTTCCGGTGTGCCCGCTGGCGTCGCTTGTCGCCACCAACAAATGCAACGCGTCCATCCGCGTCGGATCCCAATGCGCTGCAAGGGTCACGAGCGGATTTGGACCGGTCCAAACTGCGTCGGTATTCATCACGAACACCGCATCCGTTCCAAGCAGCGGCAACGCGTTGCGCAACCCGCCGCCGGTTTCCAGAATCTCAGGCGTTTCGCGCAATGTCTGGATATCGGTACCACGCAAATGCTCTTCAAGCAGATCAGGCAGGTAATGCAGGTTTGCGACAATTTTGCGCACGCCTGCCGCCCGCGCATAATCAATTGCGTGATCGATCAACGGCTTGCCCGCGACGCGGACCAGTGGCTTTGGCACGTTTTGGGTCAACGGCAGCATGCGCTTGCCAAAACCGGCAGCGAACAGCATCAAAGTGTCGGGGCGGTTCCGCATAACGCTTTCAATCGGGCAAGATTTTCTGAGGTCGGTTCGGGCAGGCTGCCAAGGATCGCGGCCCGCAGGTGTTCAAGGCCGGGCGAGGCAAGATCATTGATCAGATGCTGCCACAAGATCGGGATGAAATCGACGTAAGAATGTTTCGAAAACCGCAGGCTCAGCCGGGCGAAGATGCCAAGGATACGCAGATTGCGTTGTACCGCCAACACCGCGCAATCACGGGCAAATTCCGCTCGGTCGAGGTTTAAAGCGGCAGCAAATTGAGCGACCCCCGCCTGATGAACGGCCTCCGGAACTATCCGTCGGGCATCCCGGGTCATCGAAACAAGATCATAGCCAACATGGCCGGTAACCGCGTCCTGAAAGTCTAGAATCCCAATCCGACGGGTGCCGATGCGGTCAGGCAGCCAAAGTAAGTTGCCTGCGTGCCAATCGCGATGGATCACAACATTCGACAGGGCGGACAGGGTTTCCAGATGATCCGAAAGACAGGCAAGCGCCGAATCTTTACCGTCTTGGGCAGCACGCCCCAAACCAGCCGCGTACCAATCCCAAGCCGACGCCGCGAGGTTGATATAAGTCGGCGCAATCGGCGATAGAAAATCTGGTGGAGCCAGACCCGCGAGATGCGCCAAAACATCGGTTGCGACACCAAACAGGGTGTCAAAAGTGTTGGGGTCCGCCGTTGTCATATCAGACAGCAGCGCATCGCCAAGATCCTCGACAATCGCGAAACCATGGATCTCGTCTGCGGCAAGGATTTCGGGGGCGGACAGACCCTGTTCACCAAACCAACGCGCAATCTTCAGAAACCGACCGATGTTTTGGCCCTGGGCAGGATCGGCATCCATCAGGATCGCCTGACCAAACCTGTCGTCCTGCAGGCGAAAATAACGCCGTGACGAGGCATCGCCAGCAAGCGGGACACAGGCCGCTGTATCCCATCCCGCCTGCGCGAGAAAACTGGCGCGGGTTTCGTCACGCATCAGTTTCAAATCCGGCAAGGCGCGCGGCCCAAGGCTTCGCACCCGATGCGGTGACCCGCCGACCAGCCGCTTCTTCGGCTATAAACAGCGACAGCGCCTCCGTCGCGATCCAGTCGGGCAAAAGCGCAGGCCACTCGACGATCACCAGCGCAGCGCCGACATCATCAATAAGCGCAATTTCGTCCAATTCGACACTGTTTTTGAGCCGATAGAGATCAGCGTGAACGATCTGCAAGGGGCCAGCGGCGTATCGCTGCACAATCGTAAATGTTGGCGATGGAACGTCTTCAATCTGGCCAGTCCGGTGCAACAAAGTCTGAATCAAACTGCGTGCAAAAACACTTTTGCCCGCACCGATTGCACCAGAAAGCAACAGCGTGTCGCCCGCCCCGACCCGATCGGCCAACCGCACGGCTAACGCCGTCATGTCGTCTTCGGTACGGGCAAGACAGCTGAAAATTTCCATCATTGGCGTTGTTTATCTGACGCCAACCAACAGACAAGAGCGTCAGATCGCGGGCACGACCTGAAGGCCGCGCTGCGACCCAAACGACACCTTGGGCTCGGCGCACGGCGCAAAGACAATCATCGTGGCACCATTTGCCGCTGGATTGATCTGGACGGTCATCAATGATCCATCAATCATCCGCACCGTGCTCGACCAGTCACCGCGCGGTTCATGCCCACCAATCAGGTCGCGCAACTCGCCCCAAACCGGCGAGGGCAGGCACTTCGATTGCCAAATCCGCACCATGTCGAGGATCGTCAGCTGTCCGAGCACGCGGCGCGGATCAATGCCCCACAACCGGTCAAAGGCCCTGTTCGTCAGGCTCAGTGCACCGGTTTCGTTGAACGCACAAATCGGCTCGTCCAGCGCATCGAGCGCGGACTGCGCCAAGTCGATCTCGCTGCGGTGGCGTCTGGTTAGCGACACTTCTTTCGAAACATCCTCCAGCGTCAAAGCAAATGAACCGTCTGCATGGGTGCGGCCACACACATGATAGGTCTGGCCTGACGCGATCTCCCAATTGGCATCGTAGCCGCCATTTGGCGTCTGGGCCGCTTCCAAGACTTCGGCACGCCAGGCTGCATAATCCCGGGGCTCGGGAATGATGCGGTTCTTGCGCAAGTGATCAAGAAGAGCACTTAAAGTCGGGCGCGCCGCAAGAAATTCGATGTCCAGCCGCGTCATCTGGGTGAGCGCTGGGTTGAACAGCCCAAGTCTGCGATTCTGGTCGAAAACGGCAAGGCCAAAGCTAAGATGGCTGAAGGTCTTGGTCAGCGTCTGGACAAAGTCGCGGCGCTTCTTTTCCGCCGCGACAACCCGTTCAGCGCTGGTTGCTGTCAGCACGATGCGACCATCGAAAGCTTGCGCATGAACATCGAACCATGATTCGCCATCCGCCTGCTGCAGATTCATCCGCTGGGTGCTGCCTTTGACAGGAATCGTCGCGGTATCGATGTCAAACAACCGCGCGGGTGGCCAGATCGACTGCCCGCCGGGACGTGCAACCTGATTGGCGCGCGCGAGATACATGTCGTTTGCCCAAAGAAGGTGCCCAGCTTCATCTTCGTGCCACACCATGGCCGGAAGCGTGTTCAGCGTATCGCGGAGCCAATGGGCTTCGCGCTGCGAGGCTTGTGCAATGCTCGACGACAACCGACTGTTGCTCTCCGGCTCGTCAGGTCCCAACACCGCAATCCGGGCCACACCTTCGACCCATGTGGCCTTGATCCGTCGTCCGCTATCACAGGTAATTTCGATCTGACCCTGCTCGACCAGATGCGCCATCTGCTGACATAAGGTCGGCGCACCTGCAGAATACAGCGCGACGAACTTTTGCCAGTCCGACCCCGGCAGGCTGACGGTTTTCAGCACCTGGCGCGCGAGAACGCTGGCATCGACAAGATGCTCGTCGCTGAACAAATAAACGACATCGCCCTCGTCCGCTCGGATCCGGTTAGCGCGTCGCCGTTTTGCGGCATCTGCGATCGACAATATGCCAAGCACGCAGGTCGCGACAAAGACGTTGGACACAAGGATCAGGCTGATAAACTGGCTCGGTTCGGTCATGGCGTCCTCACGCGAATCTGATGTCTGCTGCAACCTGTCACAGAACGGTTAATGCTGACTTAACATTGCCTCTTGGGGTGTTGCGGCGTATCGCAAACGAAAATTCAGCGAGGTCAGATGTCACCCAAACTTGCCGGACTTGCTGTTGGGACGCTGGTGGTTCTGATCGGCGGAAGCGCACTGCTGGTCATGAATCGCGACCCGACGTTTGACGATTGCCGGACGTCGGTGGTCGCGGGTGGCGCGGGCGCTATCGGCGGACCCTTCACCCTGATTGACGAAAACAACGCGACGGTCACAGAAAAGCAAGTAATTACAGAGCCTTCGCTCGTTTATTTCGGCTATACATATTGCCCGGATGTTTGCCCGATAGACGCTGCGCGGAATGCCGAAGTAACTGATCTGCTGGCCGAACAGGGTATATCTTTGACCCCTGTTTTTATCTCGATTGATCCCGCGCGCGACACGCCAGAGGTGATGAAACAATACACGGACTACATGCATCCGAAGATGTTGGGATTGACCGGGTCTGACGCTCAAATCGCTGAAGTTGCTAAGGAATTTCGTGTTCTTTACAGCAAAAATGGCGAAGGCGAGGATTACCTGATGAGCCACACGACGCTCAGCTATCTGGTCTTGCCACGGCACGGGTTCGTCGAATTCTATCGCAGCGGCGAGCCCGCTAAGGCCATTGCAGATTCGGTTGCCTGCTACGTTGCCCACGCAAAATAAGGTGCGGTGTTCTGCACTCATTTGTACGCTCAAATCGCCAGCAAACCGCTTAATTGGCGTCAATCTGCGCTACGGACCCGCGGCATCGCAGAGTCGGCAGGCAAATTTTGACGCAGCGTTCCAATGACCTTGGCAAACTGCTCGGCTAAGGTGTTGCCAAGCCCAGTCAGGAGACCACAGATGACCGATTTTCGTTACGAGACCGACGCGGATGGCATTGCAACGATCACATGGGACTGTGAAGGCAAGTCGATGAACGTCCTCAACATGGAGGGTGTCGTCGATCTAAGCGCGCTGGTTGGTCGCGCGCACGATGATGCTGCCGTGAAGGGAATCATCATCACCTCGGCCAAGAAGGATTTTGCTGCCGGGATGGATTTGAATGTCATCGCGGCAATGAAGGACAATGCGGGCGACGATCCGGCGCGCGGGCTGTTTGAAGGGATCATGCAGTTCCACGCGCTTGAACGAAAGATCGAGCTCGCCGGGATGGACTTCAAGACCAAGAAGGGCGGCAAGCCGACTGTCGCAGCACTACCGGGCACCGCGCTTGGGATCGGGCTGGAAATCCCACTGTCCTGTCACCGCCGGATCGCGGCCGACAATCCCAAGGCCAAGATCGGCCTTCCCGAGATCAAAGTCGGCATTTTCCCCGGCGCGGGCGGCACGACCCGGCTGGTGCGCATGATGGGCGCGATGATGGCAGCGCCGTTCCTGCTCGAGGGCAAATTATCCGACCCAAAGGCGGCGAAGGCGGCCGGTCTGATCGACGAAGTTGTACCGCCGGAAGACTTGATGAGCCGCGCGCGCGAATGGGTGTTGTCCGCGACGGAAGCCGATTGCGTCAAGCCATGGGACATTAAGGGTTACAAGATGCCGGGCGGTGCGCCCTACACGCCTGCCGGCTTCCAGACCTATGTCGGCGCTTCAGCGATGGTCAACGGGAACACCTGGGGCGTCTATCCGGCGGCGCAGGCGCTGCTGTCGGCGGCCTACGAAGGCGCGCTGGTCGATTTCGACACCGCTCTGCGCGTCGAATGCCGCTGGTTCACCAATATCCTGATGAACCCGTCGTCCTCGGCGATGATCCGGTCTTTGTTCATCAACAAGGGCGCACTGGAAAAAGGCGCGAACCGGCCCGAGGCCCCCGACCAAACCGTAAAGAAAGTTGGAGTTCTGGGCGCGGGCATGATGGGCGCGGGGATCGCCTATGTCTCGGCCAATGCCGGGATCGAGGTCGTTTTGATCGACGCAGCGCAAGAGGCGGCGGATCGTGGCAAGAGCTATTCGGAGGGCCTGCTCGACAAGGGCATTCAGCGCAAGAAAGTCACGCCTGAGGGCAAGGCCGAGGTTTTGGGGCGGATCACGGCGACCACGGATTACGCTGCCCTTGCGGGTTGTGATCTGATTGTCGAAGCGGTGTTCGAAGACCCGAAGGTCAAGGCCGATGTGACAGCAAAAACAGAGGCTATCATTGGGAAAGACTGCATTTTCGCGACTAATACCTCGACCCTGCCAATCAGCGAACTGGCGAAAGCCAGCCAGCGACCAGACCAGTATATCGGCATCCATTTCTTCTCACCCGTCGACAAGATGGCGCTGGTCGAGATCATCAGGGGTCAGAAGACCGGTGATGTCGCCGTCGCCAAGGCGCTGGATTATGTGCGGCAAATCAAAAAGACGCCGATTGTGGTCAACGACGCCCGCTTCTTCTACGCCAATCGCTGCATCTTGCCTTACCTCAACGAGGGGATGCGGATGCTGGCGGACGGTGTCGAACCCGCGCTGATCGAGAATGCGGCCAAGCTGGTTGGGATGCCGGTCGGCCCGCTGCAACTGACCGATGAGATTTCCATCGACCTTGGCGTCAAGATCGCCAAAGCGACCAAGGCG
>Ga0164241_10005376_pt1 | contig 12044 bp, 14 predicted proteins | sample OricomyardsoilBY_FD_108780 | JGI IMG/M metagenome (GOLD analysis project Ga0164241, IMG submission 108780) | Backyard soil microbial communities from Emeryville, California, USA - Original compost - Back yard soil (BY) | ecosystem: Environmental > Terrestrial > Soil > Unclassified | place: USA... | reverse complement strand
CGATGCGCTTCGCCCATGGACCGGACTGCCCGAGCCGCTGCTGGATCAGCGCCACCAGCGACAGGATGCCGCCCTCGCCGGCGTTGTCGGCGCGCAGCAGCAACACCACGTATTTCAGGGTCACCAGCGTCAGCAGGCTCCAGAAGATCAGCGACAGCACGCCGAGGATCTCGGGTACTGAACCGGCGCCGCCGCCGGCCGCGGCGAGGGATTCCTTGAAAGCGTAGAGAGGGCTGGTGCCGATATCGCCGTAAACGATACCCAGGGCTCCGACTATGGTCGGAGCGAGCCGCTGATTGTCTTGCAAATGGCCCTCGACGCGAGGCCGCAGGTGAACGCCGGCCTGTTGCCGGCACTGCGCCGCCGCCCGCGCATTATAGCCTCAACGAGGGTCAGTAGCCGCGCGCAAGGTCCACGACATTCAACAGCTTCTCGCCCGAGGCATAACGGCGCAGGTTCTCCACGGCCACTGTCCAGCGCGCCTGTGAGGGCAGGTCGGAACGTGCCGAAATATGTGGTGTGAACAGAATGCGCGGCGATTTCCACAGCGGATGGTCCGGGGGCAACGGTTCGGGGTCGACGACATCCAGCCCCGCGCCGGCCAGGCGGCCTTCATTCAGCGCGGCCATCAGCGCGTCGGTGACCACACTGCCGCCCCGGGCGATATTGATGAAGAAGGCCGAGGGCTGCAGCGCGGCGAAGAATTTTGCGTCGTACAGGCCAGTGGTCTCAGGTGTCAGGGGCACCGCACTGATGATCACATCGGCGCTCCTGGCCAGTGTCAGCAGTTCACTGGGCTGCCCCACGTAGCTGACGAAATCCGGCTTGCCACTGCCACCCACCCGCGTGGCCACCACCTTCATGCCCAATCCGTGGCCACGACGCGCGATTTCGGTGCCGATGCCCCCCAGACCCGATACCAGCAGAGTCTTGCCTTCCAGCATCTGCATGGGCACCTGGGCGGCGCTGGCGCGACTCCATACTTTGCGCGATGTATCGATGGCGAAGCGATCGAGGCCATGCGCCAGCGCCAGCATCAGCGCGATGGCGTGCTCGGCGATCACTGGCGAATCGATGCCGCGCATGTTGGTCATGTTCAGCGTGCGCGCCTTGACCGCGGGCAGCTTCATGCACAGTTCAACACCGGCGGAAAGCGAGGCCAGCCAGCGCAACTGCCGGGCGTTGTTGACGATGCGCGGGTCGCAGATCTCCGGGTTGTAGCCGATGATGCCGTCGGCATCGATGGCCGCCGCCGCCGCGCTGTTTACATCCGACACGACGACGACATTGGCGCTGCCCGCGGCGCGCCGGAATGCATCGAGTTGCTCCCACTGTCCTGCGAATTGCAGCAGCACGATCTTGCGTGGCGCCCGCCACAGGGGGTTTTGTCGCATGGGTGCCGCGCTTTCCTGCAGACCGTGCCGGGCGATGACAGCGGCCACCTCATCGGTCTGGGCGGCAAGTGTTGCGCTGGCTGCCATGTGGAAAATGGCGGCGGTAGCGATCATCCTGATCACGGGGCGTGACGTTCCCATCCGCCGAGTCTAGCCCATGCCTTGATCCGGCCGCAGCCGCAGGCGTAGTGTGCTTGCCGCGCCATGCGCTAATCGAAATCAGCAAATCGCGGGGGAGAAGAAATGCAGTCATACGGTCTGCGGCTCGTGCGGAGCCTCCTGGCTATGTGTCTGGTGCTGGCGCCTGCATTGGCCGGCGCCGCTGCGCTGGATGCAGCCAGTGTGCTGCAGCGCGCCGAACGGGCGCTGGATCTGAAGCAGATCGAGCGGCTGCAGCGCAGCTATGGCTATTACATAGACCGTTCGGACTGGGACAACGTGGTGGATCTGCTGACCGAGGACGCCACCGCCGAATATGGGCAGTCCGGTGTTTACGTGGGCAAGCCTTCCATCAAGGCATTGCTCTACGGCATCGGCTACGGAAAGCGCGGCTTGCTGCCCCAACAGCTGCGTGAGCACACGCAATTGCAGCCCGTGATCACGCTGTCAGCAGATGGCAAGAGTGCGCGCGGACGTTGGCGCGCGGTGGTGCTGCTCGGCCAGTTCGAGCAGTACGCGCGCTGGCAGGTCGGGCCATACGAAAACGAATACCGCAAGGAGAACGGCACGTGGAAGATCAGCCGCCTGCACTGGTATGAGACCTTCACCGTGCCTTATGCGGGCGGTTGGAAAACGAAGATGGAAGCCACCAATGTGGCCGACCGCAAGCTGCCGCCGCCTGATTCTCCGGTGACGTTTCAATACGCCCCGTGGCCCGCGGTGCACCTGCCGCCGTATGGATTCACCCATCCGGCGCGCGACGCGGCGAACTCCGCTTCGGCCGTACCAGCGGTTTCGACGCAGGCCGGCAAGGCCGCGCCGCGGCAGCTGGCGCAATTGCAGCAGCTGGTCGCGCATCTGGAAGATGAGCACGAGATCGAGATCCTGCAGCGCACGTATGGTTACTACGTCGACAAGAACCTGTGGAGCGAGATCGCGCAGCTCTTCGCCGAGGATGGCACGCTGGAGATCGGTGGCCGCGGCGTGTTCGTGGGCCGCAAGCGCGTGCAGCAGTATCTGGAATGGCTGGGCTTTCCGGTGCATGGCCGCCTTTATGACCACACGCAGATGCAGCCCATCATCCATGTCTCGGCCGATGGCACGCAGGCCAAGGGTCGCTGGCGCGCACTGGTTTTCGGCGGCGACTACGGTGGGGCAAGCGTTTTCGGTGACTGCATCTACGAGAACGAATACCGCAAGGTGAACGGCAAGTGGATGATCCAGAAGCTGCATGCCTATTTCGAGATGTACACGGATCTGGACAAGGGCTGGGGTGTCCGCGCCTGGCCGAACACGCGACCGGAAAAAGAACTTCCGCCAGACCTTGCGCCGACGGTGGTCTACGACATGTATCCGGGCACCATCACCTCGCCGCTGCACTACGAGAATCCCGTGACGGGCAAACCTGTCTACGCAGTGAGCAAGGCGGCTGCGGCCCCGGCGACGGCAACGCTGCAGCAGCTGTCTGACCGGCTGTCCCGGCTCGAGGATGCGCGCGCCATCGAGTACCTGCACAACGCCTACAGCTACTACGTGGATCGCTGGCAGTGGGACGATGCGGCGGATCTGTTTTCCGCCGATGGCAGCATCGAACTGGCTCAGCGCGGCGTGTATGTGGGCAAGGCGCGCGTGCGGCGCTTCCTCGAACTGTTCGGTCCCCAGGGATTGCACCAGGGCGAAGTGTTCGACCATGTGCAGTACCAGCCCGTGGTGCATGTGGCACCGGATGGCCGCACCGCAAAAGCGCGGGTGCGCGAGTTCAGCATGGAGGGCAAGTACGGCGTGGATGCCTCCATTGGCGGTGGCATCTACGAGAATGAGTATGTGAAGGAAAACGGGGTCTGGAAAATCAGGACGCTGCACCAGTACACGACCTTTGTCGCCGAGCTGGAACGCGGCTGGGCGGGCGGGCCGCGGCCGGCCGCCGGTGCATCAACGACGTTGCCGCCTGACCGGCCGCCGACGCTGAAGTATCAGTCCTATCCCATCTATTATCTGCAGCCCTTCCACTATGCGAATCCGGTGACGGGGCTGATGCCGAAAATGGTCGATGTGCAGGAGGGGCGGCGCCCTCGCGAGATCATCTTCGACGAAAAGAAATAGCTGCGCGAAGTGAAGCGGCCGCCGTGCGCGCACGGCGGCCCCAGGCTTACTTCTTGTCGATGCGCATGCGCGCCTTGCCCGTCTTGGGATCGGCGTATTCGCGATTGTCCTCGCAGACGTACTCGAACATCTTGTAGTTGGGTCGGCGCTGGTAGACCCACTTCCACTTCCAGGGCCCGGTGAGATATTCCGGATCCTCGACCGTGACATCGTCCTCGAAGTGATTGGCATCGATCACACGCATGCGCTCGAGAATGCGCATGGCGGGTGAGTGCGGCGCATTGTTGAAGCGCACGTTTTCCTTGATGCCGATGGTTTCCACGACAAAGTCGTTGCCTTCCCACCTGCCGGCCGAGTGACCCCAGAAGCCCGGTTCCGCGTCTTCGACCGCTGGCAGCGTGTCGTCGAGATAGATGCGCCGCACCTGGTTGTAGGCTTCCTGGATGATGGTGGTCTGGCGCTTGGTCTGCAGCACCTCCATAGGAAACATGCCCATCATCATCGCGGGCATGCCATCGGGAATGCAGTGGGTGTAACCGGTTGCGATGGGTTCGCCCGCCGCATTGGCCGCGGCGATCTTCTTGCGCTCGGCTTCCCAGGCGCTCTTGTACTGCGGCTTCAGTGGCGGCGGGGGAATGGGATCCGGACGCGGTATGACGCTGGGATCCTGGCCCGAATTTTCGGTGGGTTGCGGATAGCGATCCCAGGTGCCACTGAAATCCTTCGCGTCGAAACTGGGCACGGCCGGCTGCGCCGCCGCAGTCTGATCCACCTTCGGCGTGCAGGCGCCCAGCAGCGCCAGCGTCACCGCCATGGCAACACCCGCGCCGGCCTTCATGGCTTGGCCTTTGCCGGCAGCGGCGTGCCGTCTTCGATGCTGATGCTGGGCGGTCCGGCGGGCCCGCCATTGCTGAATAGGCGCCCATCGGCCAGTTTCACCTGCTTCAGAAGCGCGCCAGGCTCGCCGGTGCGCAGCGGCGCCACGACCACCGACAGCTGGTCGTCCTTCTTGATCATGTTGAACTTCCAGCCGGCGCGATTGAGGATGCCCGGATTGGCGCACTCGATGGTCCAGTCCTTCAGCCGGCCTTTCGGATCCTTGGCCTGCAGGTGAACGTACACATGCGGGTTCTGCCAGGTGAATTCGGTCACCTTGCCCGTGAGCCGGATCTGGTGATCCGAATCGAACATGGCAAATGAATGGTGCGCGGCGGCAACCCCTGACAGGGCTGACAACGCCAGCGCCAAAGTTAAGCGATATCCCACGTTTTAACCCCTCCCCGACCGGACTGTTGTAGGGCGATTCTAGCCCGACGGGCTAGGGTCTGCGGTAGACGCTGCGCACCGTGACGCGCGGCAGCCCCGGCCGCCTGATCACCTGCAGCACCTGCAGCGACCCATCGGCGCCGCGCAGGGCATAGGTCTTTTCCTGCTTGTTGCGCCGGTCGTAGCTTTCGCTGACGAGAAGCTGCTGGCCCTGCCAGCGCACGCTGATCCTGGCCGTGCCGTAACGGTCGACCCGCGCATGCGGTTCACCGGGGGTGAGGCTTTGTGCCGCCTGCCCATCGGCGAAGATCAGCACGTCGCTGTCGCGGGCGGCGAGGCGCAATTGCTGCGGCTGGCGCAGCATGCCCTGCAGTTCCTCGCGCAGTTCCTTGCGACGCGGCCGGTCGATCAGGGGACCCAGTGTCGCCTCATCGGCGGCCTGACCGATCTCCCCCAGGCTGTCACCCACTGGCGTGCGCATGCGACGCGGCCGCGGGTCCTTGAACTGCGTGAAGGCGGCGTCCAGTACCTGCTGGGGGTTGTCGCTGGCAGCCGTATCCAGCCGCCATTCTCCGCAAAGCGAAGCGCAGCCCACGGGGCTGAGCGCCCTCACAGCAGGTGCGGCAAGGACGGCCATCACTCCCAATGCGGCCAGAAGCTTGGAGGTCATATACTCAAGATATCAACAACCACAGGGGTCGCGTCATGACGATTGGCAAACGGATTTGGACCGCAGCGCTGTGCCTGGGGTTCGGTGGATATCTGGCCACGGCATGGGCCGCCGACAGCAGTGCTGCGGCGATCGCCGCGGCGGTGGCCGACAGCGCACGTCCCGAAGCCGACAAGGCGCGCGACGCGGATCGAAAGCCCGCCGAGGTCATCGCCTTCGCCGGCATCCACGCGGGCAGCAAGGTGGCCGAGATGCTGCCGGGCCAGGGCTATTTCACGCGCATCTTCAGCAAGGTGGTGGGGCCGCAGGGCGTGGTCTACGCCTGGGTGCCGGCGCCGCCGCCCAATGCTCCGCCGGGTCGCGACATGGGCGCAGCGCTGAAGGCGCTGGCTGGGTCGGGCTACCCCAACATCAAGGTGGCGATCATGGATCCGGCCATGCCGCTGCCCGAGCCGGTCGATGTGGTGTGGACCTCACTGAACTATCACGACCTGCACAATCGCCCCAACGCGGATCTGTCGGTGACCAATCGCATGGCGTTCAACGCGTTGAAGCCGGGCGGTGTCTACATCGTGATCGATCACGCGGCCGAGAAAGGTTCCGGCGCGCGCGACACACAGCCGCTGCATCGAGTCGACGAGGATCTGGTGAAGACCGAAGTGCAATCGGTGGGTTTCCAGTTCGGTGCCGAGAGTCAGTTGCTGCGCCATGCCGATGACACGCACAAGCAGTCCTCGCATGATGTGAGCCGCGGCAAGACCGATCAGTTCGTGCTGCTGTTCAGAAAGCCCAAGTAACTGCATCCAGCGGCTGTCCACAGGGAGGTGGGTGATGAGTCGCATGCTCAGAGTGTTGTGCGCGTGGCTGGTGGCGGCGTTGGCAGTGCCGGCGATTGCCGCCGCCAGACCCTGCGAGTTGAAGCAGATCAGCGCCATGGAAGTGGCCGTCGGGCCCAATGGCGCCGTGCTGGTGCCGGTCACCATCGAAGGTCATGCGGGCTTCATGGTGCTGCGGCTGGATTCCGGCTTGCCCTGGCTCTACCAGGGCTACCTGGAAGAGCTGGGGCTGCAGAAGGCCACGCGCGGTGTGGTAATCGATGCGCACATCAATGGCCACAAGGTGGAGCGTGAACTGCGGGTGAAGAGCACGCGGCTGGGGCTGGCCGATTTCACCGACTGGAATTACCTCGTGTTGCCAGAGAATCCGGCCATGCGGCCGCGATTCCGTGGCTATCCGGTCTACGGCACGATGTCGTCGGTGTTCATGAACGTCGTGGACATGGAACTGAACCTGGCCGAGAACCGCATCGCCCTTTTCCGACCCAACCGTTGCGATTCCACGCCTGTGTACTGGGAAGGCGAGGTCACCGCGGTTCCGCTGTATACGGATCGCTCCGGCCTGATGATCTTTCCCATGGAGGTCGAAGGAACGCGTATCGAAGCCAGCCTCAACACGACGACGCCCATGTCGGTCATCGCCTCGAAACTGGCCAAACGCTATCTGGGATTCGACGCGAGCTCGCCCGGCATCGAGCACCAGACCCTGCCGGGAGGCAGGGAGGTTGCCAGCTTCCGGGCGGTGTCGCTGACGTCCAAGGGTCTGGGCATCCACAATGCGCGCGTGATGCTGCGCGATTTCGACAAGTGCGATCCCACCATCAGCGGCAAGGAGTCAGGCGCGATCGGCTGTCGCGACATGTACGGAATGACGCCGTTTTCAATCGGCACCGATCTGCTGAAACAGCTGAGAATCTTCGCCTCGGTGGTCGATCGCAAGATCTACTTCACCCGCGTCGGCTCCGCTGCTGCCCCTGTCCCTGCGCCTGATGTCCGGCCGGTCGCTGGCCCTGCCGATGCGAGGGCCGGCCCGGACGCGCTGAAGTAGCGCTTCCCGAGCGTCCGCCGCGATCGTTGCGATGGCCGTGCGCGCCCTGGCGCGGCGGCTGCGAGTCCTGCGTGGCAGGCTGCCCCGCCGGCTCGCGCATCTCGAACTGCGGCAGCTGCTGCGTGGGAATGTCACGGCCCAGAAGCCTGATGATGTCCTTCAGGAACGGCGCTTCATCGGGCGAAACCAGTGAAATCGCCTTGCCGGTGGAACCGGCGCGCGCGGTGCGGCCGATGCGATGCACATAGTCTTCGGGCACGTTGGGCAGCTCGTAGTTCACGACGTACGGCAGTTCCTTGATGTCCAGCCCGCGCGCCGCCACTTCGGTGGCCACCAGCGCAATGATGCGATTGTTCTTGAAGTCTTCGAGCGCACGCACGCGCGCGTTCTGGCTCTTGTTGCCATGAATGGGCGCGGCGGAAATGCCGGCGCGGGTCAGCTGATCGGCCAGGCGATTCGCGCCGTGCTTGGTGCGGGTGAAGATCAGCACCTGATGCCAGTTTCCCTCGTTGATCAGATGCGCCAGCAGATGGCGCTTGTGATCCTTGGGCAGGCGATACGAAACCTGCTCGACCTTGTCGGCGGTCTTGTTCGGCGGATTCACTTCCACGGCCACCGGATCGCGCAGCAGGTTGCCGGCCAGACGGCGGATATCCTCGGAATAGGTGGCCGAGAACATCAGGTTCTGGCGTTGCGCGGGCAGCAGCGCGCGCACGCGCTTGATGGCATGGATGAAACCCATGTCGAGCATGCGGTCGGCCTCGTCCAGCACGAACACCTGCACCTGCGACAAGGAGAGCACCTTCTGCTCCACCAGGTCGAGCAGGCGGCCGGGCGTTGCAATCAGCACATCGCAGCCGGCCCGAAGCGCGGCGATCTGCGGGCGCTCGCTGACGCCGCCGAAGATCACGGCCGAGCGCAATGTCGTGTTCTTGCCGTAGTGGCGAACGCTTTCGGCGACCTGCGCCGCCAGTTCACGCGTGGGCGTGAGGATCAGCGCACGCGGAGCCTGCGCGCCGCGGGCGTCCAGACGTTGCAGGATGGGCAGCACGAAACCGGCGGTCTTGCCGGTGCCAGTCTGCGCGCCGGCGAGCACATCGCGCCCCGACAACACGGCGGGAATGGCGGCTTTCTGGATGGGAGTGGGCTCTGTGTAGCCTTTTTCGGCCACGGCAGCGGTCAACTCGGGCTTCAGCCCGAGATCGGAAAAATTCATGGAATTCCTTGGGGTGTGGGATCGAGGTTCGCGATACCAACGAGCCCGGTCTTTGAGAATGACCGGTCGCGATCCGGCAAGACGGGCGCGATTCTAGCAGAACTGGTCGGGCTCCCACGCCCGATTTGGCGGGCAATGTGCGTCGATCTGCGTTACGTCACACGTTGCTGTTGCTTACTGCACTGTGCAGCCTTCAGTTCTGCGGTCGCTGTTCGCGCCGCTGCTCGCGGCGCTGTTGCCGCAGCTCGCGCATCATCTGCTGCCGTTCGGCGCGGGATTTCTGCTGCCACTGGCGGCGCAGCGCTTCGCGCCGCGTCGCGGGCAGGCGGCGGTATTGGCGGAAATCCTTGCGAATGCGGTCCTGCTCGGCGGGGGGCAGATTCTGGAAGTCACTCCAGCGCTCGCGGATCAGCGCGCGGCGTTGGTCGCTGAGTCCACGCCAGCGCTGGAAGCGCTCCGAGGCGCGTGAACGCTCGCCCTCATCCATGTCAGTCCAGCGCTCGGCCCCTTGCGACAGGGCGAACTGACGCTGCGGCGGCAGCCGTTCCCACCGCGATTCGAACTGCGCCAGCAGCTGCCGTTGTTCGTCGCTGAGGCTGCTCCAGGGTATGGACTGCGCAGTGGCCGCGCTGGCCGCTGCCGGCTCCTCGGCTGCCAGCAGCGGCGAGCTGGCCAACAGCAGCAATCCCACCAGCATCAGCTTCTTCATTTGTCCTTCACCTTCTTTTCTTCGGGCTTCGGTGGCGGCGCCTTGGGCTGCGGCTGCGGCTGGGGCGGTCGCTTCGCGGCCTGTTCATCTGCCGGCTTCACCGGCCTGTGCTCCAGGTATTCCTGCCAGCTGTCATCGTCACTGTCGATCGATCCCAGAAATTCCAGCAGTTCGGAGTCCACGGGTGGCTGCGCGGCTGCGCCTGTGACGCCAAAGTGCGCCAACGCACACACCAGCAGCGCACGGCGCATCAGCTGCCCACCGGATCCGTCTCGCCCATGGCCGCCGCCCATTCGATGAAATCCAGATCCGGTTCCTGCGAGATGTCGTAGCCGTCGGAGTCAGCGAGCAGTTCCAGATCCTCCAGCGCAGCGCCGGCATCTTTCACGGGAGCCTGACCTGGCCCGCTCCACAGCAGCACCGCCATCAGCACCATGGCGGCGAGGGCGCCGCCCGGTGCCAGCACACGCCGATCAAGCCACCCCGGACGCGTGCTTGCGGGATGCCCGCCATGCGCGGCCAGCGCGATGTGGCGTGCCTGCGTCAGACGCGAACGGGTTGCGGCGTCCAGGTTGTTCGCACTCTCGCGCAGCAGTTCGCCCGCGCGCTGTTCGAATGCCGAGGTGTCTTCGTCTTTGTTCATGTCATGAACTCACCGAGCTGCGCGCGCAGACTGTGCACTGCGCGCGAATAGTGGGTCTTCACGCTGCCTTCGCTGCACCCCATGGCGCGCGCCGTTGCGGCCACGTCCATGCCTTCGAGGCTGCGCAGCAGAAAGGCCTCGCGCTGTCGGGCAGGCAGCAGGCCGATGGCATTGTGCAGCGCCACGCCGAGCTGGCCGCCTTCCACTTGTGCCGCCGGCCCGGGCGCCAGATCAGGCGCGCGTTGGACCGGATCGGCTTCGGCGTCGTCAGAATCACGCCAGGGCATGAAGGCCATGATGCGACTACGCACGGTGCGGCGACGCTGCAGATCGCGGATGCGGTTTTCCAGGATGCGATAAAACAGCGGGCGCCATTCGGCGCTGGGGCGGCTGGCGTAGCGCCTGGCCAGTTGCAGCATGGCATCCTGCACCGCATCCAGCGCATCCTCATCGTGACGCAACGCCATCTGCGCCATGCGGAAGGCCGGGCGTTCCACCTGCGCGAGAAAGCCATTCAGCGTCTGCGCTGCGGGGTCTGCCGTTGCCGACAAGAAAGCCCCTCCCTGCGGGCTAGCCGTCAAATCGGCCAGCAGCGTAGCAGAGGCATTGAAGGTGGGGCAGGTGTGCATGGGGACTGAACCTCATTCAGCACGACAACGCACGGCTGCCCCATCGGTTGACAGGCTGCGAGCGGGAGAATGAGGAAAGCATCAGCGGCCGCGCGGATGCGGCGGCCGCTGCAAGCAGATCGAGCGGATCAGCCAGGCTTCTTCGACAACCACCAGAAGCCGATCATCATCAGGCCGACCAGCGCGACGACCACGTAACGGAAGTAGGAGCGCTCTTCACCGAACATGCGTATCCCTCGCGAATTGGAATTCGTGGGGAGGACATTAGGGGACGCCGGTGAAATGCGCCGTGGCCGCGATCACGATCGTGCGGCCACGGGCTTTCCATAATCGATCGCGTTATGCCAGTGCCTTCTTGTACAACACCATCTTGCGCGCCCAGGCCTTTTCAGCCTGCTCCTTGTTGTAGACCTGCGAGTCGATGGCGCACCAGCCATGGCTGGCGCCGGTGTACACCTCGACCTCGGCCGGCAGTTTCGCGTCCGCGAAGGCCTTCTTGAGGATGTCCTTGGAGGTCGGGTCCTGCTTGTCGTCGCTGTCGGCGATGGCAATCAGGAAACTGCCCTTCATCTTCGGGATGAGCAGGTGCGGGCTGTTGTCATCCTTGGTGGTGAGCCCGCCGCCGTGGAAGGTCGCGCCGGCCCCGATGCGATCGGCGCGTGCGGCAGCCGTGCGGAACACGATGGGCCCGCCCATGCAGTAGCCTTCGGTGCCCATCTTCTTGCGCTTGTCCACCTGCGGCTGCGCGTCGAGCCAGCTCACAAAGGCGTTGGCATCGGTGTTGTGCGTGGCGGGGCTCAACGTGCCCGCCAGCTTCAGCAACGCCTCGCGGGTGGGCGGATCACTGAAGTTCGGATTCGGCGGAGCCGTGGGCGCCTTCTGCGTACGGTAGAAGGGATTGACCGTCAGCACGGAATAGCCCGCCTCGGCCAGCCGCGTGCTCATCTTCCGGAATGGATCGCGCAGGCCAAAGATATCCGGCCATACCAGCACGGCGGCATGCGCGCCGGTCTTGGGATGCACGAAGTGCGCATCGCAATTCCCATCCGGCGTCTTGATCACGACTTCGGATTCCGAAACTTCTGCGGCATCCGCGGCTCGCGGCAGCACGGCAAGCATGCTGGCGCCCAGCCCCAGCGCACCGAACTGGCGGCGCGAGAGCTCGCCGGCCTTCTGCATGACATCCATGGAATCGTGATCGCACATGGCAGCATCCCCCTGCGGTGATTGGAACGGCCGATTCTACGACAGCTTTTCCACATCCCGCAGCGTGGGGAACAGCTTCATCCACAGCAGCGCAATGACGATGCTTCCCACCCCGCCGACGATCACCGCGGGCACCGCTCCCCACCAGGCGGCGGTGACCCCGCT